>Ga0315905_10003907_pt1 | contig 15298 bp, 11 predicted proteins | sample LakEriMetagenome_5_FD_203522 | JGI IMG/M metagenome (GOLD analysis project Ga0315905, IMG submission 203522) | Freshwater fungal communities from buoy surface, Lake Erie, Ohio, United States - Buoy 4 MA121 | ecosystem: Environmental > Aquatic > Freshwater > Lake | place: USA: Lake Erie, Ohio... | reverse complement strand
ACCTCCGCGAAGAAGGAATTCGACCGCGCAGCCGGACTGCTCGCCGCAAAAGCCATCTCGCCCGAGGATGCGGAAGCCCGCGAGGCCGCCCACCTCCAGGCGCAGGCCGCTCTCATGAGTGCCGCCGCAGGCGTGCGCAGCGCCGGTCTGGACGTAGAGTTCACCGAAGTGCGCGCCCCGATTTCCGGCCGCGTGAGCCGCGCCATGGTGACGACAGGGAATTTCGTGACCGCCGGCCAGACGCCGCTCACCACGCTCGTGAGTGTGGATCCCGTCTATGCCTATGTGGACATGGACGAGAACACGCTGCTGCGCGTGCAGTCGCTGATGAAGGAAAACAAGCTCGCCCTCGACGACAAAGGCCGCGTGCCGGCCGAACTTCAGCTCTCCGGCGAAACCGGCTGGGCGCACAGGGGCTGGATCGAATCCTTCGACAACCGCCTCGACGCCGGCACAGGCAGCATGGTGCTGCGCGTGGAATTGCCTAACACCGACGACCGCTTCACTCCGGGTCTCTTCACCCGCGTGCGGCTCCCGCTCACGGCGAAATACAAGGCGCTGCTCATCGACGAATCCGCCATCCGCACCGACCAGTCGCGCAAGTATGTCACCATGGTGAATGACAAGAGCCTCGCGGAATACCGGCCCGTGGTGCCCGGCCCGTTGCATGAAGGAAAGCGCATCATTCGCGAAGGCCTCAAGGCCGGCGAAAAAATCGTCGTGAACGGTCAGGCGCGCATCTTCATGCCCGGCCAGCCACTCACCCCGGCCGCCGCCGCTCCTGCCGCCGCCCCGCAACCCGCCGCGAAGTAAGCCATGAATTTTTCCCGCTTCTTTATCACGCGGCCGATCTTCGCCGGCGTGCTCTCGGTGCTTATTCTCGTAGTGGGCGGCATCGCCCTCTGGAAGCTCCCGGTGAGCGAATATCCCGAAGTCGTGCCGCCGTCGGTTATCGTCACCGCGACGTATCCTGGAGCCAATCCGCGCACCATTGCCGAGACCGTAGCCTCGCCGCTGGAGCAGGCCATCAATGGCACGGAGAACATGCTCTACATGTCCTCGCAGAGCACGGCCAACGGCGTGATGACGCTCACCGTGACCTTCAAGCTAGGCACTGATGTGGACAAGGCGCAGATGCAGGTGCAGAACAAAGTCTCTCAGGCGCTGCCCAAGCTCCCGGAGGATGTGCGCCGCTTTGGCGTCACCACCGTGAAGTCCTCGCCGGACCTCACCATGGTGGTCCACCTCGTTTCGCCTAACAACCGCTACGACGACATCTACCTGCGCAACTACGCCAACCTCAACGTGAAAGACGAACTCGCCCGCCTCAATGGTGTGGGGCAGGTGCAGGTCTTCGGCGGCGGCGACTACGCCATGCGCGTATGGCTCGACCCTGACAAAATCTCTGCACGCGGTCTCACTGCCGGGGAAGTGGTGAATGCCATCCGTGAGCAGAACATCCAGGTGGCCGCCGGCGGTGTCGGTCAGCCTCCGGTGCAGGGGAATGTCGCCTTCGAACTCGTCATCAACGCCCAGGGACGACTCATCACGGAGGAGGAATTCGCAAAGATCATCATCAAGCGCGGCCCTTACGGCCAACCCCTCACGCTCGGCGAAGTGGCGCGCATCCAGCTTGGCTCGGGCGAATACGCGCTGCGCAGCCTCATCAATAACCAGCCCGCTGTCGGCATGGGCGTCTTCCAGCTTCCCGGCTCGAATGCCATCGACCTCTCGAACGGCGTCCGCGCCCGCATGGCGGAGCTGAGCAAGAAGTTCCCCGAAGGCGTGGAGTATCAGATCGCCTACGACCCCACCGTCTTTGTGAAGAAGTCCATCAGCGCCGTCATCGTGACGCTGCTGGAAGCCGTGGCGCTCGTGGTCATCGTGGTGGTGCTCTTCCTGCAAACATGGCGCGCGTCCATCATTCCGCTGGCAGCCGTGCCGGTGTCGCTCGTGGGCACCTTCGCCGTGATGCACGCGCTCGGGTTCTCCATCAATAATCTCTCGCTCTTCGGACTCGTGCTCGCCATCGGCATCGTGGTGGATGACGCCATCGTCGTCGTGGAAAATGTGGAGCGGAACATCAGTCTCGGCCTGTCGCCCAAAGAGGCCACGCAGAAAGCCATGGCGGAAGTCACCGGCCCCATCATTGCCACCGCGCTCGTGCTGTGCGCCGTGTTCATTCCCACCGCATTCATCAGCGGCCTCACCGGTCAGTTTTACAAGCAGTTCGCCATCACCATCGCCATCTCCACGGTCATCTCAGCCATCAATTCGCTCACGCTCAGTCCCGCGCTGTCCGCAGTGCTGCTGCGCGGCCACGGCGCGAAGAAGGACCTCATCACGCGGCTGCTCGACAAGCTGCTCGGCTGGCTTTTCCGTCCGTTTAACCGCTTCTTCGACTGGTCTTCGCGCAAGTATGTGAATGCCGTGCGCCGCATCCTGCGCTTCAGCGTGGTGGCCCTCATCGTCTATGGCGGCCTCGTCGGCCTCACATGGAAGACCTTCGAGTCTGTGCCATCCGGCTTCGTGCCGCAGCAGGACAAGCAATACCTCGTGGCTTTTGCCCAGCTGCCGGATGCCGCCTCGCTCGACCGCACGGACGCCGTGATGCGCGAGATGTCGCGCCTCGCGCTGGAGACACCGGGCGTGAAGGACGCCATGGCCTTCCCCGGCCTGAGCATTCAGGGATTCACCATGGCTCCTAACGAAGGCATCGTCTTCGTTGGACTCGACTCCTTTGAAGACCGCACCACGCCCGACCTCAGCGGCGGCGCCATAGCTCAGGCGCTGGGCGCGAAGTTTGCCGGCATTCAGGAAGGCTTTGTCGCCGTCTTCCCGCCGCCTGCCGTGAATGGACTCGGCGCCATCGGCGGCTTCAAGCTCATGCTCACCGACCGCAGCGATGCCGGCTACGATTCCCTCTACGGTTCCACACAGGCCCTGTTAGGAGCAGCCTTCCAGTCGGGGAAGTTCGTGCAGCCATTCTCCGGCTACACCGTCAACGTCCCGCAGCTCGATGCCGACATCGACCGCGAGAAGGCCAGGATGCAAAACGTGCCGCTGCAGAACATCTTCGACGCCCTGCAGATCAACCTCGGCTCACTCTATGTGAACGACTTCAACCGCTTCGGCCGCACCTATCAGGTCGTCGCCCAGGCCGAGGCCCCCTACCGGGATGAAGCCGCCGACATTTCCAAGCTCAAGACCCGAAATGCCGACGGCCAGATGGTGCCGCTCGCCTCCTTCCTCGATGTGAAGGAAAGCTACGGCCCCTCCCGCGTCACCCGTTACAATGGCTACCTCGCCGCCGACCTCAGCGCCTCCCCTGCCCCCGGTGTCAGCTCCGGCGAATCCGAGGCCATCATCCAGGACCTCGCTACGAAAGTGCTGCCCGGGGGCATGGAGCTGGACTGGACGGAACTCGTCTATCAGCGCATCATCGCGGGGAACACCGCCATCTACATCTACCCCCTGTGCATTCTGCTCGTGTTCCTCGTGCTCGCTGCGCAATACGAGAGCCTGCGCCTGCCGCTCGCCATCATCCTCATCGTACCGCTGTGCCTCCTCTTTGCGCTCGCCGGCGTGATGATCGTGGGCGGCGACAATAACATCTTCACGCAGATCGGCTTCATCGTGCTCATCGGCCTCGCGTGCAAGAACGCCATCCTCATCGTCGAGTTCGCCAAAGAGAAAATGGACCACGGCCTCAGCGCCTTCGATGCCGCACTGGAAGCCTGCCAGCTCCGCCTGCGGCCCATCCTCATGACCTCCATCGCCTTCATCGCCGGCGTCTATCCGCTCGTCGTCTCCCAGGGCGCCGGAGCCGAAATGCGCCGCGCCATGGGCACCGCCGTCTTCTCCGGCATGATCGGCGTCACCCTCCTTGGCCTCTTCTTCACCCCCGTGTTCTTCGTCATGCTGGCGGGGAAACGCAAAAAGCAGCCCGCCATTGAGGAAGCCCAGCCGGAAATGAGCTAAGCCCCCCTGCACGCCCACCGCCATGAAAACACCCTTTCTCGCCGCCCTCCTCCTCGCCGCGCCCCTCACGCTGCACGCGAAGCCAAAGAAGAGCGACTACCAGCGCCCCCAGACCACCGTCTCCGGGACTTATAAAGCCGGCCCTGTCTGGCGCGAAGCCCGCCCTCTGGAAAACCTCCCGCGCGGCGCCTGGTGGAGCGTCTTCAATGACGCCACGCTCAACAAACTCCAGCTCCGCGCCACCGCCGAGAGCCAGCAGCTCCGCGTCGCCGTCGCCCGCTTCGACCAGGCCCGCGCCACCGCCCGCGTCGCCCGCTCCAACTTCTTCCCCAGCGCCGCGCTCAACCCCACCGCCTACCACCAAAAGACCTCCGGCAACATCCCCTCCGCCTTCCCCCTCAACGGCATGCGCTACGAAGGCTGGAGCTTCGACATGCCCGTGGACCTCACCTGGGAACTCGACCTCTGGGGCCGCGTCCGCCGCCATTACGAATCCTCCGTCGAGCAGGCCATGGCCGAAGCCGCCGCCATGCAGAATGCCCTGCTCAGCCTCCACGCCGAGATCGCCCAAAACTACTTCCGCCTCCGCGCCCTCGACGCCGAACTCGTCACCCTCCGCGAAGCCGTGGACTGGCGCAAACAGTGGGTCACCGTACAGAAAGGCCGCGTGAACGCCGGCGGCGGCAGCGAACTCGAACTCGCCCAGGCCGAGACCGAATACGCCGCTGCCCAGACCGAACTCGCCGCCCTCGGCGGCCAGCGCGCCCAGCTGGAAAACGCCATCGCCATCCTCTGCGGCGCCGACCCCTCATCCTTCCGCATCGAAGCCACCGGCCGCGCCCTCCCCGCCCCGCCCACCGTCCCCGCCGGCCTCCCCAGCGACCTCCTCGAACGCCGCCCCGACATCGCCCAGTCCGAGCGCCTCCTCGTCGCCGCCACCGCCACCCTCGGCGTCGCCCAGCGCGCCTGGTTCCCCAGCGTCAAACTCATCGCCAGCGGCGGCTTCCTCAGCGGCGAACTCAGCAGCCTCTTCAGCACCGAAAGCGGCAAGTGGAACCTCGGCCCCGGCGTCAGCCTCCCCCTCTTCAGCGGCGGCAAAAACAAAGCCAACCTCGAACGCGCCCGCGCCGCCCACGACGAAGCCCTCGCCCTCTACCGCCAGAGCATCCTAACCGCCCTCGGCGACGTGGAAAACCAGCTCACCGCCCTCGACACCCTCCGCGAACAGTCCGCCTCCCAGGCCCGCACCCTCGCCGCCGCCGAAAAAGCCGCCAGACTCGCCCAGGTCCGCCACGACGCCGGCAGCAGCCCCTACCTCGAAGTCATCGAAGCCAACCGCACCGCCCTCACCGTCCGCCGCGCCAGCCACCAGCTCGCCGGCCAGCGCCTCATCGCCACCGTCGCCCTCATCAAAGCCCTCGGCGGCGGCTGGCACCAGTCCCTCCCCGTCACCATCCCCCAGCAAACCCCGGACCCCGCCACGAAATCGAATGCGGAGAAAAAGCCGGGCGTGCTAAAGCGGATTTTCGGGATGCGTGGGGAGGGGTGAGAAATGCGCTTGGAAAATACTGGCAATCCAATCGACAGAAAACATCCGTTGTCTTGCGGGAGGATTCCCGCTATTCCAGGCGGCGTTATGCAAAAACGAGTCGCTGAATTCTTCGCCGGCATCGGCCTCATGCGCATGGGGCTGGATCAGGCCGGATGGACTACCGTCTGGGCCAACGACATTGACGAAAAAAAGTGGGAAATGTACCGAGCCAACTACAACGAGGGCTACTGTGAGTTCATTCTGGGCGATGTGCATGCTGTCAAGGGTGCCGACATGCCCGACTTCGAGTTGGCTACTGCTTCCTTCCCCTGCAACGACCTCTCCCTTGCAGGCAGCCGTCACGGCTTAGCAGGCACCCATTCTTCCGCCTTCTGGGGTTTCATCGACACTATCAAGGGTATGGGCAAACGACGGCCGCGATTCATTTTGTTGGAAAATGTAGTGGGCTTTCTTACATCACATGATGGGAATGACTTCCGCGAGGCTCTGACAGCATTGAATGAGCTGGGCTATTCCGTGGATGCTATGATCGTCGATGCAGCCCGTTTTGTGCCCCAGAGTCGCCAACGCCTCTTTGTAATTGGAGTGAAGGATACTGGCGTTTCTCCGCGGATTGAAGATCTTGGGCTACTACAGAGCGACGCCCGACCAGCAGCGCTGGCGGACTTTATCTTTATGAACCCGGAGATCCGATGGAATGTTCGTCCTCTGCCCCCCCTGCCTAGATCTGGCAGGAGACTGCGCGACATAGTCGAGGATGTTCCGTTGAACTCTGAGTTGTGGTGGTCCCGGGATCGATGTGAGTATCTTCTGAATCAAATGAGTCCGAAGCACAGAGGAGAGGCTCAGGCTATGATGGACGGTGCAGAGTGGAGTTATGGCACCGTATTTCGCCGCGTCCGTAACGGTCGCAGCATGGCGGAACTTCGCACTGATGGAATAGCCGGGTGCCTGCGCACACCTCGGGGTGGCAGTGGGCGTCAAATATTGTTCTGTGCCGGCAAAGGACAGTTCCGTGTCCGACTGGTTACCCCACGTGAATGCTCCCGGTTAATGGGCGCAGATGAGTTCAAGATCAAAGCGACTTTGAATCAGGCGCTCTTTGGATTCGGAGATGCCGTTTGCGTCCCTGTGATTCGCTGGATCGCAGAGAATTACCTAAACCTGCTGATCGAAGAATCAGAGCCCGAGCGCACCTCTGTCCGAATTGCCCAGAAACCAGTCGTCTATAAAGCCAAGCGCAAAGTGAGGGCGAAGCATTCATGAATGCGACCGAGCAGGCCTTAGCAGTGATGGTAAAAGGCACGCCAAAGTTCCTGAACAAAGGCGGGCTTTGTGTCGGTTTGCACATCTCTAAGCTCGGCATTGAGAGAGGCATGCCACTCTTGGCTTCCTCCCTTCGGACAGCAGAGGGCGGACAAGTTGAAGGACTCGGCAAGGCGCGTATTCAGACTATTCTCAAGAATTACAATATCCCAAGAGTGCTTGCTGAGGAGGGAGGTCGCACAAGCCGCGGCAGCCTTGGACTCATGGAAGCTTACGTGGACGTGCTGAACAGCCTTTTTGCGAGCGGTAAACTTGACCTCAAGACAGCACTAAACTGGTGGGTTGGCAAAGTACGTCTGCATTTCTCAAGTGAAGGGCCCAAATTTGATTTTGACTCAGGCAAATCCATCCGAGCGAACTTGCAGGACTTGTTTCAGCAGGCGGAGGAGTTGCAGCGAAACTCCGGGGGGGCGAATTATCTCGGGGCGATGCTTCAGCATCTTGTTGGAGCCAAGTTGGATTTAATTTTGGGCGAAGGGGCCATTGAGCACCACGGCGCATCAGTGGCAGATCACTCAACGTCCCGCAAATCAGACTTCGATGTTGATGGAGTAGCCATTCACGTCACAACAAACCCGGGCGAGGCGCTGATCCGAAAGGCTGGGGGCAACGTGAGGGAGGGCCTGAAACCACTGATCATTACGACCAGTGATGGAGTCAGTGGCGCGCTGTTTCTACTGCGCAGCACTGAGTGGGTGGACCGGATAGATGTGCTGGATATTGGGCAGTTTCTGACGGCTAACATTTACGAGCGCAGCCTTTTTCGCGTGGGTGAGTGCAAAATAACTCTCAGAAGCATCATTGAGCGCTACAACCTGATTGTAGAACGCTGCGAAACCGACCCGGTGCTGCGGATTCGAGTATAGTCGTGTTTAACGTCGTAGCGCGCGTGGGCTAGAGCAACACTCGCGCTACGGTCCGACCGGGCGCGTGACAGTGGTGTTCGCTGTGAACTTTCCTGCCCCAGGCTATGGCACGCGTTTGCAGACGGCGTCGCACCAGTTGGATTTGCCGACGGTGTTGATGGCGCGGAGGCGGACCCAGACTTTTTGGCCGGAGGGGAGGCCTTTGATCTCGAAGGCGCTTCGTTTGCTGGTGTCGGCGAATTGCCAGGTGGTGCCGGGCTGGAGGGGGGGGCGGCGGTGGTGTATTAGATTTCGTAGTAGTCCACCATGCCGGGCTGGCCGTTGCACTGGCCGGTGAGTTCGCCGTCTTCGTCGCCCATGGTGAGTTCGAGGCCGGTGGGGGGGCCTGGGGCGGGACGGGGGCCGCCCTGAGATTTCACGCGGGCGCCGATGTCGAGGATGACTTCTTCGCCGCTGGCGTTTTTGCCGAGGTCGTGGGCGAGGGTGGACAGGTCGCCTTTGACGGCGTCGAGCTGGGCATCGCGGCTGACAGTCTGCGCTTTGATGGCGTTTCGCGGGCGCAGAGAGGTGTTTTGCGAACGTTAAAATCCGAGGCGCAGACGCTGGACAGCGGTGCCGGGACGCGACGCGGCATTTAGCACCAGCGAAACAGAGCGGCGCGGACGCCAACCAGGGTGCCGCAGGCTCGCGACAACGGTTCGCCCCCCCAGTCGCCGACGGGAAGCCGGGGCTTTTGGCACAGGGAGATCGAGGTGGTGGTGGTGGGGGCGGTGCTCTCGCCACCAAAGGGATTGTCCACCGGTTCCAGCTCCACCGCCGGCGTTTCCGGCTGGGGGGCGGACGGCACGCCATCGGCAGGCGCTACCGGCGCGGGCGGTTCTGCCGGCGCGGCTGGCGTCTCTCCTGCCCCGGCGGGCGGTTCTCCTGCCGCAGGCTTGGCCGGCTTGGACAGCAGCGTCTTCATTTCCGAAATCCAGTTGGCGGCATTCCGGTGTGCCATGTTGGATTTGATGAGCGAAAGCATCGCCGTGGCGGCTGGTTCCTCCTGTCCGAGACGGAATAGCTCCACTGCCTGCCCCCAGCGCAGTTCCGGCAGCCTCTCTTCTTCAAATTTCTCTTTAGCCTCTTTGTAGCGGGGAGATACTGCTACAGCCGTTTGCTGCTCAATGCGCTTCTTCCAGGCGCTCATGAGATTTACCGCCTGCTTCGTCTCCCGGTAGTACGGCAGGATCATTTTCTCGTAAATGCCGTCGATATCGCCCGGGGTATAGGCCACCCCATCACGGCGGATGACGCTGGATTCCAGTTTGTAATGACGGGCGAAGACTGAGTCCATGACACTTTGGCGGGCCGCACCGCCGATTTTCCCGTCGGCCTTCTGCGCCTGGGCGACGAAGTTGTCGAGGAACATCACCGCTGCCGCGACGGCCTCACCGCGGGCGGATTCGGTCTTCGCATTGGCGTCCATGAGCACAATGGCCAGCCACTGCACCTGAATCTGAAATTCCGCATCCCGGTCCCGGTTTGCGTCCTTGGTTTGACCGCGTTTCCACTCGGAATACTCCGTCATCGTCTTGCCCTTCTGGTCAAACTCGACGCTCTTCATACAGTCGAGCCACAGCGCGAACGACTTGTCTGATGTCACTCCGGCCTCGCGCAGCTCCCGGATGATCTTCGCATTGTAGCCGTATTTCTGTTCATCCAGCGTACGGCTGATCTGCTCCAGCTGCTCCAGCTTTTTCATGCTCTCATCGAAGTCGAGGAGCTTCGGTGGCGGCGGGGCCTGCGGAGTGACAGGGGCCGGAGTGCGGGGAGCGAGCTGGGCCGTCAGCGGACTGGCGGCAGCAACGATAAGGGCAGTGTAAGCAAGGGTATGGAAGAACATGGGATTCCGGCAACTATACGGGACCGGCGGCTCCCGACAAGCTCCGGGAAACTATTTTCCGGATTGCCAAATTGCCCGTTGGCAGCGGCTCCCTTCCCTTTTAGTCTCGCGGCCTATGTTAATCATCGGTGCCGACGACGACGTTCGCCCCAAACTCGATTTGGGCGAGAAAATCCGTGAACTTTGTGAAGCGCTTCTCCAGGACGACGGTGTCCAGGCGGCCCGCGACCGCATTGAGGGATTCCTCCAAAATGCAGACGCCACCCGCAGCTACGCCAAGCTCGCCAATCTCAACGATTCCCTCCACCAGAAGCAAATGCAGGGCGAGGAAATCACCGAAGAGGAAGCCCAGCAGTTCGAATCCCTCCGCGAGGAAGTGATGAACAACGCCGCGGTGCAGGACTTCGCTGAAGCCCGCAACACCCTTCAGGAAATCGAAGGCATGATCACCGCCTTCGTCAGCCGCACGTTTGAACTCGGCCGCGTCCCGGCCGAGCGCGACATCGCCCCCCGTGGCGGCGGCAGTTGCGGCTCCGGCTGCGGCTGTCACTAAGCCATTTGGCCAACCATCCCTCCGGCCGGACGGTGCCAGCGCGCATTGTCCGGCTTTTTTGTGCCCGCGTCAGAGCAGCATCCGGATCATCTTTCCGGGGATCCCGCCGGGGAGTTCAATGCGGTTGCCAGTTTTGCACATTGCCAGCTTCACCGCCTCGGTCATCCAGGGCTTGCTGAGGGTGACCTCCCGGATCACGAGGGTGTTTGCTGCGCCCAGGCTGTAGCAGACTTCTGCCTTCACCGGCTTTTCCTCCCCCTGCAGGCTGACGTCCAGGGTGATGATGTTGGCCCGGCTGTCAAGGTGCAGGTCCTCCAGCTTGATCCAGTCGAGCCCGTGCGAAGCGATTTTGGCCTGGATGGCCTTGAGGATAAGTGAAGTGCCCATGACTTAAGCAAGGAATCGTTTCGTGAGGTCCCCATAGGCATCAATGCGGCGGTCCCGCAGGAATGGCCACCACTCCCGCTGATCGCGGATGGCGTCGAAGTCGATCTCCGCCACCACCAATTCCTCCTGATCGGTGGAGCCTTTGCTGATCAAATCCCCCATCGGTCCGGCAATGAAAGAGCGGCCCCAAAATTCGATCCCCTGCCCCCCTGCCGAAGCCTCATGGCCCACCCGGTTCACGCTCGCCACATAGCACCCGTTGGCGACGGCGTGCGCCCGCTGGATGATCTCCCACGACTGATGCTGCTTCTCCCCGAGAGCCGCCTTCTCAGACGCCAGCCAGCCGATGGCCGTGGGATAGAACAGAATCCCGGCCCCATGCATCGCCGTGAGGCGCGCGCCTTCCGGATACCACTGATCCCAGCAAATCAGCACCCCGATGCGACCGATGGCGGTGTCCCACGCACGGAAGCCTCGGTCGCCGGGCGTGAAGTAATACTTCTCCTCGAACTGCGGGTCATGGGGAATGTGCATCTTGCGGTAGGCACCGAGCAGAGCGCCATTGGCGTCGATCACAGCGCAGGAATTGAAATACAGCCCCGGCGCCGCCTTCTCGAATACCGGCAGCAGAATCACGATGCCCAATTTCTTCGCCAGCCGGCAAAAGCGGTCCGTCAGCGGCCCCGGAATACTTTCAGCCAGAGAGAACCACTCATGGTTGAGCGACTGACAAAAATAGAGCGAGGCGAACAGTTCCTGCAGGCACACGATCTTCGCCCCCTTTTTCGCCGCCGCCCTGATAAACGACTCTGCCTTCTTCACATTCTCCGCCACTTTGGCAGAGCAGCGCATTTGCACGAGAGCGAGCAGACAGGAGGAGCTGGATTTCAGTTTGGTGGCCATGTTGGAATGCCCGGAGGTATGCCGGAGCCCGGCACCGCGCGCCAGTGGAAAGTCAGCGCTTGCGGGAAGCCTCCCGGAAATGCCGGACGTGACGCGTGACCTTATCCGCGTTCGTGGTTAATGCCCGGCGCTTGCGTTCAATCGAGGGAGTCTCACTGCAGCGCTTCGATTTGCCCGCAGCCAGAGCGGCCTGCCCTGCCTATGCGCCGAGTCGCCTGAGATTGCAGAGGCGTGGTGTTTTGCTGTTCAAGAACATGATTCACGCAATCAGGCAATCAAACCAACCCCAGCTTACTTCAGCGGTATCTTCAATCTCCTGACACCACCCGCTGATGACAGTGCGGCCAGGCACGAACGGCCTTCCCCATACCCTGGGTGGATACCGTTCTCGTTATGCGTCCGCGATTGAGGAAAACCTGACTGAAAATCACCGCTGGTGGCACCCGTTTTGCGGGCCTCACGATGCCTGTCATGATTCAAAAATCTGTGCGCCTCAAAACAATCGTCCTCGTGCTGGTCTGGAGCGGAAGTGTCGCGGGTGCCTATTGGCTGGGCAGCCGCGGGGCCGGCGACACGGATGCAGCGGCGGGAACCGCCCGTGCGGCACAGCTGCGGGCTCCTGCCGGGCTGGCCGGGGGCGTGGGGCCGGGGCGGGCGACCGAAAAGCGGGTGGCCCCGGAGGGGCAGGCAACGGGTAATAAAGCCGGAGAGTCCACCGCAGTCGGGGGGCGGATGGTGGATTTCACCGCACGGATGGCAGACATTCAGGCCATGCCGCCGGGCCCGGAGCGGAATGAGGCGATGTTCGATTTGATGAAGGAATGGGCCGCTGCGGATGGACCGGCGGCGCTGGCCGCAGCCGGAGCGATTACTGAACCCAAGCTGCGCTTTGAACTTCGCGAGGCGGCGCTGCGCCACTGGGCCTCGGCGGATCCGGATGCGGCGTGGAAATTTGCCTCCGAAAACCCGAACGGCGATCTGCCGGACCACCGGATGCAGCTGGTGTTCGATGGCCTTGGCCGGACCGATCCGGCGAAGGCACTGGCGTTTTTCGATAAACACCGGGCCGAAATGGAAAAACAGGGCGACCGGGCGGCTTACGTCTTCGACGAACTCTACGAGCGCGGCGGGCACGATCAACTGGTGGGCTGGGCGGAAAAGATGCCGCCCGGAAAGCTGCGCGACATGGCGGCCAACCGCATCATCGACCGCTGGGCGCGCTACGATCCCGAGAGTGCCAAACAGTGGATGGAGCGCACCGTGACAAACAAAGAGAACCTGACGACCGCCCGGATTGAGCTGGCGGAGTCATGGGCCCGGGTGAATCCGGGAGCCGCTCTGCAATGGGCCAACGCCCTCCCGGCCGACCAGCGGGACGGAGAATTCTACAATCGTATCTACGGCCGGTGGCTGCAGTACGACCGCAATACGGCGGCCAGTTCCCTGGCCACGCAGCCGCCATCACCGGCGCTGGACCGCCCCATTGAGCGCTACACCTACGAGGTGATGCGGCAGAATCCAGCGGACACCATGCCCTGGGCAGAGTCGATCAACGATGCCGGGCGCCGCTGGCGGGCGATTGAGCGCGTGGCGGATGTCTGGCGCACGAGAGACGCTGCAGCACTGCAAAACTACGTCATGAGTAATGCAACCCTGACGGAGGAGCAGAAGCGCAAGCTGCTGAAGCAGGAGACGAAAAAGTAACCAGCGGGAGGATTACTCCACAGCGGCTTCCACCTTCTTGGCGGCAGGCTTCTTCACCGAGGCCTTCTTTTTCGGAGCGGCGGCTTTCTTTTCGGCCGCGGCTTTACGGGCAGCACCAGGATTCGCCTTGGCGACGCGCACCGCCTCCTTGCGGCGCTTGATGAGTTGTTTGCGGCGGCGGCGTTTGATTTCCTTGTTGTGTTGTTTGCCCATAAAGGTGGTCTGTGAAGTTAAATGGTTTAGCGGCCGCGAGGGTATTAGGTGCCTCCAGGGCTTCAAGAGAAAAAACCGCGGATGCAGCGTCCCGCGTTTTGACTATGCAGGCGGCGTATTTCCCACTCCGCCACCCGATTATGATCCCCACACCTCCCGACGCCGCTGAACTCCCCGTCCTCGCCCGCAAGGTCATCGCAGCTGCGAAATTCCCCATGCTGGCCACCATGGACGGCGACCAGCCGCGCCTGCGCCCGGTTTCACCGGTGAAAGTGGACGGCTTTACCATCTACGTGGCGAACCTGCGCTCCTACAGCAAGACCGCCGAGATCGCGGCGAACCCCAAAGTGGAACTCTGCTATCTGGATCCGGATCACGACCAGGTGCGTATCACGGGCACTGCCGAAGTGGTCACGGAGCCGGAGGTGCTGCGGGAAATCTGGGACTCGAATCCCCTGCTCCGGCGCTACCTGGCCACACCGGACAATCCAGCCCTCATCATCTACCGTGTCCGCCCGTCCCGGGTGCGTTACATGAAGGAATGGGCGCTGGAATATTACGAAGTCGCTGTGTAGGACACCGCATTCTCCCGCTGATTTTTGACACCACCCTCTGCTATGTCCTGGCTCCCTGCTCTGCAATCGCTGCTGCCCGACCGCGTCTCTGTCACTCCTGCTGATCTGGAACGCTGTGGCGCGGACAAATGGTTCGCCACCGGCCGGCCGGACGCAGTCGTCTTTGCGCAAAACGCCCAGGATGTCAGTGCCGTAATGAAATTCTCCGCAGCACACCGCATTCCCGTCACCGTGCGTGGCGGCGGCGTGGGCTACGTGGGCGGCTGCGTACCCCTGCTGGGCGGCATCGTGCTCGCCATGGAGCGAATGAATTCGATCATCGAGATCAGTCCCCAGGATGGCGTGGCCGTGGTGCAGCCGGGGGTGCTCACGGGCGACCTGCAGGACGCCGTGAAGAAACTGGGCTGGTATTATCCGCCAGATCCGGCAAGCCTGCGCGAGTGCACGCTCGGCGGCAATGTGTCCACAAATGCCGGCGGCCCGCGCTGCCTGAAATACGGAGTGACGCGTCACTACGTGCTGGGCCTTGAAGTGGTGCTGCCAAATGGCGACATCGTGCAGGCCGGTGGCCGTTGTCACAAAAACCGTCAGGGTTTTGACCTCGCCGGATTGTTTGTCGGCAGCGAAGGCATGCTGGGCATCGTGACGCAGATCACCCTGCGGATTATCCCGCATCCCCCGGCTCGTGCGCTCCTGGGAGCCACCTTCCGCACCTTTGCTGAAGCCGCGGCAGCAGTGCAGAAAGTGCTCGGCACCGGACACCTGCCGTCAGCACTGGAAATTACCGACAGCTTTACTCTCCAGGCCGCGCGCGACTACCTCGGGCAGGACAAACTGCCGCCCGGCGAGGCGCACCTGCTCATGGAAATCGACGGCCCGGCGGCAGCGGTAGGCATGGAACTCAAGGACCTCACCGCTCTGCTGCGCAGCACTGGAGCCATCAGCATCAAGCCCGCGACCACCGAGCAGGAGATCGAGGGCTTCTGGCAACTGCGCCGGGAATTCTCCTACAGCCTGCGCGCCACAGGCCTGACCAAACTCAACGAAGACGTTGTCGTGCCCCGCAGCAAGCTCGTGGATCTCGTGGCCTTCGCGTCCTCGCTTCAGGAAAAGAGCGGCTTCCCTGTGGCCTGCTTTGGCCACGCGGGCGACGGCAACATCCATGTGAACATCATGGTGCCGGACATGAACGATGCCGCGCAGCGCGAGCGCGCCGAAGCAGCACTGGACGACCTCTTCAGCCATGTGCTCAGCCTGGGTGGTGTCATCAGTGGCGAACACGGCATCGGCGTGGCCAAAAAGCGCTGGTTCCCGGCAGCCGTCGATGCACCGGCGCACGCTTTGCACGCGGCC
>Ga0315905_10003906_pt1 | contig 15299 bp, 12 predicted proteins | sample LakEriMetagenome_5_FD_203522 | JGI IMG/M metagenome (GOLD analysis project Ga0315905, IMG submission 203522) | Freshwater fungal communities from buoy surface, Lake Erie, Ohio, United States - Buoy 4 MA121 | ecosystem: Environmental > Aquatic > Freshwater > Lake | place: USA: Lake Erie, Ohio... | reverse complement strand
CACAACCGGTAGGCCAACGACGACTAACGAGAGGTTGCCCGATGTTCCGCAAGATCGACGACAAAACCTTTGCCAGCCCGCAGATCGAGGTGACTGACATTGCCGAGGCTTCGGCGCTGGGCGTTGGTCTGATCATCAACAACCGGCCCGAAGACGAGTCGCCCGACCAGACGCCAGGGGCAGAGATCGAAGCCGCGGCCACCGCCGCCGGCATCGCATATGTCGCGATCCCCGTGACGCATGCCGGCTTCTCGATGCCGCAAGTCGAGGCCATGCAGGCAGCGCTCGATGCTGCGGGTGACAAACCAGTCCTTGCCTATTGCCGTTCAGGCACGCGCTCCACTTTGCTCTGGGCACTTGCGCAGGCCCGCATGGGCATGGCGCCTGATGCGATCGCCGCGCATGCTGCAGGTGCAGGCTATGACGTGAGCCCGATCATGCCGCAGCTCGATTTTCTCGCCGCGCAGACACGTTGAGGGCAGCGGCCGCGATGCCAGCGTTCGATACCCTGCTTGCCTTGCCCGGAGCCGCGATTGCCCTGCAGGCGCTCGGCTCGCTTGCGGCTGTGCTGCTCGTCTTTGTGCTGGTCCGCGCGCTTGGCATGGGCGGCGATGTGCGCATCGCCGATGAGGCCGAGGCGCGCGCGCTGGCAGAAGCAGCGCGCTGCGGGTTCGATCCCGTCGAGGTCGCGCTCGATCGGGCGCGTATCGGGGCGCTACTGCGCAACCGGGCGGGCGAAGTCATGCTGATCCGCCGCCACGGCGCGCGCTTCGCCGCCCGGGTGCTCTCCTCGCACGCCGGCGCGCGGCTAGACCGCGGCTTCCTAACACTATCGACCGACGATCCGCACTTCGGTAGCATCACGCTTGATCTGGGCGACAAGGCGCAAGTCTGGGCCGCCAGCCTGCGCTGGCTGGGAGCCCGGGCATGACCGAACTTCTTGCCCCCATGCTCGCCGCGCTCAGCCATCCGATCGACAAGCCGATCGACGTGATCGCCTATGCGGTCCCGGTGTTCGTCGCGATGATCCTGATCGAGATCGCATGGGCCCGCCGCCGCGCACCAGAAGCCTACGAAGCGCGTGACATGCTGACTTCGCTGCTCATGGGCCTCGGCAGCACGATCGCCGGCGCGCTCGTCGCGGGCATGATCTATGCTGCAGCCTCGTGGCTCCACGCGCACCGGGTCGCCACCGTGCCTTATGCTTGGTGGTCGTGGATCGCGGTGCTGCTGCTTGATGATTTCAACTACTACTGGGCGCACCGCACCGGCCATCGCGTGCGCTGGTTCTGGGCAGCGCACGTCAACCACCACACCAGCCAGCACTACAATCTCAGCACCGCGCTACGGCAGACCTGGACCGGCTTTCTCGCCCTGTCGTTCGTGTTCCGCATCTGGCCCGCCTTCTTTGGCGTCCCCCCGGAAATGCTGCTCACAGCGGGCGCGGCCAACACGGTGGGCCAGTTCTGGATCCACACCGAAGCCGTGCGGCGCATGCCCGCGTGGTTCGAGTGGATCTTCAACACCCCCTCGCACCACCGGGTCCATCACGCGACCAATCCGCTCTACCTCGACCGCAACTATGCCGGCGTGTTCATGTTCTGGGACCGCCTGTTCGGCACCTTCCAGCCCGAGCTGGACGAAGAGCCCGCGCGCTACGGGGTGATCCGCCAGCTCGGCACGTTCAATCTGCTGCACAGCGTGTTTCACGAATGGAAGGGCATCGCGAAGGATTTTGCCGAGGCGCCCTGGCGCCACAAGCTGGCCTATCTGGTCCGCGAACCCGGCTGGAGCCACGATGGCAGCCGCGACAACAGCGACACGATCCGCGCTCGCTGGTTCGAGCGCAACGGGCACCTAGCGCCGAATGAGCCCCAGCGCATGGCGGATGAAGGCATCGCGGTCAGCCACCCATAGCACATCGTCCGCAAGCCGCGGGTTCGAATAAGTCCATCCCTCTCCGGAATAGACCTTGCCGAATGTGCCGCGCGTGCCGAAGGCCAGCGAGACCGCTCGCTGCTCGTCGCGGGAGGTGAGACCCTCACCGGCAATCGTTGCCGTCCCGGGCGTGAATCCCCGGCCCCATGGCCGCAGCGCAAAGACATAAGGCTCTTTGCGGAAACTGTGCACCTCGGTGTTGAAGAACACCGAGAGATAGACCTCATCGAGAGTACCAAGCGCTGAGGGCGGCATGTGCCATTCCGACGTGGCGATCACCGGCCAAGGGTAATGCTGCGGGTTCCCGTAGAGGATCTCGCTGCGCAGATCGACCAGCGCCTCGCGCGGCTCCTGCAGCGGCGCCATCCGCTCGATCCTGAGGTTGTTCGACCAGGTGAAACCGAACGAGGTCGCATCGATCAGCGGCATGGCGGAAGGCGGACCTTGACCGGGCGCGTTCGAGACCGTCACGTTCTCGTAGATCCGCAAGTAGGCCTTGTCCTTCAGCTGGTGCCCGCTCGCGATGTTGCTCCAGCCCTTCTGCCCCTGCCAGCGCGCGTTGCGGAAGTGCGAGACCAGCGTGCCGTTGATGTAGGTGCTGTGCTCCTGATCGGCCGCCGTTCCGACATTGCCGGTGATCTCGCTGTCTTCGGCATAGAGCATGGTTTCACCGCTCGGCACGAAGATCGCGTTCTTGCCGCCGAACAGCCGTGCGCGGCGGATGACGGCGGTGAACAGCCCCGGCGGCGCTCCTCCGTAGGTTTCCAGATGCACGGCGCCCATCGGCTGGATCGAACCGGGGAAGTCGAGTTCGATATCGCGCATCTCGAAATGGATTCGTGCCCGCCCCATCTCAAGCGCGCGCATCCTGAGGACCGCCCACTGGTCGCCGCTCCGGAAGATCACGCGCTCCCCGGGGATAGACGATCGGAAGATGTACTCCGTGCCGTCCAGATTGCCGACAATGTCTGGCAGGTTCGGCGCAAAGGGGTAGACACAGGGGCGCCCCGCCCGGTCGCGCGCCTCGTAGACGAATTCCATTCCGCCCTCGGCCCGCCCATAGAGCGAGGCGACATCGTTGCCCTGATATACCTCGCGGCCTGCCGCCTGCGACGCATCGCACTTCACGAAGAACCGGTTGGCCGGGCGGCGCAGCCCCTGCATCGGCATATAGAAAGGATAACTCGCATCGCGCACGGCATAGCCGGCCGGGGTGGTCGGCGGCGGCAGGTCCGGCGGGACGACAGGCTGGAGCGGGGCTGCGGCCGGCTGCTGCCAGGCGGCCGAACCACGCCCTGCGGTTTGCGCGTTCGATTCGCCGCCCAATCCGCTGCAGCCGATGGTACCGAGGACTGCGAGGCCGGCGGCCAGCCACAGGGGGAATCTCATGGCGATCCTTCCGGCCACGGGCAGGCTCGCCCGCATGAGGTCAGCTGGCGAGCCGCAGCGCAGTGCCGGCGGTGTCCGCATCCGGCTGGTCCGGCCAGATGCCGCGCGTATCGTAGACCACTTTGCCGCTGCGTTCGGCCAGCGGGACGACCTTGAACACATCGTGATCGACCAGCACGATCAGCAGGTCGCAGGACTCCAGCGCATCGTCGAGGTCGATCTGGCGTGCACCGGTATCGGTGAACTCGACCGGCAGGGCATGGGCATAAGGCTCCACGATGCTCACCCGATTGCCATACTTGCGCGCAATTCTCGCCGCCACGAAACGCGCCGGGCTTTCGCGGAAGTCGTCGATATTGGCCTTGAAGGCGAGGCCGAGGCAAGCGATCCGCGCCCCCGGATGCGCCTCGATCAGTTCGGTCGCCTGCGCGATCACGTGGTGCATCTTCTGATCGTTGACCCCGCGGGCAGTGCGGATCAGCGGTGTATCGTCCGGCGCGCTTGCCACGATGAACCAGGGGTCGACCGCAATGCAGTGCCCGCCGACACCCGGCCCCGGCTGCAGGATGTTGACGCGGGGGTGGCGGTTGGCGAGCCGGATCACTTCCCAGACATCGAGGCCCATGCGGTCCGCCACGATCGAAAGCTCGTTGGCAAAGGCAATGTTCACATCTCGGTAGGCGTTCTCGACCAGCTTGGTCATCTCGGCACTGCGCGCATCGGTCGTAACGCAGGTGCCGCGCACGAAGCGCTTGTAGAAGGCGAGCGCCTTACGCGCACAGCGCGGGGTAATGCCGCCGATCGAGCGGTCGTTGTTGGTCAGCTCTTCCAGAATACGACCCGGCAGCACTCGCTCGGGGCAATAGGCAATCGAGACGTCGGGCGTCTCGCTGGTGAGGCCGGGGAACCTGAGATCGGGACGCAAGCCCGCCATCAGATCACGCATGGCATCCGTCGTGCCTACCGGGCTGGTCGATTCGAGGATCACGACGTCGCCGGCCTTCAGCACGCCCGCCACTTCGCTCGCCGCAGCCTGTACGTAAGACACGTCGGGCGTGTGGTGGCCATCCTTGGCAAACGGCGTCGGCACCGCGATCACGAATACGTCGGCGGGTTCGATCTGGGTCGAGGCGCGCAGCAGGCCGCGCTGGACCACGCCCTGCACCAGCCCTTCGAGATCAACTTCCTCGATATGGATTTCGCCGCGGTTGATCGTGTCCACCACGCTCTGTGTCACATCGAGGCCGAGTACCGGGCAGCCCGAGCGGGCAATGATCGCGGCGGTGGGAAGTCCGATATAGCCGAGGCCGACAACACAGACCTGCGGCTTCTGATCGCCGTTTCCGATTCTAGCGGGCATTCCCCAAGAGCTCCACGATGCGCCGCGCGGCGTGCCCGTCCCCGAAGGGATTGTGCGCGCGCGCCATGGCCGAATAGGCCACCTTATCGTCGAGCAGAGTAAAGATTTCGGAAACTATGCGCGCTGTGTCAGTGCCGACGAGGCGCGCAGTGCCGGCCTCGACGCCTTCGGGGCGCTCGGTCGTTTCGCGCATCACCAGGACCGGTTTGCCGAGCGCCGGCGCTTCTTCCTGCACGCCGCCACTGTCGGTTAGCATAATCTCGGCAAGGCCCAGCAGCCGGGCGAAATGCGGGTAGTCGAGCGGCTCGATCAAGGCGACATTGGACAGGCCGCCGAGCGCGCGTTCCATTACACCCCGCACATTGGGATTGGGGTGAACCGGGAAGATCAGCGCCACGCCCTCACGCGCCGCAATCTGGCGGATCGCCTCGGCAATCGCTTCCAGCCCGCCGCCGAAATTCTCGCGCCGATGGCTGGTGACACCGATGATCCGCTTGCCGGCAAAGCGCGCCTCCAGCTCGGCGAGGCCACTCGCGAGCGCCGGTTCAGCTTCGATCCGTGCGCTCACCCACTGGAGCGCGTCGATCACGGTGTTGCCAGTCACGTGGATGACATCTGCCGCCACATTCTCCGCCCGCAGCGCCGCCGCCGAAGTCTCGGTCGGCGCGAAGTGCAGCGCGGCGATCGTCCCGATGATCTTGCGATTCACCTCCTCGGGCCAGGGGTGATAGATATTGTGGCTGCGCAGCCCCGCCTCGACATGCGCGACCGGAATCTTGCGGTAATAGGCGGACAGCGCTCCGGCCATAGCGGTTGCGGTATCGCCCTGAACTACCACCCAGTCGGGCTTTTCTGCGTCCATTACCCCGCCCAGCCCGGTCAGCAGCGCAGCGGTAAGACCGTCGAGCGTCTGGTCGGGTTTCATCAGATCAAGATCATGATCGGGCACGATCCCCGCGATTGCGAGCACTTGATCGAGCATGCCGCGATGCTGCGCCGAGACGCAGGTCACCACCCGGAAGCGCGAATCGGCGGCCAGTGCATGGACCACTGGAAACATCTTGATCGCTTCCGGACGCGTCCCGAAGACCACGAGGATTGTCTGTCTCATGGCCCGCCCGATACCATCAGCAGGTTAAGGGGCACATAACCCGGCGGCGCGGTTCATGCCGAAGGCATCTGCTGACTGGAACAATGGAAACCGCCGCCCCCGGCGAGCACCGCATCGGCCATGAGCCCGATCACCGCGCGTCCGGGAAACAGCTCGGCAATTGCGGCAACGCCATCCGCGTCGTGCTGGGTCCCAAACACCGGCACGATGACCACGTTGTTGGCAATCACGAAGTTCATGTAGCTCGCGGGCTGGATCATCCCGCCCCACTCGACGAGCCCCGGGGAGGGGACTTCGACCACCTCGACCCCGAAATCACGCGCCCGCGCCGCAGCATCGGCGTAAATCCCGGCATTGGGATCACCCGCACCCGTTGCACGGGGCAGTGCCAGACGGTTGGGCGCCACAAAGCGGGCCAGATTGTCGACATGGCCATCGGTATGGTCGTTGATCAGGCCTTCCCCGAGCCAGAGCACGCGGTCGTACCCCAGATCGCCCGCCAGCAACGCTTCGAGATCGGCCTTTCCCAGCGAAGGGTTGCGGTTCGGATTAAGCAGGCACTGCGCCGTTGTGGCGACCAGCCCGGTCCCGTCACCATCGAGCGCGCCGCCTTCGAGTATCCAGTCGCAGCGATCGGCAGCCAGCCCAGCGCTGTCGGCAAGATCCGCCCCGATCGCCTGGTCACCCGGCATCAAGTACTTGCCCCCCCAGCCGTTGAAACCGAAAAGCCGCGCCCGGCGCGCCTGCCCGCCGCAGACGACCAGCGGTCCGGTATCGCGCAGCCAGACATCGCCATAGACCCGGCGCTCCAGCGTGACGGATCCCGATACAAGGCTGCGTGCGCGCGCCTCGTTCGCCGCGTCGCGCACGATAAGGCGCACCTGCTGCCCGCTATCGGCCACCGCGCTCGCAAAGGCGGCGATCTGCTCCTGCGCGGCATCAATCACGCCGGACCATTCTTCCGCCAGATGCGGGAAGCCGATCCAAAGCCAGTCCTGCGGATGCCATTCAGGAGGCATCCGCAGCGCGGTGTCGGTCATGGGTTACTTGCCCTTCGCTTCGGCCAGACTAACGTCGCGGACGGCCCGGAACTCGTCGTTCGGGTGCCAGTTGGGCCATATGTTGCTGTCGGCGAGTTCGCGGCCAAGCCGGAAGAACAGCGCCACATCCTGCTTCATGCCCGACATGTCCCAGCTTTCGTGGTACTCGTCGCTCGGCTGGTGATAGCGCACATTGGTATAGTCGTCGGAAATCGCCGCCCCTGCGGCCTTGCCGCCGCTCACAAGATCGGTTCCGCGCTCGACCGCAAACATCGGCACGCCGCGCTTGGCAAAGCTGAAATGGTCCGAACGGTAGTAGTATCCCCGCTCGGGATGATCCTCGGATGATTCGCTGAGGCCAAACTCGGCTTCCACCTTGCGCAGGATCGCGGTGAGATCAGACTTGTCGCCGCCCGTTACAGTCACATCCTTTGCCGGACCACCTGCGTAGAGTGCATCCATATTCACGCCGCCAACCGTCTGCGCCAGCGGGAAAATCGGGTTCCGAGCGTAGTATTCCGAGCCAAGAAGCCCCGATTCCTCAAGCGTCACGGCCAGGAAAACCTGGCTGCGTGCTGCCGGGCCCGCAGCGACGTTCATCTTCGCAAGGGCTGCCAAAGCCGCGACCCCAGTGGCATTGTCGACCGCGCCGTTGCAGATATCATCGCCCGTCGCATCGGGCTTGCAACGCCCCAGATGATCCCAGTGCGCCGTATAAAGCACGTATTCTTCCGGCCGCGTCTTGCCCGGCAGCACACCAATCACATTGTGCGAATTGGCCTTCTCGATCGTGTTGCCAAACGAGAGGCCGGCCTTGAGGCCGAGCGGCACGGCCGTGAAGCCCTTCGCCTGCGCCGCCGCCGTCAGCGCTGCGAGGTCCTTGCCCGCAGCCTTCAGAATCGCCTCGGCCACCGGCTTCTGGATCCAGCCGTTGGCCACGGTCTGATCGGCACCGTCGTTGGCGGTCTGCACGAAGTGCTGCGCGCCAGACCAGCTCGATTCGACCACCTGCCAGCCATAGGCCGCAGGGAACGTATCATGGATGATCAGCGCCGCAGTCGCCCCCTGCCGCGCCGCTTCCTCGAACTTGTAGGTCCAGCGTCCGTAATAGGTCATGCGACGACCGCGGAAGAGACCGCTCTCACCCTCCATCGCATAGTCCGGATCGTTGACGAGGATGACCGCCGTCTTCCCCTTCATGTCGATCCCGGCATAGTCGTTCCAGCCCAGTTCAGGCGCGTTGATGCCATAGCCGACGAAGACCAGCTCGCTGTCCTTCACTTGCGTTTGCGGGGTGATCCGGTAGCTCCCCGCCACGAAATCGCTTGAAGGCTTGAACGTCAACGTTGCCGCGCCGCCAGTAATGGTCAGCGGGCTCCGGCTCGTTCCGGTGATGGTCGCGGTCGGAACGTCCTGCAGCCACGTCGGCTTGCCATCTGGCCCTTTGTTGCCCGGCTGGAGCCCGGCCGCCTTGAACCGCGCAATGATCGCATCCAGCGTCTTCGGCTCTGCCGCCGTGCCCGGCCCGCGACCTTCGTACTCGTCGGAGGACAACGTGCGGATCGTGTCGCGCATCAGCGCCTCGTCGACCGAAGGCACGGCAGGCGTCGCATGGCTTGCCGCCAGCGGCATAACCAGCGCAGCACCGCACAAAAGGCCCTTGATGGCGCAGCCAAACGACGCGCTGATCCTCATCTTCAATTCCCTCATGGCATGCCCGGCGCGCACAGGTGGCAGAGCCCCCGCTTGCTGGCAAGCTGCATGCACGCGCTTGATCGCACCGCGCCGACCGGGCATCGCAGTAGCATGATCGGCACCAACGCAGCACCGGACTGGGCCCGCGCTCTCGACCGCGCCCGCACCGAAGCGCCGTTCCTTTGCCGCAGCCTCGAACGTCTGCCCGATCTCGCAAACCTGCTGGCAGCCGGTCGAATCGAAGATGCCCTCTCGGCCGCGCATGCAGCCGGTCACGATGAACCGGACACCGCCGTTGCGCTCCGTCGTCAGCGGCTTGCGCTCGCCACAGCGCTCGCCATCGGCGATCTCGCCGGTGCGCTGCCGCTCACTCGCGTCATGGCCGAGCTTTCCACCTTTGCCGACACTGCGCTCGATGCCGCGATCACCGCCGCGATGCGCCGCCGCGTGCCAGATGCCGAGCCGCGGGGCTTCTCCGCCATCGCGCTCGGCAAGCAGGGCGCGGGCGAGCTCAACTACTCGTCCGACATCGACCCGATCCTGCTCTACGATCCCGATCTCCTGCCCCGTCGCGAGCGCGACGATCCCGCCGAGGCCGCCCAGCGCATTGCCCGCACTGTCGTCGAACTGCTGAGCGCGGTCACCGCCGAGGGCTACGTCTTTCGCGTCGACCTGCGCCTGCGTCCCGCTGCCGAGGTCACGCCGCTTGCGCTTCCCTTCGTGGCCGCCATTACCCACTACGAATCAAGCGCGCTCGCATGGGAGCGTGCCGCCTATATCCGCGCCCGCGCGGCAGCGGGCGACGTGGTAGCAGGGCAAGCCTTTCTTGACGCGATCCGCCCGTTCGTCTGGCGGCGCAGCCTCGATTTCGGCGCGATTGCCGAGATCGGCCGCCTCACCACCCGCATCCGCGATCACTATGCCGGCGGGCAGGCAGTGGGGCCGGGCTATGATCTCAAGCGCGGGCGTGGCGGCATCCGCGAGGTCGAGTTCTTTGCGCAGACGCACCAGTTGATCCACGGCGGCCGCAATCCGGCGCTGCGCCTGCGCGGCACCCGGGCGGCACTCGATGCGCTGGCCCTGGCGGGCATCGTGGTGGCCGAAGACGCCACGATTCTCGGAGAAAGCTACGATCGGCTGCGCACACTCGAACATCGCCTGCAGATGGTCGCCGATCAGCAGACCCATAGTCTGCCGACCGATCCGGCTCAGCTCGATGCCTTGGCGCGTCTGGAAGGCCTGTCCTCCGGCGCCGCGCTTATTGAAGAACTGGCGCAGATCTCGGAAGCCGTCGGCAGCCGCTTCGACAACCTGATCGCTGCATATTCGCCGACCGGAGCCGTCCCCGTCACCACTCGCCCGCTCGAGCAGGAACTCAAGGCGCTCGGCTTTTCCGATCCTGACACGCTCGCCGCGCGAATCGAAAGCTGGGAAAACGGCCAGTACCGCGCCCTGCGCAGTGCCGAGGCCCGCGGGGCCTTTGCCCGCCTGCGCGAAACGCTGCTCGGCGCGCTGGCCGCTGCGCCCGATCCGGAACGTGCGCTTCTGCGTTGGGAAGGCCTTCTCGCCGGGCTGCCTTCCGCGATCAATATCTTCCAGCTGCTCGAGGCGCGCCCAGCCCTGCTTGGCGTTGTCATGCGCGTTCTCGCACACGCGCCGACACTCGCCGACGAACTCGCCCGCCGCTCCGACCTGCTCGACACGCTGATCGACCGCAGCGCCTTCGATCTGCCCGGCAGCGTCGAAAGCCTCGCCGCCGAATTTCGCCGCGGCGAGCCAGGCGATGACTATCAGTGCCTGCTCGATGCGGTCCGCCGCAGGGTCGGCGAATGGCGCTTCGCGCTGGGCGTACAGTTGGTCGAAAACCAGACGGGCGAGACCTGGCGAGACCCGCTCGACGTCGCGGGAGCACTATCGCGTATCGCCGAGGCCGCGATCCTCGTACTTGCCGAGGCAGCACGCGACGAGTTCATCCGCCCGCATGGCTGCATCGCCGGAAGCGAGCTCGTGATCCTCGGGCTTGGCCGGCTGGGTGGCGCGGCGCTGACTCACGCCTCGGACCTCGATCTCGTGTTCCTGTTCAGCGGCAATCACACGCCAGAATCCGGTTATCTTGGCGAATCGGACGGGCCCCGACCGCTTGGCAGCACGCTTTACTTCAACCGCCTCACGCAACGGGTCGTCGCCGCCCTGTCCGCGCCGACCGCCGCCGGCGCGCTCTACGAGGTCGATATGCGCCTGCGGCCCAGCGGCGCACAGGGACCGATCGCGGTGAGCCTCGACAGCTTCGCCCGCTATCAGCGCGAGGATGCCTGGACCTGGGAGCACATGGCGCTTTGCCGGGCGCGCCCCCTGTTCGGCACGGCGCAGGACTGCGCCACACTTGCAGGCATCATCGACGATGTGCTCCACCGCCCGCGCGATCCCGAAAAGCTGCGCGACGATCTCCTCGCGATGCGCGCCGAAATGGCGCAGCACAAGCCGCCCGCCGGGCCACTCGATGTGAAACTGGCGCGCGGCGGGCTCGTCGATCTGGAATTCCTCGTCCACTACCTCCAGCTGCGCGAGCGTGCCGCACTCGATCCTGATCTGGGTCATGCAGTGGACGGGCTGATCGGCGCGGGCCTGTTGCCGGCGCCCTTGCGCGCAGCGCACGATCTCTTGGCGCGGCTGCTGATCGTCGTGCGCCTCGTTGCCCCAGACGGACGCTATCCGCCCGAAGCCAGCCGCGCTATCGTTGAGCGTGCATGCGGGTTGGCCGATTGGGACGGGCTGCTCGCTGCCGTGCTGGCAGCTCGCCGCGATATCGCGGCTTGCTGGCACACCGTGTTTGGTGAAGAACTGGAGATCTCTGAATGAGCAAGACCATCGGCGCGGGCAGCCCGCTGCCTGACATTGCCATGACCACGCCCGAAGGAAGCACCGTGAAGCCGTCCGATTTTCTGGGTCGCAAGCTGGTGCTGTTCTTTTACCCCAAGGACGATACGCCCGGCTGCACCACCGAGAACAAGGACTTTTCGGCCCTTGCAGCAGATTTCGAATCGGCCGGCACCGTGCTGCTCGGCGTAAGCAAGGACCCACCCAAGAAGCACCTCAAGTTCATCGAGAAGCACGGCCTCGCCGCGCCGCTGGCCACCGATGCGGAGGAAGGCGGCCTCTCGGACGCGCTCGGCATCTGGACAGAGAAGTCCATGTACGGCCGGACCTACATGGGCATGGAGCGCACGACCTATCTGATCGGCGCCGATGGCGTGATCGCGCAGGTCTGGTCCAAAGTGAAGGTAAAGGGTCACGCCGAAGAGGTACTCGCCGCAGCCAAGGCACTTTGATCGGCTCAACCATGACCAGGACGAGTGTTGCTGCTGCGATCCGGGGAGCGATGCTCACCGCCGATCCCGCAGCCAAGGCCATGGCCACGAGGGCCGTGCGGCGCGACTGGGCGGCAGGGAAGCTCGCTTTCCTGTTCGATACCGCGATGCCGGACAAGCCCGCGCGCCCGCCACGGCCGGAGCTGCTGCCTCCCAATGCCATGCCCAAGCGCGGGCGCGGCGGTTCCGAACGCGGTCGGCTCGCGCTGCTCCACGCGCTCGCGCACATCGAGTTCGTTGCGATCGATCTGGCGCTCGATGCTGCTGGCCGGTTCGGCGAGGAGCGCGGGTCGGAGTTCGTGAGCGACTGGCTCGATGTTGCCGCAGACGAGGCGATGCATTTCTCGCTCCTCGCCCGCCGGTTGCGCACGCTCGGCTCGGACTACGGCGCCATGCCCGCGCACGACGGGCTCTGGGATGCGGCGCGGGAAACCAGCCACGATCTGGCGGCACGGCTGGCTGTGGTGCCGATGGTGCTCGAAGCGCGCGGGCTGGACGTCACGCCGCTCACCATCGAGCGCTTTGCCGCGGCGGGGGACTTGCGGTCGGCCCGTATTCTTGAGCGGATCTTGAGCGACGAGATTCGGCATGTGCGCTACGGCACAACGCACTTCCTCAAACTGTGCGACGAACGTCGGGAATCGCCGCCGGCATACTGGAAAGTGCTTGTTGCGCGGCATTTTCGGGGAACGGTTAAGCCACCGTTCAACGACTCGGCGCGTCGTGCAGCCGGTTTATCGTACGAATTGATGACAGGGGTTGTCTGATTAAGACACTTCACTCTAACCCGAATCCATCGAGGTAGCGGGAGGGGTTTCCGCGTAATCCTCAGGGACTTGCCAGGCAGGCCGGGATAATCCGGCGGGTTGTTGGCAAGAACCCAGGTGGGTCGGTCCGGGCTATCAAGCAGCGCATCTGATGCTGCAGGATCCGGGCGATTAAGGGTCAGCGGGTCGTAATGTTCAACAACAAGATTTTGAAGCTGGCGCTGGGCTCGATCGGGGCGGCTGCCTGTTTCTTTTCTGCCCCTGCCATGGCTAACAGCGCCGCATCAGCCGACATTGCTGCCCCGCTCCGCGCCGCGGAAGCTGCCCGCAACGGCACCTCGGCCGCCCCCGCCGACGACGAATTTCACAAGCTGTTCGCAAGCTGGAAGGCCCTGGAAACGGGCGCACCGTTTGGTACAGCAGCGCCCGCCCAGCGGACCGGTGGCGTTTCGATCCCCTCGCTGGTTCCCGTTTCGTCGAACCGCGCCATGAGCAGCGGCTTCGGCATGCGCTTTCACCCCGTTCTCGGCGGCATGCGCGCGCACAAGGGCATCGATCTTCCCGCCACCACCGGCACCCCGATCCATGCCTCGGCTGATGGCGTTGTCGGCAAGGCTGACTGGTTCGGCGGCTACGGCCTGTTCGTCGAGCTGGAGCACGGCGGCGGCATGGAAACCCGCTATGGCCATATGTCGCGCATCGCGGTTGCCGAAGGCCAGCGCGTGCGCAAGGGCGACGTGATCGGCTATGTCGGTTCGACCGGTCGCTCAACCGGCTCGCACCTGCACTATGAAGTGCGCATTGGCGGCGAAGCTGTGAACCCCATTCCCTACATGCAGACAGTCGCGCCGGGCGTGTCGACTGCAACCGTGCTGGCGCAGAGCGATGTGCCGGCCGCAATGGCGCGTTGATCGCCGCGACGAAGAGGCATCTTGGAGAGGATGGGAAGAAGGCGGCGGAAACGCCGCCTTCTTCTTTTGTGGCATCCGCGCGGGATGTGGAAATGCAGCGGACTGACGAATCCCGTTGCGCACCTTAATCGAACGGTTAAACTCTCGGTGAACGCGGCCTGAGCGAGCCGCAGATCCTGAGAGGATGCGCATGCACTACCACCCGAGTTTCCACGCGCTAAACAATCCCGAGAAGCCGGCGGTGATCATGTCTGGCAGCGGCGAAGTCGTGACGTATGGCGAGCTTGAAGCGCAGAGCAATCGCTTCGCCCAACTGCTGCGATCGCGAGGGATCGGCATCGGCGATACGATTGCGCTCTGCTTCGAGAATCACCCCGTCTTCTTTTCGCTGTGCTGGGGCGCGCAGCGCGCGGGGATTGTCTACGTCGCGATTTCCTCGCGCCTTGCTCCGCCGGAAGTCGCCTATATCGCGCGTGACAGTGGCGCCAAGCTGCTGGTCGGTTCAGGCGCGCTCACGCCGCTGCTAGACTCGGTCGCGGCGCAGGCGCCCGAAGTCGCACAGCTTCGCCTTGGCGGCAGCGGCGGACAGGATCTTGCCGCAGCCCTTGCCGCCATGCCGCCCGAACCCGTCGCCGACGAACGCGCGGGCTGCGACATGCTCTATTCGTCGGGCACCACCGGCAAGCCCAAGGGCGTGCGCGTGCCGCTGCCCGAAGATCCCGCCATAGGCGGCGCCAATTCACTGATCATGCTGGCGGGCGGCCCCTTCGGCATTCGCCCCGATGCGGTCTATCTCTCCCCCGCGCCGCTCTACCATGCCGCTCCGCTGCGCTGGTCGATGACCATTCACCGCTTTGGCGGCACTGTGGTGTGCATGGAAAAGTTCGACCCCGAAAAGGCGCTGGAAGCCATCGAGCGCTACAAGGTGACCGACAGCCAGTGGGTGCCGACCCACTTCGTAAGAATGCTCAAGCTGCCCGAGGACGTGCGCAAGCGCTACGATCTCTCCTCGCTGCGCGGCGCAATCCATGCGGCGGCGCCATGCCCGGTCCCGGTGAAGCACGCGATGATCGAATGGTGGGGCCCTGTGCTCAACGAATACTATGCCGGCACCGAAGGCAATGGCTTCACCTTCATTTCGAGCCCTGAATGGCTGGCGCGCCCCGGCTCGGTCGGCCGCGCCCTGCTCGGCACGATCCGCATCTGCGACGAGAACGGCGACGAAGTCCCGCGCGGCACCGAGGGCCAAGTCTTCTTTGAAGGCGGCAACCCCTTTGCCTACCACAATGATCCCGACAAGACCCGCGATGCCACCAACAAGCACGGTTGGACCAGCCTTGGCGACGTGGGTTGGGAGGATGACGAGGGTTATCTTTTTCTCACCGACCGCAAGAGCTTCATGATCATCTCTGGCGGGGTCAACATCTACCCGCAAGAGATCGAAAACCTATTGATAACACACCCGAAAGTGGCCGATGTCGCAGTTATCGGCGCCCCCGATCCGGACATGGGTGAACGTGTGGTCGCCGTTGTGCAGCCGCATGAGATTGGTGAAGCGGGCCCCGCCCTCGCAGAGGAGCTTCTGGCCTGGCTTGCCCCGCAGCTCAGCCGGGTAAAGCTGCCCCGCCAGATCGACTTCCGCGCCGATCTGCCGCGCGAGCCCACCGGCAAGCTGTTCAAGCGCCTGCTTCGCGACGAGTACAAGGCTGCGGCCGCAGCA
>Ga0315905_10003905_pt1 | contig 15303 bp, 10 predicted proteins | sample LakEriMetagenome_5_FD_203522 | JGI IMG/M metagenome (GOLD analysis project Ga0315905, IMG submission 203522) | Freshwater fungal communities from buoy surface, Lake Erie, Ohio, United States - Buoy 4 MA121 | ecosystem: Environmental > Aquatic > Freshwater > Lake | place: USA: Lake Erie, Ohio... | reverse complement strand
CGCCAATCGACTCTTTACCTCAGGGCTGGGATTTTTGCAGTCGAAAATCTCCAAGAGGACGAGGGCGGAGCCTTGGGCCCAGCTGCAGCTTGCCCCCGAAGTTTAAGTCCATCCTGCAGAGGTTCATTCAGCAAGTCCAGCCAACTCGCACAGATTTGCGTTGACCACTGGCTGGGGACAACTCCAGACCAGAAAGAACAAGGCTTCACAGCACCACCGGCCGACTGGATGCCCGGGACTGAATCCTGCTCCCTTGGCGACGGCCAAGGCAGCTTGCGTGGCGCGGAGGACCAGACTGTTGGCGCGCTGGCGCAGCCGTTCATTGCTGCAAACCGGATGGCCATCAGCAGCAGCCAGCAAGTCGGTTCGTAATGCAATCCACTCCTGCCGCAGGGCTTGCCCGAATGAATGAAGCTCTGGCCTCGTATCGGACTCCTGACCAAGGTAGTCGAGCGCCGAGCTGGCCAGCCCCAAGGCGAGAGTCGATGTTTGCAATCCCCCTGTCCCCGCGCCGAGCCCCAGCTGCAACACTTGCGGAGCCGGTCCCTGCAAAAGATATCGACGTGGGACCTCGACCGAGTGAAACTCAACGGGCCCAGTCTGGCTCGCCTGCAAAGCGAGCAGCTCATTCGCCGGTGGTACTTTGACTCCCGGCAGGGTCCGCGGCACAGCGAGCAAGACTTGGCGGGAGTCCGGGAGAGTAGCTCCGACGACGAACAGATCGGCCGCCACGGCTCCTGTGACCCAGGGACTGAAGCCCTCAAGCAGAAAACCATGCTCAGTCTCGACGGCCGCAACGGCAGGCCGGTTCTGATACTGCCGACTGGTTGTCAAGTGAGAAATGCCGACGGTCGCGAAGGCTTCGCCATGAATCAAGCGGGGGAGCCACTCCGCTGCCAGGTCCCGATTGGGCGAGCTCTCAATTCGCTGACACGCTCCAGTTCGCTGGGTAATCACGAAGGCTGTTGTCAGGCAAGCGCGGCTGAGAGCGAGATATCCCGCAACGATTTCGGCAGGTGACCACTGCTTTCCATACCACTCCCGGCGGTGGAACCATTCGAATACCTTTTGCTCAGCGCAAATTTTGAGCTCGGGGCCGACCCAGCGGGCTTGAGGGTCCCTTACTGCGACAAGCTCACGCAAGCGACTCTCCAGCAGTTGTAATTCGGCCAACCGTTTCTGGTCGCCCGCGATGCAAGAAAAAGGCTGCGACGTTGTCATGCTGGATTGCGGCCGAGTGTTGAGGGACGAGCCCGATCGGAGACGACGGGGCAGAGCCAGCATTATGACTGTTGATCGGCCCGGAAGTCAGCAGCCCGGGAAACGAGCCCAAAAGTGATGGCGGTCACCCGACAGCGGCACGTGCGTCGTCCAGTAATCAGTTGATGCCGGGAGAGAACGAGGCAAACAACTCACAAGGACTGTTTTTGAATTGCCCTTGCAGAAAAGTCAGGCCGAGTGAGCAAGCGTTCCGCAGCGATAAAGCCCGTTCCCGGCATCTGGCCTAGCGATTGCGGCGTCCCCGCCGCGAGGAAGGTTCAGTCGGCGTCGGCCGCGCCGGCGCACTGCCGTCGGCGAGCGCCTGTTTGGGGCTTGGAGCAACAGAGTCCGCGGTCGGCGATTCAGCACCGGGCTGGCTCTCGCGAGGATTGGCTTCAGGTGCCGCCTCCGTGGCCGTTTCCGCTGCTCCTGATGTTTCCGAGCCTTCCGCGTCAGGGCGCGATTCATCCTGATCGGCTTCAGGGAGCAGGAGACTTGGTCCAGCCAGTCGCTGTTCGAGCTGAGCCTCTCGTTCTCTCGGTGTCGGTGCGAGAAAGGCGGTGGTGATCAAGATATCGCGCGGAAGCGGCCAGGGATTGCCACGATAGTAGTTCCGCCGCACGGCGTTGCCGTAAAAGTGTAAAGGTCGGTAGGGACGCTCAAGAATGGGAGTCTGCTCACTGACTTCCCGTTCTTCGCCCAATTTGAGGACTCGCGGCGTCCAGCCCGGTTCCTGGGCCGTGAGATTGTCGATCGCGACCAAGGAGAGTCCGCCGGCAGCCGTCAGCGCAATGCAGTGAAACCATCGAATCATGAATTCTGCCCCGCACAAATGAGTTCTTTTTTAAATCGGCCGACTCCTCAATTGGCATTTGCCGGGTACAGGATTTTCACAAATTAGCTAAGGTAGGGGCTGTTCCGGTTTCACGCGGAATCTCGCCTTAGCTTGTTTTTCGTCCTCGCAAGGAACTTGTGACCTGCTCAGATCATGCAGCCTTCGCCCGCGACGGCCCGAGTCGGGATTCAGGGTGGTTGAATTTCAAGAGGCAAAAACACAATCCTGAAATAAAGCGAGTCGAGGCCAGGTTCGCGCAAGGAGGCGGTTGGCTGTGAGCAGTTTCCGGGGAAACTTGCGGGGTGCCTCGAGGCTCTGGAGAGCCATGATGTGGTCCGCCGCTGGGTTTGGTTCAGGTTGCCGCGACTAGTTCGGTTTGTTAAAGTTTGCGGGCTGGAAGCAAGACTTGAGGCAACGGGCCAGCTCGCTCGCAAATCGACCAGGCATCCGGCTCTCGGCAGCCTCTCATAGCTGGCTTTGCTGAAGTGGGTTTCCGGGTCGGCCGGGTCGGAGTTACACGCGGCCAACCGGAGCGGATTTCTGGATTTCTTTTTCTACTTACTGCCCACGCGGGACGATGAGCTGAAACTGCATGGCACGTCGCGTTCGTCGCAAACTCCGTCACAAGCCGCGCCCGAACACGGAGAACCGTTTTCGCTCGCCGGGAACCCTCGCTCCCCGGTCCGACGCCGAGCCCAGCCAAGTGCGGGTATTCGCCTTCGGCAATGGAGGCTACGAAGAGAAGACAATCGTCGACCTAACGCAACTCCCTTTATTGCGGGCGAAATTTCCGCTGGTCTGGGTCAACGTGGACGGATTGGCGGATGTCAACGCAATCCGGGAGTTGGGACAACAATTCGATCTCCATCCGCTGGCGTTGGAAGATGTACTCAACCAGCATCAGGTTTCGAAGTGCGAAGACTATCCTTCCCACCTCTTCTTCGTTTCGAGAATGATTAACTGGACTGGCGTCATTGAGTCGGAGCAGTTAAGCCTGTTTCTGGGGCGTGACTTCGTCGTCACGGTTCAACAGTATCCGGGTGATTGTTTCGATCCGGTGCGCGAACGGATTCGGAAGAGTCGCGGGAAACTGGCAAAGTGCACGGCGGATTACCTCGCCTACTCCCTGCTCGATGCGGTTGTTGACTCCTATTTCCCCGTGGTGGATCGGCTCGCCGATGAGCTCGACCAATTGGAGGACCAGGTCGATTCCTCGCGTTCGCCCCAACTGATCTATGAATTGCACCGTGTTCGCAATTGCATTTTGATTGCCCGTCGTTCCGTCCGTCCGCTGCGCGATGCAATCAACCAGCTGATTCGCGATCCCTCTCCCTTTATTCACGACGAAACGAAATTTTACTTACGGGACTGTCACGATCATTGCATCCAGATAATTGAACTTCTGGAGACCTATCGGGAATTGTGCAGTGACTTGCGGGACTACTATGTCTCGATGATCAGTTTCCGCATGAACGAGATCATGAAGGTCTTGACGGTGATCTCGACGATTTTCATTCCCTTGAGTTTCATTGCCAGTGTCTATGGCATGAATTTTGAAACCGAGTATCCCTGGAACATGCCGGAACTGGGTTGGCGGTTTGGCTACCTGTTCGCACTCGGCTTGATGGCCATGACCGCCCTTGGATTTGTTTATTATTTCTGGCGCAAGGGCTGGCTGAGCGGGAACGAGTTGCCATCGCTCCAAGGCCGGGAAAACGCTGACCCAGACAAAGTGTCCGAGACGAAGTGAATTGGATTCAGAGAAGCAATCAACATAGAGCCTTGAGTTGGCAGGAGCCCGGTTGAGTTGGAACTGTCGTGGTTGTTGGCAGCATCGATCATCGCCGGCGCGGTCCTGGTTTTAGCCTTGGCCCAGGTCGTTTACGTTTGGCTGTACCACCGAGGGGCCAGGCGTCCCTCGCTCAGCGCGGTCCCGGGAGCGTTCACGGGCAAGGTTGCCGTGATCGTCTGTCTACGCGGACAGGATCCGACGTTGGAGCAGAGTCTTCATGCGCTAGGGGCGCAGGTCTGGCCCGACTTTGAGTTGCATTTGGCGCTCGACTCCTCCAGCGACCCGGCACATGCGATCGCCCGCCAGTTTGCTGCCCGAAACGTGGTGCCAACATCTGTCCATGTGTTGTCCCGTCCTTCGGGCCGATGTGGATTGAAGTGTGACCTGCAGCGGTTGGCTTACAGTCGCCTGAGCCAGGCGGTTGAGTTTGTCGTCTTCACCGATGCGGATTGCGTGACCCCGACGGATTGGCTGGCCCGTCTGCTTCAGCCCTTTGATTCACCGTCTGTCGGAGCGGTCTCCGGAAACCGTTGGTATGGACATGCGCCGGGCTGGGGGTCAGAGGTCCGCCGGATTTGGAATGCAGCCGCCATTGTGCAGATGTATCTTTATCGGATTCCCTGGGGCGGGGCGCTGGCACTCCGTCGATGCGCGATTGAGCAAGCTGGGCTGATTGATGTCTGGTCGCGCACTCTTTGCGAAGACACGGTTGTGCAGCGGGCGCTCAGACAGGTTGGCCTGCAGGTGGCCTGGCTGCCCCGACTGGCGCTGGTGAGTCAAGAATCGGCAACCTCGACAGCGGCGGCGAACTGGATCGTGCGGCAACTGATTACGGCCCGGCTTTATCACCCGGCTTGGCCGCTCGTCGCAGGCCATTCCCTGCTGGTCGGATCAACCACCTTGCTCTCGCTGTTGGGAATCCTGCTCACCTTGCTGCTGGGGCAGGGGAGTGCGTGCCTTCTCCTGTTTGCTGGCTTTGCGATCGCCCAGTTGTCGAATCTGGGTTTGCTGGCCTGGATCGAAGAGACCACGGTACCGGCTCCCCAGCGACAGCGGGAAGTTCTCGAGACAGCTCGCCAATTGCCTCGTCAATTGCTGCTGGTGACCTGGACGCAGCTGGTCCATTCCTGGGCAGCGTTGAGAGCAGCATCCGCTCGGTTGATTACCTGGCGGGGAATTACTTACCAGATTTCGCCTAAAGCGATTGAAATGCTGGATTATCAGCCGTATCAGCTGCAGACGGACCGTTCGCAGTCGATTTTTTGAGCTTGTCCGTAGGCGAGAGCGGCAAAGGATATTCCCCGGCTGCCATTCGGGACAATTGACGCCGCAAAATTCCGGCCAGCCGTTCGCTGGAAAAAGGGTGCCGCGCGGCAGGTCCCTCAGCGGTCAGCAAATCGTTGGTGTCGAACACCAGCCATGCGTCGGCCGCATCCTGCAGCCCCGGATAAAGTTGCAGGTTTTCGTCAGGGGTGACCCAAAAATGCCACTGTCCACCAGAGATCCCACGGATGTCCAGACTGCAGAGTCGCCCTTCTCGCGCCGCATGCGGGTCGGCAGGGTTGGCTACCGAATTCTCTAACCAACTGGCTGCAACTTGTTCAGCCAATCGAAGCGGTTGCCCAAGCGTCTCTGGCAACTGGTCGCGACGCTTGCCCCACGAGTCTTGGGCTCCGAATTCGAGATAGCGGACGACTTGCTCCCGGGTGATTGCCGGGCAATCGAAATCCGGAATCAGCTCCTTGAAATTTCGATTATCAAACTCAACCAGACAGGCGTCGTAATCCTGATAGACGCGGCTGCTGCTGAAAAACATCTCGGCAAATTCCGAAGTGGCTCGACGACCGAGGCTTCGCTCGACGAAGCGAACTCCAGTACTGTTAAAGAACTCGCAGCACCAGTCGATCACTTCCCGGAAAGTAGTCGGGTGTTCGGAAACCAGATGAAAGGTCCGCCCACGACTCTCGGGATGCTCCAGCAGGCGGCAAATGGCCCGTGATACCCAGTCTACCGTGATGACATTGTGAGGCTCATCGCCCGAAACCGGCAACTCGATGTCCGTCTGAATTCGACCGTTGGCATCGCGCGGTTGCTGCGGCACCAGCATCGCCAGCAGGCGGAGATACCACATCAGCCCATGATAGGAGGAGGTGTAGCCCGTTTGAGAATCGCCGGCAATGATCGAAGGGCGATAAATCGTCTTGGATTCAAAGGAGCGGCTTTCCCTTACCGTCTGCTCGGCAAGAAACTTGCTTTCTTCGTAGGAATTGCGGAATCCCTGTCCGCAGTCCAATTGTTCTTCGAGCACGAGTCCGGAGCGATTGCCGCAAACGTAAGCGGTGGAGACGTAGTGAAGTTCCCGCAGCCCCGTCTGCTCGGCAAACTTCAGAGCGTTTCGAGTTCCCTGGAGATTTGTCCGCCACGGTTCCTGATCCTGCTCCGCCGGTTCGAATTTGACGACAGCAGCGTTGTGAATCAGTCCCGTGCAGTGTCGAGCGACCCACCGCTGATCAGCTTGCGACAGGCCGAGTTGGGGTTGGGAGACGTCGCCTTCCAGCACGATCGGCCGGGTCAGAGAATAACCGAGTTTCTGCTCCCAACGCTGCAACAGAAGTTCAATTCGGTCGTGAGCCGACATGCGGCGATTGGAGCGGGCGAGAACGGCCAACCGTTTGCCGCTGGCGAGCAGGTCGCGGGTCAGATAGCGCCCGACCAGCCCGCTCGCTCCGGTCAGAAAGAAATATCCCGAGAGTTTGTCGTTCGATGCGAGGTCGGCAGAGGTCGCAGCATCCAATCCTTTCAGACTCCCGTCGGAGCAGCCGGAAACTGGCCGTTCGCCGTGGGGCGACGGTCGGCCGGAAGCTCGGGAAAAGGGTGACGGGGAATACTGCGGATTATGGTTCACGAATGGTATCCGGACGCGGGCTCGAATCGCGGAACCGCTTCCACATCCAATCATTGGAACGGAAATGCGGCCCCGTGAGCATCAAGTTGCGGGACGAGTCGGGGGTTGTATTCTGACCGGTGTCCGAACCGGAAGTCAGGCAAACGAGGCTCGGAAACGAGAGTTTCGGGGGGGGAGTTTTGGTACTTGAGTACCCGCCACAGACCCACGATACAATCGGCAAACTCGCTTTAATTTCAACGAGCTATTCGGTTGAGTATAGACCAAGCGTTCAGGGTGGCCACTTGATTCCGCCAGACCGTCGGCAAAAACGGGCGTTTTGATTGACTTCAGTTGGCCTGACCCACACAATCGAACCCCGGTCGAGGCTGTTTACCCCGGCCCCCGCTGACGGTGGCGCTCCTTACCCTAACGTGAATTTAGCCATGTCTTTGTCTTCACTCCGCCCGCTCGGCATCGGGGGCTGGCTGCCATTTTCAGGGGCTGTCATCGGACTCTGGCTGGGCCTGTTGGGGCTCTGTCCAGGCTCTTCAGGGAAAGCCCCGCGGGGATTCGACACTTGGGATGGCCAAGCCGCTTCCAAGGCGACTCACAGCGACGACTGGTATCCGATCGCCGCCGGCGATGAACGCGGCGATGAATTGACTCCCGGGCTGACTCCGGAGCAAATTGCGGCGGGCTGGCTCTCGCTGTTCGATGGAAAAACACTGTACGGCTGGAAGGCCGAATCGACCGTGGACTGGCAAGTCGTCGACGGCGAGATTCGGGCCAGCGGCGGGCTGGTCGGGTTGCTGCGGACAACCAGCCAATTCGGTGATTACCGACTGCGGTTGGAATTTCGCGCCGAGCCTGAAACCAACAGCGGTATTTTTCTCCGCACCAGCCCTCAGCCCCGCGATCCGGCGGCGGATTGCTACGAGCTGAACATCGCCCCTCCCAACAATCCTTTTCCCACTGGTTCGTTTGTCGGCCGCGAGAAAGCGAAGGTCGAATTCGGAGCGCTCGTGGCCGACGCTTGGCACCAACTTGAAGTCCTCGCCGAAGGAGGCCGCTTTCTGGTAACCATCGATGGCCAAGAGATGCTTGCCTACAACGATCCCAAACCGCTGGGCCGAGGGTATATCGGCTTGCAATTCAATCAAGGCGCGGTGGCCTTTCGCAAAATTGCTTTGTTGCCGCTCGGCTTAAAGCCACTGTTCAACGGCCGGGATCTGGATGGCTGGGACACGCGTCTGGCCGAAGCAAGCCGCAGCAGCGTCACCTCGGCGGGGGAATTACAAATCCAGGGTGGCCGAGGCCAACTGGAGAGCAAAGGGCGATTCGGCGACTTCGTGCTGCAACTCGATTGCCGGACCAGCGCGGCGAACCAGAATTCCGGAATCTTTTTTCGCGCTATCCCGGGCCAACTGATGAATGGCTATGAAAGCCAGATTCAGAATGGGATGCAGGAGGACAACCCGGAGAAGCCCGCTGATTTTGGAACCGGAGGCATATTCCGACGGCAGCCGGCTCGGCGAATCGTGGCACAGGACCAAATCTGGTTCACAAAAACCCTGATCGCCAGCGGCTCGCACTTTGCGACTTGGGTCAACGGCTTCCAAGTCTGCGACTGGACTGATTCCCGGCCGGCACACGAGAACCCGCGGAACGGGCTTCGCCTGGATTCGGGGACCCTGATCCTTCAGGGGCATGACCCGGGCACCGACATTCTGTTTCGGAACCTCCGGGCTGCGGAACTCCCTCCGCGGCGAACAGAACAGTGAGGCCTCGACCTTCAGGATGCGAAGGGACTTGCCGGTTTTGTTCCCCGCAGTCCTCCGCTTCTTGGTACAGCGCTCGTTAGTACAGCGCTCGTTAGTACAGCGCTCGTTAGTACAACGCTCGTTAGTACAACGCAGCGCGGTCGCCTCTCAGTCAGTCCCTTTGACCAGGGCGCGGAGGACTTTGGGGAGCGGAAAGTGCACCGCTTCCTCGCGCGTCGTCCGCACTTCGACTGTCGCCGAGTAACGGTCGACAAGCCAATCAATTACTTCCTGTACGACCTTTTCGGGGGCGCTGGCTCCGGCCGTGACCAATACCGAATTGATGTTCGCAAACCAATTCGGATTGAGGTCGGCAACGCCGTCGATCAGGTACGCTTGATTGCCTCGCTCTTTGGCGAGTTCACGCAACCGCTGGCTGTTGGAACTGTTCTGACTCCCAAGGACGAGACAGACCTCCGCCAAGTCAGAGAGGATCCGGACTGCTTCCTGCCGGTTTTGAGTGGCGTAGCAGATGTCTTCCTTGGGCGGATTCACCAGGTTGACAAATTTCTGCCGCAAACGGGCGATGATTCGATTGGCGTCATCGACTGAAAGGGTGGTCTGCGTCAGGTAGGCGACTTTCGCATCGGAGGGAATCGTCAGCCGATCGACATCAGCCTCACTTTCGACAAGGATCATCGCCTCGGGCGCTTCGCCCATCGTGCCGATCACCTCATCGTGCCCTTCGTGGCCGATCAGAAAAATGGTGTATCCCTCGCGGGCGTACTTGATTGCTTCCAGATGCACCTTGGTGACCAGCGGGCAGGTGGCATCGATCGCATTCAGCTTCCGCTCGCGGGCAACACGACGGATTTCGGGCGAGACGCCGTGAGCGGAAAATAGAAGGTTCGCTCCCAACGGAACCTCGTCTAAATGGTCGACGAAGACGGCTCCTTTCTGACGGAAGGTCTCGACGACATATTTGTTATGCACAATCTCGTGATAAACGTAGACAGGCGAACCGAAGGCCTGAAGCGCGAGTTCCAAACTGTCGACGGCCATGTTGACGCCGGCACAGAACCCCCTCGGGTTTGCCAGGATTACTTTCATTGTGCGTCTCCGGAGTGGGCTGAGGGGCTTTTTTCGCGCTCAGCCGAGCAGGGGCAAAAACAATTCGGGGGGCGATGGGCAACCCTCCACGAGAGTGGCGAACCCGTCGCCAGTCGCTTACAAAAAACGACCGCCATCCGGATTCCCCGCCAAGCCGGGCCGAATGTCACTGTTCCGAATGGGTTCCGTTCGTCCAGCTTGGGAAAACCGCACTAATTCTGTCGATTCGACTGGCCTTGCGATAGTTGCCTCTACTTTAACAAATGGCGCGTGACTGGTGAATTTCGGACTTTCGCCGCCACAATCGCATCCAGCGGGTAAAATAGAGAGCGGTCCGGTCTCGCAGGCGGAACTTCCGATTTTAGGGTTCCCGGTCGGTTCTGTCAGGGGTCAAGTCTGGTGCTGCCCGAGGGGTTCCCGAGGGAAGGCTCCGGCGACTCACGCCGGCGAGTGGTCGGTCGCAGTCGGCCGCGCGTCCCCGGAGTCGCGTTTGGTTTCCCGGTTTGACGGCGGCCGGGTCACGAGGCATCAGCTGTTCCAATTTGGCCATTGAGCAAAACGAGATATGGAAGCCACTCACCCCGGCGGTCTTTCGCCTCAACAGCGAACATTCATCAAGCCAACCCCCGCGGAACTGGAGCGGGGTGCGAAGCAAAGCGTCAAATCGGCGCGCGAGCATTTTGGGCAGTGGATGTGGGCGTTTCGCAATCTTCCCAAGGAACAGTATCAGGCGGTTTGCGGGCTGGCTCATCTGCTGCAACTTGCACAAGCGGCCAGCTTGGAGCGAAAAGACGTTCCAAAAACCGAAGCTCCCTGTGACCAATTGCGAGAAGACCTGTCCGACGCCTTTGTCGGAAGGTATGTTTCCGCGCCTCTCTATTTTCTGGCCGATGTTGTGGCCAAGTTTCGGATTCCCAAGCAATTTATTTTCGAGCCCCTCGAGGCCTGCGATCGCCACTGGCGGTTTGGCCAACCGGCCACCGAACAGGAAATGCTGGCGACCGCGACCCGTTTGGGAGGCGCCCTGATGCGGCAGCTGGTTCACGTCTTGGGAATCGAGCAGCCCGGTTTCGAACAAGCTGCCCTGAAAACGGGCCAAGGCTTGACGCTGACCTGGTGGCTGCTGCACTTGGCGGACGATGTTCGGGCTGACAAATTGCGACTGGCCAAAAGCGATTTCACTACTTGCCAGCTCAAGCCGGAAAGAGTCCTCGCCCCTGAACCGTCGAAAGAGCTGAACCAATTCGTGCGTTTGAACGCTCAACGAATTGACAACATCTTGGCCGCCGGCAGTCCTCTCTACCATCACCTCAATTACGATGGCCAGCGCGTGCTCCGCACGTTACTGGGAATCTGCTGGAAAGCACTAAGCAACGCGCGGCTGAATCCGAGTTTGCTCCGCGAGTCCGGGGCCGCCTTCAGCGACTCGGACCTGTTCAAGCTCAAAACGCGACAGTTCCTGGGACTGGATGCCCCCTTGCCGTTTGGCGGGGACGATGAGCACCACTAGGTTGCGGTGAGACACCGTCCAGCCTACTCCAGTCCGACGAGTTCGAGGAGTTTCAACGCGTTGGTCGTAGGCGAAATCCCGGCGTGCATCCGATAATCAAATGTCATGACCTTTTTGCCTTCGACCGTGGCAAACGACTCGGCAAAATAAACGGGTCGACAAGCCAACTTCAATTCAGGCAAACTCGCCAGTTCAAGGTCATGGGTTGATACCGCCCCAATTGCCCCGGCCGCCAGGAGGCGATTGAGGACCCGGCAAACCGCAATCTGGCGCTCTCGAGAGTTTGTCCCCTGAAGAATTTCGTCGAGCAGGAACAACTGACCTCGCGGAGCGTCTTTCCCCAACGCTTCGGCCCGGGAGACGACCTCGCGCAGTCGTTTGAGTTCGGCCATGAAAAACGACACACCGTCAGCCAGCGAGTCGCTGATCCGCATGCTGGTGGCGAGTTCCACCGGATTCATTCGCAGCGATTCCGCACAGACCGGGGCGCCCAGTTGAGCGAGCACGGCATTGAGTCCGACACTGCGCAACAGCGTGCTCTTGCCCGACATGTTACTGCCGGTAACAAGCAAAAGTGTCCCGGGCGGTCCGATTTCGACATCATTGGCAACGCATTGCTGCGGTGGCAGAAGCGGGTGCCCCAGTTGGCTGGCCCGAAAAATCAAGTCAGCCGCATCGCGTCGGGCTGTGACTTCCGGAAAAGCCCATTGGGGATGATCCCAGGCGAGGCGAGCGAGCGCTACCAGCACTTCCCACTGAGCAAGATCGGCAAACCAGACCCGAGCGCCTCCGGCGTTCCGTCGCTTCCACCGCTCCAGCAAGTCGAGCACATGGATATCCCAGAAAAACATGAATTGAAAGAAGATATAGGCCAGAAAGAAGATGCCGTTACGGCGCAAATTGGACAGCCAGGTCAAGCGTCCCAGTTGGACCAGTTTTTGCTGAAGCGCTCCATTCTCAAACAGCCGTTGATGGATTTCGCGGAGGCGCTCGGCCTGTGGCTGGTATTCTGCCAACTGGCCGAACAGTCGGCGATAGCAGCGGACATCTTCCTGCCGGGCTGAAATCTGGTTGAAGATGTCGTGAATGCTGCCGGCGAAAACAACCGAGAGCAAAAAACTGACGACGGTCGTGGCCAGCAGAATCGCGCCTCCCACCAGTGGCGGCACCAAGCCCGAAATCAGACCCAGGGGGACCAGCAGCCAGAGTGCGAGCGCCAAACGAGCTATCCAGAGCAGAGGCAGACGGCGCTGCACCCAGCTTTCACCTTCGCACCATTCGACGAAGCGGCTGGGACCGGCCTCGCTCACGGAGAGTTGCTCGCAGATCAATTGAAATTCTTCTCGCCACTCCGTTTGGTCGCGAAGCTCGGCGACTGCAGCCTGCCGGGCCGTGATTTCAGCCGAGTCAGCCCCTTCGAGAATCCAGTCGCGGAGAAGGAGAATGCCGAGCGGCGTGCGCGCCGTACCCAGTAGCCGGTAGAGCGAATTATCACCAAGGAGGTCGAGGTCGCGGGCCAAACTGAGGTGTTGCGGAGGAACCAGCACTTGCGGCACGGAGTCGAGTTCACGCAAACGCCGCTGCTGCCGCAACACAGCATCTCGGTTAATTCGAAGCCGAAGCCGAGTGAGGAAGATCCTCCCGGCCAGCGATTCGTGAATTCCAGCCACAGCCAGAAACGCGAGCAGACTCAAGCCCGCCACCACCAGCCAGCCGCTTCCCCATCCCAGTTGCCCCGTCAGCCAGCAGAGAAGTCCACCCAGGGCGAGGAGAAACAGGCCACCTCGGACAAATCCGAGCCGGCGCCAACGCTCGGCGCTGGCAGCTTCCTCCATCGATAGCTGACTGACTTTCAGCTCATATTCGGCCAGTCGCGAGGCGGATTGCCCCGCCAAGGGAGATCGAGCAGATTCGCTCATTGTTCCGGGACCTCAAAAAATTTCAGGCCGACGAGGGCTGGGACTGGTCAACCGAGACCAAGGAGATCTGAGGTGCCACCCCGGCGGAGAACAATCGACCGGTTGCTGGAGCGCGACGCACCATCGCGCCGCTGGATGGCTCGATGCTGACGGGCAAACGCTGACGGAGTAGAGCGGAAACCGGGGTTTTAGTAACCGCCAAGCTCGCTGGCCCGTTTGACGCGCGAGATCGCAATCATGAAGGCTGCCGTACGAAGACTGACTTGGTGGGTATTCGCTTCTTGCCAAACGTCCTCAAACGCCGCGGAAAGAACCGCATCGAGTTGCTGCCGAACCCGGTTGAGGTCCCAGCTGTAGTACTGACGGTTCATGACCCATTCGAAATAGCTGACCGTCACACCGCCGGCGTTGGCGAGAATGTCGGGCATCACGACCACACCCCGCTCGTGGAGAACTTCGTCCGCCAGCGGGTGGACGGGATTGTTGGCACCTTCGATGACAAACTTTGCCTTGATGTTTGCGACATTATCCTCGCGGATCACGTTGCCCAGCGCACTGGGAACGAGCAACTCAACATCCAAGGCCAGCAGTTGCTCATTGGAAATCGACTCCGCTCCGGAGTAACCCTTGAGTGAGCCGTACTTCAGCGTGTGCTGGAGCATTCCGGGAATGTCCAGGCCGTTGGGATTGAAGTAGCCACCGGTGATGTCGCTGACTGCAACGATTTTAAATTCCGACTCGTGCATGTACTTGGCGGCGTGCGACCCCACGTTGCCGAACCCCTGAATCGCGACGCGGCAATCGGCGGGGCGTCGCCCCAGCCGCTTGAGCAACTTGAATGCCAGGATACCGACTCCGCGTCCGGTCGCTTCCTCGCGTCCCCGGGCCCCGTAATCCTCAACCGGCTTGCCCGTGATGCAGGCCGGGTTGAAGCCGTGGTACTTTTCCCACTGGTTTCGAATCCAGGACATGGTCTCGGCGTTCGTCCCCATGTCAGGAGCGGGAATGTCGACATCCGGACCAATGATTTCGTGAATCTGGTCGACAAACTTCCGCGTAATCCGTTCCATTTCCTTGCGGCTGAGTTCGCGCGGGTCAACACAGATCCCGCCCTTGGCCCCGCCGTAGGGAATGTTGACCAGAGCCGTCTTCCAAGTCATCAGCGAGGCGAGGGCTCGGACTTCGTCGAGGTCGACTTCCCAGTGGTATCGCAAACCACCTTTCATCGGCCCGCGGGCGTTATTGTGCTGCACGCGGTAGCCAACCAGAGTTTCCTGCCGGCCATCGTCCATCTCGACAGCGACCTGAACTGTCAGTTCGCGTCGAGCCATTTTCAGCCGCTTGCGTGTGGCCTCATCGAGGCCGAGTTTGTCCGCCGCGCGGTCAAAGTAGAGTTGGACGGCTTCGTTCTGTTTCATGTGCGACGGCTTGGGAGCAGCAGCGACAGCGGCAGTGTTCATTGATTCCACTCAAAAACAAATCAGGATCGGGACAAACCCGGAACGTTGCGATCACCAGCGGACCGCCGGGGATGGAAAACCACAGCGGTTTCGCCATAGGCCATGCGAGTCAAATCGGACCACGTGAGTCAAATTGGGCCACACGAACTCACAGTAAACCCCGCGAAACCAAAATTCATCGGGGCAGACCGAAACAGAGTCCCTGTTTGTCAGGACTGCGTCTCGGAAAAATCGTCGGCTGGGGGAGTTTGGGAAGTTCGAGCCCAAAGCCGCTGGCCTGTCGCCCGTCATCAGCTTCCCCAACCGCCGCTCGCGCGGCAAAGCAACAGATTCGCCCAGCAAACGGCCAGCAAAGGCTGGCAATCCGGCACTGAGCCTGTTTGCCTTCCGCTTCTGCAGACCACAATAACGGGCGGCGGACATTCTTTTCCAGCCCCCCATACTGTATTCTTTAGCGGAAACGAATCCAACACCAGTGGCTGGAAAGTGGACCTTAATCTCAACCAAGCTTGGCAGCTTCTTTCCCTGAGTCGGCTGTTCAATGAAGATCAGCTGGGCAAGTTGCGCGCTCGCTTCGAGCAGGAGCAGCCCCAACCGAGCGGTCCGGGGGGCTTGTGGGACTGGCTGCTCCAAAACGGCGCGTTGACCCCCTACCAAGCCAAACTCTTCACTTCGGGGCTGAACGGGCCCCTCAGGCTGGACAACTATTTGTTGCTGGATCGGGTCCAGCAAGGCCCGCTCACGGGGACTTTTCTGGCGCGGCATGTAAC
>Ga0315905_10003904_pt1 | contig 15304 bp, 10 predicted proteins | sample LakEriMetagenome_5_FD_203522 | JGI IMG/M metagenome (GOLD analysis project Ga0315905, IMG submission 203522) | Freshwater fungal communities from buoy surface, Lake Erie, Ohio, United States - Buoy 4 MA121 | ecosystem: Environmental > Aquatic > Freshwater > Lake | place: USA: Lake Erie, Ohio... | reverse complement strand
CATCCAGGTGCGGGAGGCGAGGTCGGTGAGAGTCCAGGAATGTTTGCTCATGGGATTGCGCTGCGGGGAGACCGGAGAGGGAAAGCCCCGGTGGGGGGACGATGTTGTGGAAACGGAGTATAAGACTGATCGGGGAAATTCGAAAATCCGTCACCGGTCCGTCCGCGGGCCGGGGATGGCGGGTTCGGGCAGTCCCCCTCTGGCCGGTCGTCTGCCGCGAACCGGTGGCCCACCTGGAATGAACGACATGTCCTGGAGCGCAACTTACTTTCGCTGGAAATTTGTCGCCCTGCTGGGGGCGATGCTCTCGGTGTTCGCCCTGCGGATGCTGCACCGTTGGTACGATCTGCCGGAATCGGTGGTGGAATCGACGGGCGTGCTGGTGCTGTTGCCAGCGCTGCTGTCGCTGCTTGACGACCGGCGGCTGCGCGTGGTGGCCCTGCTGGCCGGGATCCCGGTGATGCTGTTGGTGGTGGTTTCGAACCTGGTTCCCGCGGCGGGAATGCATGTTCCCCGGATCGCGGCCCGGGCGGGAACGGCGGCGTACATGCTGCTGGTGGTCTTCGCCATCCTGAGGCTGCTGGTGACGACCATCGAGGTGACGCTCGACGAGGTGGTGGGGGCGTTCGTGGGGTACCTGATGGTGGGGGTGTTGTTTTCGGAACTGTATTGCGTCGCGCTGATGCTCGATCCCCGGGCCATCTCGGGGGATGCCGACGATCCTCCGGCCTTGGCCGCCGCCGAGGCGGAATCGCACCTTTCGAATCTGGACCTGCGGATTGGCATGGCGCGCTGGAACCGGGCGCAGTATTTCAGTTTTGTCACCCTGACCACGGTCGGTTATGGAGATTTGCATCCGCGCACCCCTCTGGCGCGGATGCTGGCTGTGTTCGAGGCGATCACCGGGCAGTTTTACCTCGCGGTCATGGTGGCGGGACTGGTCGGCATTGGGGCCAGCCAAAATCACTCCCGTCGTCAGCAGGAGGCCCTGCGACGGGCTTCGCAGGGAGCGCGTCATTCACCGACGGAGGCGAGTCCTCCTCCCCATTGAAGTCGCGGTTGTGTGCGGCACAGGGGGCCGCTTCAGGAAAGCCCCTCGATCGTGCCATCCGCCATCACGCGGATCCGCCTTGCGGCGGGATTGGGAGGCAGTCCGGGAAGCGTGCTGATCTCACCCGCCAGGGCGTACACGAAACCCGCCCCGGCCGCCAGCCGCAGCTCGCGGATGGGAACCATAAACCCCCCCGGCCTCCCCAGCAGTTGGGGATCATGCGACAGGGAATACTGCGTTTTGGCGATACAGACCGGCAACCGGCCATGCCCCGCCTGGTTCAGTTGTTCCAATTGCTTTTGGGCCCGCGGTTCGAGCCGCACTCCCCCGGCACCATAGACCCGGGTGGCGACGCGGCGCAGTTTTTCGTCGAGTGAATCGGACGGCAGGTACAGAGGCGCAAACCGGCTGGGTTGCGCCGAAAGCTCCACCACCTGCCGGGCGAGCTCCAGGGCACCGGCTCCCCCCTGGGCGAAGACATCGACCGGGGCCACTCCCTCGGCCCCCGCGTCCCGGGCCAGTTGCAGCAGCAACTCGAGTTCTTCGGAGGTGTCTTCGGGAAACCGGTTGACCGCCACGATCACCGGCAACTGAAAGGCGTGCAGCAGGTCGAGGTGGGCCTGCAGATTCGCGAGACCCGCACGCAGCGCCGGCTCGTTCGGTTGCAGCAGCCCGGGAGGGAGTGGCTGCCCGGGACGCACGTCGAACAGTCCGCTGTGCAGCTTCAGGGCCCGCAGGGTGCAGACCAGCACCTCGACCCGCGGGACCAGTCCACTGAGCGGGCACTTGATATGCAGCAGTTTCTCGGCTCCACAGTCAGCCCCGAAGCCGCTTTCGGTGACCACGAACGGGGCGAGGCGGCTGGCGGCGAGATCGGCCAGAACCGACGAATTGCCGTGGGCGATGTTGGCGAACGGCCCGGCATGCACCAGAGCGGGGGTCCCCTCGCAGGTCTGCACGAGATTGGGCCGCAGGGCGTCGCGCAACAGGGCCAGCAGGGCGTCGGTGACACCCAGATCGGCGGGGGTGACCGGTTGTTGTTCAGGAGTGTGCCCGACCACCATGCGGGCCAGACGTTCGCGGCAGTCGGCCAGATCGCGCGCGAGGGCCACGATGGCCATCACCTCGGAGGCGGCCGTCAGATCGAACCCGGTTTCGCGGACCGGGGCCTGGGGGTGGTGCCCCAAGCCTGTGACGATCTGGCTGAGCCCCTTGTCACTGCAGTCGATGACCCGTCGCCAGGTGATCGACTCGGGACTCAGCCGGGGAGCCTGTCCCCGCCGGGAATGATTGTCGACCAGGGCGGCCAGCAGATTGTGGGCCGCCGCGACGGCGTGCAGATCGCCCGTGAAATGCAGGTTGATGTCGCTGGCGGGTTCGAGGGTGGCCCGGCCCCCGCCGGCACCCCCCCCCTTGATGCCGAAGACGGGAGCCAGTGAGGGTTGCCGCAGCGTTGCGATGGCGGTCTGACCCAGTCGACAGAGGGCCATCGCCAGCCCGATGGTGACCACGGTCTTCCCCTCTCCCAGCGGCGTGGGGTTGATCGCGGTGACCCCAATCAGGCGTCCCTGGGGGCGGTGTTGCCAGCGGGTGGCACAATCCAGGGCCAGTTTCGCCTGATGCCATCCCCGGGGTTCCCAGTCTGCGGCGGACAGCCCCAGGCGATTCGCCAACTGATCGATTTTCAACAGCGCGGTCATGGCAATGCAGCGGTCGGAAACGTTGGGGTGGGGCAGGTGGCCGGGAGAATCCCCACCAGTGCTGGGAGATCCCACGGTTCTCCACAATATCAGACCGGGTCGGGAAATGATGATGACGATTGGGCAGGTTGCGCCGGGCCAGGCCCCCAACCAAGACTTCCAGAGTGGGCTTCGGGTTGGGCCAAATCCGCCTCTCTCACGGGACTTTCCCCCCCCAGACCGATACAATTGGGGAACGAAGAGGGTGGGCTCAAGTCGTGTCAGGTGTTGTGCTTGGGTTGGGATGACTGGCGTGTCGAGTGAACTTCCGGAACCGCTGCACGTGCTGGCCGTGGGTGCTCACCCCGACGACGTGGAGATTGCGATCGGAGGGACGCTTGCCCGGCTGGTGCAGCAGGGGTATCGGGTGGGCATTGTCGACCTGACCGACGGAGAGCCAACTCCGGGCAGTCCGGGTCCCGAGGCGCGGTTGCGGGAAGCAGCCGAGGCGGCGCGGATTCTGGGCGTCGGGGTGCGGGAAACCCTCGACCTGCCAAACCGCCGCCTGTTCGACTCCCACGAAGGCCGCCTGGCGTTGGGGAAGGTGATTCGGCGCCTGCGTCCGCAGATCGTGATTGGACTGGCGGCCAAAACTCCCCTGGCCTCTCCCGACCACCAGCAGGCGGTGCAACTGACTGACGCGGCGGTGTTCTACGCCCGCCTCAGCAAATGGGATCAGCAGTTCGACGGGCTCCCCGTGCATACCGTGCGGAAGCAGCTCTGGTACCAGCTGGGATTTGCCTCCCTGGAGTTGCCTCCCAGCGGAGGCCACTTCGTGGTGGATATTGGCGAGACGTTTGAGATCAAGCTGCGGGCGATCCGGGCCTATGCCTCGCAGTTTCCTCCTTCGAAAGCACGCCTGTTTCAGACGCTCGAGGCGCAGAACCGGTTTTATGGAGGCAGCGCGGGTTTTGAAGTCGGTGAATTGTTCCACTCGACTCACACCCTCGGGACACGGGATCTTGTCGCCCAGGTGTGTCCATGAGTCCACCCCCGGCGGCCCTCGGTTGGGGCGGGTTTTTTGATCGTCGACACGCGTCGCGGAACAAGCCCCCGATTGAGCTCTCCTGGGGTGCGCTGAGCGTGGTGGGGAATTTCCGCCCGAACAATGAGGACCGGTTGTACGTCGATCCCCTGGGGCGGTTCTTTCTGGTGGCCGATGGAATGGGGGGCCAATCGGCGGGTGAACGGGCGAGTGCCCTTGCCGTCGAGCTCATTCCCCAGGTGCTGGAGAAGGAGCTTGATTTTGAGAAGGCAGATCTCTCCCTGATCACCGCCGCCCTGCAGCACGCGGTGTCCCGCGCGAACACCGAGATCATCTCCCAAAGCACTCTCGATCCCGGCTGTCACAACATGGGGACCACGCTGGCCCTGCTGGTCCGCGGGGGGCACAAGTTTTACGCGGTGGGGCTTGGCGACAGCCCGATCTACCATCTGCGCGGGGGGCATCTCCAGAAACTGACCAAAGATCACTCGCTCACCCAGGCCCTGGTCGATGCGGGAACCATCTCGGCATCCGAGGCGGCCACCCATCGGTACCGGAACGTGCTGTACCGCTACCTCGGCACCAAGGAAGGGTACCTGGGAATCAAGGAAGGGGACCCCAGCGAAGAGATCCGCTCGGTTGAACTACAGCCCGGAGACCGCTTCCTGGTCTGTTCCGACGGGGCGCTCGATGGGCTCAACGAAGCTGGAGTCCGGGAATTGCTGACACGCATCAACAATCCCCAGCAGGCGGCTGAAGGCATCGTCGCCGCCTCCCTGGCGGGTGGTTCGCGAGACAATATCACGGCGATTGTCGTTGTTGTCGGACCGTGAGCCCCGACACACGCCCCCACGTCCGCTCCTCCGCCGCTTCCGAAAGCCGTTCCCGGGTTGCGCCGGGCCAATCTCTGGTCGACTAGCCTCCCCTGGAACAGCCCCAGAGACCACCCCGGAACAGGTGGTTGGTCCCTGGTTGGGACGGGGAAACATCCCTCCGAGGTGCGCGATGCTGACGATTCCTGGAACAGTCTGGCGCCAGTGCGACCGGGTCAACCGCCGCGCGGCGTTGATGATTGGCGGCCTGGCGGCCGGGGGCCTGGCGCTTCCCGATCTGTTGCGAGCCGAGGAGCGGGCGGGAATCGGTCACTCGCACAAGGCGATCATCATGATCTACCTGACCGGGGGACCGCCCCATCAGGACATGGTCGACCTCAAGCCCACGGCCCCCCGCGAGATTCGCGGCGAGTTCGAGCCAATCGAGACCCGTGTCCCGGGCGTTCAGATTTCAGAACTGATGCCGCGGGTGGCGGCAATGCTCGATCGGTTCGCGATCGTGCGGTCGCTGGTGGGGGCGGAAGACCGGCATTCTTCGTTCCAGTGCGTGACCGGGCGGCGCTTCGTCCAGCAGCCTCTGGGAGGCTGGCCTGAAATCGGATCGGTCTTGTCGCGACTTGCTGGTCCCGTCGATCCGGCCGTGCCCCCCGCCGTCGATCTGTCGATGAAGATGGCCCATCTTCCCTACAACCTTCCCGGGCCCGGCTGGTTGGGAATGGCCCACACGCCCTTCAAACCCTCGGGCGAGGCCATGGACGACATGGTGCTGCGGGGGGTGAGCGTCGACCGTCTCAACGACCGCGGGGTCTTGTTGGCCCGGCTGGATGCGGCCCGCCGCCAGATCGATGGTTGGGGGGCCAACACCCGCCTCGATCGCTTCACGGAACAGGCGCTGGGCATTCTCTCGTCCAGCCGGCTGGTCGAGGCGCTCGACTTGTCGCGGGAACCCGCTGCGGTCCGCGAGCGCTACGGGCAGGACGATCCGCAGTGCCTTCCGTATTCGAACCTCGGCTACCAGGCCCACATGTCGAAGTTTCTGGCGGCCCGGAGGCTGGTCGAGGCGGGTGTCCGCTGCGTGACCATCGCCTTCGCCGACTTCGACTGGCACGGAGCCAACTTCACGAATGGCCGCAAGGTCATTCCACTGCTCGACCAGGGGCTGGCGGCGCTGGTGGCCGACCTGCATGAACGGGGACTCGACCAGGATGTCTCGGTGGTGGTCTGGGGGGAGTTTGGCCGTACGCCGCAAATCAACGCGAGCGCCGGTCGAGACCATTGGCCGCGTGTCAACTTCGCCCTGCTGGCGGGGGGCGGGATGCGGATGGGACAGGTGATTGGTGCCACCAACCGCCTGGCCGAAGAAGCGGTCGCCCGGCCGGTGACCTACGCGGACATCTTCGCCACGCTCTACCAGCGACTGGGAATCGATGTGGCCTCGACGACCCTTCCCGATCTGAATGGCCGGCCTCAATATCTGGCCGAAGCACTGCAGCCCATCCGCGAGTTGATCTGAGCCGCACGCTGCCGGTCGTTCCGGGATTTCGACTCACGCCGCCAGCGGGGGGCGTTCGGTGTCGGTCTCGCGTGGGTCCCGGATGAATTTGCAGATGCCCCGCTTGGACGAGCGGATGAAGTCGTGCAATTCGCGGACGCCATCGCTCATCGGGCCAGCGCTGATGATCTCCAGAGCCCGGGAAATGCCCAACCCCCCGCGATAGATCAGATCAAACGCGTTCTTGATCGACTGGCGTTCCTCGGAGCCCATTCCCGCCCGCCGCAACCCGATGACGTTGAGCCCAATCACCGTGTTGACCGTGAGGCTGCGGGTAATGCAGAACGGAGGGACATCCATCTGGGCGGCCGAACCTCCCGCCATCATCGCCAGCCGGCCCACCCGCGTGAACTGGTGGATCAGACAATTTCCGCTGACGAACGCCCGGTCGCCGACTTCCGAGTAACCAGCCAGCAGCGCTCCATTGGCCAGAATGACCCCATTCCCCAGTCGGGCGTTGTGCCCCACGTGGCTGTGGGCCATCAGCAGGCACTCAGAGCCGATCACCGTGGCGGTTCCCGTCGCCGTTCCCCGATGAACCGTCACCCCTTCGCGGAGGATGCAGTCCGAACCAATTCTCACCCAGCTCTCCCCACCCCGAAAATTCAGGTCCTGCGGCAGATCCCCCAGCACCACATTGGAGTGCAGCCGGCATCGCGGACCGATCTCCGTCCCCTGGAACAGGGTCACCCGCGGGCCGATCTCACAGCCGTCGGCAACCGTTACACCGTCTTCGATCAGCCCAAAGGGGCCCACCACCACGCCCCGCCCCAGACGGGCCCCCGAGGCGACAATCGCGGTGGGATGGATCCGCGGTTCCAGCGAATGAAGGTCCATTGTGCCGCTTGGGTCGCGCTCGGTTGGTTCGCGGCCCTCGTAAAGACCAGGCCGGCAGTCTGACGGAAGACCGTCATCCGACAGTCTCTCCGCACATTGTTCGGCCACCGTCAGACACCCGGTGGAGTTTTCCCCCGATTGCCCGCCAGTTATTCTCGGACCGTTCACGCGTCTCTTGCCGAGCCTTCCCAGCCCGCAAGGTCGCGGAACGTAGCGGGGTTTGTTTTTAACGGCCCTGAGGCCTGTGTGGGTTGTGCTGAGGGTGGTGGCAAGGGTTTGACCGGTCCGGTTCGTTTTTGACACGGCCCCCCGGTCCAGACCCCAATGAACCGGGAGACTGCGATGGGGAACCGTGTGTGGTTTGGTGCGCTGCTGCTGTGGGGAGGGTGGCTGCTGTCACCGGTCTGCGCAGAGGTCAGTCGTGTGCAGATCGATCGCCGGGAACCGTTTGCCGAAGGGCGTTCGTTTGGGGCGGTGGGGCCCTACGAGGTTCTCTCGGGACGGGTCTATCTGACGGCTGATCCCCGGGCGGCACACAATGCCGAAATCACCGACCTTGCCTTGGCTCCATGCAACCGCGAGGGGCTGGTCGATTATTGGACCGATTTCGTCTTGCTGAAGCCGCTGGATGTCAGCCGGGGCAACCGGCGGTTGCTCTACGATGTGAACAACCGGGGGAATCCCCTCGCGCTGGGGTCGTTCAATCAGGGGGGCGGCACCAATCGCATCGCGCAGGCCAGGCCGGGGAATGGGTTCCTGATGCGGCAGGGATACAGCGTGCTCTGGAGCGGCTGGAACGGCGATGTCATTCCCGGAGATCACCGCCTGCAGATTGGGCTCCCCATCGCGACGGGGAAGGGAGGGCCGGTGACCGGGCGAACGCACTGTGAAATCTGCGTCGAGACCCGGGTCGACAGCCAACCGCTGAACTGGGGGAATTCGCGCTCCGCCCCCCCTGTGCAGCGCGGTGCCCCCGACGGCGTGCTGACCGTCCGCGACCAACGCGGCAGTGCTCCGCGCGAGGTGCCCCGCACCGCCTGGCGGTTGGGGCGCAGCATTGGCGATCGACTCGTGGGGGATGACCGCTACCTCTCGGTCGACGGTGGTCTCGAGCCGGGCAAAATCTATGAACTGGTCTACGAGGCCCGCGATCCCCGGGTCACGGGACTGGGGTTGGCCGGAGTTCGCGATCTGGTGTCGTTCCTCCGTCACGATCGGGGAGAGCATTTCGCCCGCCCCAACCCCCTGGCGGGACAAATTGACCGGGCGTATGGATTTGGTGTCTCGCAGTCGGGGCGCTTCCTGAATCACTTCGTCTGGCAAGGTTTCAATCTCGATCCCGCCGGCGGTCCGGTGTTCGATGGACTGATCCTGCACGTCTCGGGAGCGGGGCGGGGCTGGTTCAACCATCGGTTCGCCCAGACCACCCGCCACGCCAGCCCCCATGAAGATCTGCTGAGCCCCTCCGAGGAATTCCCTTTCACCACCACCCCCAGCCGTGATCCGGTCACAGGAGCCGAGGGAGACGTACTGGCCCGGGCGCGCCAGGCGGGGGTTGTTCCCCGCATGTTCTACGTGCTGACCTCGACCGAGTACTGGTGCCGGGCCGCCTCGCTGTTGCACACCGATGTCACGGGTGAGCACGACGCACCGGTCGATCCCAGTGCCCGCGTTTACTTCGTGTGTGGTGCGCAGCACGGCGTGCCCGGTCACCTCGAGCGGGGCAACCTGGCCCATCCTCCCAGCCCGCTGGATCCACGAGGAATCTTGCGGGCGCTGCTGGTGGACCTCGATGCCTGGGTGACGCGGAACGAACCTCCCCCCGACAGCCGCATCCCCCGCCTCGCCGAGGGGACGCTCTGGACCATCGCCGAATGGCAGCGGCGATTTCCTGCGGGGACCAGCCTGCGCCTTCCCACCGGTCCCCTCACCCCACTGCGACTCGATTGGGGTCCCCGTTGGTCCACCGACCGGATTGCCGATGTGGTCCCCCCCCGGGTGACGGGTACCTTCACGACCCTCGTTCCCGGGGTGGATGGGGACGGCAATGAAGTGGGGGGCATTCGCCTGCCGGAGGTCGCGGTCCCACTGGGAATCTACGCCGGCTGGAACCTGCGGCGGGCCGAGACGGGAGGCGCCCAGGTGTTGTCGCGGCTGACAGGCTCTTCGGCTCCTCTGGCGTGGAGCCCGGAGACGCGTGCTTCGCAAGATCACCGTCCCGCCGTGCGGCAGCGGTACGGTTCGAGAGACGACTTTGTGCACCGACGCGTCATGGTCGCCCAGGAGTTGGTGGCACAGCGACTCTGGTTGCCCGAGGAACTCGACCCGGCGCGGTCCGCCGCGGGAGACGCCTGGGACAGTGCCGCAGACCGCTGAGCGCTTCTCCGACCCGACAACACACCCCGGCGGCGCGACCTCATGCACGAGGTGGCGACCAATTCTTCGGGGGAGAAGTACCGGGACAAAAACAGCGCTCCGTGGCCAAGGCCGACGGAGCGCTGTGCATTTCACGGGTCGCGGGATTCAGAGTTCGTCAGAGCAGACCGCCCCGCTTCCGAATCCGGCCGCCAGGGAAGGGTCTCGCTCGAACAAACGGCTGGCGAGACTCAGGCTCGCGGACAGGCATCAAACGGCGCGAGTCGACGATTAATAATCTTCGTCTTCGTCCTCGTCTTCATCGCCGTCTTCCTCGTCCTCGTCATCATCGTCGAGGTCGTCTTCGTCATCGAAGTCGTCTTCGTCGTCGAAGTCTTCCTCGTCCTCGAAATCTTCGTCTTCGTCGTCGAATTCGTCTTCATCGTCGAACTCATCGTCGAGGTCTTCGAGATCTTCGACTTCTTCATCGAGGTCTTCGCCGTCTTCCTCGTCCTCGTCTTCGTCTTCATCTTCGTCGCCGTCCTCTTCGAGATCTTCCTCGTCGTCATCGGCGCGGCGGCGGGCACCACGCGGGGCGTCGATCAGATCGCAGGTTCCGGCGGCCCCGAAGGTCGCTCCCGGCAGACCCGCCAAGACGGGTTTCAGCAGGTCGGTCAGGCTGGCAGTGGTCATCGTTCTCATCCTCTGGAACGTTCCCGTTCCGAATCATGGCCAGCCCAGTGCCGGCGTCGAGTCTTTCTAGAATCCCGGTCAACCCCTCAGGGGACTGCCCGGGAATGGCAGAAGGAATATTACACAGGAGCGGCGATTGTCAAGCGGGGTGTTTGGCGCAAATCCGAACGGCGAGGGGGTTTTCAGTCTCGGGCCCTCCCGGGGCTCTAAGACCGCGCTCGGGTCGGCATCCAGACCAGCTCCACCTTCTTGACGGCCACATCGGTCTTCTTCGGTTTCACCTCGATCGGTTCCAGCTCGACGGTGTCGGCCGAAACCCGCTCCTGAATCCGGGCCTTTTCTTCCTCAAAATCGTGCACCAACTGGTCCATTTCCGCCTGGATCGACTCCAGTGACTCCTTCGACTGCTCCACCGCCTGCTGCTGAGTCCCCAGTTTGCTCCAGCTTTTGGCGGTGGTGGCCGCCTTCCCGATGTTGTTGGCACTTCCCAACTTGCGCCCGAAAAACGCCCCGAAAATCGTCGCCCCGGCCGACAGCACCGAGTTCAGCTTCTGGTTCTTCGCCGCGGTTTCCTGTCGTTCCAGCTTCTGCCGGGCCCGTTCCTCCCGATCCTTGAGAGTCTTGAATTTGGGAGCCAGCTTCGCCCGCAGCTTTTCCACCTGCAGATCACGCTGCTCGTTCAGTGTCTGCTGCAGCCGGGCCCGGAAATCCCCCTCCGATTCCCCCACCTGGGAATTCATCTTCACGGCTGGGGCCCGGTACAGGGTGAGCGCGTAGGTCCGGAACAGGTACTCCTTCGCATCCGTCACCAGCCCGGCAAACTGCTTCGCCCGCATCACGTCGGCCGGCAGTGGGGCAAAACCAGCGTCCGCCGCGGCGGGAGTCTTCTCGACCTCCGGTTCGTCTCCCCGGTGATACAACTCCGCCTTCTCCCAGGTCACCGCCTCCGTAGCCGAAATCGGCTTCACCAGGGTCAATTCATCCCACTCATCGACCCCCAGGCGGGAATTCGTGATGTGCACCCGCGCCTGGGCCATCAGGGCGGGTTCATACACCAGCTTCCCTTCGCGGGACAGCCCCCGTTCCACCGCGAACACCTCGCCAATCTCGGGAGGCAACACCGGCCGGGCCCCGGCACTGCTCCCCAGCGAATGCCGGCTGGCGAGCGACCCCCCCCCCTTGGTCCCCACCACTGATGCAATCTTCCGCGGTGCCATCAGGGTGGCAATCTGCCTGGTGGTCAACGGGCCCCGCAGGTACGACAGCACATACCGCGACTGGAACACTTCGGGGTGATCGTCATGCACGTTGTTCATCAGAAACACCCGGTTCCCCAGCCCCGAGATGGTCTTCTCGAGACTGCTCCGGTCGAAGACCGACCCCGCCGCCGCCGAAGCCCCCTCCAGCCCATCCAGCACGCGCTGCTTGTCGCGATCGGTCTGCAGCCGGCCGATGAACCACGTCCCCGCGTTCGACAGCCCCTTGTAATCGAGATCGACCGGGTTTTGCGTCGCCAGCACCACCCCCAGCCCAAATGCCCGCGCCTGCTTCAAAAGCGTCAGCATCGGGGTCTTCGACGGAGGGTTGGCCGTCGGCGGGAAGTACCCGAACACCTCATCCATATACAAAATGGCCCGCAGGCTTGAGGTGCCCGCCTGCGACCGCATCCAGGAAATCACCTCGTTCAGCAGGATGGTCACGAAGAACATCCGCTCGGCATCGTTCAGATGGGCGATCGACAAAATCGAGATCCGCGGCTTGCCGCTTTCCGTATGCAGCAGCCGGGCAATATCCAGCGGCTCCCCTTCCAGCCATGCCGAGAATCCAGGCGATGCCAACAGATTGTTCAGACTCATCGACAGGGCGAACCGGTCGGCCGCCGGGAAGATGCTCTCGAGGTCCATCACCCCAATCGTGGTGAACGACGGCTTCTGGATCTCGCGGATCAACTGCGGCAGGTCGAGACTGCGCCCCCCCTTCCAGGCCCGCTCGAGAATGGTCGACAGCAGAATGTGCTCGCGGCTGCGCAGCGGATCCCCCTGCACTCCCAACAGCGCCAAGAGCCCCGAGACCGCTCCGGTAATCCGCTCCCGCAGGGCATCGCTGTCTTCGAGGATGGCATCGTCGGGAATCGAAAACGAGCGGACCACCGTCAACGGCAGGCCGGCATTGCTGCCGGGAGTGTAGATGGCAATATCGGCCGAATCGCGGAATTTGGCGATGCGATCGGGGGTCTGATCCCAATCCGCCAACCCCTTCCGCCAGTCCTGGGCGTTCTTCTTCGCCAGCTCTTCGACTGTCATCCCCTTGCGGGTCGCCTCGGCGGGGTCGACCCACGGGGCGAAGTCTTCGGGAGCCAGGTCCGGAAAGGTCAGCAGCAGGTTTCCCAGGTCCCCCTTGGGGTCGATCACAATCGCCGGAATGTGGTCGATCGCCGCCTCTTCCAAAAGCGTCAGGCACAACCCCGTCTTCCCCGAGCCGGTCATCCCCACGCAGACGGCGTGGGTGGTCAGGTCCTTGGAGGCATAGAGCAGTTCCTCACCCTCGGCCCGCCGCTCCTCCAGGTTGTACTTGCGCCCCAGATAGAAACTGCCCAGCTTTTCGTAGTTGCCCATGGTCAACGGGAAGGAATTGAGGTGTGGAAGTCGAACCCGAGCCCCAGACCGGTGACCGGTCGAGCCAGCACCGGGCGCCCGTCTCGAACGGTCGGATGCCGGTCCCCCAGTGTAGCGATGTCCCCCCAGCGGGTCAGTCGGAAGGGCTCCCCAAATCGGCCCGCCCCCGGGTCAGATCGCCCCCCGGCCCCACCCCGTTCCAGGATTTCCCCCCTTCCATCCCCCGTGAAGCAGGTCTCGCCACGACGGTCATTCTACGATATGTCGTTCCCCCCCGGTTCCTCCGATCTCTCCGATTGCTGAGCTCCATGGCGTCCCTCCGAACAATTGTTGACGACCTCGCCAATGCCGGGCACCTGGTCCGTCTGCCCGAACCTGTCGATCCGTGCCTGGAGGCGGCCGAAATCCAACGTCGGGTCTACTTGTCAGGCGGGCCAGCCGTCCTCTTCTCCAACGTCATCGGCTGCCGGTTCCCCATGGTCTCCAACCTGTTCGGCACCATCGAGCGGGCCCGGTACATCTTCCGCCACACCTACGAACCAGTCCGCCGGGCCATCGAACTGAAGGTCGACCCGCAGCGGGGGCTCAAGCAGCCCTTCCGCTACCTCTCGGCCCCCCTCACCGCCTGGCGGATGCGTCCCAAACGAGTCCGCTCGGGACCGGCACTCGACCAGTCGATCCGCCTGAACGAACTCCCCCAGCTCAAGTCGTGGCCCGACGACGGCGGCCCCTTCGTCACCCTCCCGCAGGTTTATTCCGAAGATCCCTGTGCTCCCGGGCTGGGGTCGTCCAATCTGGGAATGTACCGCGTGCAGTTGGCGGGAAATCGGTACGATCCCCTGCGTGAAGTCGGGCTGCATTACCAACTCCACCGCGGCATTGGCGTGCATCACACCGCCGCCCTCCGCTCGGGGAAGCCGCTGAAAGTCAGCATCTTTGTCGGCGGGCATCCCGCGATGTCGGTCGCCGCCGTCATGCCCCTCCCCGAAGGAATGAGCGAACTGACCTTCGCCGGGGCCCTCGCGGGCGAACGCATCCGTATGATCCCCCGCGCCGGCGGCGGAGCGATTTACGCCGATGCCGACTTCTGCATCGCCGGCACCATCGACCTCGAACGCCGGTTGCCCGAGGGACCCTTTGGCGACCACCTCGGCTACTACAGCCTCACCCACGAGTTCCCCGTGCTGAATGTCGAACAGGTGACCTGCCGCGAGGGGGCGATCTGGCCCTTCACGGTCGTCGGCCGGCCACCGCAGGAAGACACCACCTTCGGCCAGTTGATTCACGAGCTGACCGGGCCCGTGATCCCCACTGTCCTGCCCGGGGTGCGGGAGGTGCATGCCGTCGATGCGGCAGGGGTGCATCCGCTGCTGTTGGCCATCGGCAGTGAACGCTATATGCCGTTCCACCGCGACGACCGGCCGCGCGAGATCCTCACGCAGGCCAACGCCATTCTCGGCCAGGGGCAGATGTCGCTGGCGAAGTATCTGGTGATCGCCAACGCCTTCGATGATGAATCGCTCGATCTACACGACCCCGCCCGGTTCTTTTCCCACATGCTCGAACGGGTCGACTGGCGGCGGGACCTGCACTTCCAGACCTGCACCACCATCGACACGCTCGATTACAGCGGCGAGGGGTTCAACGCCGGTTCGAAGGTGGTGATCGCCGCGACGGGGAAACCGATCCGCACGCTGGCCCGCGAACTCCCCGCCGACCTGCGGCTCCCCGCTGGCTGGAAAGAACCCCGGCTCGCCCTGCCCGGTGTCGTCACGGTGCAGGCGAGTCCCGAACTCAACGGCCGCCCGGCCCGCGAGTTGGCCGCGGCTCTCGAAGCGGCGGGTGCGGGTCCGTGGGAAAACCTGCCGCTGGTGGTGGTGGTGGATGACAGCCCCTTCGCAGCCAAGACGCTCAACAACTGGCTGTGGGTCACCTTCACCCGCAGCAATCCGTCGATCGATCTCGATGGGGTGGGGGCCTTCACGGTCAACAAGCACTGGGGCTGCACCGGACCGGTGGTGATCGACGCGCGGGTCAAGCCGCACCACGCCCCGCCGCTGCGTGAAGACCCCGAGATCACCCGCCGGGTCGACGCCCTGGCGGCGCGGGGCGGAGTGCTGTCGAAATGGCTGTGAGGCGCGACCACCGTCGAAGAACTCCCCGGGCCCACCCCCCGGTCCCGGTTGGCCTGCCCGCGTTGCGCCCCAGTTCGTCGGGGCGCGACAACCCGGCGGAGCCGTCTGGTGTGGAACTGCGGCTGACCGCCTATCACGAGGCGGGGCATGCCGTGCTGGCGCTGCTGCATGGCCGGCCGGTCGAGCAGGTGACCATTCGCGGCACACGGTTCTTCCTCGGCAAGTGCGAGATGGACCGCGGGCGGTTTGGTCCCCGGCAGGATGAACTCGAAGCGGCGATGCTGATTCTCTTGGGGGGGATGGCGGCCGAGGCGCGGCTGCGGGGCGTCTACGAACTGCACGGGGCCGCGCAGGACCTGCGCGAACTGCGCAAGCTGTCGCTACGCCGGGCGGCGAACGAACGGCAGGCCGAACGGCTCGAACGCCGGCTGCTCAACAAGGTCGAGGCGCTGCTCGACGAAGTGGCCATCTGGCAGGCGGTCGAAAAGATCGCCGCCGAACTGCTCGCC
>Ga0315905_10003901_pt1 | contig 15310 bp, 16 predicted proteins | sample LakEriMetagenome_5_FD_203522 | JGI IMG/M metagenome (GOLD analysis project Ga0315905, IMG submission 203522) | Freshwater fungal communities from buoy surface, Lake Erie, Ohio, United States - Buoy 4 MA121 | ecosystem: Environmental > Aquatic > Freshwater > Lake | place: USA: Lake Erie, Ohio... | reverse complement strand
TCCTGTTTCTTGTAGAAAGCCAACGCCGCGCCCCGAGGCAACGTCACGGACGACGGAGCCTGTAATCGTATAAATGCCCGAAGCGACGCCCTGAACGAGTTCCGGCGGAACAGCACGGAGAAGTATCATTGAGTCGCTCCTAGAATCCGGTTGCGGCCTGCCTTTATAACCGCGGCCTGCATATCGCTCAGCATACACCGCGCTCCAGGTTTTTCGCCAATTCCAAAAACTTGACGTCCCGCCTCGCGATGAACCCGGCTACAGAGCCTCTTCCGGGCCTTTTCTTCGGCGAATTTCAACGACTGCGAGCCTGTGAGCGTGGCAAATCCAATTCCTGCTGCGCCGACGGCAAACAGAGGCCAACTGATTGCGGATGTACCCCAGAAAGCAAGAACGCTTGTGCTCACAGTTGCGAAAGAAATCACAGTGGGGATCGCAGCCAGAGAGGCACCGATCAACCCTACACCAGCTATCGCAGGCAAAGCCTTGTTCACTTGCTCCCAAACATCGGAATCGAGATTTACGCTGCCCGGAAGCTGCAAAAACACCTGATCCAACTCCGCCTCAGCACGGATTAGCGCCAATCTAAGTTGGTCTACTCCCCAACGCTGAATAGTGGCTTCCGACGAGGATTTCAGTGTGATCGTAGAGCGAACAAGGTTGACAATACTTGCACTTGCCACTTGATCTGTCAGATCATCAAGCAAAGCCGGAAATGCTTCTTCGAGCTGCAATGAAATTGCGGTCATCTGAGTGTCTCTCCACTCAAGAAACTCCAACTGAGCAGCAATGGCCGAGAAACTCAATGGGCACTCCCAAAAGTTGAATCGATCATAGCATTATCAGACAATATCTCGTTCGTCCTTCTCAAGGCGCCGCAGCAGATGGAAACCTGCTGCGGCGCAGTTAGGCTACTGATGGATTATCACCTGTTCTAAGCTGAGCCCTTGAGAACCTGCAATGTGCCTGTAGGTTACAAGCGGGCCGACAGTCCCGGCCGAATAGTCGAGGCACAAGGCGTTGACGCTTTGAAGCTCCGGCTCACCAGACATCCAGTAATGTCCAAAGAACACTGGCTTATCCCCGACAGGATAGGTGGCCTTCAACAAATTATCGGGCAATTCTGCATCCGGAATCGCATTTATGTCGGGCACGGACATCGCAATTTGACGCCAGCTCTGGGCGTCACCGTTCCACCACTTTACCCTCACATGATGCCTGACCTTTTCGCCTTTATCGACGAAAGAAAGCGAGTTAGGTAAAAGAGCCTCCGGCCCCTTTGCGACCGCTTCTGCAAGGCTATAGAGCACGTCACCTTTTCGGCCCGCACGGATCAGCTGATCCTGAGAAAACACCCCGGCTCCAGTCTGCCGTTTCAGATCATCAATTGCTGACTGGATCCATGCCGCATGAACAGCGCGAAACTCGTCAGTTTCGATAAAAAGCGGCAGGGTCGTCATCCAATCCAGCACGTCCTTGGTTTGCGACGCACCAATTGGGAACTCCTTAAGAAAGCTGCCGTGCTGGAAGATGTTGTCGGTGTCATGCAAGCGAAGCGGCGCCCCAGTCTCAGGGTCGGCCGTATGGAAGTGGATTGCATTCAATTCGTGGTTGCCCATGATGGCTTGGGCGCGCCCCGCATCCATCAGCTCGCGCACAATCCTGATGACGGCACCATTTTCAGGGCCGCGATCGATGAAGTCCCCCAAGAACAGGATCTGGCGATCGGGCTCGGGATGCACCCATGTTGTTCCATTCCGCCGCCAGCCAAGGTTCTTCAACGCATAGCGCAGCTTCTCGGCCTGACCGTGGATGTCGGGAATGATGTCGGTAATGCTCACGCACTTGCTCTCCTCAGTTTCATAAGCGAGCCGCTGCGCAGGTGTTGTAACAACACACCTGCCCATGCGCTGATCGCCATTCATTTTGGATCATCGCGCACGCAGACTTCCAACTCAGCCCTATCGATCCAGTAGATTGCCACGTCAGGTTTGATGGCCTCGATCTGCTCCGCGAGAACGCTTCGATAGGCATCCAGTTGCGCGAAGTAACCTGCAAAGCTTCCCGCGCCGCTCTTGTGATCAACAATCAGTCGTTTCCCGTCGCCCGTCGCCAGAAGGTCAAGGATCCCGTTGAATTCCGCACCCGATGCTTCACGCCTCTGGATCGGCACCTCGCATTCAATCTGCGTATAGCCGGCAGCCGTCAGCCATTTCTTGAGCGCGTCTGCCTGCGCCTGCAAAACGTCTAGCGTCGCCTCTTCAAAGCCCGTCGCCGCAGACAGGCGCGGGCGCAAATCCGGGCGCAGCAGAAGGACGCGCATTGCCCTGTGAAGGGCAGTACCACGTTCGCTGGCTGTCGCCACAAGGAAGACAGCCTGTGGCGGGAAGTCCAGCTGTACGATACGTGTCTGAACTTCAGGCAGCGGGTCCTGCACGATTGAAGAAGGTCGGACGCGCCATGCCGTCTGCTGCGTCTTGACCATCGACCGCAGCTCACCAAGGGCCAACCTTTCCGACGCCTCCTGCGCGCCGGACGCGTCCAGCATGCCGGGAGCCTCAGCGCTGCACATCAAGGTGCGCGCGGGGAAACTGAAACCGCCTATTTTCAGGCTTCCGGCCTCGGGCTCCATACCCGCCTCCAGCACCAGCATTTCAGCGTGGTTCGCTGGACCTTCGCTCTCGCCGAGCCTCTTCAGCACAAAATCCGGCCACTCCAAGATCAACCGATCGCGCCCACGGGTCAGCGCCACATATAGAAGGCGGCGCGCATCAGCTTCTGACGCTGCGTAGCGATCGGCAATGAAGGCATCCTTCTTTTCCTTGATGGGGAGGTCAGGCGTCCAGATCAGCAGCGCCTTTTCAAGGATCGCGCTGAGATCGCTGAAATCCGTGAATTCGGCGCGCAACGTGCCGGGCTTTTCCCCAATCTTCTTGTCGAGACCGACAACCACGGTGATCGGCCATTCCCGCCCCTTCGAGGCATGCCAAGTGACAATCTCGACGCCCTGTCCAGCGCTCTGGCCTGGGTCGGGGTGGCGGTCGAAATCGCGTTCCTCGCGGCGCGCCTCCAGCCAGCCCAGAAAAACCTGCGCGCTCGTACCATGGAAGCCAGCCGCGGCCTTGAAGTCTCGGTGGGCCGAGACGAATTCGCTGACCTCTGCGGAGAGCCGCATCAGGTCAGCATGGGCTTGAGCAGCCTCTGGCATGCGCGCTGCCCAATCGAGGACACCCGCAGCGCTGAGCACCTGAGGGAGCAGAGTTTCCAGCGGCATGGCGGGGGCAGTCTCGGCCAGGGCCCGCACATCAGCAAGCTCGGCGCAGGCTTCCAATCCACCATCGGCAAGCAGGCTCATCGCCTGCTGAAGAGGCATGGAAGATGGCCCAAGCGTCAGGAGCGCGAGGGCCGCATGGCGGTCCGTGGGATCAACCGCGAAGGCCAGCCCGTTGCGCGCCGCCATCACAGCGGGCGAGTCCAGCCAGCCTGTTGCGCTGATCCGGACCGGGACACCTTGGCGCTTGAGCGCCGTCGCATAACGCGTCGCCATCGAATGGGTCGGCGCAAGAATGGCAATGTCGCGCGGCTCGACAGGGCGGAATGTCGGCGCCTTGGGATCACTCTCCCGCTCCACCACTGGCCCAGCCTCTGCGAGGATATCTGCAATACGCGCCGCCACATGTTCCTCGGGGCGCGATTTCTTCGATCGGCGCCCTTCTGGAATACGCAGGAACTCCGCGAAGGTCTTGCCTGTTTCCGGCCGCTGCGGCTCTAGCGGCACATATGCCTCCCCAAACAGCCCCGCCGAAATCGCGTTCACCATCTGCATCAGCCGCGGATCAGAGCGCCAATTGCCGGTGAGAGGCGAGGCCGCTTCCGGATTCTGTCGCTCGAGCGCCTCGCTCAAGCGGGGGTCTGCCCCCTGGAAACCCATGATGGACTGCTTGGTGTCTCCCACGATCAGCACGCGCTTGGCGGATTGCGCGATGCGCCACAGGAGAGCGAACTGCACCGGGTTCGTGTCCTGAAACTCGTCGATGATGACGCAATCGACCTCGGACAACAGCGCGTCGAGGATTTCCGGGCGCGTCCGGAGAAGGCGCTCCGCATCGCAAATCATGTCGGCATAGTCGATGACACCCGCTTCCCGCTTCATCTCGGCGTATTTCGACATCACTTCCTGGGCGCCATGGATGAGCGCCGTGAGATGCGCGCAGGCATCCTCCAAAGGACCGGGGTGGACCGCGATATCTCCGGCCGCTGCAATCACCTCATCAGAGAGCGCATCATAGCCATCCGGTGTGGGCGCCCCCCGCTTCGACTGACGCAGCTCACTCAGGGCTTTCCAGAGACCCCAATCCCTGCGGAGCTCCCCAGGGCGCTGGGCACGCTTCATGTTGCGGAAGTCTTTTCCAAACGCCGTGCGCGCAGCGTCTGATGTTGCATGGGCAGTAAGGTCGTTGGGGAATGCCGTAAGCAGGGCCTTGATCGCCACAAGCAGTCGCACCTCCAAGGGCGCCCCGTCTGGCTCCACCCGGCCATAGAGATCCCGCAGGCGAGCGACAGCTGCGTCCGCCAGTTGGGGGTCATTACCATTGTCGCCGAGCCCCCTCAGCAGATCGATCGTGGTCAGGATCCTACCACGAAAACTGTCTTCCTGGCTCGCATTCGAGAAGAAGCTTGACCGGTACCCAAAACGTGGCAGGTCGGCCTTGACCGCCTCAAGCGACTGCGCGTGCGCCATAGCTTGGCGGATCAGGAGATCCCTCTCCGCCTCAGCCAACGCACGCGGTTGCGGTGAGGCCCCAGCAGCGAACGCGTGTTCCGACAGGATCCGCAAACCCAGCCCGTGGATGGTCGAGACATAAGCCTGTTCGACAGCTAGGGCTTCCTCAACCATACCCTCGGCCAAAAGGCTTGCACGGATCCGCCCGCGCAACTCCGCGGCCGCCGCTTCGGTGAAGGTCACCGCCAGAATGCGATCTGGCGCGACAAGGGTGTCTTTCACCCATTTGGTGAGGTCAGACTTGATCCGAAAGGTCTTCCCCGAGCCAGCCCCAGCCGGAACGATGGTCAGCATCTCAGTCATCGATGTCCTCCATGCTGTCATCGGCCTCGGTGCCAGGCATCATGAACCGCGAGACAAGTGGCGAGGCATCCAGCGCGTAAGGTGCAAGGTTCGCCGTTTTCTCAAAGAACTTTCGGTCATCTTCGCTGTTAAGGCGGATTTGACCTGAACCAACCTCGGCAAGCCGTGTGATCAGCAGATCCATGGCCTGCACGGATATCCCGCCTTCCACGACAGTGACGACGCCATCGGGTGGCTCCAACCCTTCGAGCAATACGCCCTGGTCGTTGATCAGGTGGTAGGCGACCCCGATCTTGGGGCTGCCCGCCAAGGCTGCCTCGAGCACCTCGCCCGTCTTTTCGGGCCGTTTGAGCATTTCGCGATAGAGGCCGAGTTGCAGATCCCAGCCTGCTTCAAGGCGCGCGCGGCGTTTTGACGTGCCGCTTTTCTTGTGATCCACGACCAGAAGGCTGCCGTCTTTCAGTTGAAGAAGGCAGTCCGCGCGTCCGCGTAGCAGGATGCTGAGTGCCTCGCCCTGAAGACCGATCTCATTGTCGATCACGCGGGCACCAAGGCCTTCAAGGGTATTGCGCCAAGCATGGGCCGCCGTTCGGATATCGCGAAGCAGACCCTCACGTTCGACGGCCCAGATCGACCGCTGCAGGAACGGCGCATATTTCCGGATGGCCGAGGAGAGCAACTCCGGCACCGCGGCCTCGATCTGGTCATGATCTGGCAACGGCGCATCCTTGGGAAACAGAAACTCCAGCACGTCATGCGCGATGGTGCCTGCAACCATGACGTTAAGCCCATCAGGGGCCCAGGTCACAGGTTCCGCGCCGAACTCGGACAGGCTCCAGGCAAGCGGGCTGACCATGAGCGTTTCCAACCGGCTGGGCGACTGCGGGCGCATGCGTCCATCATCGGCAAGGCGACGGCGGAGCAGATCGCGATCCAGACGCAGGATGCCATCTTCCGGCACGGCGCTGGGCTGCAGATCTGTAGCTGCCTCGACAACTCTGTGCGCAAACGGCCAGCGCTCGCGCGGGAGAGCACGCAGATCGTGGATCAACGCCTCAGCATCCTCGGTCCACTTTTCGCCATTCCCAACAGTGCGCGCCACCAGCGACAGGGCCGCCGCAGGAGCTTGACGGCTGCCATTCGGCGCGAAGACCGGACGCAAGAGGGTCAAGGAGTCCGAGGCGCAGAGGAACTGGCGGCGAAGCTTTTCGAGACGCCGCGCCAGCACATCCCCGCGCGTTTCAATATGAAGGCCGGTTTTTTCGCGCAGGAGCCTAAGCTCGCCGTCGAGAAAGAGCGGCGACGCAGAAACTGCACGCGGCCAGCGATTGCCGCTCATGCCCATGGCAATAAGGTGTCGCGCTGGGCGCCACGGCATCGCACCTTCCGTGAACACGCTCACGCCCTCGACAAAAGCCTCCGAGGGGGAAGGCTTGGGCGTGGCGGGTGTCGCAACTCGGTAGAGCGCGTTCCAATCCAGAGAGCGGCTCTGAGACAGCGCGGCACGCATCGTTCCCATCTTCGCGCGGAATGCAGCAACAGCCTCTCGCTGCTCGGCTGCATCACTCAAAAGCTGGGCAGCCTGCTCCAGGGCTTGCAGGATACCGTCTGGTGTCTGCGCAATATTGCTTCGCACAAGTTTGTAGAACCTCTGCGCGCGCCCAGTCAGTGACCTGGCAGCAAAGGGCTCGAACCGGCCCTGCATGACCTCTCGCGAGAGCTGAAGCCCCGTCTCGGACAACCAAGGCATCAAAGGCGAGATATAGAGGCTGGCAAGCGCCATGGCCGGTGCGGGGGCCTGGAAACACAAGAGGAGCTGAAGGAGTGTTTCGCTTGCTATGTCGCGCCGGTCGGGCTGCATGGGCAAGCCCGAGAGCGGAATCCCTGCAAAATCGAAGGCGCGCCTCAGCTGGGCAAAATAGCCGACCTCGTCGGGCACCAGCAGACCGATCTCATTCGGGAAGACGCCTTGATCAATCAGGCGCTGTGCCCGCGCCGCTGCAAAATCGGCCTCCTCCGCCTCATCACGCAGGGCGAAGAAAGCCAAACTGTCGTCGAGCGGCCCAGACGGGATCGACGCACCCGTCAAACCCTGCTGCGCACGCCAAAAGCTTGTACCCAAGGCCGCGCCAGTCACCAGAGGCGCGCGACGCGCTGCCCATTCCGTCCGAAACGCCTCACCAGTGAGTCCGTGATGATCCAGCAGTTGCGCATACATGCGGCGCTCGATGGGTGTCGCAAAGTCACATGGATCAGAGCTGACCAAAGGAAGCGGCTCAAGCGCGTCGCCAGATGCGCAGGCCAGCACATGGCCGTAAACCTGCAAATCCTCCGGCAGCGCACCGGGGACCTGACGCCAGAGATAGCAGAGCGCGGCAAGGTGTTTGTAAAGGCGGCTGTCGCGATCGAGCGCACCAAGGTAAATCTCATCCAGATTCAGGCCCTGGGTCGCCACCGCAAGGCTGCGCAATGCTGCTGAAACCGCAGTAGCCGTTTCAAGCGGTGCAATAGCCATGCTTGCCGACCAAGGGAACGCCCCATCTGTCAGCACTGAGTTCAGATCGACCGCCTGAGGGCGCGGCGCGAGATAGGTTTCCGCTAGAACGTCGGACGTGATGGCCCGAAACGCGCCCGTGCAGGAATGCACCGTCACCAGTGGCTCAAGACCATTCATCCGCACCTCCTCGCCAAGACTGGCATTGGCCCACATCCGCTTTGTTTCGCCACCGATAAGAGTGGCGCATGCAGCCAAGGCCCGGGACTGGTCGGCGAATCAAATCGATATTTGACCGCCTACCCTCAGCCTTCACTTAATCTTTCTAGAAGGACATTGAGATACAACCTACCCTAACAGAAAGTACGTCCGAAACTGACGCACACCTCATCTACTATCCAGACGAATCGAGAAGAAGTGGCAAGGAGTTTTGTGCGAACCAGCACTCCTCAACAACAAGCGACACATCCGCCAAATGTAATCTGCAACTTTCTACAACTTTTGAACCGCCTTTCCACCAACCCATCGGACCAGAAGGACTTCCGGCACCCGTGAAATAGCGTGGCCACCTGAAACAGTATGTGTCAGAAGCCGCCGTTTATGTGCAAACGGTTGTCAAATGCGACTATCGACTTTCGACACACTTCTAGCAACAAGAAGTCTGAAGACCGAGGAGCATCCCCACCCTCCGACGCATCGATGAAAGCACTTGTGCCAAACTGATCTGTTGGTAACTTCGGCACGGGTGGAAAGCGCCGAAAGCACCATAGCCTGATCTTCGTCCCTTAAATGACACTAAAACTAAAAGCAAAAAAGGAAAGGATACGAGAATGCCGTTCATCTATGTGGAAGCAAATGATGAGTTCATTATTGAGTTCCCAGAACCGGACTATATGTCAAGTTGGGATAGCGCGAGCGCCGAGGAAATTTGCGAAAAATATGAACATCCGAAATGCACCATAGACTTTATAATTGAAAACCCCGATGATCCCATTCAACCAATGTTAATATTTGTTGCGGACAAAGAAGCTTATGACGGAAACTTTTTTTCTGAAAAACTGAGCGCTACATGCTATCGCTTCAAAATACACGGAAAATTCAGAACAAATGTTCACAAAAAAGTTGTCGAAGCGATTAAGGAAGGCGCAAAGCCAAAAATTGATGGCGTAACACGCTTCAGGGAAGGTCATGTTTTTAGCGAGGATGATCGGCAGGCTTTCAACAAAGGTAAGTGGGTTTTCTCTGTTAAAAAACTTTAAAAATGTTGAATGAGATAACTGAGGATCTGAAAAAACAGCATGGAGTTCGAAGACACATTGATTCTTCGAACTCCTCGAAAACTAGATTTTTTTAAAATTATTGTGACGAGCAATTAAAAAGGACATCCGACACTTGCATAACAGACAAGCAGGATTATCAAGAGTAAAAAATCTTACTATCTGTTTGTATGGAAAAGGCCACTTTGAGAGCACCCGCTCCATCGTAAACACCCTTTTCTGCAAGAGCCTCTATCGGGTCGGCCATCCCCCATTTATCTTTAGCCTTTTTAATTATTTTTCCATTGCTATTTCGCAGTCTGGTCACAAAAACAAACCCTACGGTCCGCTCTCCGCCCTCAACCTGACCTTCCTCTAAATCGTTATAACAGAAAAATTGGCCCTCAATGTTAACTATGATCGCATTATCGCGACGATCAAAAAAAGCACTATACTTCGAAGTGGCTGTTGGTAGGTTTACTGGGAAGCTTCCGGTTTGAAACCCATCAATTCGATAAAGACCATCGGCCCCCTCGGTGAACTCGTTCCTTGGATCAAGCGGGTATTCAACCGAAAATTTTGGCAATCCTAAATTTTTCATTTTGTCCATCATTTTTTGATCAACTTCATGATCAAACAAGTGAAATCTCAGCTCAGTTTTTGGAAATTCGATGAAAACTGAGGGCATGGGTTTCCTCCAAATTGTCGTTTTTTAGCTGTCATGTCCTGTGTCACTACTCAGCATTGACCACGATGCTGGTGAACAATCTGCTAAAATGATTCATCGCTCGCATCTGTGATGTGTTCCGCAATATTGATTGCAACAGCTGCGTGTTGTAAAGATAAAATTTGTCATGTGGGTCTGTTACAAGTCAAGGTCGCTGCAGAAACCATCGGTTTTTGGCAAGCCGCAGGTTCGGCAATTCAATTGCTCCTTAATTGTTCCATCCCGGATGATCACATAGACTTTCGCCGATCTGCATTTTTCAAAGTACGGTCGATCTTTCGCGAGGTTCGTGATGGGTGAGCGACATGCTGATTTCTCTTCACAAGCAGGCGACAACGACGCCGAAGATCAGGACTGCCATCCAGGCGAGCACAGACCCCGCTTGGATGGTTGCGGAACACTACGGGATATCGGAGCAGACCGTCTGGAAGTGGCGCAAGCGCGATAGCGTCCACGACCTGAGCCACACGCCGCACCGACTTCAGACGACCTTGGCTCCGACACAGGAGGCTGCAGGGGTCGCATTTCGAACGCCCTTGCTTTGCCGTTGGACTACTTGCTCGCTGTTGTGCGCCAGTTCTTGAACCCACATGTTTCGCGGCCTGGTCTCGAACGCTGCGTGCGTCGTCATGGTGTGGGCAATGTGCACGAACTGAAGCCGAAAGAAGCCAAGCCGACACACTCGTCCTTCAAGGCATATGAGCCGGTCTATCTGCATACCGACATCAAATACTTGCCGCAGATGGCCGATGAGGACCGGCGGCGTTATCTCTTTGTTGCCATCGACAGGGCGACCCGCTGGGTCTTCGTGCGCATCTACCCGGCGCAAACGGCGGCCAATGCGCGCCGCTTCCTGCGTGATCTGGCCCGCGCGGCACCGATGAAGATCGCTCGGTTACTGATCGACAACGGCAAGGCTTTCACCGACCGGCTGTTTGACTTGCGCAAGCGCGCGGCTACGGGACAACATGAGTTCGACCAGCTTTGCACTGATCTCGGCATGGAGCATCGCTTCAAACCACCAATGCGACCACAGACAAATGGCATGGTCGAGCGGTTCAATGGCCGGATCAAAGATGTCCCACAAAGCCATCGCTTCCAGAGCGACGAGGAACTTGAGCAGACCATTCTGCGCTCTGTCACGCTCTAAAATCAGCAGCTTCCGCAGGCAACATTGGCCTCAAAGACTCCCTTGCAGGCGATGAAGGACTGGCACAAACCCAGACCTGAGCTGTTCAGGAAACAGACATACTACCTCACGGAATGTGACAGACCCGCACACCCGGCTGACGGCTTTTGGCAACGATCCGAGCCTTGAGCTCAGAAGGCCACCGCCGCTTGCTTCGCCGCCGCGGTTCGACAACCTCAAACCGCGCCATGAAACCATCGCCCCCATCCGACATGCGCAACCTCCATCTGCTCAAGCAGATCCTATCGCAGGCGCCGCCGGCGCCAGGAACACTTCAAGTCAATGGGGCGTCGCCGTCGCCTACGTTGCGCCCAATTTTCTTGTCGAATTGCGCGTTGTCGTGAAAACGAGTTAGTTCGAGCTTACCAAGTGCCGGTGTACAGATGCCGCCCTTTACGCACATCGATCGTTGCCGCCTGAAAGGATCTTTACCTGACGACAAAAGCCCCAAAAATCATCCTAAGCGGGTTATCAGACGCACCAATCATGACCCGCGACGCGGATACGTTGAATATGCGGACCTACGCATCAGCGCTCGCTGACTTCGCGCAGACCTGCAAGACTGACTAACCCCACTCACTAAGTGGTTGACAGGAATCTATGGAAACATAGGCTCCCAAAGGTACGAGTTGAGCTGAGCGATCTTTTGCTACACACACATGACACTGCCTTAGCGTCAGGATCACTACTTGCAAAGTAGCGTCGTGTTGCAGTCCTTAGCTACCGCAATCTAGATAACTTTTGCAGAGGCCGAAGGATGTCAGCTGAATTTGAAGTTATTGACGACGACGAAGTTGTTCAAATCTTGGACAACGTTGGGGATGAAATAACTTCCAGCAAGGTGTTCATTGATGGTTTTGGGGCTACCTTCACAGATGCTTATCTAGTTTTGCTAAGATCTGGCAGTTCCCATCTTGTAGGTTTAGATGTTGTCCTGGACTCCAATCAAGATTCCAACGAACCAAACTGGGCATGGGCTGCACGATTTTTGGCAGATGTGTTAGTTGACAACGGCTTCTTTTTTAAGCTTGAAGAAAAACTTGGGATAGACGCACAAACTGAGCAGGTTGTATGCCTGCGATCCGGATCACTAATTCGAGATTGGGGCTACTTCGACTGAATCTACTGCCGCCCGGCAGGTATGGAATAGCAGATATGGAAAAAATGGGAGACAATATGATGTATCTGGATAAGCTGAAGGAAGTCTCGACTGCCCAAGAGTTTCGCGACTTTGCTCGCGAGTTCATGTATGAAGAAGAGTGTGATGAGGCTGAAGCCCTAAAATGTTATCCCCTAGTTTTAGAAAAGGGTAAAGAATTTTCCGAAATTGACAGCATGGCATATGTTGTTGATCTCATTATAGGAGTTCAAAGCGGGTGGCCTGCCGAAATTCACTCCGACTTAAATCTGAGAATTCTGGATGGAATTCTTCAAGTTGGGTTGGATCAAGAAGAGTTCCCCAATATTTTTACACCGCGGAACTTTTGCATGCTCTGCGCGAGACTTTTCTTCCCTGTGAGCCAAGGTCGCTCAGACGTTGAAGCTAGTGATTTGGCTCGCGAAATGGGCTATGCTTGGATCGACCGAGCAGTCGAATTTTGCATGAAGGAGGAAAAGGGCGACGCCAAATATTCTCTCAAGGAGACGATACAGTCTGTAGCTGGAGAATATGTCGGCCTACAAATAGAAGATAAAGCAAAAGGTGAGGCAATTATTGAGTACGCAGAGCGCGTGTTTGGAAAACCATTTGCTAGTGCACTACGAAAATCCTGCCAAGACTTCCTCTAGCAACTGTGTTTACGCGACCGGGTTTTGTCGCCATGGGACACCCTTTTTTAGGATCGCGTTTGCGATGGTGACCAGCCTGCGGGCGATGGCGATGATGACGAGTTTGTGCGGCTTACCGCGCATTTTGAGGTGCTGGGCGACTGAGCTACTCCCTGAAAATCGGACAGTGACGCAAGCTACGATCTGACGTCTGCCGAGCTCAGCAGGCCACCGCCGCTTGCTTCGCCGCCGCGGTTCGACAACCTCAAACCGCGCCATGAAACCATCGCCCCCGTCCGCCATCGGATGGTCTCCCGTGGAGTGGTGTAGCTGGCGCTGATCGTCACCGTGATGTTCGGCGCGGGCTTGCTTGATCAGGGTGCCGCTGCGGGCAAGCTGATGACGGGATTATCAGCCCATCGGCGCGATAGTTTCCAGTGTCATGTAGCGGGCGCGCTGGACGGCCCACTCATCGTTTTGTTCCAGCAGCAGAGCTCCGACCAGTCGGACGATGGCTTCATCGTTGGGGAAGATGCCGACGACATCGGTGCGCCGCTTGATCTCACCATTCAGTCGCTCGATGGGATTCGTCGAATGCAGCTTGGTTCGGTGCTCCTTTGGGAAGGACATGTAGGCCAGCACATCGTGTTCTGCGTCATCCATCAGCGTGGCGAGCTTGGGAACCCCGAGCCTGATCTGGTCGGCCACGGTGCGCCATTGGGTGCTGGCAGCTTGCGCGGTGTCCTGCGCGAAAGCGGTGGCGATAAAGACCGACACGACGCGCCGACCGCTCTTGCCGGCATGCGCTAGGGCGTTACGCTGGAATTGGACGCGGCACCTCTGCCAGGGTGGCGCAGAGCACCTTGGACACCGCAGCTTTGATGCCCTCGTGGGCATCGCTGATGACCAGCTTGACCCCTCGCAGCCCTCGTCGGGTCAGTTTGCGAAGAAACTCGGTCCAGATAGGCTCGGCCTCAGAAGTGCCTATGTCCAAACCCAAAACCTCGCGCCGCCTGTCAGTGTTGACCCCGATGGCGATGATGACGGCGACTGAGACGATCCGCCCGCCGCGCCGGACCTTGAGGTAGGTGGCGTCAATCCAGAGATAGGGCCAATCACCTTCCAGCGGACGATTGAGGAAGGCCTTCACCTTGCCGTCGATCTCTTCGCACAGGCGACTGACCTGGCTCTTGCTGACCCCCGACATGCCCATGGCCTTGACCAGATCATCGACCGAACGCGTCGAGATGCCCTGAACGTAAGCCTCCTGAATGACCGCGGTCAGAGCCTTCTCAGCCATGCGCCGCGGTTCGAGGAAACCCGGGAAATAGCTGCCCTTCCGCAGCTTGGGGATGCGCAGCTCGACCGTCCCGGCGCGGGTCTCCCAATCCCGGTCGCGGTATCCGTTGCGCTGCGCCAGTCGCGCGGGATCCTTCTCTCCAAAAGCAGCGCCCGTGGCAGCGCCGACCTCCAGTTCCATCAAGCGCTGAGCGGCAAAGCCAATCATCTCGCGCAACAGATCAGCATCAGGGGTCTTCTCGACGAGGTCGTGCAGGTCATCATGTCGTTGGTCATCGGTGGAATCTCCGGTCCAGGTTGGTGTTAGCAACCAGACCCTAACCGGAAACCGCCGGTGACCCCCTCAGCAAGAACCTACACCACGTCCGGGGACACCATCCGCCATGCGCAACCTCCATCTGCTCAAGCAGATCCCATCGCAGGCGCCGCTGGCGCCAGGAACACTGCAAGTCAATGGGGCGTCACCGCCGCCTACGTTGCGCCCAATTTTTTTGTCGAATTGCGCGTTGTCGTGAAAACGGGTTAGTTCGAGCTTACCAAGTGCCGGTGTACAGATGCCGCCCTTTACGCACATCGATCGTTGCCGCCTGAAAGGATCTTTACCTGATGACAAAAGCCCCAAAAATCATCCTAAGCGGGTTATCAGACGCACCGATCATGACCCGCGACGCGGACACGTTGAATATGCGGACCTACGCATCCGCGCTCGCTGACTTCGCGCAGACCTGCAAGACCCCGATGACTATCTCGATTCAGGGAGACTGGGGCAGCGGGAAGTCTAGTATCATGCATATGATCCAGTCAGAGATCGCGCTAGAACCCGGCAAGAAGTCCACCGCAAAGACGATCTGGTTTGACACTTGGCAGTTTGCACAGTTCGGATCCGGTGATGCGCTCCCCATCACGCTCCTCGCAACGTTCGTACGGCAGCTAGAAGGCGGATCGAAATCTAAAAACAGCCTTGGAAAAGAGGCGCTCTCGTTGGTGACAAAATTGATCCATACACCTTTAGGGAAGGCTGCCATCCGAGCGAGTACGGCTGGTATATTTGATGCCGATGATTGGTCGAAATCGGAATCGAACGGACCCTTGATGGGTGAAATCTTATCCGAGCTTCGAGAAAAACTTGAGCTTCTGCTCAAACAGGAAGGTCGAGTCGTTTTTTTCGTAGACGACCTTGACAGGATTCCACCCGTCCAAGCGGTCACCCTACTTGAGACGATCAAGATTTTCCTGAACGTCCAGAACGTCGTGTTCATCTTGGCTCTAGATTACGAGGTCGTCGAGCGGGGTCTGCAAGAAAAATTCGGCCTCGGTCGTAACGAATTGGGCGGTCGAAGCTTCTTCGACAAACTAATCCAGCTCCCATTCAGCATCCCCGTTGGGAGTTACAAGGTCAAGGACTACCTCAGATCTGCCCTTGCGGAACTCGGATATCTAGACGCGATTGAAGGGGATAGCCTCGGGCAGATCGTTCCGGTCGTAGAGCGAT
>Ga0315905_10003900_pt1 | contig 15313 bp, 7 predicted proteins | sample LakEriMetagenome_5_FD_203522 | JGI IMG/M metagenome (GOLD analysis project Ga0315905, IMG submission 203522) | Freshwater fungal communities from buoy surface, Lake Erie, Ohio, United States - Buoy 4 MA121 | ecosystem: Environmental > Aquatic > Freshwater > Lake | place: USA: Lake Erie, Ohio... | reverse complement strand
ACTTCTTGCCACCGCTGCGGTGTTTTACTTCAACAAGCGACTCGACCTGGAAGATTTTTCCCTCGCATCAGCTCAGCTAGCAAATAAGCCCTTGGCCATGCCGGAAAAGGGCGAGCTCGATTTTCGCTTTCAGCAATTTACGGCATGGGAGCGACAGTCGATGCCAATTATAGGGCGTATCGACGCGCCGATGGGCTCCGAATCCGGAGCGTTGACCTACAACGCCCAACCGTTCTGGTCGATGAACAAGGCGCGAGGTGGGTATCACACCGGCGACGACCTTAACGGCATAGGCGGCATGAATACCGATCTAGGCGACCCAGTATATGCAGTGACTGATGGCATGGTCGTTTATTCCGGCGAGCCATCACCGGGCTGGGGCAACATCCTAATTCTTGGCCACCGGCTTGCGGACGGGCGATTTTTCCAGAGCATGTACGCCCACCTCCACGAGACCTTTCCCCCGCTGGGGACTATGGTGGGCCGCGGCCAGAAAATCGCACTTGTCGGCACCGCTCACGGTGCGTATCCGGCTCATCTTCACTACGAAATCCGCTGTGGCCACGGCGCTGATATCGGCGCAGGCTACGCGGAGCAACGACTCAATCGCGTGGACCCTTCCGACTTCAGCGCTGCCTGCCGCGCGGCTGAGGATGCACTCGAAGCGTCGGTGACCACTCTCAAGCTTCGCGAATGATCGATGCCTGAAAAAAGAGTCACTGGCAGAAATTCATTTTCCCAAACGAACGTCAGCCTCCGGTTGGGGCGTTTTGGATTCGCCTCCCTCTGCACCAATGGCAGGATTATTGGCAAATTGAATCTGCGACCACGGCCCTCCTCCTATTTTTTCAACCTCCACTGCCTTTGCCCAGGTCTTGCTATCGAAATCGGGTTTCTCCCAGCCCTCAGGAGCCTCCTTCGAACAAGCCCAGGTTCCATCGCTGCATAGTTTCATTACTTTTCCATCGGCAAGCACCATCTGTAGCAGCAGAACAAAGCCGGCTGGGCCTCCTTCATTACCTGCCTCCACGGCTATCACATTGCGTGCTCCAGGCTTCAGGTTCTTGTTGATGTCCACCCGCGCGATCTTCTGCCAATCGCGATTCCACTCCAAAAAGACCCCGTTTACGCAGAGCCTATGCCAGTTGTCGGCGCTTGAAATTAGGGTGGCGGACACGACATTCTCTGGAACTTCGAAATCCCGGCGAAATAAAACGCGCTCCTTATGGCCGGATTGCTTGACGCTCCAAATCCATGAAAGCCCCTCGGCAGCTGAGCATTGTGAAATCAACAAAGTGAGCAATATCAGTTTGAATTGCGCAAAATGTAACATGTTTCCCTTACCGGAATCGACTGGATATTCTATCAAGGATCTTTGCCATGACAATAGTCAGGACGGACACAGGGTCACAATTCGGTCACAATCAGAAAAACATCTCACTTTTCCTTGCAATCGCGGAAAATTTAGTGCATCACCCCGCGCCCGGGTTCTCTTCCCCCGCAACGATTCTATCTTCTATGTCCATTCCCATTCGCAACCTCGCTATCATCGCCCACGTTGACCACGGCAAAACCACTCTCGTTGACCAACTCCTTCAGGCAGGCGGAACCTACCGTGACAACCAAGCCGTCACCGAACGAGCAATGGACTCGATGGACCTCGAAAAGGAAAAAGGCATCACGATTAAGGCAAAAAACACCTCGGTGCACTGGAAAGGTTTCACAGTAAATATCGTCGATACACCTGGTCACGCCGACTTCGGTGCCGAGGTCGAGCGGGTTATGAAAATGGTCGACGGCGTTTTGCTGGTCGTCGATGCAGCCGGAGGCCCACAGGCACAGACCCGTTTTGTGTTGCGCAAAGCCATGCAGGAGGGGCTAAAACCCATCGTAGTAATCAACAAGATCGACCGACCTCTCGCCGATCCTCTAAAAGTGCGCGACATGGTACTGGAGCTATTCCTCGATCTCGATGCGAGTGAAGACCAATTTAACGCGCCCTTCCTTTATGGTTCTGCGCGCGATGGGTATTTCATGAACCATCCCGACGACGCGAAGGTCGACTGCGCACCGCTGCTGGACAAGATCATTGAATACATTCCCGAGCCCACCGCGGACCCCGAAGCGCCGTTTTCCATGCTCGTTTCCAACATTGAATGGGACGACTACGTGGGGCGCGTTGGAGTTGGCAAAGTACTAGGCGGTTCGGTGAAAAAAGGTGACAATATCTGGTTGATCCGCAAGGACGGCAGCAAGGTTGCCTCGAAGGTGATGAAGACATTTTCATACTCCGGTCTTGCAACGCAGGACTCCGAAGGAGGAACCGCGGGCGGGATTGTCGGCGTTGCCGCAGGCATAGAAAATATCGATATCGGTGAAACCCTCTCGGGCACACCGGATGCAAAGCCACTGCCCTTCGTTGAAATCGACCCTCCGACTGTACAGATGCAGTTTTCCATCAACGACGGACCTCTCGCGGGACGTGAAGGCAAGCACGTTACCTCCCGGGCGATCCGCGAGCGCTTGATGCGCGAGTTGAAAACCAATATTTCAATCCAGGTCGAGGACACCGATACCTCAGGGATTTTCCTGGTCTCCGCCCGAGGATCAATGCAGATCGCCGTGATCGTGGAAACGATGCGCCGCGAGGGATTTGAAGTATGCGTATCGCGTCCGATGGTAATTTTCCGCCGTGATGAAGATGGCACGCTTTTGGAACCATTTGAAACGCTGTATGTTGAAGCGCCCGGCGACTACACTCAGGGTATTCTCAAAGCACTAGTTAATCGCAAGGGCGTGATGGACCACATGGACACCGAAGCCAGCGGTCGCACTCTTATTCGTGCGGTGATTCCCACCCGCGGCATCATCGGTCTCGAATCCGAGGTTGTTAATCTAACCTCCGGCCACGGCATTGTCTCCCACCTTTTCAAAGAATACGCTCCGCATTGCGGCGAGATCGTCAACCGCACCACCGGCACCCTGGTTTCGATGGACAACGGCGTGGCCACCAACTATTCCCTCACTGCATTGGAGGACCGTGGCACCCTTTTTGTCGGTGCCGGCGATTCGATTTATTGCGGCATGCTAGTCGGAGAAAACCCTCGCATCGGTGACCTACCGGTCAATCCAGTCAAGGAAAAACACCTCGACAACATGCGCTCCTCAGGCAAGGACAAAACCTCGAAACTTTCCCCGCCACTGCGTTTTTCGCTTGAGCGAGCGATCGAATACATCGACAGCGATGAACTGGTCGAGGCCACACCTCAGAACATCCGATTGCGCAAACGTATCCTCGATCCCAACGAACGACGTCGCGTCGAAAAAGGCCGTAACACCCGCGGGTGAGCGAATTGCTGCAATCCTTACCGTTATTTATTAGGCCGAATATCTCATCGGCCATTACAAGCAACCTCAGCGTGATGGAGTAGCAGTTCCAGCGCCACCGCGGTTACTGCGTCCACCGCCGCCGCCAAAGCCGCGGAAGATGTCGCCACCTTCCATGACCCGTTGTTTGACTTCATCGCTCAACGCGCTGGAAGCCTGCACAGCGGCTTTTGCTGCGGCAGGGTCCGTTGTCATCCACTTGGCCGCACTTACGCCGATGGCACGCTGACGGCCGCCTTCGTCGGTGATCGTTTCTGCTAGAGCGAAACTCTGCGCGTAATCCGTGCTCTTGCTGGCAAATACATAAGTGCCGATCGCAGTGTCGCGCACATCTCCCTGAGGGATTTTCTCAAGCGCCGCAAGGGCCCCGGCGCTGTCCTGGCGTGCGTAATTCATCATCACATTGCGCATTGCGTCGCTCTGAGCTTCCGCCGAAGACGAAACCACCAGATTGAAGGCATCCTGTGGATTTTCGCGCGACATTTCTTCGGCGACTTTTGCGGTCGCACGGTTGCGCTGCTCATCATCGGCGAACGATGCCAACTGCTTCATGGCTTCCTTTGGATTTTCACTAGCAAGACCATCGAAGGCTCGACTGCGGGCTTCTTCCTGCTGGTCGGCAGGCAGTCCAGCAATAAATTTTTCAGCAGCATTCCAATCCTTGCGTCCCAAGGCTTCCGAAATCTGCCGCTCAGCACGCGACTTATCGTCGCCTTCCAAAGTAGCTGCCATGGCGATAGCCTTGGTCGGATCTACTTGCGCCACTTGCGAGACAATCGAACTCAAGGCATTGCCTTTTTCGGAGCCATTCAGGGATTTGGCCCATGCCAGCGCATCCTCTGGATTCTGCCGAGCCCACTCGCCCGCGATGATCGAAGCCGCGCCATTGCCCATCGGTCCGCCACCGCCGCGACCACCGAACATGCCCATCATCGCAAACTGACCGGGGTTTTCAGAATAATACTTACTCGCATTCTGGGGGTCGACGCTGGCCCAGCTTTGCATGATCGTCGGCTTCACGAACATACCGGTGAAGCCCATTTTATCTGAAAAAGAAATCGCACTGAGAGGATCGGCTTCGGCCCATTTGGCAAACAACACGTAAGAGGCCATCATTCGCTCCGGCATCGGGATGTTTTCAAGTTTTTTTGCCTCTTCCGCCAGTTGTTCAGCACTGAGCGAAGCATAAAACTCAAGCAGCGCCTGCATCCGTTGGAGTTGGCCTGGCATGTGCAGTATCTGATCGGCACTGCGCCCCTTGGCAGAAGAACTTTCGCGGGAGGAAAAAGCTACCATTCCGCCAGAGCGGCTTGAACGGGATGATGACGATGCCGCACTAACCTCAGGTTTCTCCGCAGGTTTGCCGTTTTGACCTGCTAGATAACCACCCAAGCCTCCTAGTGCAAGGGTAGCCATGGGAAATAAGAATTTTTGATTCATGATGATAATAGTAATTTAATCTCAATTCTAACCCCGCCAGAGGTAAAAGTTGCTTGTATTATTTCAACAAACTCCAAACTTTCCCTGTCGTGACCAATGAACCGCACCAAATTCTCTTTGTTTGCATGGGAAACATCTGCCGATCGCCCGCCGCAGAAATCATTTTTCGCCATCGGGTGAATGAAGCAGGGCTACAAAAGATTTTCATCATCGATTCAGCTGGCACTACGAACTGCCAGCAAAGCAACCCGCCCGACCCCCGCATGGCCCGGCTATTGCAAAAACGTGACTATTCCGTGTCCGGCACGGCGCGAAAGATCAAGCATAAGGACCTTGAAGACAGTCAACTGGTCCTGGTGATGGATCGGGAAAATTACGAGGACTTGCTCATTTTAGACGCCGATAGACAGAACCGCCACAAAATCCGCTACCTGACTGATTTTTGCCGGAAATCGCAGGCCACGCACGTACCCGACCCTTTTTACGGAAGCGCGCAAGATTTTGAAACTGTTGCTGACCTGATTGAAGACGCCAGCGCCGGACTCTTGGAGTTCTTGAAAAAGAACCTCGAATTGCCATGAAATATCCACCCTGATATTGATTGATAAATGCACACAGCACCTGTGGTAATCAGGTTGAGCAATTCCCTAAACACAATGAAAATTCCCGAAATCAATCCACAGCGCCGCCAATTTCTCAAATCCCTCGGCATTGGAGCCGGACTGGCGGCACTGCCAGTCTTCAGCCGCGCTGAAGACCCGCAACCCTCCCGGCCAGCCAAGGCAAAATACATGGGCGGATTCGCTGCTCCAAAATTAGAGACCGTGAGGGTCGCCTGCATCGGCGTGGGTGCCCGGGGAGCCGGCCATGCCGCTCAACTCGCCGAGATCGAAGGCGTGAAGATTGTCGCCATCTGCGATCTAGATCAGAGTCGTGCGAAAAGATCCGCCCAAGGAATCGCGGCTAAAGGTCACAAACCTGCCGTCTATTTTGGTGAGGTGGATGCCTGGCAGAAAATGCTCGCCACGGAAAAACCGGACGCCGTAATCATTGCGACACCTTGGGAACTTCACGCATCGATGTGTGTCGAGACAATGAAAGCCGGAGCCCATGCTTTTTGCGAGGTGCCGATCGCTTGCACGATCAAAGAACTTTGGGAGATCGTTGATACCTCAGAGTTTACCGGTCGCCATTGCATGATGATGGAAAACGTCAACTACGGTCGTGAGGAGCTCTTGTATCTCAACATGGTGCGCCAGGGGGTCATCGGCGAACTTCTCCATGGCGAAGCCGCCTACATTCACGAACTCCGCGGGCAAATGGAAAATGGCAATACCACAGGGTCGTGGCGGACGTTCCACTACGCCAAGCGCAATGGCAACCTCTACCCGACCCACGGACTGGGACCTGTCGCCCAGTACATGAGTGTTTGCCGTACGGAGGATCAATTTCGACGCCTCACATCCTTTTCATCTCCAGCGAAAGGCCGGGCGCTTTATGCTGCAAAGTCTCAAAAACTCAGCAAGCCGGAATTCAAAACACTCGACTACCAAGGAGGCGACATCAATACATCGATCGTCAAAACCGTTTTGGGTCGCACGATCATGATCCAGTGGGATGAGACCTCCCCCCGCCCCTATTCACGTCACAATTTGATCCAAGGTACCAAAGGCACCCTCGCGGGGTTTCCGAACCGCATGGCCATTGAAGGCGTGACCAAGTCCCACCATGATTGGGCCGAAAGCGCCGCGTGGGAGGCTATCGCTTCAAAATACGAACATCCGCTCTTCAAGCGCATGGGCGAGGTCGCAAAAAAAATGGGTGGGCACGGTGGTATGGACTTCCTGATGCTCTTTCGCATGATAGAATGCCTCCGCAATGGCAGCTCCCTGGATCAGAACGTTTATGAAAGCTGCACCTGGTCAGCAGTGGGACCGCTCAGCGAGAAATCCGTAAATGAAGACGGAGCGCCTCAAGACTTCCCCGACTTTACCCGAGGCAACTGGAAAACTACCCCGCCGCTGGGAATTATCGACTGATGATTCCACCTCAGAGTCATCTATAGGTCTGGCAACAAATCCAAGATAATTCGAAGGCCAATTTTTCCATTTTTTTCGATTGTTTGTGGTTGACAAATGAAACAAAATTTATTCATATTATTTGCGTAGATTTGCTGTTTTTCGACGAAATTAGCGACTCGAAAACCAAAAAACCAAAAAACCAAAAAACCAAAAAACCAAAAAACCAAAAAACCAAAAAACCAAAAAACCAAAAAACCAAAAAACCAGTGAAACCGCCAGAACACGTTAATGTTGCCGATATTTGTGCGAAAGCTCTCGCCGGGAGCAATCTTGTTACCGAACCTGGCGCATTCACCCTGCTGAATGTCGGTGGCATCAGTCTTACCTTGTGCCGCAAACGTGCATGATCTGACTTATGGCGCAAGAGTCACTCGCTGGGGATATCTCCATCCTTTAAACGGGTTTTGCGTGCCTATTTTGATTTGCGAATTCAACTGGGTTTGATCGCTTTTTTAAAAAAATTCTCGTATTGTTGCTTACTTATTCATGAAAAAATCCACTATCAAAGACATAATCCGCAGCTTCGCCATTACCATCGTGCTGTGCTCCCCGTGCGCCCATGGCGGACTGGTCGGTTATTGGAAATTCAACGAGAACACAGGAACCGCAGCCAGTGACTCTTCAGGGAACCTGAACCATGGAACCCTGGGCGGAGCTGTGCTACCTTCATGGATAAGCGGTCGCTCGGGTAACGCTGGCGACTACGCCCTCAATTTTCCCGCTTACCCAGGAACCACATGGGTCAAGGTTAATCCCTCCACTAGCCTGGGAAGCGTGTCCGGGCAATTCACCATCGCTGCCTGGGTAAATGAATCGGCGTCGAACTACTACGGCAACCTGTTCACCACCAAGGATAGCGCAGGGGCAAACCGCAGATGGTATTGGCAGAACGGTTCAGGAGGCGACCAGCAAAACTATGTGGGGTCTGACCAAGCCACGGGGTGGAATAGCTCTATCGCACTTGGTGGCACGAGCAACTATACGGTCGGAACATGGACACACACGGCACTTACCTACGATGCCAGTGGCGGAACCACCAGATTAAAGTTGTGGATCAACGGCGTTAATACCGCCTCCTACAATTTCGGCGGCACGGTATTACCATCATTCGCTTACGCATTATTCATTGGCGGCCCGGATACAATCGGGGGCAACTTTATTGGATCAATGGACGATGTCGTCATTTTCAACAGCGTGGAAAATGTAACGTCAATCATGAACGGAACTCACTCCGCGATGCTGCCAATTCCAGTTTGGAGCGGAGGAGGCGCGGCCAGTGGAGAGCTATTGTTGTGGGCGGATGCAGCTAACTGGGGCGGCGCGGTCATGGCTAGCGGAAAAACGTTAACTTTTGCCACCGCCGAAGCTCTTGGCACTACAACCAATTTTAACAATTTTCCCAACAATACTGCCTTTACCGGAATCACCTTCAACACCGGCACTGCTGCGTTCACGTTGAATGGCAATTCGATCAACCTCACCGGCGATGTGGTCAACAACAGCAGCAATCTCCAGACCATCGCTAATTACCTGTTGCTCGACGGCGGCAATCGAACAATCAATGCGGCATCGGGCAACATCACGATCAACAATGGAATTGGCGAAGCCCAGGCAGGTCGTGGGTTGACAAAGTCCGGCGCGAACTCCCTCACACTTGGTGGCAGCAGCAATTACACCGGTGCAACGGCTGTAAATGCCGGATCCCTGATGTTGACCGGGGCGAATTTGGGCAACACCGCCACAACTATTTCCGGAGCAACGGCCAAACTGACGGGCAACGGCAGCGTGGATGGAGCGGTGACTGCCCAAAGTTCGGGCCATATTGCGCCGGGAATCAATGCGTCGACCATCGGCACACTTGCTTTCAACGGCGGACTGACTTTAAACACCGCCAACCTCGATGTGAAGGGCGCGGCACCAGGAATCAGTGATTTGGCTAGTGTGACCGGCAATTTAACTCTAACAGGAAACACTCAGGTCAATCTTACCCAGCAGCTTTCCGGTTTCGGCATCGGCGATTACACCATTCTCACCTACACCGGCACGCTGACAGGAAACACCAGCCAACTCCTTGCGCCACCGCAGGATGCGAATTTCTCGTATTCGATCCTGACCGCGGGGAATCAAATCAAACTGCATGTAACCGCAGCGTCCACGAATACTTACTATGTCAGTCAGTCCGTAGGCAGCGACAGCAATGACGGTCTATCGAGCGTCACGCCCTGGAAGACCCTCACAAAAGCCTCGAGCGTTACCCTGAACCCGGGCGATTCCGTGCTCTTGAAAAGCGGTGACACCTGGACTGACGGACTGCAGCCCAAAGGCAACGGCACGGCTGCGAATCCCATTTTCATCGGTTCATACGGCTCTGGCAACAAGCCGATCATTGACCGCAATGACGTGATCCAGCAGAACGGCATTCATTTGATCGACCAAGAGGGCTATAAAATCGTCGGCCTCGAATTCTACCGCTGTGAAACCGGTATTTACGGCGAGTATCACACCGGCATGCCGGTGCGGAGCTATGTATGGATCGAGGACTGTTATTTCCATGATTCCCTGCGCTACGGCACCTACTACGATTACTACAATGCAAAGAACATCAGCCTCGGCATCTGCTTCTGGACTTTCCTTTCGTATTCTAACAATATTTCACTTCAGGATATCACAGTGAAAAACTGTGTATTTCGTCGGATGTCCTCCGGTATCTGGACCAACAGTCCGGACAATTTCGATTATTTTGCCGACAACTACTACAACTTTGCCAATCTCAACGTGCTTGGATGTTTGTTCGAAGAAGGCAAACAATGGCAACTAGGTTTGCGCGGTGTAATTGGTGGCCAAATCACCAATTGCGTCACCCATGACACGGGACGGATTAACAATTTTGTGGCCTTCAATGGTGTGGCCGGGGCGATGATGTATCGGCTGAAAAACTTCACCTTTACCGACAGCGAATGGGGATTTGTGAGTCGCGGCGGCGGCAGCGGCGACGGCGAAGCCTTCGACCTCGAGGGCAACAACAGCAATATAACTTTCACACGCTGCCTGTTTCACGACACCGACGGCCCCTGTTTCATGCTCTTCAAGGGAAGCAACGCCAATCCGAGCAACACTGGAAATTTGTTCACCGATTGCGTGTGGAACGGCAAATCGGCAAATTCGAACCTAGGCCGCCAGGAAATTTTCAATGCCTCTCCCGGATCGGCAGAAGCGACATTCACCAGCTCGCGATTCTACCTGGCGGCGGGCGTAAACCGTTCGAACAACAACACTGGATTCACCTTCACCAATTGCATGTCGAGGAACCTCAGCGATGCTGGCACGGGAACCAATCTCGCCCTTCCCGCTACAGCATCGTCGTCGTCGCAACAAACGGGATTTGAGGCCAGCAAGGGCAGGGACGGCAATGTCACAACGATTTGGCGGCCCGCAACGACAGCGAACGAATGGCTGCAAATCGATTTCGCCGCTCCGACTTTGGTCAACGAATTCCGCCTGCGCGAAGAGGCTGGTTCGACGATCAACCGTTATGTCATCCAATACTGGGACAGCACGACGTCCACATGGCTCGGCTGTTTCAACGGTCGCACGATGGGCACGAACTTCATCGCCCCGATTGTCGGTCGTACCACCACCAAGCTTCGCCTTGCCGTCACCTCGACCACCAGCGGTACGCCCGGCATCGCCGAATTCGAAGCCTACTACGTCGCCATTCCCCCACCCCCTTCGAATGCCTACTGGCGGATTGGCGACGGCGTGTGGGACATCAACACCACCAACAACTGGAAAACCAGCGGCGGAACTCCTGTCAATTACATCGATGGCGACATCATATTCCTCGATGACACCGCGACCGGAACCTCGCCAATCTCGATCACGCTGAACAGCACCGTCGCGCCCACAAGCATGACCGTGAGCGGCGCGAAAAATTACACGCTGACAGGCAGTGGCAGTATCGGTGGTTCCGGCACGCTCATCAAGAACAACAGCGGAAAACTAACACTTTCCACCGCCAATACCTTTTCGGGCAACAAAACCCTCAACGGCGGCATGGTGAGTTTCGGGGCTGCTTCCACCCTCCCCGCGGGCAACATCACGTTCAATGGCGGCACTTTGGAATTCACCGGCGCAACTTCCGTAGGAACCTACACCTTGACCGGAGGCAGCGCGAGCGTGCTGCTGGATGTCACCCAGGCATCCGGCGTCGTCACCGCGAACCGACCCAATGGAAATTACACCTCATTGATTAAAGGCGGATTGGGGCAACTAACACTGACAAACGCGGGAGCCAACGACAGCGGCAACTTAACGGTCAATCAAGGAACAGTTGTCTTGTCCGGATCCACCAATGTGGGAACGGGTTTCGCCAATGTCGGTCAGATCGACAACGTATTGCCCGATGCCACCGTGAAACTTGGCAACGGCAATGGCGGTCAGGTTTACTTTGACTATAGCTTCCACATGTCAGGGGGCACGTTCGATCTCAACGGAATCAATGGCGCGCAGATGCCAGCCATCGACGGCAGCGGCATCATCACGAACAGCGTGGCGGCCACTACCGGCACCGCCAGCTTCAAGATCAATGGTGCAAAAACATTCACGGGCACCATCGTGGACGGCGCAGGCAAAACGGCCGTGACCCTGAGTGGCGGCACGGGAACTTGGACACTAACAGGAATCAACACTCACACGGGCAATACCGCCGTCAACAGCGGGTCGCTCATCCTGGCCGACAACGCAGGAATGAAATTTGCCATCACCAATGCCGCCAGCAACAGCATTACCGGCGGGGGAACCGCCACCTTTCATGGCGACTTCACCATCGACACCTCCGCTGTGGCCGTCACTACTGGCACCTGGACTTTGGTCAATGCTGCAACACTGAACGAATCATTCACATCCACCTTCACGGTTGTCGGTTTCACTCCCCACGTCAATGGCATCAGTTGGACCAAGGTGGATGGAACCAAAACCTGGACCTTCACGGAAAACGACGGCAAACTGGTTCTGACCGTCAGCCCCGCCACTCCGTTCAACAGTTGGGCGAGCGCCAAAGGTCTGGTCAGCCCGAATGCCGATCCGGACGATGACCCCGACAAGGATGGCAGCAACAATCTCGCCGAGTTCGCCTTCAACGGCAATCCGCTCAGTGCCACTGACAATGGCTTCCAACGCCTGGCCACCGAGGACTCTCCTGCGGATGGCGATGCGTTGAAGGAACTCACTCTAACACTTGCCGTCCGCAACAGCAGTGGCGCTCCGGTTTTCGGCGGTTCACCGTCGTTGTCGGCGACTGTCGATGGAATCGTTTACACTGTAGAAGGATCGCTGGATCTGAACTTCCCGGGCAGTGTCGTGAGCGAAACCACGGCTCCGGGTGGTTTGCCAGCACTGCCAGGCGGTTATGAATACCGTCGTTTCCGGCTCAATGCCTCGAACGGGCTGACCGGCAAAGGTTTCCTCCGGGCCAGGGTCAGCATTCCTTGAACATCGGACAGCCTCCCATCATGCGTTCACCCGGTGGTGCGCAAGCCGGAGGCGATGGCGTTGATCGAGAGCAACAATTTCGGCAGCACGGCTTCCGCAGCCTGCGAATCGCCGGTCGCCAGACCGGTGCGCCAGTCGCGCAACAACGAGATCTGCTGGTGATGCAGCACCGCCAGCGGCTCGTCGCGGATGGCGAGGGTCTTGGCCATGCGCGGACGCCGTTGTTCCATGCCGCCGTCAAAAAGCTCCGCCAACATGCTGCGTGTCCGCTCGAATTCATCGACGATGATGTTCATGAATTTTTGCCGCAAGGCAACATCGGTCACGAGATCCGCGTAGGCCGTCATCAGCGGCAGGTTTGCCGAGTGCAGGTTGGTTTCGACATTGGTGAACAAATAGGCGAGAAAATCGGCGTCGGACAACGAGCTTTTCAATACCGCGAATTGTCCGGGATTTTCATCGTGCAGGGATTGCAGCGCGGAACCGACACCGAACCATCCTGGTAGATAGAACCGCGCCTGGGTCCAGGAGAAGACCCAGGGAATGGCGCGCAGGTCGCTGATCGAAAAACCTTTCTTGCCCGTGCGCCGGGCCGGTCGCGAGCCGATGCGGGCGTTTTCCAAAGCATCGATCGGTGTGGCCTGTCGATAAAAGTCAATGAAGCCGGGCATGCGCAGGAAATCCTGATAGGCTGCCGTGCTGGTGGCGGACAACCGATCGATGATTTCAAAAAGTCCGGGAACGGTTTCCGGCGGTCGACCGTGACTGTGCATGGCCGTGGTCACGGCCGCACCAGCGACGAGCAGTTCCAGGTTATAGGTCGCATTCGCGAGATTGGCATATTTCTGGGCGATTGTTTCCCCCTGCTCGGTCATGCGGAAACCGCCACTCATCGAGCCATGCGGCAGCGCGGCCATGAACCAGTGCGTCGGCCCGGCTCCGCGGGAAATCGTGCCGCCCCGACCGTGGAAATAGCGGAAATTGACCGCATGCTGTCGGGCGGTTTCCGTCAGCCTAATCTCCGCGCGGTGCAGGGCCCACTGCGCGGCCAAAATGCCGCAGTCCTTGTTGGAATCGGAGTAACCGAGCATGATCTGCTGCGACTCCGGTCCCGCCGTGCAGGAAAGTCCCGAGCAGTTGCGATGACGGTTCACGATCGAGCGCCTGACGCAAGGCAGGGCCAGGTATTGATCCATGATCGCCGGCGCGCGGTCGAGATCGTCCATGGTCTCAAACAGCGGCACGATCTCCAACGGACACCAAAGCCCCCCGTCGCCATGTTCCATCAAACCGGCTTCGCGGGCGAGAATGTGAACGCCTAACAGATCGGAACACTGCCGGGTCATCGAAACAATCAAAGCCCCCAGGCCGGCGAGCCCGTGGGCACGACGATGCGCGCCGAGCACCCGATAGGCACGCAAAACGAGGTCAGCCTGTTCGCCTGCCACCGCGGTGTCGTGCAAAAAGGGTCTCGCCGACTGCAGTTCGGACTGCAGGAATTCCATCCGACGCGCCTCATCCCAACTGGCGTAATTCTGGCCATCTTCAATCCCCGCTGCCTGAAGCAACTGCGCCAGCGCCTGATCGTGGAACTCGGAATTCTGCCTCACATCGAGAGTGGCAAGATGGAATCCGAAAATCTGCAGCTTGTGGCGGAGCGGACGAATGTGCTGTTCGACAATCAACTGGCAGCCGTTCAAACAGATGCTGTCGGCCAACAATTGCAGGTCGGCATCGACTTGTTCCGGAAACTGATAGATGGCAAGCGTTCCGTCCAGTTCGACCGATTGACCCACGGCAAGCGACATCAGCGCCGCAAATTGTCGCCATGGTTCCTCGGCGAAGCGGTCGAAAAGCTCGGCGCTGAGTTCGTCGGGAATCACCTCGCTGAGAAATTCGATGCGCTCGAACAGATAGGATGGCACCTGGTTGAGATGAACCGAGAGCGTCAGTGAGTTCGCCAGTTCGCCCAATTCCCGCTGCATCAGTTGAAACGCGGCACGGCGAAGCATCTTCAAGGCCTTTTCCGTGACTTCCGGGGTAACCAGCGGATGACCGTCGCGGTCGCCGCCAATCCAACTGCCGAAACTCAGACGCGGGATGTTTCCCGAGGATCGCAAATCAGCCAGTGGAAATCCCGCATCGCGCCAGGCCTCGGTGAAATGCAGGTCGAGCCGGTCGAGAGCGGCGGGAAACAAATCGCGCAGGTAGTGAATCGCATCGCGCAATTCACGGAAAATGTCCGGCCGGGTAAGATGGATTTCACCAGTGCGCCAGAGGATTTGCAGCGCGGTGACGATGCGGTCGCGAATCCGCCGTTTTTCGCGTTTGGTGAACTTGGGAAACTCGTAGCGCACCAGTTCGTCGTAAAGCGCGCGGTGTCGCTCCCTCACCGAGGCACGTTTCGCTTCGGTCGGATGAGCCGTGAGCACCGGCTGCACATCAACTTTCGCCAGCACTTCAAGGATCTGCGAGGGAGCCAGGCCGCTATCCCTCATATCGCGCAGGGCCTGCGGCCACAGACCGCGGATCGAACTGGCGCCAAGCTCCTTTTCCCGCTCGCGGCGGATCGCCGCCGCCACGCGCTCCTCGACCATGTTGAGCAACTGAAAACCGATGGAGTAAAGTTGTTGGATTCCCTCGGGTGGATCGCCCGCAGGCTTTGCGCTGTCCGACCAGGGCAAGTAAGGAAGCAATTTCTCCTCGCCGAGTTGATCCAGGGCATCACCGAGGCAATCAATCAAAAAACGCAGTGTCTCGTCGATGAGATCGAATCCTTCCAGACGAAGGCGTAGGCGGGCTGTGGTTTCCTCAGGCACGGGATGATGGGTCTATGGTGAAAATCCGGGATATATAAGCAATCGTCATGCCGAATCAGCAAAATCAGGACATCAGCAATCGATCATGCCGGACAT
>Ga0315905_10003899_pt1 | contig 15318 bp, 2 predicted proteins | sample LakEriMetagenome_5_FD_203522 | JGI IMG/M metagenome (GOLD analysis project Ga0315905, IMG submission 203522) | Freshwater fungal communities from buoy surface, Lake Erie, Ohio, United States - Buoy 4 MA121 | ecosystem: Environmental > Aquatic > Freshwater > Lake | place: USA: Lake Erie, Ohio... | reverse complement strand
AGTATTTCCACCTGGAACCCGCGTCGATCACCGTGCCGCCGAATGGAACATACGACACAAGGAGTTTCACCACACCCGGGGTGCTGGTATCGATGGTATAACCGGAACCCGCTGGCGCCGTGCCCATAGTGAGGCCCGTGCCGCTGAGCGCTCCGCTGTAAGTGATGAGCGTGTAGGCGCCGTCCGGCGGGGGAATGGTGCCGGGAATGTGCAGCCGGCCGGCCAGCGAGAGCGCGCCATTCACCGCGAGCGTGTCCGCACCGGGCAGCATCTCCAGCGAGGCTCCGGCCTGAAGTGTGAGCGCCCCGGCAGTCAGCATGCCGTCCTCGGTTCCGGGAGCCAGCGTGCCACCGCTTTCCACGGTGACGGCAGCGAGCGTGCCCGTGCCGCTAAGGCGCGCGCCGGACTTCACTGTCGTGGCGGCGGCGAGGCTGCCATTCACGCGCAGCCCGCCGGATGTCACGATGGCCGTCCCGGTGAATGTGTTCGCGCCGCCGAGCGTCCACAGGCCAGTGCCGGTTTTGCTCAGGCTGGTTTTGTTCGCCGGGCTGTTGTCAGGAATAATGCCGGCGATGAGTCCCTCGCCGGTGCCGGTCAGGGTGAGCGTCTTGCTGCCCGCGCCGGGGGCCGTGAAGTTGCTGAGAAACGTGAGCAGCCCGCTCCCGTTCTGCTCAATCACCGCGCCGCCCGACGTGCCGCTGAGCGCGATGGCGCGATCTGTTTTGATGCGCGGCCCGATGAAGCGCAGCCGGCCCGTGGTGCTGCTGAAGCCGATACTGATGGTGCCTGCGCTGACCGTTTCCGGCGCACCGAGACTGCTGCCGGTGAGCGCCACTTCTTCATCGCCCGGCTCACCCGTCAGGCTGCTGATGCTGTCCACCTCCAGCGTGCCACCGTTAATAATGGTGGCTCCACGGAAGGTATTCTCCGCCAGCAGCGAGACCACCCCCGTGCCCGTGCTGCTGCGGGTCACGCGGGAAACGCCGTCAATACTGCCCGTCACTATGATCTGGGCATCGCCCTGAAACACGAGCTGATCACTGCTGCCATTGTCCTGATTCAATTCCCCGCTCAGCGTCAGGGTGCCGGCGTCTCCGCCGATGCGCGTGATGCCGCTGGCGGCCACGGCGGTGATTTCGCCGGACCATTCATTGTTGCCGCTCACGTTGCGCAGCGCGCCGTTGCTGCCGCTGCCGGTCAATGTCGCGCGCTTCCCGCGGACGTTGATGCCGCCCTGCAGTTCCAAAGCCGCACCATTGGCCACGGTCACGTCGCCGCTGCCGAGCGCGTCCGCGTGGCGGATGTTGAGCACACCCGCGTTCACCGCCGTGCTGCCGGTGTGTGTGTTCGCGCCGGTGACGACGAGCGAACCCGCGCCGGTTTTCGTGATGCCGCCGTTGCCGTTGAGCACGCCGCTGAGCGTGGTGGCGTTCGATGCGATGTTCATCGTGCTCGCGCCGTCGAGTGTGAGGTTGTTGGCGATGCTGTGCGCGGCATTCGCCGTCGCGGTGATACCCGGCGCCGTGCCGAGGAGAAAGAGCGAGTCGCCGCTGAGCGTCACGGCGGCGTTGGTGAAGTTCAGCTTGTTTGCGATGAGCGTGCCAAGGTTCGCGGTGCTGGAAATCGCGGACGTGTTGTTGAAAGCGACCACCGTTTCAAATCCCGAGAACGGCTGCTGCGGCGTCCACGTCGCGGCGCTCCATGTGGCCGCGCTCGCCGTTGTGAACGCCGTGGGCGACGGCCGCGGCGTGACGCTGACCTGCGCGGAGTTCGCGCTCTCGACACTGCCATTCAGCGCGGAGACGACGAAGAAATACGGCGTGCCATTCGTGAGTCCGGTGTCGGTGAAAGTCGGCGCATACACCGGGTCGCCGACGGTCGTGTAAGGCCCGCCGCTCACCGTCGCGCGCTTCACGCGGTAGTGCGTCACGCCCGCGACCGCATTCCACGAAAGCAGCGCGCTCGTGTCCGCTGGCGTGCCCACAAGTCCGGTCGGCGTGGCGACGCTCGCGGTGAGCGTCACGTTTGCCTCGTTCGACGGCTCGCTTTCAAACGACGCATTGCTCGCCGTCACGACATAGAAATACGTCGAGCCATTCGCAGCGGTCGTGTCCGTGAACGTCGTCCCCGCGATGCCGCTCTTCATGACGGCATACGTGCCCTCGCTCGTCGGCGAACGCTTCACCGTGTAGCTCGTCGCGCCGCTCATCGCGCCCCACGTCAGCGTGACGCTCGCATTTCCCGCCGTCGCGACGAGGTCCGCAGGCGCGGCCAGCGTGGCCACGGAAACCGCGGCCGAATTCGCGCTCTCGCCGCCGCCATTCACGGCGCTGACGACGTAGTAGAAAGTGCTGCCATCCGCCGCTGACGTGTCCGCCGCAGCGGGCGTGAGGATGTTGGCGAGCAACGTGGTGAACGGCCCGCCGACTGCGGTGCCACGCTTCAAATTGTAGCTCACCGCGCCGGGCGTCGCGGTCCACGTCAGGTTCACGAGGCCGCCGCCGGGCGAAGCCGCGAGACCGGGCGGCGCGGCGGTGTCGGTGATGAAACTGGCCGTCTCCGGTGCCCACGCGCCGCCCGTCGCATTGCTGGCAAACGCGCGGTAGTAGCGCGTCGTGCCATTGGCGAGGCTGCTCACGTTGCTGCTAAAATTGCCCACGCTGCGAGCGCCGAGATTGTTCGCGCCAGCCCACGCCGCTGGGTTCGTGCCGCCGTCGGTCGGGCCGTGGTAAATGATGACCGTCGTCGTCGAGCCAGCCGTCGAGGCGAGGTTGCCGTTCATCGTCGCGGACGTGCCTCCGATGCTCGATGCCGCGCGCGTGCTCACCATCGGCGCGAAGCCTGCCGCGTTCGGCGTCACGCTGCCCGAGCGCGTCCACACGGCGTCATTGATGTTATCGAAAGTCGCGCGCACCCAGGTCGCGCTGCGCTTCACATTCGAGATGCGGAACTCATCCAGCGAACCCTTCCACCAGCGTGTCGAATTTTCGCTGCCGAGGCGCACCGCCCACGTCGTCTGTTCCTCACTGGCCGCGCTGTCCGTGCCCACTTGCACGCCATCAATGTAGAGCCGCGAGTAGCTGCCGTCGTTCACGGCGGAGACGTAGTGCCATTGGTTGTCGGCGAGGTCGGTCGTGCTCGTGATGTCCGTGCCCGCGCTGCTCGTCCACCAGACTTGGCCGCTGCCATTCACGCTGAGCCACCAGTTGCGCGTGTTGCTGTCGGTTTCCTTTGCCCAAAGCGTGCGCCAGTTCGCTTTGTCGCCCGGTGCCATTTTGAACCAGCCGCTGAGCTCGAAATTGTTCACCACATTCACGTCGGCGGCATCGGGGATGATGGCGTGTTGCGAGGTGCCGTTGTGGGTCAAAGCGGACGCCACTTTACCGCTCGTCGTCACCGTGGCGTTCGATGTCGTGTTTTGCGGCATCGCGGTGGAGTCGGTGACGTTTGTGGAGTTCAAATGCCACACACCCGCGAAGCCGCCGCTCCACGTCGAGCCGTCGCTCGTGTAGCCCGGCGCAGCGCCCGCGTAGCTGGTGGCGAGTGCGTATTTCTGCGCAAGGTAGCCGCCGATGAGCAGCTCCTCGTTCGCCGTGAGCGCGCGGTCATAGACGATGACCTCCGCCACATCGCCATCCCACGAACGCGCCGCGATGGTGCGGTCACGCGACAGGCGGCTCGCTTCGCAATTTCCCGCCGTGACGACTGACACGAGTTTCCAACCCGCGCCGAGCGGCATGGTGATGCCGTTGATGGCCGCGCCGTTAAGCTTCGTGGTGCCGTTGCGGACATTCGCGCTGGTGTAGCTCGCGTCCCAGACGTTGCCGCCCGTGCCACGATGGAAGTGATACGTGTTGTCATCGCCGAGCAGGAAATGCTGCGCCGCCGAGGTCTCCTTCACGACCCAGAAGACCGTGCGGATGTTCGTCATCGTCGGGAACGTGAGGCTGCTCTCGCCATTCGCCGCGAAGCGCACGACGGGTTTTCCGTTCAGCTCGTTCGTCTCAAAAGTCGGCGCGCCTTGCGAGAGCGTGGCGTTGCGCGCGTTGCCGGACGAATCCGTCCACGTGCTCACCGTCGCGCCGTCCGCGAGCGAGAGCGCATCAGCCTTCAGCCACATCGCGAGGCCGCTCACCGCATCCGGCGGCGTCGTCTCGGTGGCGGCGGCGGTGGGATTTCCCCAGTAAGCGAGAATGCAGCCGCCCTTCATGAGCGACGGAACCTTTACCCACACGAGGCTCGTGCCGCTCGGATTCCACGACTCGATTTCGTAGCTCAGCTCCACGCCATTCACGTCGGTGAAACGCAAATCCGCGCCGTTCGCGAACGCCATCTGCGCGCAGGAAAATCCCGGCACGTTTGTCGCGTCGAGGCGCACGAGCATGGGGAAATTCGTGAGTGTCTCGCTGCCTGTGTAGCCGGGGAAGGCGATGCGCGCGCCGTGGCTCCACGCGGTCATCGCGGTGTTGTTCCAAATGCCCACGTCGCTCGCCGGCAGCGCTGTGTTTGCCACGTTCGAGTTGCCGCTTTCGCCCACGCCATTCACGGCGGTGACGATGTAATAGTAAGTCGTGCCGAGCGCCGCCGTGGCGTCCGTGTAGCTCGTCGCGGTGATGCCGCTGGCGAGCGTGGTGAACGGCCCGCCGCTCGCGGTGCCGCGCTTCACTTTGTAACTCGTCGCGCCGCCGACCGCGTTCCATGCGAGCGAGACGGCGTTGTTTGCCGCCGTGGCGCTAAGGCCGCTCGGCGCGAGCACGGCGCTGTTCACGGTGATGGTGTGCACGGACCGTGCGCCGCCGAGATGAGCAGCGCTGGCGCTGGCGAGTTGCGCGATGTCATCCGCGCTGAGCACGCCACGCGCGAGCACCATGTCGTCGAGCCAGCCGTTGAAGCAGCGCGTGAGCGCCGTGTTCGTCGCCGGGCCGCCGATGAAGACCGGGCCGCTTTGTTTCAGCGCCCACGTCACGCTCGCGGAAGTGCCCGCGAGTTCGCCGTCGAGGTAGAGTTTCACGACGCCCGTGTTGTGCGACGTGCGCGCGAACTGCACCGCGACATGATGCCACTCACCGATGTCCAAGGTCGCCGCGCTCGAAAGCGAAAACGTCTGCGCGTTCGACGCATTGTAGTGCCGCACTGCGACCGTCTTTGCCTGCGCAGGCAGCCACACTTGCAACTCCTCGCCGCTGCCGCTGAAGCCGTCGCCATCGCCCACGTAGAAGATGAAATCATCATCCGCGTAACTCTCACGCTTCACCCACGTCGCGAAGGTCCAGTCGTGATTGGAAAAGTTCAGCGTCGCCGGAGTGAACGGGCACGAAATTTTCGCCGAACCAAACGCGCCCGAGGTGAGGTGCAGCGAGCGCAGATTGTTCGCATCCGCCGTCGCCGCAGGCACATCGGTCACGCGAGCCGCCGAGGCGATGCCGCCGACGCTTGATGTCGCGTGGCGGTCATTCGTTGAGACATCACGACCGATGGCCGTGTTCTCGTTGTCGTAGTGCGCGACGAAACGATGGTCGGGAAACACCCCGCCCGCTGTGATACTGAACGTGCTCGCGCCCGCAAAATTTGCCGCTGGCGTGAAGCGCACCGTCTTTCCATCCGCGAGCAATTTCGCCGTGCCGTTCGTCGCGCCGGTCACGCGATATTTCAGCGCAGCGGATGCTGTCTCCGTGTCCGTGATGCGCGCGGAAAGGTCCACCTCCACCGGGGCCGCGCCCGCCGCTGCGACCGGCGCGGTCGTCGTCGCCGTGGGCGCATTGTCCACGCTCTCGGTCCACGTTTTGTAGTTCCAGAGCAGCTTCCGGTTTTGCCCGAAGACCCACATGTTTCCCATCTGCGCCTGATAGCTCCACGGCGATTCGTTCAGCGGCCAGCCTTCGTAATCCAGCGGCGAGCCGTCCACTTTCCCGCCCTGCCCCCAAGTGATGTCGAGCACCTTGCCCGCGCGCGTCGTGTAAATCATGCGCGGCGTCGCGTCGTTGACGTGCGACATGTCCGCCGGATGCGCGAGGATGTCCGACTTGAACGCCGCGAGCCGCTCCGCCGCCGTGGCCTGCGAATACTCGCTTAGCGACGCGCACTCGACCGCGAAGCCGCGCTTGTCGCTGTAGGTGTATTCGTCGCCGAGGCTGAAATTTCCAATGTCGCTGCGGGTGATGGCGACGAGCACTTTCGAATAGTGGAGGAAAAGGCGGCCCGTCGTCGCGGAGTCATCAATCACCGCCGTGGTGTTCGTCGGCACGTTGTCGCGCGTGTATTTCCACGTCCAATCCGTTGGGAAATTGATGACGCCCACGATGGTGCCTTCGTGCTGCATCACGTCCTCATGCGGCCCCAGCCCGCTGCCCTGCGCCCACCCGTAGCCCGTCGGCGGTTTCATCGTGAGACCCGCCGCGCCCGTCTCGTCCCACATCACCGCCCAGCGCTCACTCGACCAGTCGTTCGAGGGCACGCCGTTGTTGTTGAGATCTTTGATTTTGATGGTGCCGTCCGAGTTCAGCGTCGTGTCGCCTTCGAGCTGCGAATACATCGTCCAATCCTTGGTCATGTAAGTCGTCGCCCACTGCGTCTCATGCACGCGCGCCAGCCCGCGCCGCGTGAACGGCACATCGCGCTTCGTCGCCGCGTCGAACATTTCGGGAATGATGGGCGGCTGCGTGATGACATTCGGCGCACCAACCGGCGGCTGCGTGACGTTCATCGTTTGGTCGTAGTCCAAGGTGTTCGCGCGCCCCGTGCCGCCAAACATCAGCCACGACCCGTGCTCGCTGATGTCGCTCGAATTTCCATCCTGCGTCATCGCGCCGCGTCCCGCCGGGATGGCCCAGCGCCCTTTGAAAGAGAACGACGCGATGTCCATCCAGCCCCAGTTCCAAGTCATGCGCGCCTTGTTTGCCAGCACCGGGTCGGAGGAAAGGTCCGCAATCGAGCGCAGCGGCCCGAGCGTGTAGATGAGGTAGTGCTTCGCCCAGCGCTCATCGAAATTATACTTCACCGTGCGGTCGCAGACGGTCTCGATGTATTTCTTCCCGGTCGGCTCGCCCGTCTTGTTCGAGGCATTGGAATTCGCCGTCACCGCCGACGTGCCCCACATTTCGCACGCCAGCCGGCAAGCCGCCGCCCACATGATGCGCTGGTTCGGCGTCGAGCCATTCCCATACGTCTTCATCCCGAGGTATTCCGCCGCGTAAGCATCCTTCACATCCTGCGGCATCAGATGCTGCCAGCGCATATAAGTATCCATCCCCGGCCACCCCGAAAACCCACCATTCGCCCCGCCCGCATCCTCCGCGCCATCGGCATTCGTGATGGTCGTCTTCAACTGCGATATCACGCCCGACGAAAAATTCCCCCGCTGAAACTTCCCCTGCGTCGTCCAAAACCCCGTCCGCCCCGCCCGATGCGGCCCATCCTTCTGCCCGAGATTGATACCCCGCGTGGAGATGTCGTCGAAATAGGAATCATGCCGCGCCTCGTAGGTCGTCTGGGCGTGCACAACAGCGATCGACGCAAGCAGCAAGGCGAAGGCGAATCTTTGAAGTGAAATGGTCATTGCGGAAGTCTCCGGTAATTTTGCGAAGTCCCCGACGCGAAGAGATCGAACTGCGTCAGTGGCGCGTCGATCACGAGGCGGACTTGGGATGCGGTCGTCGGGGGGAATCGTTTGGCGTAGATGATGCCGTAGATGTTGCCTTGGTGGACAACGCGCCATTGGCCGTCTGGCTGAAGCGTTTCGAGGCGGAAGGGCTTGGCCTGGCCGCGTAGGTAGTTGGGGTTTTGGATGGTGAATTCGAGGCGGTCGAAGGTCTTGTCTGTGTCGAAGTTGATGGCGGTTTCTGGTTTTCCGGCGGTGAGGGAGCCGACGGAGATTCCGGCGCGCACGAGGGGTTCAATAGGTTTGGCGTATTCGAGTTTTACGAGCGCGTCGGAGAGGGTGGTTTGTTTCACGACTTTGGCGGGAATCTGCGGCACGGGGTTTTTGCCATGCACGTAGAGCACGTTGCCGCGGAAGGTGCAGCCGGGCCAGAAGGTGCCGCGTGTGTTGGTTACGCTTTCGCCAAATTTTTCAATCCACGGGCGGGTGACGGGGCCGGGCGTGGGCAGTCCGTCGAGCATGGGCGGGAGGTTGAAAAGCCAGTTGCGGTCGGCGCTGGCGACTTCGATGAGCGTGCGAATGCGGGCCTCGGGTGCGCTGTGGTTGATGATGTCTTTGCGGCGCGACTCGGGCGTCACGCGCAGACCGGTGATGCGTCCGTTTTGATAGACACACTCGACGGTGGTGTTGCGTGGGGCGGCGAGTTTGAAGGACACATCCCAGTCCTCGGGCCACGCGGGGAGCAGGTGGATTTGATCGCCGTTTGATTGGAGCAGCATCGATTGGAGCGTGTTGACTGAGTTTGCGCCGTGGTCGTTGTCCGGGGTGCCGTCCATTTTGGTTTCCCAAAATGCCGGGAACTTCGCGCGCGGGCGGTAGGGAAAGGGAAGGCCGGACTTTGGGTCGCCGACGATGAAGCCGGGTTGGTCGTAAATGCCGCGCATGATTTCGCCGTTCGGGCCTTTGGTGATGTTGCCGGTCCAGTGCGCGAAGCGGTCGTGGAAATTGATGCTCACAAGCCGCGTGGCCTCACGGGCGAGTCCGAGATACGCGGCCTGCACGGGTGCCGATTGCCAGCCGCCGGTCTCGACGGGCTGCCAATCCACGGTGCCGTCAAGGCTGGTGTTGCGGACGTGGAAGGACTGGCGGGCCATCGCGAGCTTCTCCGGCGTGCCGAGCCACGCTTGGCGGAATGGGTAGATGGAATAAAGTTCCGGCGTTTCGCAGTCCACGCGGCCCGGCGCATAGACCTCGCCGACGGCCAGCAGGTCCATGCCGCGAATGCGTCGGGTGGGCACGTCGGGCAGCATCGCGCGCCATTTTGCAAACGCAGCGCGGCGCGACGCATCAATGGGAAACGAGAGGAGCTGGTCGAGCAGCAGCTTCATACAGCCCATCTCGGTGGCTGGGCTGGTCACGCCCTGATACGTCTCCGCGCAGCCCACATTTTCCATGAGCATCCGGCCTTTCGCGTCGGTCTTGGTGAAGCGGTTGAAGTAAAATTTCAGCCCTTCCTCGGCGCAGGGCAGCAGTGTTTCGCGGAGAAAGTTTTCGTCGCGAGTGTGCGCGTAGGTTTCCGCCATGATGGCGGGCAGCTCAATGGTGGCGAGCTGGTGAAAGCGCAGATGGGGCGCCATGTCATTCACCGGAAAGACGCCCACATTGTGCATCCAACCCGCCTCGAAAATCATCGCGCCATCCACGCCGTAGAGTTTCTTGCAGCGGTCCCGCGCAAGTTCGAGTCCGCTGCGGACAAACGCCATGCCGGGCAGGATGGTATCGAAGTCGCCGCGCGCAGGCATGGACCAATACGGATGCCGCGTGTTTTGCCACATGAACGAAAGCTGCGCCCAATCGCGCCCGTCGGGCGAAGTCGGGCCAGCTTTTGGCCTGTCGAAGACCATCGCGCCGGGCGGCATATCCATCGTGAAAAGCGAACCGTTGTATTGCGGCGGCACCGCGCCGCGACTCGCGATTGCCTGACAGAACCGCTCCAGCGCATATCGTTGCGTGATTTGAGAGGCGCTCTGCGCGGCGGGGATTGTGTTATGGCCTGCATACACCTCGCGCGCCTGCGGGAACTGCATGAAGCGAAACTGGTCGAGGTTGTAAGCGCCTTCGCCCGCTTTCGTGATGAAGATGTGGCTGCGACTCCAAAACGATCTCCAATAAGCGAGGTGCGCATTCCAATCAGACTTCACCGACTTGAGCGCTTCGGTTTTCCAATCGTTCAAAGTGGACGGCTGGCTGGTCAACACGCGGACTGTGGCATCAATGCCGGAGATCGCCTGCGGGGACACAATGGTGGTGGGGTTAAGCCGCATGAAGCCTGTCGCAGTGAGCACGCAGCCCGAGGTGCGGTGAAGAATCGGGTCTTTCGTTTTAGCCACCACATCCGGCGAGTTCTGGGCAGCGAAATTTCCCGCCCAGACCGAGGATTGATTGCGGTAGCACCACGCGACTTGTTCGGACGTGTCGTGAAAAAGCAACGCAGCCGTGCCCGAGCCCGGCAGTGGAACGGCGGCATTTTGCCACCCACGCAGCGACTCGGCGAAAAGGGTGACTTTGCGCGGCGTCGCGCAGTGACCCTGCACGCGAATCACCGGCGCATTGGCAGCCACCCAGACGCGGAAGTTTGCATCACCCGACACGACCTCCACCGCAGCCTGCTCCAGCAGCAGCGTAGTTTTCACATCCTTGGGGTCCAGCATCGGCTCGGTGCGAAGCCTGATGCGGCCTAGTTTCGGAAGCAGATGCTGCGAGTCGAAGGCATCAACCTTCGCGACGTAAAACATCAGGTCGCCATTGCGTTCCACCCACACATTGATGCCGACATCGCCATTCCCCAGCGGCATCGAGCTGAACGACTCATCTGCACTCGCGCCGTCCAACACGACGTTGCAATCAGCCAGACTGGAGATTGCCAGCGTGGAGCCGGTTAACCATGAGCAGACTCCGGTGAGTACAAGCCAGATGGTTCGTATGTTATATCTCATAGAATGACTTTTAGACACACAATCTAGCGTCCGCCGCATTAACGGTGCGGAGTGCCGCCGCTGTCTCCCGCGTCTCGCAAATCAGTCTGCAAGCCGCCGCCCACATGATGCGCTGATTCGGCGTCGAGCCGTTTCCATACGTCCGCAGCCCTACATACTCCGCTACGCAGGCGTCATTCACATCCTGCGGCATCAGATGCTGCCAGCGCATGTAAGTATCCATCCCCGCCGCGCCCTCCGGCCGCCGATGAGCCGAAGCCTTCCGCCCCGGGAAACGCCGGGATCTGAGCCGCAGCGAAGGATGCCAGCACCTCGCGGAGATGAAGCTCAGACAGAGAGATGAGGCGCCTGAACGGCGGAGAGGTGTTCGCCGGTCCTCCCTGAGAGCTGATAAACGCGTCCGGATGTCCCTCGAACCTGTTTTCGATCGCAGGTGCGCCAGCATCCCGGTTAAGCATGAACCCGGACCTTACTCGCCCACTTCACGGCGCATGGAATAACGCCTGCGACGCAGGAAGGCGGCGCCAGCAATTACCCCCAGAGCGGCAGCGGCGGGCTCCGGGACTGGCACGAAAGCGATCTGGTTCGACCCGCCGAATTGATAGTCGAGCGTGTAACCTGCGGGCAGCGTGGCGGCAGCAAAGGTGCCGGTGAGCGAACCATACTCAGCGAAGACGTAGCTAGCTGCGGTGAGCGGCGTGCCGAGCATCTGGGAGTCGAGCGTCATCGTGGTGAGGTCCAGATTGCCGATGACGGAGAGGAAGTCCGTGGGCGTGCCGGCAGAGCCGTCGTATTCGATGACGAGTGTGCCACTGCCGCTGGCGCTGCCGACGGTGAGCGACTCGATGGAAGCGCCAGGCGCGAGGAAGCTGCCGCTGGTGGTGATGACCGCGCCGCTGATGGCGCCGGTGCCGCCAAAAGTCCCGCCGGTGTTCACAGCCACGTTGCCGGTGCCGGTGGCCGAGCCGGAGGTGTTGTTGGCAAGAATGCGCCCGCCATTAATGACAGTGCCGCCGGTGTAGCCGTTGCCTCCAGTGATCTCGAGAGTCCCAGTACCCGATTTAGCGAGAGAGAGGGTAAAGGAGTCGTTGCCCGTGTTGTCGCGAATGATGCCGGAATAGGTCGTGTCGATGTTCTGGTTGACCGTCAGCGTGCTGCCCGCTCCTGCCGCGCCGAAGGCACTGTGCGAGTTCTGCACGACGGCAAAGGCATTGCTGGACGAGAGCGAGGCGATGGTCTGATTATTGCCGTAGAGCGCGAATTCGTTGTGACCACCGCTGGAGTTGAAATGCAGACCGGAGTTTGTTCCGAATTGATTCGCCTGTTCCATGATGAGGAACGATCCGGGACTCCGCAGCTCCACGTTGCCGCGCGTCGCGTTCCCAGTGGTGCTGGCGAAGCGCACATGGCCGCCATCAACCGTGAGGGTGCCAGTCTGGGCGTTGTTCCCCGCGAGCCGCAACGCGGCACCACCCGTCTTGCTCAGCGCGCCGCCGCCGGACATCGCACCATTGATGTTCATCGCACCACTCGCGACGTGAACCGTTGAGGTTCCATTGACCTCGACGGTGCCGTTGTAGGTATCGGTGAAGCCTTCCTCCTGCACGAGCGAGCCGCTGTTGAGCGTGAAGGCATTCGCCATAGTCAAACCGCCCCATGGGCGCACCGTGGCACCACTTTCCACCGTCACCAGCCCCGCGCCGAAGCTCGTGTTTTCGTGCGGCAGGACGCGCCCGGCGGCGACGACGAAACCGGCGAGATTGGTCGCCCCGGTGAGCAGGCCGAGCTCGTTCGAGCCGACCTTCGTAAGCACGAATCCGCCGCCGTCGATGTGATCCACCGTAATGCTGGGATTCGTATTGAAATCAAGGCGTCCGATATCCCAGCGGCCGCCATTGCCGCCAACGGAGGCATTGCCGGTCAGGGCGATGGAACGGATGGCGTTCAAATTGCCACCTCCGGAGTTGCCGAGCGCGCCGAGCGAGGGGTCGGCTCCCGCACCTGCAATCTGAATAGCCTGTGTGTAGCCCTGAAGGGTGGCTCCATTGATATCGAGCGTAGCACCGCTGCCGACGGAGATGGCCGCGCCGCTGGCTCCGAAGGCGGAGTTGTTCCCGGCTTTCAGGATGCCTGCCGTAGCCGAGGTGCCGCCGCCGTAGCTGTTCGCGGCGCTCAGCGTCAGTGTGCCCGCGCCGGATTTCGTAAGCGAACCGCTGCCGGAAATGGCGCCGCTGAGTATCTGGTCGACGGAACTGCCGAAGGCGAGCGTGCCGGCATTGGCAAAGCGGCCGGCGAAACTGCCGCCGCCAAGCGTGGCGGAGTCGGTGACGGCGAGCGTACCTCCCGCACGCACGGCGCCCCCGCCGCCGGTGACGTTGCTGGTCCCGGAGATGGAAAGTGTGGTGGTGCCACTATTGAAGACCGCTGCGCTCCAGTCCGTGGCTCCGCCTATCGTTATCGTACCGGTGGTGGCGTTGCCGGTGAGGACCGCCGGGCCGTTAAAGTGCGCCGTAGAGCCAGCACCGGCAGTAATCGCGAGACCGTTGAAGGCGGTCAGATTGTTGGCAAAGCCCTGGAAGGTCGTGTTATCAATCACTGCCGTGGCGATCTGGCCGTTCGAGTAATTTCCGCTCGGATTTGCGCCGCTGATGGTCGTGATTCCGCCAGTGGTGCCCGGGAAGGTCCATGCATTGGTCGCGCTGCCCACGATGCCGCCGTTGATGGCGCCACCGTAGGTGGAATCGATGACCCAAGAGAGATTCACGGTGCCGTTGATCGTGCCCGTCCCAATCGACGAAAGGTCAAAGTGCATGTAGGTCGTGTCCCGGTTGGCTCCACGGTTATAAACGCTGCCCCATCCAGCGTCATTGAGTCCGAGCCCGGCCGCCGTGCCGGTGCCAATCCCGCGCGCCTGGTCGGTCGCAAGGAACGTGAAATTTTCCGTTACCGAAGGGCCAAAGTTGTAATCCACAGCCTGCGCGGCGGTGATGGAGAGCAAAGTGGCGACAGGAGTGAGAAGAAGAGGTTTCGCTTTCATAATCTGTTAGAACGCAGAGCGCTTGGGGCTATCGAAGGAAAGGAGCCTGCGTCGGGTCTGAGAGAATTGTCTCTGAAAATAAGAAGGTTGCAGCCGGATTTCAAGATTTTTTCATTATTCACGGGCGGGAGTCCAGGCCAAGGTCAAATGCGGCTCATCCTTGCTGGCGGCGGCGGCGCAGCAGGGCTGCTCCGGCGAGAGCACCAAGAGCGGCAGCGGCGGGCTCCGGGACTGGCACGAAGGCGATCTGGTTCGACCCGCCGAATTGATAGTCGAGCATGTAACCTGCGGGCAGCGTGGCGGCAGCAAAGGTGCCGGTGAGCGAACCATACTCAGCGAAGACGTAGCTGGCCGCGGTGAGCGGCGTGCCGAGCATCTGGGAGTCGAGCGTCATCGTGGTGAGGTCCAGATTGCCGACGACGGAGAGGAAGTCTGTGGGCGTGCCGGCAGAGCCGTCATATTCGATGACGAGTGTGCCGCTGCCGCTGGCGCTGCCGACGGTGAGCGACTCGATGGAAGCGCCAGGCGCGAGGAAGCTGCCGCTGGTGGTGATGACCGCGCCGCTGATGCCACCGGTGCCGCCGAAAGTCCCGCCGGTGTTCACGGTGACGCTGCCGGTGCCTGTCGCGGAACCAGTGGTGTTGTTGGCGAGAATCCGGCCGCCGTCGATGACCGTGCCGCCGCTGTAGTTGCTCGTGCCGCCGCTCAACGTCAGGGTGCCTGATCCATCCTTTGTCAGGGAAACGGTACCCGCGCCGTCCGAAATGGCGGCGGGATACACGGTGTCCGTGCTGCCGGAAACGGTGAGCGAGGCAGGGGCTGCACCGCCATTGGTAATGGTTGCGGGGGTATTGAGGACCACCTGCGTCAGACCGGCGATGGTCTGGCTGGTGCCGCGGAGGTCCAGCGTGGTGGTGCCGGGAATGCCGCTGGTGCCGACGCGGAGGATGGCTCCCGACGGCAGCACATCGTCGTCTCCCGTGATAAGAGCGCCACCGCCGCCAAACACATCGGTGAAGCCGCTCCAGCTGTTGCCGGCATTGTTCAGGGTAATGTCGCTGCCCGCAGTATTGCCATGGCGGAACGCCAGGGAAGAGCCGGGGGCCTGCTCCGTGATGCTGCCGCTGATGGTCAGCGACGCACCATCCTGCACGCCGATGCGCGTATTCGCCGTGCTGGTTATGGCGATATCACCAGCCCACGTATTCACACCGCTGATGCCCTGAATCGCGCCGCGCTGCACCGCAGCGAAGACACCATTTGCGGCCGTGAGTCCGGGCCCGGAAATCGTGAGGGGTTCCGCCGTGGAATAGTTCACGCCGGTCAGGCCAAGGGCGGCCCCACTGACGATGGTGGTGCCCGCCGCAGCCGTGCCCAGGGTGTCGCTGGCTGTGGCCAGAATAGCACCGGCCTGAATGCTGGTGGCACCGGTGTAGGAGTTCGCCTCCATGGTGACGACGCCGGCCCCGAGTTTGTTCAGGCTGCCGCCGCCGCTGATGTCATTGAGGACGGAAACGGCGTTCGAGCGGCTGATCGTCAGGACCCCGTTGTTGATGACAGCAGCGGTGCCGAGCGTGCCGGTGGTGCTGCCACTGCCGATCTGGAGAGTGCCGCCACTGATTGTGGTGGTGCCGGTGTAGGTATTTGTGCCGGTCAGGGTGAGCACCCCGGCGCTGTTCTTGACGAGC
>Ga0315905_10003897_pt1 | contig 15319 bp, 15 predicted proteins | sample LakEriMetagenome_5_FD_203522 | JGI IMG/M metagenome (GOLD analysis project Ga0315905, IMG submission 203522) | Freshwater fungal communities from buoy surface, Lake Erie, Ohio, United States - Buoy 4 MA121 | ecosystem: Environmental > Aquatic > Freshwater > Lake | place: USA: Lake Erie, Ohio... | reverse complement strand
CCGATTGTGGGGTAAATCCCCAGGTTCTGAATCAAGCAAAGCCAATAAAGACGACGACCCAACTGTCACATAGATGACATCACCGAGTCCACGCCGCAATTGGCCAATTGATCGGCCCGCTCATTGCCTGGATTGCCAGAATGGCCTTTGACCCAACGCCAATCGATGGCATGGCCCGATTGGTGCACCACATCGTCGAGCAATTGCCACAAATCCACGTTTTTCACCGGCTGCTTGGCGGCCGTGCGCCATCCACGCGCCTTCCAACCGGCGATCCATTCGGTGATGCCCTTGCGCACATATTCGCTGTCCAAGTGCAGCACCACCGCACAAGGCTGGTTCAAGGCCCGCAAAGCTTCTATGACCGCCATCAACTCCATGCGGTTGTTGGTGGTCAAGCTTTCCCCGCCAAAAATCTCTTTTTCACGCCCAGCGCTGATCAACACCGCGCCCCAACCGCCAGGGCCTGGGTTGCCTTTGCATGCCCCATCGGTGTAAATCTCAACCGACTTCATGGGGCACCTCGCTGCTTTGTCGTTGGCTGGTGGCAGGGCGGGTTTTGGCCGTGCTGGCTTGGCGCACCGCCGCTGTCGCAGGACGCCGCCAGGAGGCCCCCAACAGGCGCATGCCATGCACCCGTTTGATGGCCACCAAAAAATAGGCCGCCCCCAAAATCGGCCACCAGCGGTCGCCCGCTGGGTCCATCCAAGACCAGCGCTGCAACCACACCTGCTTGTCCAGGGCTGGCCGGTAAATGCCAAAGCCGCCGCGTTCAACCTGAAAGCTCAGCAATTTGAGCCAATCGCGCAAGCGCCAATAAGCCATCCAGTCCGACACCTCGGGCACAAACTGGTCCTTGGCGCCCCAACGCTTGAACCAGCGCGTTCTTTGTTGGCGCAAGCCCCACAAACTCATCGGATTGAGCCCCGATATCACCAAACGACCTTCGGGGACCAAGACCCGCTCCACTTCTCGCAGGGTGGTGTGAGGATCCAGGCTGGTCTCCAGCCCGTGGGGCAGCACCACCAAGTCCAACGATTGATCGGGAAACGGTAAGGCCACGGTTTCGGTGACAAAAACCGAGCGCTTGGCCCCAGGGTCTTGGGCTTGCTGGGGTTGCGCCAACCACAAGGCAAGGTCAGCTTGGTTGCGGCAGGCCATCCAGCGGTGCGGCATGCGGTTGTGGCGCAGGGTGTCGATGTGTGGCAAACCCAGTTGCAAGGCGTGATAACCAAACACATCGCCGACCACGCGGTCGAACTGCGTTTGCTGCCAATCCAGCAGATATTGCCCGGGTGGGCTTTGCCACCAAGCGTTCAATCCAGGGGTTTCTATAATTTGAAGCTCCATGCAAATCACACCACTGCCCGCTTTCAACGACAACTACCTGTGGCTGTGGCATGACAGCACCCACGCGGTGGTGGTGGACCCGGGTGACGGTGAGGTTGTGATGCAGGCCTTGGCCCGGTTACAACTTCACCTGGACGCCATTTTAGTCACCCACCACCATGCGGACCACACTGGTGGGGTGAATGTGCTGCGGGAAGCCACCCAGGCGGTGGTCTACGGACCGGCCGGGGAGAACATACCCGGCCCCTATGAGGGCCTGAGCGGCGGTGACGCCTTTGAGTGGCAAGGCCAGCGGATCGAAGTCATCGATGTGCCCGGCCACACCGCAGGCCACATTGCCTACTTTGCCCCTGGCGAAGGCGATGCACCCCTGCTGTTTTGCGGCGACACCTTGTTTTCTGGCGGTTGCGGCCGCTTGTTTGAAGGCACGGCGGCGCAAATGCTGGGCAGCTTGGACCAACTGGCCGCCCTGCCGGGCCCCACCCGTGTGTGCTGTGCCCATGAATACACCTTGTCCAACCTGCGCTTTGCACTGGCCGTGGAGCCCCACAACCCGGATTTGCTGGCGTACCATGACAGTTGTCAGCAGTGGCGTGCCAATGGGCAACCCACCCTGCCCTCCACCCTGACCCAGGAGCTGGCCATCAACCCTTTTATGCGCAGTCGCCAACCCTCGGTGGTGCAAGCGGTACAACAACGCAGCCCCAGTGCCAGCGACGAGGTGGCGGTGTTTGCCCAATTGCGCGAATGGAAAAACCAATTTTGATCAATCGACTGTTTTTAGGGCTCGCCACCGCCTGCCTGACCACCGCTTGCGTGACAGCCCCGCCCGCGCAGCAAGCCACGGACGAAACGCCACCCATCACAGCGGTGCCTTGGCGCGAACTCGCCCCTGCCATGGTCGATAAACCCACGGCCTCCGCTGCAAGCCCTGCCGCACCTGGGGCACCGGTTGTGCTCAGCCCCTTGACCCCCGCCGAGTCCAGCCCTTCCAAGGTGCCCCGCATGGACCTGCCCGTGGATTTGTGGGACCGCATCCGCCGCGGCTTTGCCATGCCCAACTTAGACCACCCCTTGTCGCAAGACCGCACCCAGTGGTATGCGGCCCGGGGCGACTATTTGCAGCGCATGACCGACAGGTCGAGCAAATACCTCTATCACATCGTGGAAGAAATTGAACGCCGCGGCATGCCCACCGAGTTGGCTTTGCTGCCTTTCATTGAAAGCGCCTTCAACCCCCAAGCCGTGTCCACCGCGCGTGCCACGGGCATGTGGCAGTTCATGCCCGCCACTGGCAAAAGCTTTGATCTCAAGCAAAACGCGTTTCGCGACGACCGGCGCGATGTGCTGGCCTCCACCCGCGCTGCTTTGGATTACCTGCAAAGGCTGCATGGCATGTTTGGCGACTGGCACCTGGCCTTGGCCGCCTACAACTGGGGTGAGGGCAATGTGGGCAAAGCCTTGGCGCGCAATCAGCGCAACCAATTGGGCATGTCCTATACCGACCTGAACATGCCCAATGAGACCCGTTACTACGTGCCCAAATTGCAAGCGGTGAAAAACATTGTGGCCATGCCACAGTTGTACAACCTGCAATTGCCCCACATTCCCAACCACCCATATTTTCAAACCGTGCCCTTGACGCGGGATATCGACGTCACCTTGGCGGCCAAACTCGCCGACATCTCAGTGGAGGATTTCAAGTCACTCAACCCATCGGCCCACCGGCCCGTGCTGTTGGCCGCTGGCACGCCTCAATTGCTGCTGCCTTGGGACAACGCTGAAATTTTCATGCGCAACTTTGCCCAACATGGCGAAGCGCGCATGGCCAGTTGGACCGCTTGGGTCACGCCCAAGAGCATCAAAGTGGCCGAAGCGGCCAAACGCGCGGGCATGACCGAGGCCGATTTCCGCGCACTCAATGGCATTCCGCCCCACATGCTGATCAAGTCTGGCTCCGCCCTGCTGGTGCCACGCACCGCGCGCATGGAAGATGATGTCTCCCCGGCCATCGCCGATAACGGGCGCTTGGATCTTTCACCCGAGGCCCAACTCAGGCGCTTGACTATCAAAGCCAAGCCGCAAGACAACCTGGATGCGGTGGCTGCGCGCTACAAAGTGACTGCGACGCAATTGGCTGAATGGAACAAACTCAGCCCCCGCAGCCCGCTCAAAGCCGGTCAAACCCTGGTGGTTTATGTGGCCGCCAAGCCCAGCACGGCCAAAGGCCCCGCCAAGGCGCAAGCGAAGAAAAAACCAACGGGGAAACCGGGCACCGAGGTGCAAACCGCCAAAGCGCGCTAAGCCTTGAATTTATCCTTGGCGCGGCGGGCAAAGTCGTTGGTGAAGGTTTTGGATAAATCGATTTTGTCGGCCTTGAGCGTTTCATCAAAACTGGTCAAGGCCTTGAGCGCGGTCTTGGTGCCTTCGGGCGGGATGATGCCGTCCGGACTCAAAGCCTCGCGAATTTTGTCAAACGAGGCCAAATACATGGCCCTATCGCCCAACAAATAGCTTTCAGGCACAGTTTTCAAAATGTCCGATGGGCCTGCAGTCTGCAGCCATTTCAAGCTGCGCACGATGGCGTTGGCCAAGGCTTGGCAGGTGTGGGGGTTTTGGGCCAGATAGTCGGCAGGGGCATACAGACAAGCGGCTGGCATGGGGCCGCCGAAAACGTCGACCGTGCCTTTGATGGTGCGGGTGTCAGAGATGATCTTCACATCCCCTTTTTGCTCCAGCATGGTCATCACTGGGTCGATGTTGCTGATGGCGTCGATTTGTCCGCTGCGCATGGCCGACAAAGCACCCGCAGACGTGCCAACGCCAATGAAACTCACGTCGCTGGCTTTGAGACCCGCGCGCGACAAAATCAGGTTGGCCACCATGTAAGTTGACGATCCGGGGGCCGACACACCCATTTTTTTGCCGCGCAAATCCGCCACCGTTTTGTACTGCGCCATGGTTTTGGTGGACACGCCAATCGCAATTTGAGGTGCACGGCCTTGCAGCACAAAGGCTTTGAACATTTGCGCCTTGCCTTGCAAATGGATGGTGTGCTCGTAGGCGCCAGAGCACACATCGGCCGACCCACCCACCACCGCCCGCAAGGCCTGGGTGCCGCCAGCAAAGTCGCTGATTTCCACCTCCAAGCCCTCGGCCTTGAAGTAACCCAATTGCTCGGCCAAGGTCAAGGGCAAATAATATAAAGAGGCCTTGCCGCCGACCGCAATGGACACCTTGATTTTTTCCAATTTGCCGCTTTGGGCTTGTGCCCCTGGCCCAACCAAGCCCAGACCTGCCCAAGCGGTGGCACGGATGATTTGTCGGCGGTTGAGTTCAAAAGCTTTCATGGGCTGGACCCAATAAATGGTCATCAGGGAGAGTAAAAAGCTTAGCTTTGACAACCCCTGAACGCATCGGTGTCATCCCGAAAGGGTTATCACTTAGGTGCTGCGTCGATCCAGCAGAGCATGGGCAATCGTGCCCAAATCAACAAATTCCAACTCGCTGCCAATTGGCACGCCACGCGACAAACGGCTGACCGCAATACCGCGCTTTTTCAAGACTTCGCCAATCACATGCGCCGTGGCCTCACCCTCGGCGGTGAAATTGGTGGCCAAGATTACCTCTTGCACCTGTCCATCACAGGCTCGGTCAATGAGTTTTTGCAAACCCATTTCATGCGGGCCCAAGCCTTCGATCGGGCTGATGCGACCCATCAATACAAAGTAGGTGCCCAAATAGGCGCCGGTGCGCTCCAGCGCCAATTGATCGGCCGGTGTTTCAATCACACACAAGCGCGTAGGGTCTCTGGCCGGATCGGCACAGGTGACACACACGTTCAATTCCGACAAGGTGTGACAACGCTCGCAATGCCCGACTTTGTCCAAGGCCTGGGCGATGGCTTGGGACATCAGGTGCGCCCCTTCTCGGTCGTTTTGCAGCAAATGGTGGGCCATGCGTGTGGCCGATTTGACGCCCACCCCTGGCAAGCGGCGCAGTGCCGCCATCAAGGCCTCCAGGGCTGGACTGGTCGACATCAAAACGGCAGCTTCATACCGGGGGGCATGCCGGCATTGAGTTTGCCCATGCGGGCTTCGGTGGTTTCGGCGGCTTTGCGCGCCGCATCATTGAAGGCAGCGGCCACCAGGTCTTCCAACATGTCTTTGTCATCGCCAAGCAAGCTGGCATCGATGCTCACCCGTTTGACATCGTGCTTGCAAGTCATCAACACCTTGACCAGGCCAGAACCTGACTCGCCGGTGACCTCAACGGTGGCGAGCTCATCCTGGGTTTTTTTGATGTTGTCTTGCATCGCTTGGGCTTGCTTCATCAGGCCAGCGAGTTGTCCTTTATTGAACATGGTTTGCTTCTTTCATGCGGGTTTAAGAGATCCGGGAACGATTTTCGCGTCAAATTGGCGCATCATTTTTTGCACAAAGGGGTCATTGAGGATCACGGCCTCGGCCTCACGCTGGCGCTGCGCAGCCAAGGCCGCGGCGCGTTTGGCCGGGCTGTCCATCACGCGCCCGACTTCCAAGGTCAAGCGAACGGCGTGGCCAGTGTCTGACAAGGCTTGCTCCAATCGCTCCCGCGCGGTAGGGTTGTGCAAAGTCTCACGCTCGATGCGCAGCAGCCACTCATGGGTGTCGCGGCCAACCAATTGCGATTGCAAAGCCAGCTCGCGCACCAACGCGGTGATGCGCTCAGCCGCCACCATTTGCTGCACCAGGGCATGCCAAAAGTCGCCCTCTTTGGTGGTGACCAAAACCACCTCGGTCGACACCTGGGGTTTGTCCAAGCGCTCCGCCGCTGCACCCAGGTCGCGCACCGGCACCGCCCCACCGCCCGTGGCTGCGGGCTTGGGGCTGTCGGGTCGGCTCAGGGTCGGGCTGACTTCGCGCACCGGTACTTGGCGACCGGGTGGCAATGGATCGACCGCCAGGGCTGGCATGCTTTCCACCGGTGGGCGCGCAGCTGGCGTTTTTGCCGGGGCCCAAGGCACAGGTGCCATCGCCATCGTCGGCGCTGGCCTGGCACTTTCATCCACCGTTTTCAGAAGGGGGCTGGGCGCTTGGGCTGGGCCCGTGCTTTGCAGCGCTGGCTCAGGGCTGGCTGATTTCAGGCTTTTTTTTTCCGCTTCGGTGCTGGGCTGCTGGGGGGACTTGAATGCCAACAAGCGCAACAAAACCATGGTCAAGGCCGCATACTCATCGGGCGCCAAGCCCAATTCGGCGCGCCCGTGCAAGCACATGCTGTAGAGCAATTGGGTTTCATCGGGCGGCATCAGCTGGGCCAAATGGCGCTCGGTTTGGGCGTCTTCATCCCCATCCCCATCGGCATCAGCAGTGGCCCCGGGCACCGCTTGCAACACAGCCATGTGCTGCAACACCACGGTCATGTCTTCCAGCGTGGAAGCGGCGTTCAAGCCTTGCAAGCGCAATTGCTCCACCGTGTGCACCACTTGCTGGCCGTTGCCATGGGCCAAGGCCTCGATCAAGCCAAACACATGGCCCCGGTCCACCGAGCCCAGCATTTGTTGCACCGATTCCAGCGCGACCTGTCCAGCACCAAACGCCATGGCCTGGTCGGTCAGGCTCAAAGCGTCGCGCATCGAGCCGCGGGCCGCCCGGGCCATCAAGCGCAAAGCGGGCATGTCATGCTGCACCCCCTCGGCCTGCAAAACATGGGCCAAGTGCTCGACCAACACCGATGGCGGCATCGGCCGCAGGTTGAATTGCAAGCAACGCGACAACACGGTGACCGGCACTTTTTGGGGGTCGGTGGTGGCGAGCACAAATTTCAGGTAGTCGGGCGGCTCCTCCAAGGTCTTCAACATCGCATTGAAAGCGGTGTTGGTGAGCATGTGAACCTCGTCGATCATGAACACCTTGAATCGCCCCTGCACCGGCTTGTATACCGCTTGCTCCAACAGGGCCTGGACCTCGTCCACGCCCCGGTTAGAGGCTGCATCAAGTTCGGTGTAGTCCACAAAACGCCCGGCATCAATGTCGCGACAGGCATCGCAAACCCCGCAGGGCTCGGCCGTGATGCCACCTTGTCCGTCGGTGCCCTGGCAATTGAGCGACTTGGCCAAAATGCGCGACACCGTGGTTTTGCCCACCCCCCGCGTGCCCGTGAACAAATAGGCATGGTGCAAGCGCTGCTGGGTCAAGGCATTGACCAGGGCACGCACCACATGGGTCTGCCCCACCATCTCGGTGAAGTTTTTTGGACGGTATTTACGGGCGAGCACCAAGTAAGACATGGCGGGGATTCTATGACGCGGCCGCCTCCGTGGCCTACAATCTGCTTCGACGGGCCTTCCCGCATGGCTAAGCGGCCAACCGAGTCAGGTGGGGAACCAAGCAGCTCTAACTGTGGAACCAGTGCCGGGGTCAAGGCTCGTCACCCCCTCTTTTATTTACCCAAGTTTTGTTGATTCTTGCGCGTGTCCAGTGTGGGCGCGACTTGCGCAAACTGCACGCCTTGGCGACAGCAGATGGGCTGTGCGAGCCCACCGGGGCCACTTGAAATTTGCACTTTCTGTCACAATCTAACCCATATCGCCTTACCACCACAGGACAACACATGGCCAGCGAGCTCATCAAACACATCACCGACCAATCCTTTGAAGCCGATGTTCTCCAATCGGGAACACCCGTGCTGGTGGACTATTGGGCCGAGTGGTGCGGTCCTTGCAAGATGATCGCCCCGATCTTGGACGATGTGGCCAATGGTTACCAAGGCAAACTGCAAATTGCCAAAATGAATGTGGACGAAAACCGCGACATCCCTGCCAAATTTGGCATCCGTGGCATCCCCACCCTGATGCTTTTCAAAAATGGCCAATTGGCCGCCACCAAAGTGGGTGCCCTGAGCAAGGCCCAATTGACCGAATTCATCGATCAGCAATTGGTCTGACCCCCCACTCAACCTGGGTCGGCTGACCCAGGTTTTTTTCCTGCCATAATCATCCAGGTGATATCCCCCGTCCAACCCAATTGACGGGATCCCAAACGGATCGAATGGCCCGAGCGGCCGCTCCCCCTCCCCCCCTTTTATTTATGAACTCCATTGCAGGAGTCTTTTCATGCATCTGAACGAACTCAAGGCACTGCACGTGTCTGAAGTGCTCAAGCAGGCCGAAGCGCTCGAAATCGAAAACACCGGTCGCATGCGCAAGCAAGAGCTGATGTTTGCCATCATCAAAAAACGCGCGCGCGCCGGTGAACAAGTATTTGCCGACGGCGTGCTCGAAATCCTGCCAGATGGTTTTGGCTTTTTGCGCAGCCCTGATACCAGCTACACCGCCAGCACGGACGATATTTACATCAGCCCCAGCCAAGTGCGCCGCTTCAACCTGCACACCGGCGACATGGTGGAAGGTGAGGTGCGCATTCCCAAGGATGGCGAGCGTTATTTTGCGTTGACCAAGCTCGACAAGGTCAACGGCGATTTGCCTGAGAACAACAAACACAAAATCATGTTTGAAAACCTCACGCCCCTGTTCCCCAAGGAGCACATGCGGCTTGAGCGCGACATCAAGGGCGAAGAAAACATCACCGGCCGCATCATTGACATCATTGCCCCGATTGGCAAAGGCCAGCGCGCCTTGTTGGTGGCCCCGCCCAAAAGCGGTAAAACCGTGATGATGCAGCACATTGCCCATGCCATCACCGCCAACTACCCCGACAGCCACATGATGGTTTTGCTGGTGGACGAGCGCCCCGAAGAAGTGACCGAAATGCAGCGCAGCGTGCGCGGCGAGGTGATCGCTTCCACCTTTGATGAGCCCGCAGCGCGCCACGTGCATGTGGCAGAGATTGTGATTGAACGGGCCAAACGCCTGGTGGAATTGAAAAAAGATGTGGTCATCTTGCTCGACTCCATCACCCGCCTGGCCCGCGCCTACAACAACGTGGTGCCCAGCTCTGGCAAGGTGCTCTCTGGCGGCGTGGACGCCAATGCGCTGCAGCGCCCCAAACGATTTTTCGGCGCCGCGCGCAAAGTTGAAGAGGGCGGCTCCTTGACCATCATTGGCACGGCCTTGGTTGATACGGGCAGCCGCATGGACGAAGTGATTTTTGAAGAATTCAAAGGCACGGGTAACTGCGAAATCCACCTCGATCGCCGCCTGTATGAAAAACGGGTGTTTCCAGCTATCCAGCTCAACCGCAGTGGCACCCGGCGCGAAGAGCTGTTGCTCCAGCCAGAAATTCTGCAAAAAACCCGCATTCTTCGACAGTTCATCTACAACATGGATGAGATTGAGTCGATGGAGCTGATGCTCAAGAACATGAAGTCCACCAAAACCAATGTGGACTTCTTTGACCTGATGCGCAGGGGCGGCTGAAGCCGTGGCATAATCACATGATTTGCGAAAAGTGCGCCAAAATGGTTTGGCGAGGCTGTTGCAGCCGACCAAAGGACACCCCATGAAAGAAGGCATTCACCCCAATTACCGCGAGGTTTGCTTTGTAGACCTCTCCAACGGCTTCAAATTTGTTACCCGTTCTTGCGCCAACACCAAAGAAATGGTCAAGATGGATGATGGTCGCGAACTGCCCTTGTACAAGTTGGATACCTCCAGCGAATCACACCCCTTCTACACCGGTACCCAAAAATCGGTCGACACCATGGGTGGGCGCGTGGAGAAATTCCGCAACAAGTACAAGACAGCCGCCAAGTAAGCCGTTTTCACCCATCCAAAAGCAGCACGGGACGACCGCGCTGCTTTTTTTATGGTCGCCCGTTATGCCCTTGAGGCCAAACCAGCCCTGAACCCTTGAACACGCCCAACCCCGCCATCGTTGCCCAAAGCGGCGTGCGCCGACTGCCGCGCTGGGGCTTGCTTGTGTTGTGCGGGGTTTATTTGTTGCCTGGCTTTATAGGCCGTGACCCTTGGCGTCCCTGGGACATGGCGGCTTTTGGCCAAATGCTGGCATTGGCCCAAGGCGAAAGCCTGTGGTGGCAACCCACCTTGATGGGTTTACCGCCCGAGCTCGATGGGGTGTTGCCCTTTTGGTTGGGGGCATGGGCCATCCAGTGGACACCCGAATGGCTCTCCCCCGTGATGGCCTCACGCTTGCCGTTCATGGCCATTGCCGCTTTGTGTCTGACCATGACTTGGTATGCCATCGAAGCCTTGGCACGCAGCCCCCAGGCCCAACCCGTGAGTTTTGCCTTTGGTGGCGAGGCGCAGCCCAAGGCCTATGCCCGCACCCTGGCCGATGCCGGTTTATTGGCACTGATTGCCTGCCTGGGCCTGGCCGTGCCGCTCCACGAAACTTCGCCCATGCTGGTGCAACTCGGTGGCAGCAGTGCGCTGTTCATGGGCATGGCCTTGTTGCGAACCAAGCCTAGGCGTGGATGTTTGATCAGCGTGCTCGGCTTATGGGTCTTGGCACTCAGCGGCGCACCCACCTTGGCCATGGCCTTGGGATTGGCGACCTTGTTGCTGCTGTTGGGTGCAGCGCCAGAGCTATCGACAAGCAAACGCGTGGCATTGGCCGGCCTCTTGGGCTTGGCCTTGTTGATACTGGCCGGCATGGTGAACGAATGGGGTTTGTGGCGTTGGCGCTTGCGCACTTGGCCCTTGTCGGTATCTGAAATTCGCCGCTGGTTGGAGCTGATGCTGTGGTTCACCTGGCCTTGTTGGCCTTTGGCGCTGTGGTCGGCGTGGAGTTGGCGGCGCCAGTGGGGCCGTCGCCCCTGGTCCATGCATGTGATTTGGCCCATCACCATGATCGTGACCGTGACCATGGCCAGCGCCATGACCGCGGCTTCAGAGCGCACCTTGCTGCTGGCCTTGCCGGCTTTTGCCGCCATGGCGGCCTTTGCGCTGCCAACCTTGCAGCGCAGCGTCACCGCCTTGATCGACTGGTTCACCTTGTTATTTTTCACCGGCTGCGGCGTGATCATTTGGGTGGTGTGGTTGGCCATGCAAACTGGTTGGCCACCGCAACCCGCCGCCAACGTCGCCCGCCTGGCCCCGGGGTTCATTCCGGCCTTTGAATACCTGCCTTTGGCTTTGGCCTTGGCCGGTTCAGCCCTGTGGGTCTGGCTGGTGAAATGGCGGGTGGGCCGGCACCGAACGGCCTTGTGGAAAAGCCTGGTGTTGCCCTCGGCCGGCGCGGCCTTGTGCTGGCTGCTGTTGATGACCCTGTGGCTGCCCTTGTTGAACTACGCCCGCAGCTATGCGCCCTTGGTTGAACAAGTGAAACTGGCCATCCCCGAGACCTCTTGCGTGGCCATCCAGGGCTTGAACGCAGGCCAAATTGCCGCCTTGAAGTGGCATGGCCCTTGGCGCTTGGAAAACCTGTCTGCTGCCAGTCGGTGTGAATGGTTGTTGCTGGACCCGCAATGGGCCAGTGATCCCGCGCATGCCCCAGACCCCCGGCAATGGAGCCGGGTCCAAAAAGTACAAAGGCCCACGCGCGCCTATGAAAACTTGCTGATTTATCGGCAAGCCCAGCCCGCTGGCTCCCACACCCACGCACCATGAATGAACGGCGGCTGATCGCCGGCCAAGCGGCCACCGTGTTCATTGGGCAAATCGCGGTGATGGGTTTTGGCGTCACCGATACTTTGGTGGCGGGTCGCAGCTCACCCGAGGCTTTGGCCGCTTTATCGGTCGGCTCTTCGCTGTACATCACCGTTTTTGTGGCCCTGATGGGGGTGCTGCAAGCCCTGCTGCCCATTTTGAGCGAGCATGTGGGTGCAGGCCGAAAACAAGCGATTGGCCACTGTTTTGAGCAAGGCCTATACATCTGCATCTTGCTCAGCATTGCCGGTGCATTTTTATTGTGTCACCCGCAACTGATCTTGGAATGGACCCAAGTGCCCGCCCCTTTACAAGGTGTGGTGGCAGACTACCTGGCCATTTTGTCCTTGGCGCTGGCCCCGGCATTGCTCTTTCGCATGTTCAGCACGCTCAACCAAAGCCTGGGACATCCGCGGGTCATCACCCTGATCCAAGTGCTGGCCTTGGTGGTCAAAATTCCCCTGTCGATCTGGCTGGCCTTGGGTGATGACGGACAACCTGGCATGGGTTTGATTGGGTGTGCCTGGGCCACTTGGTGGGTCAATCTCGCCATGCTTTTAGCCATGATCGCTTTGCTGGTTTGGGGCCCCATGTACCGGCCCTTGCGCATTGGCGCACCTTGGCGCCGACCCGATTGGTCCACCATCAAACCCATGCTGGCCATGGGCCTGCCCAATGGCTTGTCGCTGTTGGTTGAAGTGTCTTCATTTGCTTTCATGGCCTTGTTCATTGCACGCATGGGCAACCTGCCTTTGGCCGCCCACCAAATTGCCTCTAATGTGGCCACCTTGCTCTACATGGTGCCTTTGTCTTTGTCCATCGCCACCAGTGCCCGCGTCAGTTACTGGATCGGGGCCAACCAAACCCAGAGGGCGCTTCAAGTTCAGTGGCTGGGCATTCGAATGGTGGCAGGGTGTGCGCTGGCGCTGGGTTTGCTGGTGTGGTTGTGTCGCCACCCGCTGGCCGCTGTTTACAGCCAACAACCCGAGGTGGTGGTATTGGCCAGCCACTTGCTGGGCTGGCTGGCCTTGTTTCATTTGGGTGATGCGATGCAAGCCCTGGGCATGTTTTTGCTGCGCTGTCACAAAGTGACCTTCGCACCCTTGCTGGTGTATGCCTTGATGCTGTGGGGATTGGGGCTGGGTGGAGGCCAATGGATCGCCTACCACGGCACACCCTGGACACCGGCTTTACAAGACCCGGTTGCTTTTTGGATCAGCAGCAGCTTGGCCCTGGCGTTGACTTCGATGATTTTTTTGTGGCTGCTGAGAAAAGTCAGCCAGCGTGAACCAAGGGGCTGATGCCACGCATGCGTGCCGCCGGAAAAGCCAATTCGAAGCGGGAACCTACACCCAATTGGCTGTCAATGCGCAATTCGCCGCCATGGCGTTGCATCACATGCTTGACGATGGACAGGCCCAAACCAGTGCCACCTAAATCTCGCGAGCGGCTGCTGTCCACCCGGTAAAAACGCTCTGTCAAACGCGACAAATGCTCTGGCGCAATCCCTGGCCCCGAGTCATGTACCGATAGGCAAAATAACCCACTGACATCGATGTGCGCCCTGGCCTCCACCCGGCCCCCAGCTGGGGTGTAACGCACGGCATTGCTGAGCAAATTGGACCAAGCACTTTGAATCTCTGTGGGCACACCAATCAATACCGCATCGTTCAAGTCTGCGGGAAAGTTGAAATCCAATTGCTGCGCAGGCACAGGCATCAACACCGACGACAGTGCACGGGCCTCTTGATTGGCTTGATCCCACACCAACTTGAGGCTCACCGATTGATCCACACCGGGCAAAGGACTGCCCTCCAAGCGGGACAAGATCAGCAAATCTTCCACCAGGTTTTTCATGCGCTGGGAATGCCCAGCCATCAAATCCAAATAGCGCCGGGTCTCTTCGGGCGCCAAGGTCAAGGACTGCATGGTTTCAACAAAACCAGCAATGACTGTCAACGGGGTTCGAATTTCGTGGGAGACATTGGCCACAAAATCTCGCCGCATGGCCTCGGCTTGCTCCAGGGCAGTGATATCGCGGGTGAGCATGAGTTTTCGGCCATCACCGTAAGGGTGTAAGCGCACAGCAATCCGAACCGGTCGTTGCGGTTTGTCATCGCGCCCTGCAATCACCACATCGTGGCTGAAGTCGGCTTGGGCTTGGTACTTTAAAAACTCAGGTCCGCGCAATAAATTGGTCAGCACCTGCATGTGATCGCGCACCACATCAATGCCCAAATGCTGGGCAACGGTTTGATTGGCCCACTCAATCTTGCCTTCATGATCCAGCAACAACACGCCATTGGGTGAGGCTTGAATGGCGGCCAAAAAATCATTCAAGCGCTGCTCGCTCAAAACCAGTTTTCGATCACTGTCGCGGCGCATGCGCCATGTGCGATCGGTCACTTCGCCCCACAAACCCCAGGTATAGGGAACGGGTTCTTGACCTGATTTTTGCATCCAATCAAGAAAACGTTGGGCGCGCCAAGCGTCCATGGCCCACCAGACAAAAGCAAAAAGGGTCAGGCCCCAAAATGCGCCGGGCCAATCGCGCCAAATCGCGCCCACCAAGGCACCGAAGAGCAAAAAAGCGGCAAATGAAATGAACCGACCCAGCACAGGGGGTTTTCAGTGGGCTGTGGCTGAAGGCACAGCACCGCCAGAAGCTGTGGCGACAGTCAGGCGATAACCGGCGCCGCGCACGGTCTCAACCATCACCCCGGCCTCACCCAGGGCTTCGCGCAAACGTTTGATGTGCACATCCACAGTGCGCTCTTCGATGAACACATGGTCGCCCCAAACCTTGTCCAGCAACTGGCCCCGGCTGTGCACACGCTCTGCATGGTGCATCAAAAAGCTCAGCAACTTGAACTCGGTCGGCCCCAGCTTCAAAGCTTGATCGTGAAAACTGACGCGGTGGGTGGAGCCGTCCAGCACCAGATCACCCACCTGCACCCGCTCCATGGTTTGCTCAGGTGAACGGCGGCGCAGAACGGCGCGTATGCGGGCCACCAACTCCTGGGTCGAAAAAGGCTTGGTGATGTAATCATCAGCACCAGAATTGAGGCCAGAGACTTTGTCGGGCTCGTCACCGCGCGCCGTCAACATGATGATGGGTACAGATTTTGTTCGTGGATCAGCGCGCCACTTTTTTGCCAAGGCCAGGCCAGATTGACCGGGCAACATCCAATCCAACAAAATAGCATCAGGCAAAACAGCGTCAATTTCGCGCTGCGCTGCTTCCCCGTCAACGGCCCACACAGGCGCAAAACCATTGTGTTTGAGATTGACCGAGATCAACTCGGCGATCGAGGACTCATCCTCAACGATCAAAACTTTGGGCAAACGCATGATCAGCGCACCACTGATTCCACCTCGGCCAAAGAGGTGTGGCGCACATCGGCACCCTTGACGATATAGATG
>Ga0315905_10003895_pt1 | contig 15321 bp, 9 predicted proteins | sample LakEriMetagenome_5_FD_203522 | JGI IMG/M metagenome (GOLD analysis project Ga0315905, IMG submission 203522) | Freshwater fungal communities from buoy surface, Lake Erie, Ohio, United States - Buoy 4 MA121 | ecosystem: Environmental > Aquatic > Freshwater > Lake | place: USA: Lake Erie, Ohio... | reverse complement strand
ATCTTTAAAATAACTTGATTCAGATGCTATTTATAAAAAATAATCTTTTAAACTTTAAATGAGTACGTATCTGAATGAAACCTATTAAATATTTTAATTTCTTTTTCGATTTTTATATTTTTTATTAAGTTTTAGTAAAGAAAGATCGTTAAGAACATAACACAAAAACATTCTAATTAACCCAAAAAACAAAACAAGCTTACCTAATATTTCATCGTTTTCCTGTGAATTTTTTTTTCTTGAGAAAATAAAGAAAAAATATGAAATATTTCATTTATTTATAATTTCAAAATTACAGCAATTAATTAAAAAAACTTTGTTTTAAACACGTTGGGATTTAAATTTAAAGATAATTTTTTTAACACTTTATAGATTTATATAAAATTATATGGATATTTAATTTTATAAAAAATTTAAAATTTTATTAAAATATATTATATATTTTTTATAAAATTAATTTCCATTGATACTTTACATTTAAATTAATAAAAATGAAAATATAGAAGATTGGTATAAATTTGATCATTTAATGGTTGATTTTTTTTCTATTTTTACATTAGAAATTTTTTTTATAGTTTTTCTTTTAATAATTCTAGCACATTTTTTATTTGAAAATATTACATTTTTTTTTAAATTTTTTTTTTTTAAAATTCTTTGATTGACTTTACCAAGTAGTAAGGGATTTTTTTTCCCGAAAACAAAATTAAAATCGTTCATTAAGAATAATATATATCCCTTTTATTATTGCGGTTTTAGCTCAGTGGGAAATTCTTTAGAGCGTCTGTTTTACACACAGAAGGTCGAGAGTTCGAAACTCTCAAACCGTACACTTTTTTCACATATTCTTCGATTAGTATTCTTTTGACAAACTTAAAAATTTTGTAATCAATATAATTTGAATATAATATGTTAATTATATATTATATAAATTAATATGGAACTTAAAAAAAGAATATGGTTAAATACGTTGGCATCTCAACTTTCAATTAAAAACAGAACCTTTGGGCATCTGATTAAAAAAAAATCGGACCTTAAAATTGAGAAAAAATTAAATTTTAAAAAACCTTCAAGAAGAAAAAATAAAAAAACAGTTTCCAATTTAAAGCCGGGTTCAGTCTTAATCTTACTGTCACAAAAATTACTTGGAAAAAAGGTTATTTTAATTAATACGACAGAATCTGGGTTACTAGTTGTAACTGGTCCTTTTTCATTAAATGGAATTTCTTTAAGAAGGGTTAATAAAAAATACATAATACAATCAGGAGCTAAGTTAAGCGAAGAGAATTTTATTTCACCTACTCTAATATTGAATTCGCGTCTTTTTAATGATGAATATTTTGAAACTCTTGCGAAATCCAAATCAAAAAGTTTCGACCACAAAAAACATAATTTCGTGATATCACATAGAATAAGACAGAATTATATTGATAAGTTTATTTATGAATATTTAAAAAAAGATTTTTTTATAAAAGCGTATTTACGAACAAGGAAACCATTTTTATTTTCGAACTAAGCTGGATTTTATCCAGCTTTTTAAATTTAAATCTTGAAACAGGCTATTAGATCGGTATTAACTCCACAAAAATTGGTAGCTAACAAAAATAACCACTTCTAATCTTCTTTAAGGAACATTTTGAATTCAGTAAAAAATGTTCTGAAAAATCGTGTATCAAATTTTCGAGAGAAAAAATGTTTTTTATTATTGGTTGTTTTTTATTGCTTCTAGAAAAATATATCCTTCTTTCAATAATGAATTTTAGTTTAATCATTATAAAAAGACTTAAAAATTTCACTCCACAGTCTTTTATCACCAGTGAAATATCTTTTTTAAATATTAAAAAAAAATTTTTGATTGATTTTTCATAAATATTTAAGATTTTCAATAAAGATTTTTGAAAATTTTGTTTATCTTTCGAATTAATAGAATAAGAGTGAAACATAATAAGAAAACATAAAGAGTTTATTAATTTTTCATCAAAATTATTTTTCATCAAAATTATTATTGAAATAATATTATTAAGTAAAAATGTGACTGGAATATCTTTTGAATTTTTCGTGAACCGAATAACTTTCAAAATTTTTTTTATTTCTTTTGTATTAAAAATTTCTACTAAATTGACTATAATTTTTTTTAAAGAAAGATTATCAAAATAATCCGAATTTAGTTCTCTATTTTTAGTTTTTAGTTTTTCTTTTTTTGAAAAATGTACAAAACAATTTTTTAAATTTTTAGTCCAAAAAACCAAATGTTCATAAAATCCTTCAGTATTATACAAGCCTTTCTTTGAAAAAAGATAATTGTAAATCGAAATCTTGGAAAAAAGTCCATTTTTTATTTCATATTGAAATAATGTAAATGTTTGTATCAATTTTGTATCTTTTGTTTTCAAGATGGATGGGTTAAATTTGTCAAAATTTATTTGATATTTGAAATTTTCTTTACCCTTTCTTTTATTAAGAATAAATTTTTTTAAAACAAAAATTTTAGAAATTCTCGAAAAGTGGTTTAAATAAATTATTTTCCTCCACATTATACTAAAATCTTTTTTTAACACTCGATTTTTTGCATTTTCACGAAAGATTAAATTAAATTTAAATAAATCACGATTTGGGCCAATTATAAATAACAATTCTTTTCCAAAATCCTCCCAAAATAAAATTAAATATTTTTTTCGAACCCTTTCATCAAAACAGAAATCAAATAAATTATTCTTTAAAAAAATAAAAAAGTTCAAACAAATTTTTATTTCCAATTTCTTTTTGAAATTTTTCAAATTATAGACTTTGTTTTCTGAAATTAAAAATTTAAAATAAAACCCTTGAGTAACCATAAAAATAAAAAACAAAAATTTCCCTTGAAATTGTTCAATTTCATTTAAAAATCTAAAAAAAATTAACCGATCATTGAAACAATAATTTAATTTATTATTAACAATCTTTCTAAGAAAAATATGGGGGGTTTTGAATTTTGAAATATAAAAGTTATTTTTTGATAAATTATTTGAAAACGAAGGTAGTGAAATAAATGGAATCCTAAAAATTAATTCCTTGTATAATTTCAAAAATGTAGAAGTAAGTTCAATAAATTTGTACAATAGATATTTGATAAAATTATTTTTCATTAAATCTAAAGTAGTTTTTAAAGGGATTAGATAATGTTTCTCTGAGCATAAGAAACACAACAAAAAATTTCTAATATTTAATTCGTCGATAAAAAAATTTTTCCCCTTTGAATCATGACATTCGTTGAAGAAAATTTTGGTACATGTAGTTTTGAATTTTAAATTCAAATAATATTCAGAATTATGTTCTTTTAAACGATAAAGAAAAATTAGAAAATATTTTTTTTGGCTAAAATTACAAAATCTGAATAAATAAAAAATGGTATATCCTAAGAGATTAATTTGAGTTTGTTCTGAAATTGAAAAAAAATTTCCTTTGAGTAGATTAGTAATTCTAAAAAAGAGTTTTGTTAAGAAAATACATAAACCTTTTTCTTGATTTATTTTCTGCGACAGAAATTCAATTTGAATCGTAAATAAAACACTGTTCGACAATGAACTAATTGAATTCCTAAAAAATAAAATAAAATTTTTTCTTTTTTTAAAAGTTTCAAAAGATAATAAAAATATTTCAAAACGTTTTAATAACAAAATCACCTGGAAAAATTTGTTACTGTCTTTTTTTTTTTTGGAAATTAAAATATATCTTAATTTTTTATTAGAAAATGGATTTTCCAGAAATTTTAAAAAAATTTTCGATGAATTTTTTTTTAATAACAAATTTTTTATTTTGTTTTCTTTTTCACTTAAAATACTGTTCACTAAAAAAATATTTTTTATATGTTCCACCTTTTTTTGAAGGTAATTGATTTTTAAAAACAAATCTTTAAGATAAAAAATGATTTTGTAAAGATAGTTGATTTTTTTAAGTGCCTTCAAATTACTAACTCTTACTATTAATTTTAAGAAATGTAATGAAAAAGTATTAAAATCAAAAAAATTTCTAGGTTCTAGGATATTCTGAAATTTTTTTTTGGGGAAATCATTTCCTAATCTTTTAAACTTCCAATTATTTTCATAAATTTGGAAAAATGAAAAAATGTTAAAAAATAATAATAATTTTGTGCTAAATTTTTTTAAAAAACCTTTGATATTAATTTCGAATAAAGATCTGTTTTTAATTAGGTTAAATCGAAAATCTATTTCTCTCCTATAAAAAGTTTCTTTCCTGAAATTAGATTGTTTTGAGATTAAATAAAATATTAATTTTCGATTAAAAAGTTTGAAATTTTCTATTTTTTTTATTAAATCTTTTTTCGAGAACCTTCCTCTTTTAAAATATTCCGAAATATTTTTTAATAGAAATTTAATCCTTCTTAGAAAAAAAGTTTTTTTTTTTTTAGATTGTAAAATTCCTAAATTCTTTTGATCCTGAGTCACATAGATTCTTCTCCAGAGGGAATCTTTGGTCTCTTCTAGAAAGGTAGTAAATTGAATTAAAACCATAAAAAATAATGTCTGTAAATATTTTTTAACTATTAATTAAAAATTTTAATACTAATATATAAATAAGAAAAAACAAATAGGGACTGTACTCGTACAGGATCATTTATTAGGAGTTCATGCTCTCTTGCTTGCAAATTTATAACGTTTTTTGATGAGTATTGAAAACCTTGGAATAGAGATTACTCGTTTTACGAAAATGAACTATTTACCATGGTCTCTCTGAAAACGAAATTCTTAAATACCAATCGAAAAGTTGTTGGAGAATTATTTTTTATTAAAGTCTAAAATAATTCTTGTTAAAAAGTGCATAAAAAAAATAAGAATTTTGGTGTCAATAAAATTTATTTTAATGATTGTCTCAACTAAATTTTATTTCTTCTTTTAGGACTAAAAATGAATTCAAAAAAGATCCTATATCTCCTCCTAATCTACAAAAATCTACAATAAATTCTAATTTGGAAGTGAATAATTGAATTCCCATTTTTAAACCCCCGTAAATAGGAAATCTTTTTTTATAAAAGAATTGATAAGGCCATGAAACTGAACAGGAAAGATCCAAAATAACATTAAAAGAAGAAGTTTTATACCAATTCCAATCAAGAGTTTTCAATGATCGTAATATTTCTCTTATTATTTCAAATGGGATTTCTTCTAGTTCTCTCATTCCAAGGGTCCATGACCCTTTTTTAATTGATTTAAATTTTTCATAGAATTTGTTTTTATATCCTTTAATTATTTTTCTATGGGATTGAAAAAGATTAGAGGATTCGATCTTTATTGTCTCAAAGGGAGTTATCTTTTCCGTAATCAATTGATAATTAACTATTAGAAAATTACTATCCTCTTTTTCAATGGCCAGTTTTATAATTTTTTTTCCAAAGTTTATATTTCTAGAGACCATTTTAATCCCAAAACTATTTTTTATTATTTTTTTTCTAGTTCCAATATTTTTTTCTTTTTTCAAAAAAGACAAATAACGGGGTAATCTAATTTGAAACCAGGGATGTTTCTTTATTTCTTTAATAGTTATCCTAGCAATAGGATTTGTTACGAGCATCTTAGCGATTAAATTTCTCCCTAAATTTGTCAAATAACCTGGCAAAATGTAAATACCTCCTTTTATTTTTTTAAAAAGATTTGGGATGTTTTCATCATCAAAAGGTAAAGAACCACAGAGTAGAGCATATAATATTATTCCAGAGGACCATACGTCTACTTCAGGTCCTAAATAGGATTTTCCACTAATTACTTCGGGAGCTGCATAATTGGGACTCCCACATGATGTTTTTAAGAACGCGCCATCTTTGATAATATTCGATAAACCAAAATCTGCAATTTTAATATTTAAATGAGAGTCAAGTAATAAATTTTCGGGTTTTAGATCTCTATGAACAATCATTTTACTATGGCAGTATTCTATTCCTGATATCATTTGTTGAAAAAAACGCCTTGATTCACTCTCAGATAATTTTTTATTTTCAATAATAAAATCGAATAATTCCCCTCCATTTATATACTCTGTAACCATAAATATATCCGATTTAGTGTGAATAATTTCAAAAAGACGAATTATATGCGGGTGTATAAAAATTTTAAGTAATTCAATTTCTCTTTTAACTTTTAAGTTCATTCCCATGAAATAAATTTTTTTTCTATTTAAAATTTTAACAGCAACCTTTTGTCGACATTTTTCGTGTTCTCCCAGTATAACCTTTCCAAAAGAACCTGTCCCTAATGTTTGGCCTAAAATATAGGGGCCAACCTTCAAACTCATTTTTAAATGACAATCTGTCTTATATTTTAATGATTTTGGATTCATATTCGATTTTCAAAGATTCAATTATTTTTGAAAAAAATGCAACAGGATATTTTATAGAAAGATTTTTGCATTTTAACCATCAAAAAAATATAAATTTTAAATTTTTTAGCAAACATTTTTCATATAATTCGAATCGAGCTAATTATTTTTTTTCTCTGTTTCAGTGTTTCCTCAGAGTTAAAAAAGAAAAGTCAACGCATAATAAAAATATGCTTTCAAGGATAAACCTTTTAAAATTAAGGTGTGAAATTTCAGAAACAAATACACCTCATTTTTACAAATATGAACAAAAATTTCCTTGGAATGATTCTAAAACTTACGGATCATTCAACAATCTCACTCTTGTCCCCAAAAAAATTAATATTTTTTCCTTTTCTAGAATTCAAATTGTTATAAAGAAATTATTTCTTGAGAACTCCTATAAAATATTTTTTATTCATTGGTTTTGGTTTTTTAAAAATTTTAGAAAAATTACAAAAATATGTATTTCAAATATTATCTATCCAATATTAAGAAATCAAATAGGTTTGAATAATATTCTCAATCATGTTTCAATTAATAAACTTATCTTAAATTTTAAAAATCATTCATGGTTAAATGGATTTATTTCTTTAATAAATTATGAAAGAAAAATTAATTCAAAAAAAAATACACTTTTATATTTACGAATAGGTATTTTGAAATTAAATCAGTTCATTTTTTCTAGAAAATTAAAAAAAATAAAACTAAAAAACAAAATTTGTCAAAAAAAAACTTGTTTTTCCTTTTCGGTTGATCCAATTTTCACTCAAATCATTCCCGATTTAAATTATTATATTTCGAATCTATCTTTAGATGGTATATACGGTTTTAAAATTTTAGCTTCCAAAAAAAAACTTCCCCTTAAGTTATATACTTCTTTTTCTTCAAATCTAGAAATTTTTAATTTTTTTTTCGAACAAAAATTTTTCAGAAAAAATGAATCGATGTACGAAATGAGAAAAAATTTAAAAAACAGTATTAACGAAACGGATCTTTTGAAAAAATTACCAAACATTACATCAAAAATAATCTTCAGAAAAAAAGATTTTATCTTTAGTCAACTTATTATAAAAGAAGCAATCGATTTCGATAAAGAATTTGGAGCAATTTTATTACTATCCCAAATTGAAAAGGTCCTACGAGAATATCAGATTGACACATGGTTTAACCCATTATCATTTAACAATTATTGTTACAATGGTGGAACCATAGAAGTCATTCCCAATTCAAAATCCATTCACGAAATTAAATCGTTGAGTTTTTTTAAAAATTTGAAATTCTGGCCCGAAAAAAATTATGAAAATGTTCAAGAAAAAAAAATTTTTAAAAATTTTCTCGAATCATTGGCAGGATATTCGTTATTTTGTTACCTTTTCCAAGTTAAGGATCGACATAATGCCAATATTCTATTGAATAGTGATAAAAGAATTATTCATGTTGATTTTGCTTTTATTTTGGGTTCTTTACCCGGTAATTTAAAATTGGAAGCAACGTCTTTTAAAATGTCAGGAGATTTTATTTCATTAATTAAAGGTAAACATAGTCAATCATTTGATCACCTCAAAGAAATTTTCACAAGAGGTTTCATGATTTTGAGAAAAAACATTGGTAAAATTGTAAAAATTTCAAAATTTTTTATCTTAGAGGGACAGAAAAAATATAAAAAAAGATTTAGAATTTTTGAATTGATCAGACGATTTGGTATAAAATTTAATGATTTTAATTCAATCCGATTTTGTCATTTGCTGTTCAAAGATAGTTTGGAGGATTGGCGAACAGAACAATATGATAAATATCAATTGTTTGCAAGTGGGATAAAAATTTAAGGCGAAGTAAGAATAAAATTGACACTAAAAATCAAAAAAACTGGTTTAATTTAAATATCAAAAAATCCAATCTAAAAATCCTTTTTTAACATACAATTTATATTTTTCTATTCATGGCAAAGTAAAAAAAAATTTCGTTTTAAATCTAATTAAATAATAAAATTAAACAATTTTTATCAAATTTAAAAAAAAGGCAGTTGAAAAATTTTTTTTATTAAACTGATTATAAAACCATTTAAATTTTACAGTTTGAGTAAATTTTAGATAGTCTTTTAAACAAAAAGGATCACTGTGGTTATAAATAAAGTCTTAAAATAATTGATTAAATAAAAACAAAAATAGGTATTCTATAAGTTTAAATTTAAAGAAATTCCTAAGTTTGCAGGTCCAACTCCTGCAGTGAAACCATTAGGTCCAAGAAGACTAGCTTGTTCATCAGGAACCATTGAAATCTGGATATTTGTCCTTCCTTGTTGATAACCTAAAGAAATATTTAAATTACTGTCAGGAGGTCTATAAGCTGCCCCAATATTCCAGCTTCCTGAAGAACCACCGAATTGTTGTTGTTGTATTGCCTGCATTTGAGCTTGTTGCATCTGTAAATATTGAAAGGCATTTGCAGTATGTTCAGCATGTTGAATTCGCTCGGAAATTAACTGTTTTCTTCTACTAGAAATTTCTCGGATTGCATTATGAACATTGGTTCTTTCATTTGTATAAGACCAGAAAGATCCGGATCTAATCGAATCTTCTGCTTCTCTAACAAAAAAAGAATCGGCAGTAAAAAATGCGAAATCCGCTGGAACGTCTTCGTTAACTGTTGCTGCTTTGAAATGAGAGATTGATAATTCTCTTAATATTGAAAGTTGTTTTAAAAATATAGAATTTAGACTAGTGTCAACAATTACATCTAATTCTTGTTTTTTTTTTGAGTAATTTTTGGTATCTACTAAATCAGAAACACTTTCTTCGAATTTATTTAATGCATTTTGAAGAATTTCTGAAGCTTTTTTACCAAGGTTACTAATTTTATTGTTTTCGTCAACTATTTTGGTTAGTTCTGCCATTTCAATTGCCGAAGTTCTTAAAATGTCAGAAAAAGCTCCTTCTATTTTATAAACTTCAATTAAGTTTTCTTTTTTTAAATCTTCCAAAGGAATAGAACTTAAATTTTTTGTGATTTCATCATTATTAAGGTTCTTCATTTTTAAAAGTCAATTTATATTGTTTCATAGGGTTGTTAAAACTGGCGTTTTGATTAGGCGGCCCCTACAAAATCATCGATTTAGATTGATTTTAAAAAAATTATATTAAATTTGACTTCTTTTTAATTTTTAATTTTTATAATAATATAATGAACGCATTTGTCAACTTAAATCAAGGATTAATCAAATCAATAAAAATAAATCAAAGAAAATTTGTTATCGGTTCTTTGTGTGCTCAACTTGCTCCTAGCCAACCTTTTCTAAACAGCAAGCAAATTAAGGAAGTTAGAGAAAAATATAAAATACATGATAAAGATACGGGTTCACCTGAATATCAAATTGCTGCCTTATCTGTAAGAATTTCCTATATGACATCACATGTTAAACTAAATCCTAAAGATTATTCTTCTACAAGAGGCCTTATCGCTATGGTTAATGCAAGAAAAAAATTACTAACTTACTTAAAACAACAAAACAAAGATAGATTTTTAAAAGTATGCGTTGGACTAAATATAAGAATTCAAAAAAATCAATTATAAATTTTTTTCCTTTATTTATAAATATTTTCTTGGGTCAACATTTTAAAGTATGAACCCGGCTTCCTGATGAATTTCGAAAAACTCCAATTAATTCAGAAAAGTAAGAAGAAAAATCATTTTTCTGAGTTACCACCATCATATTCCAATTTTTTTTATTTTCCAATTTTTTCAAAATCCAAATGAATTTTTTAAAATTTAGTGGATCTAAATGCGAATCTATTTCATCTAAAATTACTAATGGGGGGGAATTAATATAATTGAATGCAATAAAAACAGAAAGAGTAGCAAACGTGAATTCTCCATCACTTAAATACCCATTTTTAACAATCTTTTGAGAAACAGGAACAACTGAAAAATGAATTTCCCCTAATTTCCTTCCATGTTTATGTGTATAATTAAGGAAGATTAGTCCCCCTAAAGGCTTTAAATATGTTGCTGTTAAATTTTTATATATTATACGAACAAGTTTTGACCAATTTTCGAAATAATCTAAAAACTTTTTATTTGATATTTGTTTCAGTTGGTTTTTTTTCATCGAAACAAGTAAATAATTTTTTCTATTGTTTATCATATTTTTTTTAAAATTATCGAATCTTTCTCGTAGAAAGTTGAACTGGTTAAATAAAATCGATTTTTTAATGGACATGATTTTAAAATTTTTTGTTTTTAATTTTTTCAAAAATTCGTTTTTATGGAATGAATTTTTTATTTTGGAATTGGATTCTAAAAAAAAAAGAATTTTTTCCAAATATACATACACCCGTTCTTTTTTTTCTATAGGAAAAGGGTATAAAAAATAAAGGGACTCTATTAAAAAAAAAGAACTCACAAGACAAATTTTCTCAGAAACTTTACTTATTAATTTTTCTCCCTTACTTAAAGATTTTTTTTTTTTTTTAACATAACTCTTTGTTGTGGGGACGTTTTTAAATTGAAATTCTAAAAATTTTTCTAACCCCAAAAATATTTTCCACCCATTAATCTTTAAGACTTTTTTTCCATCTAGAAAAGTTTGAATAAAAATAAAAATTTGGTTGATTTCAATATAATTTAAATTATATTTCAATCTAGTTTTTAGGTTTTTTTTAAATAAAAAATTTCGACCCAAGAAATGTAGAACTGTTATTAAAGAAAGATTATAAATGAAACGTCTTTTTGATTCAAATGTATATTCTGATAAAGGATTTTTCAAACCTTCTAAAAATTTAAACAATATGAATTTTTTTTTTTTTACCGAATTTATGATATCAGATATAATTTTTTTAACTAAATTTTTTTTTATTCTCATATATTCGTATAATTTTAAGTAATTCGCAACTCTAATTTTAAACAAAACCCTGTTTTGATTTTGAATATTCAATAAACCTGATTTAAACACGAAACCTAAATTTTTTTTGTTTTTCAATCCACTATATAAAAATCTTGTGGTTGATTTTGAAAAGAAATTTTCTATAAACAAGCGATTTTTTCTAATCTTAATTTCTTTTATTCCATCTGAAATCCTATTAAAACAACCTTTCAGTGAATTTTTTAGCCTTTCACAATAGATAGGTAGATATTTTGTAGATCCGATCGAAATGTTTTCTTCAATCTTATTATTTAAATTGGTGGGATTTTTCACATATTCCTGAATTTCTTTGTGAATCTCTTCGGAAAATTTCAATCTTAAATTTAACGAGTTGTAAATTAACAGTTTTAATAATAAATTTGGAATAAATGAATCATATTCGTCATAATCGAAAAGAAAAAATATTTCTTTTTTACTCTTGGTATTAATTTTATTTATTTTTTTTTCAATGGACTTAATAGGATAAAACTGCACGATGGAATTTTTTGAACTTTTAAATCCGTTAAAACAAATCTGGGCAGTTTTAAAATTATCAACTAAAATAAAAAGTCGTTTAATTTTGAGAATGCTTTGTAAATTTGAACGATACTGTGAATCTAGAGGTTTAAATATTTTAAAGATATTTCCTCGTATATTGTTATGGTAACTAATATTTTTAAAGGAATATTTTAAACCATTATTTTCAAATTTAGATCGCTTAATTTCTTTTTCTTTAGGATTTGAAATTAAGTTAATAAGAGAATACGTAGAATAAAAAATTTTAATATTTATTTTCTTTTTCCTTATGTAAATCATATTTATACCTAAATCAATGAAGTTTTTAAGAAAGTTTGTAAAAAACAAATAAATACGCTTTTGTCGATACCACCCGTTTTCCAAATTTTTGTCGATTTTTTCAAATTTATTCAATATTTTGGGTTTTAAGCAAAAGGAATTATAAAGTTCTAATATAAAATTTTTTCTATTAAAATTATAAACTAGAAAAAACTTTAATTTTTTTTCCGAGGTTAAATATTTTTTTTGCACAAAATGAGAAAAATTTTTTCCAGTAAATAACCTAAATGTTTTTATTTTTTTGGTGTTTAGAATCCAAAGGTTTAAATGAAGGAGTTTCTTTAAATATCGAAGGAGATAATTTTCCAAATAAGTTTTATTTTTTTCATAAACCGTATTTTTGAAGTCAGGAAGTTTTTGAATATCTTTTTTGTTCAATAAAATTTCATTAAACACTGCAGATTTTTGTTTGAGTTTTTCAATTCCTTTCCAGGATTTAGTCAATAGCAAATTAATTTTGAGGAAACTTCTAATCAAATATTTTTTTCTCAAATAGATCTTTTTTAGATTTAAAGTTTTTAGTTTTTTTAGATTTTCTTTGAGCATTTTTTTTTCATTTAATATAAAATTAATTTTTTTTGAGTAAAATATATAATTTTCTTGAAGTTTTTGTATCAATGATCCAATTTTTATTGTTTTCAACAAAGTTTTCTTTGACTCAGAAAAGCTTTGAACTAATTTGTAAACAAAATTGTGATCAAAAAAAATGTCATAACTGTTGACTTTCAATATTGAAGTTATTTTTTTGAATTTATCGAAATGTAATTTTGAAGCCTGATAAAAAAAAACTCTCGAACTAATTTTTTTAGTGTTCAAAAAATATTCAGTAATATTTGAATAGTTAACAATTTTAATGAAATCGAAGATTAAACCATCTCTTTTAATTTTTAAACCAATCTTTGTATAAGGTATTTCTTTTATGGAAACCAATTTTGAAAATATTGTTTTAATATTAGAATTATTATTTTTAATATTAAAATCAAATAAAAATTCTAAACTTTCAATGAGATTTGTTTTTCCAGAACCATTATTTCCAAAAATTCCTATTAAACCACTAATAGGTCCGATAACTATAGTTCCTTTATACGTTTTAAATCCATCTACTTTGATTGTTATTGAACTTTTTTGGGTGTTCGTCATAATTTAGAGACACCTGTTTTTGTCTCAAATTAGGGCCTTCTAAAATGGGGTATCTATCAGGAATTTTTTTGTCTTTTAATGATTCATTGTTTAATTGTTATTTCTGGGGAATTCGTTTTTTAGATATTTTTTCGGATAAACCTAAAAAATTAAAAAATTCGAAATTATTTAATTGGTTAAAATTTTCTCTCTTACAAATATTTATGTCCAAATATGGTTTTATTTATAATTCTTATCAGAAAAAAAAAGATGGAGGTGTTTTTGTAAAATTAGCTAAATTAAAAAAACAAATTTTAAGGTGGAAAGTAATTAGAAAAATCATTAAAAAAAACTATTTTAATTTCAGAGAAATTAATTTTAAAAAAAAAATGCTAAATAGCTTATCAAATTCTTTATGGGAAATTTATGGGAAATTTTTTTCTCTTCTCCCTAGAAACCTTAAAATTAGTCGAAATTATGGTGAAAATTTAGTTAATTTAGTCCAACAAAATGAAAGAAATCTCTCCATTAATATTTTTAAAACTTCTTTTTTTAAAAAAAGTACTTTTATTTCAGTAATCAAAAAATATAACCTTATTTATTTTCAAAATTATTATCAAATAATCCCAGAACATATCAATTGTTCTCTGGTTGAAGAAGTTTTTACTAGATTTTTTTTTATTTTAACTGCTATTTTTTTTTCCAAAGAAAAAAAAAAAAATTATTTCAAAATGAAAATTTTTTCTAAAACTTTTTATGATCTCATTTTTGCCCAGAAAGAATGTTATAAAATCAAAAAATTGTTTTTTAGTTTTAAACATTTGTATAATTTTTTACCAAACAAATATATTTCTTCAACCCCAAAAATAATGCCCGACGCGTCTTTTAAACACTCTTGGGGTATATTTTTGGCTTATCCTTGTAACATACTTTCCCTTATTTTAGAATACAGAGGAAACAAGATAATGAAATCCTTTAAAAATAAAGTTGAATTTTCAAACCGATTTAGAAGACAGAATCTTTACTTTTTTCAAATAAATTCCATGGTAACTATCGATGCCACCTTTTTAGGAAATGAAGGAAGATTAATCAATCATGGTTGCATAACAAATTGTTTCACCAGAACTCTTAAGCACAGTAATGGAAAATTCGTTTTAATTATATCCCAAAAAAAAATCGGTGTTTTGGAAGAAATTGTTTATGATTATAAAATAAATATTGATGATACCGATTATGATCAAATTCAATGTCTTTGTTTTGATGTTGAATGTAAAAAGGAAATGATGATATAGATAATTAATTAATCCTATGGATAAAACTCTACACTTGAATTTAAAAATTCCAGTTGACACAAGTAGATTTTTTCTAGAATTGAAAAAATTTAATAAAGAAACTCTTTTAAAAACTTCTCTCTCTCCTTTTTATAGGGATTTACTTGAAATAAAATCAAAAAAAGGAATTATTTCACTTATATCTCCCTATCTATCTGGTGTAATTGAAATTTTTGAAAAAAATAGTCAAAATATTTTTCTATCCTTATTCAAATCGTTTTTTACGGATAAATATTACAAAAAAGGATTAGTTGAGAATTTCATATTGACTGGAGCAAGTTTTTTGAGGCATTTACAATTGACTATTTTTATTAATAGAAATCTAAAGACTAAGAAAAATAAAAAAATTTTTCGGATATTTTTTAACTCTGATGATGAAATTGAAAACAAACTAGATCCTAAGAATATAAAAGTTATTTCAGTTAGTGGAATTAAATTCTTTATGTATGTTAAGTTTGTTTTAATAGAAGTGGATTCACTCTTTTTTAAAGAAAATTTGTTTTTTATACAATGGAAAATTCAATTTTTTAAATTTCAAAGTAAATTCGAAAAAATAAAGGGTCAGAAGAATTTTATTTTAATTTCAAATAGAATTAAAAAAATTTTAAACTCACAAAATTGGGGTATATTTTACGAAAATAAGCAAAAAAAAAAAAAATTTAAAATTTGGGAATCTAGTTTATATGAAAATTCTATTTATCAAATGATTCATACGATTCTCTTTTTAAAATCTCCACAGGAATTCACTAAAAACAATGCCCACCAAAAATT
>Ga0315905_10003894_pt1 | contig 15321 bp, 26 predicted proteins | sample LakEriMetagenome_5_FD_203522 | JGI IMG/M metagenome (GOLD analysis project Ga0315905, IMG submission 203522) | Freshwater fungal communities from buoy surface, Lake Erie, Ohio, United States - Buoy 4 MA121 | ecosystem: Environmental > Aquatic > Freshwater > Lake | place: USA: Lake Erie, Ohio... | reverse complement strand
CAACCTTACCAACCTGTTTAATTATTCCTCAAGGTCAAGGTGGCTTAAATCAAGACTCTGTTGCACTTTGCCATCAAATCCGTGTCCTCGATAAAACTCGATTAATCAAAAAATTAGGACAACTAGAGCTAGAAATTATCAGCAGTTTAGAAAATATTGTCCTATTTACTTTAGGTTATAAAATTTAGCTAAAATTCTATGGTAGAAATAAAATATTTATTATGATCAAAATTACAATCTTTCAGCCAACACAAACCTTGAAATCTCCCCCGAAACAGCGATCAACACCGAAGTGAAATGGTGCAAACAAACTAAAAGTGATTTCCACCCGCTAACCCGCCCCACCAATCCCCCGCCCCACCAAAAGGCGATCGCCAAAAAACAGAGAAAAAATTAACTTGACCAACGGTTCCTTTCTGCGTATGATGATTAATCGCGGTCAAAATAGGATATTACGACATAATATCGAACGTTAAAGCTGCACCTCCTAGACCCCCTGCGGATACTGAAGCCATCATGCCTTTAAGTCTGACCAGGAATCAGGGTTATCTGCGTATCGCCTCTATGTAGGACTAACTCTCCCTACCACTAGGACGAAAAGCAGTCATCAAGCACGGACTTGATTGAAACGCTCCATTGCTGCACTGAATAAGTTGTTAGTCCGCCTCGTCTCGTCAGGTTAGTTTCTGTCTGGGTCTGTTGCTGTCGGAGTGTTTCTGCCAAATTATTCACATTAGTTATAGGTAGAGGGTTAACCGTGTCTATCGGTATATTGGGAACCAAACTGGGAATGACCCAGATTTTCGACAAAGAGAGTGGCATCGCCATTCCTGTGACCGTGGTACAAGTCGGGCCTTGCCCCGTGACCCAGGTTAAAACCAAAGAAACGGATGGTTACAACGCCATTCAAGTGGGTTACTTGCCGGTCAAAGAAAAAGCCTTGTCCAAACCTGAGTTAGGACATTTAAAAAAATCTGAAACTGATCCCGTTCGTCACCTCAGAGAATATCGCCTCAATGATGCACCTACCCAGCAATTAGGGGATGCCATTCAAGCGGACATTTTCCAAGTGGGCGACTTAGTCGATGTGGCTGGAAAAACGATGGGACGGGGTTTTGCCGGTTACCAAAAACGCCACAACTTCAAACGGGGTAACATGACCCACGGTTCCAAAAACCACCGACTGCCAGGTTCGACAGGGGCGGGTACTACTCCCGGTCGGGTTTATCCGGGAAAACGGATGGCGGGTCAGTATGGAGCATCCCAAGTTACCATTCGTCGCTTGACGGTGGTTCGTGTGGATACCGAGCAAAACCTGTTGCTTATTAAGGGCGCATTGCCGGGTAAGCCTGGGGCGTTGCTGAATATCACCCCTGCTAACATTGTTGGTCGCACCTAAGCGTCCGCTGCTATCCGTCACTGCTGGAGATAAAAAATCATGGTTGATTGTGTTGTTAAAAATTGGCAGGGGGAAGAGAGCGGAAGTGCGTCCCTTTCCCTCAAGGTTGCCAAGGAAGAAAATGCGGCTCACATTGTGCACCGCGCTTTAGTTCGTCAGCAAAATAATGCCCGTCAAGGTAATGCCTCTGCGAAAACGCGGGCGGAAGTTCGAGGGGGTGGTCGTAAGCCTTGGAAACAAAAAGGAACGGGCCGGGCACGGGCGGGTTCGATCCGATCGCCGTTATGGCGGGGTGGTGGGGTCATTTTTGGGCCCAAGCCTCGGGACTACGGCCAAAAAATGAACAAGAAAGAGCGTCGCTTAGCCCTGAGAACGGCAATCGCCGCTAAAGCAGAAAGTTTGGTTGTGGTCGAAGCCTTTGGGGCTCAGTTCAGCCAACCCAAAACGAAAGAATTGGCAACGGCATTGCTCCGCTGGGGGGCTCAGCCCGAAAAACGGGTTTTATTAATCCTCGATGAGATTCCAGAAAATATCTATCTTTCTGGCCGCAATATTCCCTATTTGAAAATTTTACGGGCAGATAACTTGAATATCTACGACGTACTCGTTGCAGATACGATTGTAACCACCGTTGCTGCCCTCGATAAACTCCAGGAGGTTTACGGTGACTAAGGTAATTGATCAACGGGGCTTAGCAGACTTAATTATTAAGCCCATTGTGACGGAAAAAGCAACGCTGCAACTCGAAGACAACAAGTATGTATTTGATGTGCGCCCCCAGGCCACCAAGCCGGAAATCAAAGCGGCGATCGAAATGCTGTTCGATGTCAAAGTGACCCGCGTTAATACCGCCCGGATGCCCCGCAAACAAAAGCGAGTCGGACGTTTTATGGGTTTCAAAGCCCAAGTCAAACGGGCCATTGTCACCCTCAAAGAAGGGGACAGCATCCAACTCTTCCCTGACGTGTAGGAATCACGTTAAGACGACCACCACATTAACTGTTATCTAAACTCATGGGTATTCGTAACTATCGGCCAATGACGCCAGGAACTCGGCAGGCAAGTGTCTCCGATTTCACTGAAATTACTAAGAGTAAGCCGGAGAAGTCATTAACTGTCAATCGCCACGATGCTAAAGGTCGTAACAACCGAGGGGTGATCACCAGTCGTCACCGGGGGGGCGGTCACAAACGTCTCTATCGGATCATCGACTTTAAGCGCAATAAACTGAATATCCCGGCTCGGGTCGCGGCGATCGAATATGATCCCAACCGCAACGCCCGCATTGCCCTCTTGTTCTATACCGATGGGGAAAAGCGTTATATCCTTGCCCCCGCTGGTCTTCAGGTTGGTATGACGGTGATCGCCAGTGAAGATGCGCCCTTTGAAGTGGGCAACGCTTTACCCTTGGGTCGTATGCCCCTTGGTAGCGAAGTTCATAACATTGAACTCGTTGTTGGTCGGGGCGGACAAATGGTTCGTTCCGCTGGGGCCTCTGCCCAGGTTGTGGCGAAGGAAGGAGATTACGTCACCATTAAACTTCCGTCGAAAGAAGTACGGATGGTACGCAAAGAATGTTTTGCCACCCTCGGCCGTGTTAGCAACGCCGAAGCCCGTAACTTGAAACTGGGTAAAGCCGGTCGGAGCCGTCACCTAGGTCGTCGTCCCCATGTTCGCGGTAGTGTGATGAACCCCTGTGATCACCCCCATGGTGGTGGTGAAGGTCGCGCACCCATCGGACGCTCTGGGCCGGTTTCGCCTTGGGGTAAACCCGCTTTGGGTGCTAAAACCCGCAACAAGAAGAAACGCAGCAGCGATCTAATTGTGCGTCGCCGTACCAAGTAATTATTATTATTTCTATTTGTTGGAATTGAACTATGGGTCGTTCACTCAAAAAAGGTCCGTTTGTGGCAGCATCTCTGCTCCGCAAACTCGACAAGCTTAATGAAAATGGCGATAAACAGGTCATTAAAACCTGGTCTCGTGCTTCGACTATTCTTCCCCAGATGGTGGGTCATACCATTGCGGTTCATAACGGTCGCCAACATGTCCCCGTCTTTGTATCTGAGCAAATGGTCGGTCATAAATTAGGGGAATTTGCGCCGACTCGGACGTTCCGCAGTCACTCCAAAAGCGATAAAAAAGCGCGTAAGTAACGTCAAGAGGTAATGAGTATGACAACAATTGATACGACGGCCGAAGTGAAGGCGATCGCCCGTTACGTGAGAATGTCCCCCCTGAAAGTGCGCCGAGTACTGGACCAAATCCGGGGACGTTCCTACCGTGAAGCCTTGATTATTCTTGAATTTATGCCCTACAAAGCCTGCGAGCCGATACTCAAAGTACTACGCTCTGCCGTGGCCAATGCAGAACATAATGAAGGATTAGATCCCACCAGCCTAGTAATTAGCCAAGCCTTTGCTGATGGCGGTCCCAGCCTAAAACGTTTTCGCCCCCGTGCCCAAGGTCGCGCTTACCAAATCCGCAAACCGACCTGTCATATCACCGTCGCTGTTGCCCCCAACTTGGCCGACAACTAACCTCACCTGTTCACGTCACGTATACAAAACATGGGACAAAAAATACATCCAGTCGGTTTCCGGCTCGGCATCACCAAAGACCACAAATCGTGCTGGTATGCCGATCCCAAGCGTTACCCAGAACTGTTGCAAGAAGATTATAAAATTCGGCAACATATTGAGAAAACCCTCAATAATGCTGGTATTTCCGACATTCGGATTGAACGCAAAGCCGAACAAATTGAATTGGGCATTTATACTGCTCGCCCCGGCGTTGTGGTCGGACGGGGAGGATCGGGTATTGAGCAACTCAGAGCCGGTTTGCAAAAACTGCTCGGCGGGACACGACAAATTCGCGTCAACGTCATTGAAGTGGCTAATGCTGATGCCGATGCCGCGTTAATGGCAGAGTACATTGGCCAACAATTAGAGCGTCGGGTTTCCTTCCGGCGGGTGGTTCGCCAAGCTCTACAACGGGCTGAACGGGCTGAAGTTAAAGGCATTAAAATCCAGGTCAGTGGCCGCCTCAACGGTGCTGAAATTGCTCGGACTGAATGGGTGCGGGAAGGACGAGTCCCCCTGCACACCCTGCGGGCCGACATTGATTATGCTTATCGTACTGCCTTGACGACCTATGGCATTTTGGGCATTAAGGTCTGGATTTTTAAAGGGGAAATTATTCCCGGTCAGGAAGTAGCCCCTGTGGTAGCTCCCCCGGCCCAACCCCGTCGTAAATCTCGCCGTCAACAGTTTGAAGATCGCTCCGATACCTAGAGTCCTTGCGGCGATCGCCTATTCATTAACGCCTATTCGTTAACCCATTATGTTAAGTCCTAGAAGAACAAAATTCCGGAAACAACAACGCGGGCGGATGCGGGGACTGGCAGAACGGGGCAGCACCCTAAACTTTGGGGATTTTGCCCTGCAAGCCACCGAGCCTTGCTGGATCACCTCTCGCCAAATCGAAGCCGCCCGTCGGGCCATGACCCGTTATATCCGCCGGGGTGGAGAAATTTGGATCCGCATCTTCCCTGACAAACCCGTAACCATGCGCCCCGCTGAAACCCGGATGGGTTCTGGTAAAGGTTCCCCTGAATATTGGGTAGCAGTGGTTAAACCCGGTCGAATTATGTTTGAACTGGCCGGCGTATCTGAAGAAGTTGCTCGGGAAGCCATGCGCCTCGCTGCTCAAAAATTACCCATCAAAACAAAATTTATTTCCCGTCAGGAGGATTACATTTAAAATGGCTCTTCCCAAAATTGCGGATGCAAGAAAACTCGGTGACGATGAACTTGTAACGGAAATCTTGGCAACAAAGCAAAAATTGTTCCAACTCCGCTTTCAACAAGCGACCCGTCGTCCCGAAAATCCCCATGAATTTAAACATGCCCGTCATCGTTTAGCCCAACTGCTAACGGTGGAGCGGCAACGACAACTTGAGCAAAATCCTTCCGAGGAGGAATAAGAAACCGATGGCGATTAAAGAACGTGTGGGAACTGTTGTCAGTAACAAAATGGATAAAACCATTGTGGTCGCTGTAGAAAGCCGTTCCCCCCATCCCAAGTACGGCAAGATTGTCGTCAAAACCAAAAAGTTCAAGGCCCATGACGAGGAAAACCAGTGTCAGGAAGGGGATACAGTGCGGATTCAAGAAACTCGCCCCCTGAGTAAGACAAAACGCTGGACTCTCATCAAGATTATGAGCCATTCATCCTAGTTTAATTTTTTTAGGAAAACGCCGTGATTCAACAACAAACCTATCTCAATGTCGCAGACAATAGCGGTGCTCGGAAGTTAATGTGTCTGCGCGTCCTTGGTACGGGAAATTGCACCTATGGCGGCATCGGTGACCAGATTATTGCCGTTGTCAAAGATGCCCTTCCCAATATGCCGATCAAAAAGTCCGATGTGGTTCGGGCGGTGATTGTTCGTACCAAACAGCCCCTCCGACGGGCAAGCGGTATGAGTATCCGCTTCGATGATAATGCCGCTGTCATTATTAACCCTGAAGGCAACCCTCGGGGAACGCGGGTATTTGGCCCCGTTGCTCGTGAACTCCGGGATAAAAATTTCACCAAAATTGTTTCTTTGGCTCCGGAGGTGCTCTAAATGGCAAAAACAAAACAGATACAAAAAGCCAGAATGCATGTTAGGGCCGGCGATACTGTCCAGATTATTTCTGGTAAGGATAAAGGCAAAATCGGCGAAATTCTCAAGGCAATTCCTGATCACAGTCAGGTGATTGTTAAGGGAGTTAATATCCGCACCAAGCATGTTAAACCCCGTCAGGATGGGGAATCTGGTCAAATCAGTAGCTATGAAGCCCCGATTCATAGTTCTAAGGTTATGGTTTATTCCACCAAGGAAAAAATTGCCAGCCGGATTGCTTATACGTTTACGGACGATGGACGCAAGGTTCGGATGCTGAAAAAAACGGGTGAAATTATTGATTAAGGTTTTTCTGACTTTAGTTAATCCGACATATATCTTTTAACCCGCCATCTTTTTCGCCTTTTCTACTTTCATTTTTCTCTGACCAAGCCCAGAGATTAGAGCATTATCATGACCCAACGACTTAAAACCCTTTATCAACAGACCATTCTGCCTAAATTACAGGAAGAATTTGGTTACACCAATGTCCATCAAGTCCCTAAGTTAATGAAAGTTAACATTAACCGGGGTTTGGGGGAAGCGTCTCAGAATGCCAAAGCCTTGGAGTCGTCTCTAAGTGAACTGGCAACGATTACTGGACAAAAGCCCGTGGTTACCCGCGCTCGTAAGGCGATCGCCGGTTTTAAAATTCGTGAAGGAATGCCTGTGGGGGTAATGGTTACTCTCCGTTCTGAGCGGATGTACGCATTCTTAGATCGTCTGATCAATCTCGCTCTGCCCCGGATTCGTGATTTTCGGGGAATTAGCCCCAATAGTTTCGATGGTCGGGGGAATTATAGCCTCGGTATTCGAGAACAACTTATTTTCCCGGAAATTGATTACGACACCATCGATCAAATCCGGGGGATGGATGTTTCCATTATCACCACCGCTAAAACCGATGAAGAAGGTCGTGCCCTTCTGAAAGCCTTGGGAATGCCCTTTAAAAGTTAATCAACAGTGGCTCAGAGGGATTGATGGCGAACTTTCGATTTGTCAATCTGCCTGAATCATCATCCATTAGGAGAATCACCAGAAGGAATAATGGCTTCAACAGACACAATTTCCGACATGCTTACCCGCATTCGCAATGCCTGCGCCGTAAGACATAGCACTACCGAAGTGCCGACCACTAAAATGACCCTTAGCATCGCCAAAGTGCTCAAAAGCGAAGGCTTCATCGAAGACTACGCCGAAACCGGGGAAGGGATCAAACGGATGCTCGTTTTGACCTTGAAATACAAAGGTAAAACCCGTCAGCCTTTGATTAATACCCTAAAACGGGTGAGTAAGCCCGGTTTGCGAGTTTACGCCCCCAGCAAACAAATCCCTAAAGTTTTAGGCGGCATTGGCATCGCCATTGTCTCCACCTCCCACGGCATCATGACGGATCGAGATGCCCGTCGTCAGGGAATCGGCGGCGAAATTCTTTGTTACATCTGGTAGTCATTGGTCGAAGACTGCTTACAAATTATTGCTTAAACTTTTACTCTAAAAAATTACGCTTATGTCACGTATCGGCAAACGCCCTATTTCCCTTCCGGCGAAGGTCAGCGTTGAGATCACTGGACTCCATGTGAGTATTAAGGGGCCCAAAGGATCCCTTGAGCGAACTTTACCGGATAAAATTACTGTTGCCAAAGATGGGGAAACCCTCACCGTTACTCGCCAGGATGAATCCCGCATTGCCCGCGAGCGTCATGGTTTAGTCCGCACTCTTGTCGCTAACATGGTGGATGGGGTTGATAAAGGGTTTGAGCGCCGTCTTGAAATCCAAGGGGTCGGTTATCGAGCCCAGGCCCAAGGCAGCCAATTAACTCTTAATGTTGGCTATAGTAAGCCCGTTGAAATGACCATGCCCCAAGGCATTGAGGTCAAAGTCGAAAATAATACCCTAGTCATTTTGACCGGGATTGACAAGGAGCTCCTGGGCAATACGGCCGCGAAAATCCGTGCTGTCCGCCCCCCTGAACCCTATAAAGGTAAAGGAATTCGCTACCAAGGTGAATATGTCCGTCGTAAAGCTGGCAAGACAGGGAAAAAATAAACTATGAAAGATTCACGTAAATCCGCAACCCAGCGTCGTCACCGTCGCCTCCGTCGTAATTTGTCGGGCACTAACGAACGTCCCCGTTTGGCAGTGTTTCGATCCAATACCCACATCTATGCCCAGGTCATTGATGATGTGGCTCAGCATACCCTAGCGGCGGCTTCAACCCTTGATCCCGATATCAAAAAAGCCTTGTCTTCTACGGCTACCTGTGATGCGTCAGCAGAGGTGGGTAAGTTGGTGGCTCAACGGGCGATCGCCAAAGGCATTGAACAAGTCGTCTTTGATCGAGGCGGTAACCTTTATCACGGTCGGGTAAAAGCACTGGCGGATGCGGCCAGAGAAGCCGGTCTCAATTTCTAAGTTAACGAAACTTTTTAGCAACCAAGGAAATTATTATGGCAAAACGTCGCAAAACCAGTCGCGCCAAAAAAGAGGACACTAACTGGCAAGAGCGGGTCATTCAGATCCGTCGGGTCAGCAAAGTGGTCAAAGGCGGTAAAAAATTGAGCTTTCGGGCGATCGTAGTCGTTGGCAATGAAAGCGGCCAAGTCGGCGTCGGTGTCGGCAAAGCCGGGGACGTTATCGGAGCCGTTCGTAAAGGCGTCGCCGATGGCAAAAAACAACTCATTGACGTACCTTTGACCAAATCCAACTCCATTACGCACATCACCAACGGCATTTCCGGAGGAGCCAAAGTCGTGGTTCGCCCCGCGGCTCCAGGGACAGGGGTAATTGCGGGGGGAGCTGTTCGTACCGTTCTGGAATTGGCTGGGGTTAAAAATATCCTAGCCAAACAACTAGGTTCCAATAATCCCCTCAATAACGCCAGAGCCGCCATCAATGCCCTAGAAACCCTCCGGACCTTCTCTGAAGTCGCCGAAGAACGGGGCGTTTCCGTCGAGCATCTTTACGGATAAAGGCGTTGTAGAATGACGTCCCCTTGTTAATCCTTTGTGAATTTATTTTAGATATTAGCCATGAATTTGAGTGAACTCTCTCCAAAAGACGGTGCCAAAAAACGCCGTCGCCGCGTTGGGCGAGGTATTGCAGCAGGCCAAGGAGCCAGTTGTGGATTCGGAATGCGGGGGCAAAAATCGCGCTCCGGTACGGGAACCAAAGCTGGATTTGAAGGTGGACAAATGCCTCTCTATCGCCGCTTACCCAAACTCAAGCATTTTCCCCTCTACAACCCCAAACATTTCACCGTTATTAACGTTGGGAAATTGGCTGACCTTGCTTCAAATTCCGTTGTCACCTTAGACAGCTTGATGGCGGCAGGAATCGTCACCAGCAATGATGGCCCGTTAAAAATTCTGGGTGCGGGGGAAATCGCTGTTGCGTTGACCATTCATGCAGCTTGTAGCCAATCAGCCAAGGCAAAAATTGAAGCCGCCGGGGGCAGTGTTGTGATTAATGACTAACTGAGTCTCCCCCGTCCTTTCTAACCGAATAGGCGATAATGGGGTCATTCATCAGTTAGTCATTTGATAATTCGCACGATTACCAGGTATAAATAAATGGTCGTAAGTCGAGATAAAGCCCCCTCTGCCCAGGAAACGTTCATGCAGATGGCACAAGCGGCTGGCCTTAGGGGTCGGCTGCTTATTACTATTGGGCTGCTTATTTTAGTTCGCTTAGGGATTTTTATTCCGGTTCCAGACATTGATCGCCAGGCATTTGCCGCAGCCATTACCGATAACTCTGTGATTGGCTTTTTAAATATTTTTACAGGGGGCGGTATTTCCACCATTGGCATTTTTGCCCTGGGGATTTTGCCCTATATTAATGCTTCGATCATCATGCAACTCCTGACGGCAGCAATTCCTGCCCTAGAAGATTTGCAAAAAAAAGAAGGGGAAGCTGGACGACGCAAGATTTCCCAATATAGCCGTTATATTGCCTTTGGTTGGTGCATTATCCAAAGTGTGGGTTTGACCGTAGGGCTTTTACGCCCCTACGCTATTAACTACGGTCCTTTGTTTATTATTCAAACCGTTCTCGCTATCACGGCCGGTTCCATGTTTGTCATGTGGATTTCGGAATTGATCACCGAAAGAGGGATTGGCAATGGCGCTTCCTTGTTGATTTTTGTCAACATTGTGGCGACTCTCCCCCAAACCTTGGGACAAACCATTGAATACGCCCAGTCAGGTGGTCGGGAATCGATTACCGCCGTGGTGCTGTTGATGGTGGTCTTTTTGGTGATGATTGTCGGGATTGTCTTTGTTCAGGAAGGAACTCGCCGCATTCCGATTATTTCTGCCCGTCGTCAAGTCGGAAAACGCCTTTATCGAGAGCGTACTAGTTATTTGCCACTCCGCCTTAACCAAGGGGGCGTCATGCCCATTATTTTCGCCTCGGCTGTGTTGATTCTGCCGTCTTCTTTGGCGGGTTTTGCTAATAGCAACGAGGGATTAGGGGGCTTTGGTCAGGTTTTAATTCAGGTTGCTAATGCTCTGCGTCCAGGCACATGGGTTTATACGATTGTTTATTCCTTAATGATTTTCTTCTTTAGCTATTTTTATGCGAGTTTGATTGTCAATCCGGAAGACGTTTCTAAAAACCTAAAGAAGATGGGATCGAGTATTCCGGGGATTCGCCCTGGTAAAAAGACTGAGCAATATCTAGAAGGGGTTTTAAATCGACTGACCTTTTTGGGGGCAATCTTTTTAAGCTTCGTAGCCACCGTTCCTATTTTTGTGGAGCGGGCAACAGGTGTAACCACTTTCCAAGGTTTGGGGGCAACATCTCTCCTAATTTTGGTGGGGGTTGCGATCGATACGGCTAAACAAATCCAAACTTATGTAATTTCCCAACGCTATGAGGGGATGATTAAACAACCGTAAGTTTATCTAAGTCTTCTGAGGCAGAGGCAAACATTGATTGCTGAGTCAGTCTCAATGATTAAATCAAACAGTGCGGTGAAGGAAAGCCCAGTTAGGCAATTCCTTGACCGCTTTTTTCAAGGAGTTTTTAACAGATTATGGCCATGGCTAAAGGTTTAATTTTTCTCGGTGCACCGGGTTCTGGTAAAGGAACTCAAGCTCAAGTGCTGGCAGAACGGCTGGGGATTCCCCATATTTCTACAGGGGATATGCTCCGTCAGGCGATCGCCGATGGCACTGACTTGGGTAATCAAGCAAAGGCTTATATGGATAAGGGGGAGCTAGTACCCGATCAACTCATTTTGGGCATGATTGAAGAACGTCTAGGCCATACCGATGCTAAAGCCGGTTGGATTCTGGATGGTTTTCCCCGCAATGTTACCCAAGCCATTTTTTTAGATGAACTCTTAACCAATATTGGTCATCGTACTCAGTGGGTCATCAACCTGAAAGTACCTGATGAAGCCATTGTGGAACGGTTATTGGCGCGGGGACGAGCCGACGATAACGAAGCCACTATTCGCCGCCGTCTCCTCGTCTATACAGAGCAAACGGCACCCTTAATTGCCTATTTCCAACAACAAGGAAAACTGTATGCCCTTGACGGCAATCAGCCTGTGGCAGAAATTTCGACAGACCTACAAAAACTAACCAGTCGTTAATTGTCTTTAAAAATCAACGCGGCAGAAGATTTTTTAAAACTAAGTTAGATAGAACAGAAAAGCTATCAAAATTGATTAGCTAAAACAAGGATAAAGCTACAGCGACTTTTGAATAAAACTTAATTCTTGGTCAGCTTTAGTTCCCAAATTAGTCCTTCGTACTATCTTTTCTTCGTGGGTCAATGCCTGATTGTCGCTGGATTTCAACATAATTTCTCCATACTTTGTTATGATGGTTAGCAGCGACTGTATCACCGTTGAATTTTCGCTGTTAATTTTCTCTGATTTTTTGGAGGTTATTCCCCGCTTGTCTAAACAAGATTTAATTGAAATGGAGGGAACGGTTATGGAGTCGTTACCCAACGCCATGTTTCGGGTTGATCTCGATAACGGCTTTAATGTGTTAGCCCATATCTCCGGCAAGATTCGCCGTAATTACATCAAGATATTACCCGGCGATCGGGTTAAAGTAGAACTCACTCCCTACGATTTGACCAAAGGCCGTATTACTTACCGCTTAAAAAACAAAAAGTAAGTCCTTGTCTATGATATTCAGTGGGAATTATCTGGGCTAATTGGCTCAAATCCCGAACCCAATGTGACATTAGAACAATAACTTGTTATAATTAAGAGCTTGCAGTGTTGCCAACAAAAAATCAGGCATGAAAGTTAGAGCCTCCGTTAAAAAGATGTGTGATAAGTGCCGCGTTATTCGTAGACGCGGTCGAGTGATGGTTATTTGTTCTGCTAACCCCAAGCACAAACAGCGCCAAGGTTAGTGGTTCCCTCCATTGATGACCATCACAACTTGTTTTAATTCCTACCCCATAAAATTATTGAACTTTATAGAGGAAAATCAACGTGGCACGGATAGCTGGTGTTGACCTGCCTCGGGATAAGCGGGTGGAGATCGCCCTCACTTACCTTTATGGCATTGGTCTATCCCGATCTCATGAAATCTTAGCAGCAACAGGAGTGAATCCTGATGTTCGCATCAAAGACTTGAGCGATGAAGATGCGCTGAAGTTAAGGACTTACATCGACGAAAGTTACGAGATCGAAGGCGATCTCCGTCGTTGGGAAGCCATGAATATTAAACGCCTTGGGGATATCGGCACCTATCGGGGTCGTCGTCATCGTCAAGGTTTACCCGTACGGGGCCAAAGAACCAGAACTAATGCTCGTACCCGTCGGGGTCGTCGCTTAACCGTTGCTGGCAAGAAGAAAGTCCCGGCGAAGAAATAATCTTCCCGTTTTACCTGTTCTGTTTATTGAAGCCTTCAAGCGATTATTATGGCGCGTCCTACCAGAAAAACTGGGCCCAAAAAACAAAAAAAGAATGTCCCTAGCGGGGTGGCCCACATTCAATCCACATTCAATAACACTATTGTCACCATCTCTGATATCAGAGGGGATGTCATTTCTTGGGCCTCTGCTGGTTCCAGTGGCTTTAAAGGAGCCAAAAAAGGAACCCCCTATGCGGCTCAAACCGCTGCGGATTCCGCTGCTCGTCGTGCGATGGAACAGGGAATGCGGCAACTAGAAGTCATGGTCAGTGGTCCTGGCGCGGGTCGGGAAACTGCAATTCGGGCTCTCCAGGGAGCTGGATTGGAGATCACCCTAATTCGGGATGTTACTCCTATTCCCCATAACGGTTGTCGTCCCCCGAAACGACGCCGAGTCTAAGATTTATCAAGGACTTAATTGTCAATTCAGTGTGAAGCATCATTTTTGACCCTTCACATTTGAACCAGCTTTGCTAGGGTTAATTACAATTTCCTCTGACTGAGATAGCGTCGGTCAAGCTATTAAACGGAGATACAAGGGAGGTCGCGCTTGTGGCGCAATTTCAAATTGAGTGCGTGGAATCCAGCACAAAAAAAAATCAACAGCAGTATAGTAAATTTGCCCTTGAACCATTAGATCGGGGCCAAGGCACAACGGTTGGTAATGCGCTCAGACGAGTTTTGTTGTCCAATTTGCCAGGGGCTGCTGTCACGGCTATTCGGATTGCCGGTGTCAATCATGAGTTTGCAACCATTCCAGGCGTTCGTGAGGATGTTCTAGAAATCATGCTTAACATGAAAGAACTTGTTCTCAAGAGCTACTCTGATCACCCTCAAATTGGGCGGTTAGTAGCGATTGGTCCTGCAACCGTAACCGCAGCTCAGTTTGAAGTTCCTTCGGAAGTTGAGATTATTGATCCCAACCAATATATCGCAACCTTGGCGGAAGGGGCCAAACTTGAAATGGAGTTTCGGGTTGAGCGGGGCATTGGTTATCGAGTGATCGAGCGGGGCAAGGATGAAAATTCTTCCCTAGATTTTCTACAAATCGATGCCATTTTTATGCCCGTTACTAAGGTGAATTACACCATTGAAGATATTCGTTTAGATGGGTCGAGTCCCAAGGATCGACTTGTCTTGGATATTTGGACAAATGGCAGTATTCAACCCCGTGAAGCACTTTCTGAAGCGTCGGATATCATTGCGAACTTGTTTATACCGTTAAAAGATCTTAACGAGTTAGAAACAGCTCATAATGATTATCAAGATGAAGTTAATCCAGAAAGTCAAATTCCCATTGAGGAATTACAATTATCTGTGCGTGCTTATAATTGTTTAAAGCGGGCACAGATTAATACGGTTGCTGATTTACTTGAATACAGTCAAGAAGATCTGTTGGAAATTAAGAATTTTGGTCTGAAATCCGCAGAGGAAGTGATTGAGGCGTTGCAGAAACGTTTAGGGATCACGCTGCCCCATGAAAAGGCGAAGGCTTAAGCTTTCAATTTTGAAAACGGAGCAAGTCGGTTAGTTTCTCTTTTATTGTTGACTGCAATATTAGGGAAACTTTCCTTGAGTTAGGGGTATTTAGTTATCTTTAGTTTTTTTGCTAGGAGTTGAACCTTATGCGACATAGATGTCGAGTCCCCCAGTTGGGGAAACCTGCTGATCAGCGAAAAGCATTACTTCGGGCGTTGACGACGGAGTTGATCCGTCATGGACAAATTAAAACTACGAAGGCTAGGGCTAAAGCGGTCCGTTCTGAAGTAGAGCGAATGATTACTTTGGCCAAGGATGGATCTTTGACGGCCCGTCGTCGAGCTTTAGGTTATCTCTATGACAAGCCTACTGTTCATGCTTTATTTGATGACGCTCCCACTCGGTATAAAGACCGTAATGGGGGGTATACACGCATTATCAGAACCCTACCGCGACGGGGTGATAATGCGGAGATGGCCGTGATTGAGTTGGTTTAAGGACAGGTGGGCTGATTGATGACGACTGTTTCTTCTCGTAGCTCCGTTAAGCAGCGGGTTGCCCTCGTTATTCAATATGTGGGTACACGCTTTCATGGATGGCAACGTCAACCCAATTTTTTCTCTATCCAAGGGGAAATTGAGCAGGCGATCGCCAGAGTCGTGGGACAACCCGTGACTCTCCATGGAGCGGGACGAACGGATGCGGGCGTTCATGCAGCGGCCCAAGTTGCCCATTTCGATGATCCCAGCGGACAAATCCCAGCCCAACGTTGGAGCAAAGTGCTCAATGGTTTATTGCCTGAAGACATTTTGATTCGCGGTTCAGCCCCGGTGCCCTTGGATTGGCATGCTCGTTTTTCTGCTCTATGGCGTCGTTACCGTTACA
>Ga0315905_10003892_pt1 | contig 15326 bp, 16 predicted proteins | sample LakEriMetagenome_5_FD_203522 | JGI IMG/M metagenome (GOLD analysis project Ga0315905, IMG submission 203522) | Freshwater fungal communities from buoy surface, Lake Erie, Ohio, United States - Buoy 4 MA121 | ecosystem: Environmental > Aquatic > Freshwater > Lake | place: USA: Lake Erie, Ohio... | reverse complement strand
AAAAAAAAATAGTAAAGAGCATTTGATGCTAATGAGTGGGTGGTGGATGCGTGTTTAGGAAGAGCCATCGGGAAAGCTGAAGTGTGTCAAGAGGGGTCAGGGGTGGTCGGGGTGGGTCAAGGAATGCGTTTTGGGCGGCGCGTCCCACCCGAAACTGCGGTCTTAGACTCGGACTCACCAGACTCAGCGGGGCAGCAGGGCGATGACGATGAGTGGCGGGCAAGGAGAGCGTGTAATTCGCCCCGGCAGCCGCCGAAACGGTGGTTTTCAGCCTGCGGAAACGCGGCGATTTGCCGAGGAGCAGGGGTTGAGGGGGTACGACGGGGGGCAGGCGATGATCAGGCGACTGCGGGAGGGAGGCGAGAGGGAGGGAGGGCGAGATCGGGGCGGATTCCGGGGGGAAGATGCGCGAATGGGGCTGGCATCAACGCTGTTGAGCCAATTGGAGCCCGGAATGGAGCCGGAACCGGGGACGTGGAGTTTTGTGCAGGACTTGGAGGGGATGGCGGGGGTGCCGGCGGGGAGCTTGGACGCGGATATAGCGCTGCGGGCAGCGCAATTCATGGATTCGGGGCCTGGGGGTCCGAATTTGGGGGCGCGGGAGGCCGTAGCGATCGCTGTTGGTGAGCAGTTGTCAATGCCGAGGGAGAACAGGAGCGAGTTCCGGCGGCGGGGGCGTGATGACCAGGGGGAAGTGCGCCGGGCGTTTTATGAGCTGGGGCTGGGGAGGGCCCTGGAGCGTGCGGGGGATCTGGTGCCGGCGGGGACGGCGGTAGGAGAGGGACTGCGGGTCGAGGGGGTGGAGTACGGGCCCGACGAGCCGGCGGTCCAGGCGCTGCGGAGCAAGGTGCGGCAGCTGGACCAGGACGAGCAGCGGCTGCTACGGCAGACGTTTGGGCACGGGAAGAAGGTGGGGACGAGCGGACGCCGGAATGCGCTGGCCAAGGAGTCGTTCGGTGAGCGGGCGGTTGGCGGCGATGTGCCGTTGCTGATGGCGCGCCGATCGGAGCAGAAGCGGTGGGACGGGAGCACGGTGACAGAGGTGCCGACGGTGCAGCAGCCACGGGAGCAGAAGTGGGTGCAGCAGGCGCGAGAGCAGGCGCAGCGGACCGCGGCCTACGGCGCCAGCCCGGCGGAGCGGGCGCGTGCGGGGCAAATGCTGAAGCAGCTGGAAGCGATTGCTGACCAGAGCGCCTACGAGCTGAACGAGAAAGGGAAAGCGCGGCGGGTGCTGGCGGTGGACCCGCGGGGCGTGCGGCAGCTGCTGGTGGATCCGAGTGTGGTGCTGGATCCGATGGATCTGGGGCTGACGGACGACCACCCGCTGGTTGAGCTGGCTAAGCGGTATTCGCGGTCCGAGCCTGCGACGGGGAAATTCGAGATGGGGTCCTACGAGGCGGTAGGAGCGCCGAATCCGGAAGAGTGGAACGTCGACGAACTTGGTCGGACGCACGGATTCAGCCGACCGAACGACCCTGGGGTGCCGAGGGTGGCGACATGGCCAACGGTGGGACAGGCCTTCCAGCGAGCGCTGGAGGAGGCCGAAACACCAGTGCGGACGCTGGTGATGGGGCGGCGGCCGGTGGAGCCGGACTTCGGGGCAGTGCAGCGATATTGGAACGAGGCCGACGTGAAGCCGATGGTGGCTGACCTGGGCGACGGGCGGCTGGCGATTGTGCAAGAGCAGGACGGACGGCCGGTGCCGGGCCCGGAGGTGTTTGCCGTGGATCAGTGGGTGCCGGAGCAGGGCGAGGGCGATGAGGTGTTCACCAGGCGGTATCGGGTGGGGGAGAACGCGAAGTGGCGGCAGGAGAAGCTGGAGGGAGCGCGGTCACTGGTGCAGGCGCTGGCGGAGTATGCGGGGGTCCCGGGGGATTGGCGACTGGTGGGGGACACCGGGCTGACGGATCCGATGATCAACGCGGTGCAGAACACGGCGTTGCAGCGGACGCTGGGGGCTGACGCGGTGTCGAGCCGGAGTGCGGCGGTGCGCGGGGAGTTCCCTGACCGGGTGGAGCGGGTGGGACGAGCGGAGAGGGGGACGGTGTACGACAACCCACTATTCACGGTGCTGGATACGCTCTCGAGACTGGTCGGCCGCCCAGCGGAGGACGCCCCGGTGCGCGCGCCGGCGATTGGGCCGACACCTGCGAGCCAGGCGTATGGCGAGACGTGGCACGGAGTGGTGAAACCGCTGCTGGAACATGCGCGAGACGTGCAGGGCAGGCGGCTGGACGCAGCGCCGGGGACGTGGCAGTTCGACGACTTCAAGGGTGGCGAGGTCTATCCGGGGGTGCCAGTGCCGCCGCCAGTGCCAGTGCCAACGGCTGAAAGCGTGATGGGCGGATATGCACTGAACCAGGGCGCGGCGCCGCCTGGCGGGCTGGCGCCACGGCAGGCGGCGGAAGTGATGCGGACCCCAAGCCGGTTCGATCGGCAGACGGTGGCAGCGATAGAGGGCTGGCTGGGGGAGAACGTCATGTCGCCGACGCGGCTGACGCAGGAGGAGTTGGCGCTTCTGGCCCCTGGGCCGGACTACTCGGCGCCCGCGGCGCGGCCGATCGACGTGGGCGCAGAACTAGGGCTGAACGCGGTGACGGGCCCCGGGCGGTACGGGGACGAGGCGCGGCCTGCGATTGTGCCCAACTACGGGGCGCTGGTGCAGCAGGCGCAGGTCCAGGGGGCGCGCCGGCAGACGGAGCCCGACGGGCTACCGGTGGTGGACTACGAGGCGCGAGTGGCGGCGAAGCTGCTGGCTGAGCAAGCCCTGGCGCGAGCGCGAAGGATGTGAGCGAAGCCGCCTAGGATGGGCGTCTCAGGTTGAGACCTATGGCTGGCGGCCTTTCCCTCTCTCCGTTGACAGGCCCGCCTGATTCGGTGCGGCGCGCGCTTAGCGCTGCGGTTGTGAATGCGAACAGCCTGAAGGAGTCTCCGGCGTCTAGCCCAACCCGTGCGGGGGTGTCGGTGCGAGGGACGCCGTCTCCGGCTGGGACGACGCGGTTCGCGGGCGATGAGATCGCTGAGGCGTTCCAGCGGGCGGACCTGGTGGCGGCGGCCGGGCCGGCGCTGAAGGGATTCATGGATGCGATGCAGTCCCCCGGATCACCGTTTGCGCTGCCACCGGCAATGGCGCCGGTGCAGCCTTCGCCTGGATCGGCGAGCAGGCCACGGGGCGGGCCCGGAGGGATCGCATGAGCATGAGATTCGCGGGGCTGGGCGGACGGGCGCTGGACTACCTGAAGCGGGTGCTGGTACCTCGCAACGAGGCGGGCGAGATCGACAAGCTGCAGATGGGGCTGGAGTACGGGGGCAACGGTCTAGCGGCGCTGTTTTCCGGGGCGGCGTTCGGGGGCGGCAATGCTGGGGATTCGCTGGCGATCGGGACCGAAGATCTGGGGATTGGGCTGCTTGGATCCTTGGGCGGCCGAGTGGCTGGCGACCGAGTGGGCAGGCTGCTGAAGCTGCAGAGTCCGCAGGCGCTGGACATGGCCAGGCTGGGCGGCTCGATGGTGACCGAAATAGGGGTTGGCTTCGGGTCGCCGCGGCCGCTGATGGAGGGGGTCTTGCAGAAGCAGCAACAGCGGGCAGACGCCAAGCAAGCGCCCGCAGCTGCGGCGCCACCGCCGGCACCAGCGCAAGGCGGCTTCGTGCGGCAGCAGTTCGGGCCATCGCCACTGGAGCTGCCGTCGAATTACGGAGCAGCCAGCCCTGGCCTGGCGACGGGCGACAGCAGCGACGCAATGTTCGCTCGGTTTCTGGCGCAGCAGCCAAAGGAAGTACAGGACCTTGTCCTGCAGTCGATGGGGAACTGAGCAATGGCGAACGGCTCGCAGGTGATCCAAAACGCGAATCTTCCCTTCGATTGGGATGAGCTGAAGTGGATTGCTGCGCAGGCGTTCCGCTCGAATCCGCGGGCGTTCCAGGATGCGCAGACCGCGGCGGTGGGGAGTGGCTACGAGGCGTCGCTGTTCGAGGACGTGACAGCCAACTCGCCCTTGGTGGATTATGTGCGGCAGCACCTGCCGGGGCGGCTCGGGGACACCAGGGCGGGGCAGTCGTTGCCGTGGAACACGCCGGAATGGGTGCAGAGGATCCCGCTGGGTGGGTATAGCAAGGAGCGGATGGAGTCGTTTGCGCGTTCGCGGGAATCGAACCCGGAGATGCGGGCGACGACAGTGCAGCGGGATGTGACGCCGGAATTTGAATCACCGACAGTGGACGTACCGATCGGTGACAGCGGACGGCGAAAGGCCGCGCAGGCGTTCGGGGTGACGATGGCCGACACGGTTGGAGTGCAGGGGCTGATGAACCTGTGGTGGCTGATGAACGCGGGCGAGGCGGTGACGAGCGTGGCCACGCTGCAGGGGCTCCACAACGCGCAGGCGGGGATCTCGGACGTGCGGGCGCCTTTGCTGCAGAGCCGGTCGATGCGGATGGCGGCCACGGCACCGGCGTGGATTGCGATGAAGTTCGCCAATGGCAGCCTTGGGCGACTGGATGGCTACGGGGCTGCCTCGCCAGGAGAAGGCGACCGGCGGGAGTCGAGTAGCCCGGTGGCGGAGTTTTTAAGTGAGATGGTGCTGGGCCGGAGCGGGGAGCTGCTGCCGTACCGGGAGTTCGTGCAGGAGCGGCCTGACGTGAGCAAGGGGGAGTACGAGCAGTACAAGGCGTTCCTGCATGGCAACAAGTTTCCGATCAAGTTCACCCCCGATGGGATCCACGGGGCGGAGGTGAACCTCTTGGGCAAGTCGCTGCCGGTAGCGACCGCGATTATCCCAGCGGCGGCGATGGCCCTGGGGGGCCGGGCGGGGGCGAGGCGAGCGGCACTGCGGCTGAAGGAGAGCGGAGTGGATCCGGTGAGCGGGGAGATCGGGGTGGATCTGCTGCAGCGGAGACAGGACGCGCGGGGAAAACTGGCGGCGCTCAAGGGGACGCCGCAGGACGAGCGGGGCCCGGCGGAGTCGTATGAGGCGGCGGTTGCGGACGCCGTGGCGAATCACGGCAAGTACAACCGTGCGGTAGAGAACGAGGTGCTCAAGGACGTGCTGATCCACGGAGGTGGGTCACTGACGACGGCGGCCCTGATCGGCTCGACCCTGGAAGGCGTTCGGAGGGGGCTGAAGGGCAGGGCGCCGGTCGAAGAAGAGGAAGAGCCTGGGACCGCGCCGGCTGAGTTGCCCGCGCCGCCCCGGGTGGGCCAGAATGGGGCAATTGGAGGACGGCGATGAGACCGAACGTGATGGGCGGGAGCAGTTTCGCTGGTGGCGGCGAAGGGGGCAGCGCCGTGGACGCCTTTGCTTCGGCCAGGACGGCGGGCGTTCGGGGGATGGGGGAGATGATCGGGCGAGGGTTGAGCAATCAGGCCAGTGCGATCGCACAGAAACAGGTCAATGACGAGCAGATGAGAGCTTTCCGCAGCGTCAACAGGCGAAAGCCGAAGAGCTACCCGGCGGGCTCCATGGGCTCCGCGCAGTCGCAGGGCACGGGCAGGGATAATTCGCAGGTGCTCGAGGCGATCGGTGGTGTCCTTGGCCAGATTGTTTCCGGCGGCAGGCGATGAGACGCGACTACGAATTTTCAGGCAGTTACACGCCCGAGCAGGCCTACGCGCCGCCGGGCGCTGCGCAGTTCACGAAGAGGGACTGGGGCGATGGCCAGGGCGGCTCGCTGGCAAGTAGTGCGCCAGGGCCTGTGCAGGCACTGCCGCTGGCGACGGCAGGACAGTCGGCGGCCTCGGGCCCGGGGCGGGGCATGGACAGCGTGCGAGCAGCTGCAGAAAGTGATCCGGTGAGGCCAAATCAGGAGGGATTCAGGGCGAGCAGCGATGCCGGCCGTGCCTTTGCGAGCGGGAGCGAAGCGCTGTCCCAGGCGCAGGGGAGCGCGGCTGCTATGGCGCTGGATGGCACAGGGCAAGCACTGATGCAGAGAAGCCAGGGGCTTGCAGATGCCAGGCTGTGGGAAGAACAGCAGCAGCAGGCGATGAAGGACTACAGCGTGCAGCAGAAAGCGGCAAAGAGGAAGAGCACCGGCGGCGGCCTCCTTGGAGCGATCGGATCGGTGGTCGGATCAGTCTTTGGTGGACCCGCTGGAGGAGCGATCGGCGGGGCGGCCGGCAAGGCTCTGGGCGGACTGTTCGGCTAGGGCCTCAGAGCGCTTAGAATCTGGGGAGTTTCGTCGCCGTCTCGGAGATGCCACCGTACGTCCCAGGCGGTCCGCTGGCGGTCAGACCGCGCTACGCGAGGGTTACTCCTGAGGCGATTGATGCCGAGGTTGCGAGGCCTCCGTCTTCTGGCGGCGCCGGTGGCGGTATTTCGGGCGGTCCTCGCTGGGCCGGCGACCTGATGTCTTCGCTGAGCAGCCTTGCCGGCGGCATGGGCCGCAAACGGCTGATCGCTGGCGGGGCTGGTATCGGCGGGTTGCTGGCCGCTGCCGGCGAGATGGGGGACAAGAGTGAAACCCCTCAGCAGAACCTGGTGGACGCCACCGGTGCGGGCGTGGGTAGCTTGGCCGCGTTGGCGCCACTGGCGTTCGGAATGAGCGGTCCCATGGGATGGCTCGCGGCTGCCGGGCTGGGGTTGGCAGGCAGTCAGGTGGGCAAGGCGGGGCTGCGGGGAGCGACGGACCTGGTGGGGCTGACTCGATCTGACACTCCCGAGCAGAAGGCCATTCAAAACGCCCTCAACGCCAACGAGGCTGGGATCACGATGGATTCTCGCCGCCGGCAGGCGAACCTGCCGATCGCTGAGCAGGAGATGGCGCTGGCCCGGCAGAACGACATCTTGCGCATGAAGGCAGACCTCGAGGCGCGCCAGCAGGCCGCCTACGCCCAGGCGGTACTGGCGATGGCCCAGGGCGGGTCCAACCAGGCCCTGGGAGCGATGTCAGGGGCGGCTCAGCAGATTCTTTCAATGCCCAATCCGTACTGATCGGCTATGAGCGCTCTTGCTGGTGCCTACACTCAGACGTTTCGCCCGGTCGCCCCGCTCCAAGGGACGGTGTTCGATAACGGCTCGGACATGCTGCTTGGGCAGATGCCGATGCAGACGGCTGCCTTGATAGCGCCACTGGCCCAGACTGAGCTCAACAACCAGGCGCAACTGGCCAACACGACCCTGGTCAATCGCCAGCGGACCCTGGAGCAGAAGACCGAGATTGCGGCGCTGGAGAAGCAGCGCAAGCAAACCCGCAAGGCGACGCTGGCGGATCGGCTTCTGCAGTCCGCCTCTGGCCTGCGGGGCTCGGGGGCGAAGGAATGGGCGATGGGGCAGTTGTTTGCCCCCCAAGGTGATGGACTCGCCCGGGCGGGCAACCGCTACGGGACAGGGCTGGCCACCTTTGAGGGGGCGCAGGCCGGGAACGCGCCGCTGCTGCAGACTTACCTTGGCGCAGCAACGAACGCTGATAGAGCCCGATCGAGCCTCCCCGCACCAACCATGAGGAATTGAGCCATGAATCCACTCGATCTGTTCAAGCCGAACCCCTACACCTACAAGTCGCCGGAAGTGCCGAAGGTGCCTGCCAGCAAGCCGCAAGAGGCTGTGGTCGCGCCGGGATTGTCGTCGCCAACGCAGATGGGGGAGGGCCTGAGGGAACAGGCGTGGCAGGACGCCTACCGAACCGATTGGTCGCAGAGGCGAGGGATTGATAACGGCGTCTACGGCAGAATGCGCATGGCGCCCCTGCTGCGAGAGGAAGCCAGGACTGGCAGCCAGATCCGGGTGGACGAGAACAAGGCGATAAGAGATAACTACACCGACAATCAGCTCAGGCTGGGAGGCCAGACCTTCAATCAGGGATTAACGGTCGCCGACCGCTATGTTGGCTTGGGCAAAGACACCAACGACAGGGTGTCCACGGCCGTCACTGGCGAGCAGACCAATGATGCCGCCCGGCTGCAGCTGATGCGGGACGTACTGATGAAGCCCAAGGGTTTCACCGAGACCCTCTTCGAGCTGACTGGTGCCATTGCACCGATTGTTTCTCTTTTCGTCTGAGCCATGGCATCTCTTGCATCGGGTACTGGCTCTGGCGTGCAACCCTACGGGGGGAGCGTCGCGGCATCGATCTATGACAGGTCTCAGTCGGGACTGGTGAATCTGGCGAACAAGTATGCCGGCAATGAAGCACTCTCGGGGGTCGCGGTTGGGAAGCTTGCAGATAGCTATGGGACGGGCCTCAACACAGCGGCGCAGATCGAGTACGATAACGCCTTCTTGGGGTCGCTGACGCGGTACCAGCAGAGTGTTGAAAACCTGCGCAAGGGGAATACCCTCGAACTCCTGGCGGCCGAGACCGGCTCGAAAAAAGAATTGATGAGCGTTGAAGGCGAACTGACCAAGGACCAGATCATGACCCAAGGGGACCAGCAGCGGCGAGGCCTTGTCACCGGTGGCGAGCAGGACCGGCTTGGGGTGGCTGCCCGAGGCGAGCAGGACCGGCTGGGCTACCGGGTACAGGGCGAGGAGAGCCGGCTGTCGCAGAACAACGCGACGGACAACACGAACCGGCTGCGGGATAGTGACAGGGACCGGGTCCGTCAGCAAGGCCAGAGGTACTACGGATGATGCCTGCGCAGGCGGTCAGCCAGGTGGCGCAATTTCTGCGCATGCTGGCTGACACCGATCGAGAGCTGTTCATTGACACGGTGGAGACCGCCACTTCGCCGATCGAGATTTGGACTCTGGCGACAGTGCTGGGGTACACCGGCTCAATGGGCGACCTAATCGCCTGGGCCAATGAGCTGTATCCACGGACAGACCGGCGCAAGGTGTTGCTGGCAGAAGCGGACAAGCTGAAGACCGACATTGCGAACGCCCGAGCCCTGATAGCCAGCGAGGCCCTGGACGCCAAGGAGGGGTACTCGCGGATTGCGTTCCTCTCGCGGGAGCTACGGGGGCATCTCACCGAAGTGGACAAGATGGCGCGAACCCTCGATAGGCGGGGCTTGATGATGGCCGGGGCAGATCGGGTGATGCGAGAGCTGCGGACAATCTTTGCGGGAAGCGTCGACATGGAGTCAGCGTTGGCTCAAGCGTTCAAGGCAGTGTGGGCAGTCCTGATAGACGAGCGCTAGGCCGGCCAAGCTGTCTCAATTTGCGTCTCATGCGTCTTGCTTTAGCCTGGCAGGATGCCGGCCACGTCTCGCGTTCTCGCTTACCGCCGGGCTGCCCGTGAAGCTGCGGTGTCGGCCATGGCTTCTGCCGCGGCGGCCAACCCTGTCGTGCCCTTCGCTCAGGGCGCGCCCGAGGTAAAGGAGGTTGCCGACGAGACGCCAGCGGAGATCCTGGCAGCCCGCGAGAGTTTCGAGGCATTCTGCACCCGCATGGGCAAGCCGCCGCCGCGGCACATGCGCGAGTGGTACGAGGTCTTTCTCACAGGCCAGAGCAACGAGCACCTGAGCCATATCGCTGGGCCCGATACGGCGCTGCTGAGCCCCAGGGGAAGCGCCAAGTCCACCTTCGTGGCGATGCTGCTGGCCTGGCTGATCGGCAAGCACGCCCTGGAGCACAAGCTGCTGCGCGTTCTCTACGTGTCCTACAACGTGAAGGTGGCAAAGGCCAAGAGCGCGGCGGTCAAGTCGATCATCAATTCGGACGACTACCGGCTGATCTTTCCGAATGTGCGCCTCAGCCGGCAGAAGAAGGGGGATGAGCTATGGGAGATCGACTTCACTTTCGCGGGGATCGACGTGCGAGGGGAGGACGCCTTCACCCTGGCTTGCGCCGGCCTGCGAGGCGCAATCACCTCGAAGCGGGCCAGCCTAATCGTAGTGGACGATCTGATCAAGAGCCAGTCGGACATCGCGAATCCGGACGTGCGCCGGGAGATGGAGCACAACTGGAGCGCGGTGATTGAGCCCACCCGGTTCGAGGGTGGCCGCTCGCTGGTACTGGGTACCCGGTTCCACTTTGACGACATGTTCGCGACCGCCTTCGTACCCAAGAACGGCTGGAAGGTGATCAGGCAGGCGGCGATCGAATACAGCGACGACGGCACGCCACGCAGCTACTGGCCGGGGATGTGGAGTCTCAAGTATCTGCTGGGCAAGCAGACCAAGGACCACGTCGCCTTCGCGTATCAGTACCTCAACCAACCGGTGTCAACCACCGAGTTGGGGATCAACCCGAGCCTGTTCCGCATGGTCGAGCTCCCCGAGGTCTACGACGAGATCGGAGTCGGGATCGACCTGTCGGCCGGGCTTACCGAACGGCACGACTGGACCGTGTTCACGCTGGCCGGCCGCCTGGGGGATGCCTGTTACATAATCGACTACCGGCGGCTGCGCACGATCGGCAACCTCGAGAAGATCGATGCGCTCTGCGAGCTGCTGGTCGAGTGGAACCTGCTGCGGGAGGGGGAGCCGCTGAGCGACGGGAAGCCTCAGTTCTTTGCGACGTCCAGCGAGGTGACGATCTGGCCGGAAGCAGTGGCTTACCAGAAGTCGTTCAGCGGGGATTTCCAGCGAATCTGCCACGAGGAGCGGCAGCTGTTCAACCTGCGGCCCAGCCCGATCAAGGGGCTGAGGGGGGACAAAATGGCGCGCCTGCGGGGAATAATGGGGCTGCTGCAGACCGGCAAGGTCCGGTTCAACCGGTACCGGGACTTCAAGGTGATGATCGATGAGGTCGTCAATTTCGGCCACTGCACGAATGACGACTGCGCGGACAGTCTTAACATTGTGGTTCAGTCACTGATGAGCCGCTCCGCGGTCGAGGTCGAATACTGAAATGCCGGCAGCCAAATCCCAACGTTTTCGTGAGTTACTAGAGGCTCTCAGGTCCCGCACGGCATCTGGTGAATCGGACACTTTGGTGGTGGGCGGCCACTTGGTCCAGCAGCAACTGTTCATGCTGCGGCAAGGTATCGAGTTTTACCCCAAGCAGGACACCTTCGGGCATCGCAAGACGTTTCTGCAGAATCTGATCACCGAGAACGAGGTCGATCAGCGTCTGGAGGGCGTGGTTGACGACTTCTTGCTGGACGGCAAGGGGATCTGGTTCTTCCGCCCGGTCAGGGATAGTTACCGGATCCTGTGGTTCCCTAAGAGCGACTACCGGGCGTATTACGACGCGATGGCTGAGATCGACGAGCTGATCCTGGTCTACAGCTACGAGGTAAAGCCAGGGGCGGGGATGTCGGCCAATCCCGGGCCCAACGGCCAGATGCAGCAGTGGGTGAAGCTTGTGGTACGCCGGGACTCGATTCGTGAAACGATCCTGATGTCGCGGCCGAACCTTGACGCGGCCGGGCCGTTCACAGGCGAGATGTTCGGCAGAACCAGGACGGTGCGCAATTCCCTGGGCTTCATCCCGGCGGTAGAAGCTTTCAATAAAATGAGGTCCACCGGGATGGACGCCACCGGTGACTTCGATTGGCTGGAGTCGCAAATAACCGGCCACGACGAGCTGGTAGGCAACATCAGGGAAAACATCAGGTTTTTTGGCAACCCGACCCTGGTGTCTTCAAGACCCAAGACGGACATCACGACCGAGGCTTCGACTGGATCGCCGGCGCAGCGGCCGACAATTGCGTCTCAGGCTGGCTTCTCTGGCGAAGGGGCGCCTTCAACGCGGATGTCGCCGCCAGCGGGCTCGGGGGGCGGGCGTGAGCGTGGCTTCAAGATTGCTCGAATTATTTCTAACGTGGACCCCACTGACCGGGTGGCGTATATCACGCCAGACTCGGTCAGTGGCGATCAAAATCTCTACGCTCGTCAGTACCGCGAAGAGCTGCGGGGGGTCCTGGGTGGCGTCGACGAGCTGGGGATAAGTAGCGGGGCAACTGCCTACGAGATCAAGAGCCTGTTTGGCCGGCCTGCCGCCACGGCCGGGCGGAAGTGCCGCGGACTGCTCACCTACGGGCTGTGCAAGCTGCTGGCGCTGATCATCTACAACGAGGAGCGGGTGTTTCGCGAATCGTTCGCCGCGGCGATCAAAATGAAGCGCCCTGAGGCGCCTCTGCAGGAAGAGATTACCGATCCCAAGAAGTTCCGCAAGGAGGCCGAGGCGTTCGACGCGGCGATGGCCAAGTACGACGCCAAGCTCGAAGAGGCAATCCGCAAGGCGGTGCAAGAGCAGGCCATGCCGCCTGGGGTAACGGGACTGATTCCCGACGGGGACCGCCAGGTGGATTGGCGCTGGCGCGGGCCAGTGTTCGAGGACTCGGCGGATGACATCCTGCAGAAGTCGATTGTGGTGCGCAACCTGCAAGAACTGGGAGTTGCCTCGGTTGAGGCCTTGCGTCATCTGTTCCCCGACAAAACAGATGAAGAACGAAGTGCAATGTTGAGCGGCTTCCCGTTTAGGATGGCGCAGCAGACCCAGGCCAGTATTGCGACTTTTCTGTCGCTGGTGTCCCAGATGCAGCAAACGCCGCATCCTCAGGCCCCTAATCTGCCGCTCCTGGCAGACCCTAGACTGGACCTGACGCCCTACATCTACCGGGCCTTCGATTTCCTCAAGCGAGAGCTGACCTATGCAGGGACCTACCGCGACTCCTCAGGCTCCGGCGATCCCGCAGGACTCGATGCCTTCCAGCGCTCCCGCCTCGCCAGAGGCCTACCAGCAAGCACCGGCGGCGAGCCACCCACCTTCGTACCAGACGGCTCCGGCGCCACAGGCCCTGGTAGTGCCCTATTCCCAACCGGCGCCCCAGGCGGTGAGCCAATGGGACGCGGCTCTTCAAGGGCTTTACAGCTCTTCGAGCGCGACGCCCAGCTACCAGGCCCCGGCTCAGTTCTGGCCACAGACCCAGCCAGCACCCGCCCCGGCTCCAGCTCCGGCTGGGGTGATGGCCCCGCCCCAGGTGTTCCAGCAACCGGTTTACAGCCCCGCGCCCTACTCCCAGCCGCATCCGGCCCAGGCCCAGCTCCAGCAGTGGGCGGTGACCCCTTCGCAGTTGGCTACCGCCGCACCAACGGGCGACCAGTACCTGGACGGCCTCAGCGGCGCAAGTCTTGAGGTTCTGCAGCATTTCGGGCCCGAGGCCCCGGCGCTGCTCAATCACTATTCCTGCGTGATTGAGGACGCTCTGTTGCGTCAGGCCCAGCAGACTCTCGATGTGACTGCCCAGGCCCAGCGGCTTCACCAAAACCTGCAGAACGCTCACACCTTGATCACCGCAGCCGCCGAGGACAACGCGGCTTATCACACTATCCTCTCAAACCCTTCCCTGCTAGCCCAGTACACTACTGAGTTTTTCGGCCCCGGTGGCCCCGGTGGGCTGCCTGCAGCTCCCGTCCAGGAAGGTCCTCGTGACCGCCTGGCCGCCGAAGTGGCCTACGGCGAATCCAGCGGACGCATGCTGCCCCCCAGGAGCGGTGCGCGAGCCCCCGAGCTGATGGAAGGCTACGACCAGTACCCCGTTGGGGGCACGCCCCAGGGCTATCCCCAGCTCCAGGCTCAGGGTCAACCCCAGTTCCAGGCTCAGCCCCCCGAGCCCCAAGGCCAGTCCTTGTATCAGCGCCCGCAACTGGAGATGCGGCCCCCGGGGCAGGGTGGCAGCGCGAACGGCAATGACATCCTGGCGACCGTTTTCGCTTTGATGGACAGCGACCCCAGGGCCGCTGCTGCGTTCTACAGCCAGAACATGGACGCGCTACCCCCAGCCCTGATGTCCCGCCAGCTGATGGGTGAGAACTGATGAACGCTTCCAACTTCGTGGCCTCGGCCCCCCATTTGCAGCAACCGGGTTCGGCTATGGCTTTGGCCTACAAGAACGGGCTCAAGCAGCACGTCTTGTCCCAGGGCGGAGAGCTTCCCGGCCATGCCGGGGTGGCGGCGATCGCTCAGGCGGCCGGAGTCGATATGAGCGACCAGGCGGCAGTCACCGCTGTTTTGGCCCAGGCCGTTGGGGCCCCTGCCTGAGCGTGGCACCCGGGCGCTGAGCCAGGCCGCCGATCTGGTCCGCGAAACGACGCCCCTGATCGAAAAGGCACGCCTGAACGAGTCCGGGGTTGCGGAAGTTGGGTATCGGTTGACGATGCACGGCTGGACCGGGGTGATCCTGGGGGATCGGGCGACCCAGGCGCAGGCGGATGCCCTGCTGTCGCAGGCACTGCTTTCTTGCGACGAGCTGGCCCGCAAGACCCTGGCAGGCTGGGATCTGCTGGGGCCGTCGCAGCGAGCGGCGGTGCTGGCCTTTTTGTTGGGCCCGGGCTGCGGCGATGAGCGGGGGGTGCAGCACGAGCAAGTGCATAGGCGCCGGCAGCTGCGCTCGATCTGGAGCTATCCGGGCGCAATCGAGTCCTTGTTGCTGAAGTTCGATCGCGACAACCTTGGTAGACTTTCGCCTGAACTCACCAACCGTCGTCAGCGTGAAGCAGCCCTTTGGAACCTTGAAACCGTCATGACCCAGACCTTGAAGGCCACGCAGGACACGTTCCTGAAAAAGGCTCCAATCCCCAGCAGCTACCTTTCTGCCTCTGGGCGAATTAAGGTGGCGCCGAATCAGTTGATCCGCTTTACCTCAATCGAAGAGATTGCGGGCGACGCGCACGACTTGGTGACCGTCGAGGGGCAGCCCGGCCAGTGGTACGTCTTCGGGCCCCACTTCGCCCCCGAGGTCGCGCCAGTTCCCGCGATCGGGCGGATCACCACCGTGGACTGGACCGATCTGAACGCGCCCGTGGGCCGGTACTTCACGGTCCGCGAGGTGCTGCGGGGAGACCTGCGCCGGCGCCCGGCAGCTGGCTCGCCCGAGGAAAAGAACATCCTGGCGGTGATTCGCGATGCTGATGCGATCCGGGAGCACTGGAACGGAGCATTGCTCCTGACCAGCGGCTACCGGCCTGAGCCCTACAACCGGGCGGCCGGCGGGGTGGCAGACAGCCGACATGTCGTGGGAGACGCCTTGGACATCTACCCAGCCGACGGCGATCTCGATGGTATGATCCGGTGGCTTAAGCCTCGCTGGAGCGGCGCCCTAGGCGACGGACGCCGCAAAGGGTTCCTGCACATCGACAAGCGCAACGGCGGCGGGTTCCACCCGAGGGCCGGCGTTTCACCTTTCGTCACTTGGGATTACTGATCATGGATCTACCGATGCACCCGATTCCTGGCCCCGCAGACGGCATTCGCGGTTCCGACGGGAAGCACTGGCACTGCTCGATGGATGCGATGGCTTGGGCCAAGGCGTTCGTGGCGATCAACCCGGACACCAGGCTTGCCCAGTTGCACGGTGACGGCCTGCAGGTCGATACCACCGACGCCATGCTCGGTTGGTTCGCCAACGCCATCATGGCGGGCTACGACGAGTCCCGGAGGCGCCCGGCCGACGAGGACACCAGCGACGGGTACCACACCTTCCGCGAGCTCTACGAGCACCGG
>Ga0315905_10003891_pt1 | contig 15327 bp, 11 predicted proteins | sample LakEriMetagenome_5_FD_203522 | JGI IMG/M metagenome (GOLD analysis project Ga0315905, IMG submission 203522) | Freshwater fungal communities from buoy surface, Lake Erie, Ohio, United States - Buoy 4 MA121 | ecosystem: Environmental > Aquatic > Freshwater > Lake | place: USA: Lake Erie, Ohio... | reverse complement strand
TATTATCGGAAAGCTTTGGTTGATTTATTCTATTAAGATAGTATCTCAAATAGTCAAGGAAACCCATATTAGCAGAGCCACCTTTGACAACATTCAAAAACACAGTTCCTAAAGGCACACCAGGTGATGATCCAGCAGCTGGTCTTGTTCCGCCACCAGAAGACGGACCCCAAATTTCGTTTCCATTTGTATCTATTTTAGTGGTATTAAACATCGTGGGTGGGTTTTCTTTATCATCATAAACCCCCATCACAGAACCATATGTAGTAGGATTCAACCCATATATTTTATGCAAATCTGTTGAAGGCAAAGAATTCCATAGTTGCTCTAAATCACTTTTTTCAACACAACCTTTAGGTGAAAATGAAATTTCTCTTTCTGTATTAGTAGTGGATCCAAATACTGCAATATTAATATTAACAGTAGAAGAACCAATTTCTTTAATTTTATTAGCCCACCACTCATAAATCTCAGAAGCGGCCTCTCTGTCATTTACAGTTGAAGAAGATGCAATAAAACTAGTAAGTTCTCTTTTATTTTTAAACTGGCTTTCATTGGCTGTTTGGGACATTTGCAGTCCTAAACCTTGCAGTAAATCTCTCACACCCGCAGTTTTAATTCTTTTGCTAGATGCTATTTTTTCAAGTACTTCGGTGTCTTCATACTTGCATGCAGTGTTGATAATTGACTTTAAATCTTGGTTATTCAATTGATTTCTCCAGAATATCTCTAGAGTTGTTTTACTGATTTAGCCCTAGTTGTCCTTGTTTTGATTACATAGTTCTCAGGATTTTCAATGCAGTCAAGATCAAATATTACTTCGTGGGTTTTATCACTATAGTTACCCAAAAGATCAAAAGCTGCACCCGAAACTGCCTTTTTAACCAATGAATTCAACGCTCTAGTTCCTGTACCCATTTTCAAGACACGATTAATAATTCCATCAATAAATTCATCAGTAAATGTAATTTTATAGTTAGACTCAGCAAATAATAATGTATTCTTGATTAATGGAGAGGAAGAAATCTCAAGCAAACATTTTTTAAGTTGATCATAATCTAAAGGAGACAATGTAACAATTGTTTGGATTCTGCCCACAAATTCAGTAGAAAGTCCATATTCGATCAAAGATTCAGTTAAGATTTCATGTGATGCTTGATTATAAATTTCAAATGACTTAATTTGTTCTTCTAAATCACTTGTATCATCAGTCTTTAGGCTTACTTTTCTTCCACTAAATCCAAGCTTTTTACCGACAATATCCTGTAAACCATTAAAAGCACCACCGAAACAAAATAATACTTTATCAGTGTCAAAAAGAATTGGAGGGCCTTGTTCACCAGTTATAGACTGTGGAAGCTTTACTTTCTTACCTTCAATCAACTTAAGCATAGAACTTTGAGTTGCTGAATGTAGCGCCTCTGCTTTGGTATTATGAACATTGTAAGAAGCAAGCTTATCAATTTCATCTATAAAAACGATTCCATTTTGAGCTGAATCAAGATTGCCATTTGATTTTAGATATAGCTCATGAATCACTGAATCTACATCTGAGCCCTGGAAGCCTGTTGGAGAATAAGAAGTAGCATCACCATTAGCAACAGGAACAGATAGCTTTTCAGAAATGGTGTTTACAATAAGAGTCTTTCCACTTCCAGAAGGCCCCAAAAGCAAAATATTAAACTTATCATTTGTTTTCGGTTTATTTGTGTTTCTAAGATGCTCAAATACTGTGATTGATATCCTTTTTTTAGCTTCTTCTTGGCCAACTACTTTTTTATTAAGAGTTTCATAAAAATCTCTAGGTGATAGTAATAGATTGGATTTGTTATCTGGAATGATGCGTTGAAACTGCTTCATTGCGCCTGGAACCATTTCAAATAGTTTTTCTCTTAGCTCTTCTCCCTTGATATTGTCATCAAGATTGAGAATGAAAGACAGCAAAACATTATTAAGCTGCATATGACCTACAACATTACCTACGTGGAAAACATTGTAATGATCTTGGCAGAGAGCTAATTTTTGATAAGGGAGGTCAAAAACATTGATTTCGTCTTTGATTTCTTTAAATGCTCTCTTGCTGCAAAGAAAACATTTGTTGCTTTGAATAATTCCATTTTTAATCATAATAAAATAAGGCTTTCCTTAGAAAGCCTTATACATTACTTAGTTTTGGATTCTTGAGCTTTTATTGCTCTTGCAATCATTTTCTCAACATCATCCGGATACCATTTACTTGGAGTTGTATCATGCTCTATACTGTGGACTTTATCATATTCAAACTTTCTTTCAAGTCCTTTAAGAAGAGCAACAGCAATTTCTCTCATAGATGGTCTTTGCATTGGAGACATTTTTGCAAGTTGTTTGATAAGGTTTTTCTTCATTTGAATGATTCTAAAATCATCTTTAGATAATAAACCTTCTTTAGCAGCAGCACCAGCGTCATAGCCTGGATCAAAAATAGCTCTGATCATGTCTGCGTTAAAACCTGTAAACTGTGATTCCATCTGTCTGAGTCTAGGATCATGAGAAGTTGATTCTTCAGAAGTTAAATAACTTTCCATTTTAGGAGAAAGGATAACTCTTCTCTTATCCCCAGCTCCCTTACCAGAAGCAGTTTCAGTAGAATATCCGACTTGAACAGTGGCAGATCTTGGGCGAGGTGTATGGGAGAGGGTGCTTTTTCTTACAAAATCTCTTGCTTTTTTCTCATTTGCTTCAATTTGCTCAGATGTCATGAACGCAAATTTAGCTAACTTATTGTTTGAAATAAAATAAGCAAGACCAACTTTAGCAGGAATGATAAGTGTTTTAGATCCAAAGCGCATGACTGTAGGTTCTCTTCCACTATCTGGTTTATATAAATACTCTTCAATCATACTTGGTAAAGGAGAGCCTATTGAACGAAGATAGTGAATATCATTAACATTTCCTAAGTCAATAACATCTTTACTATGAGCAAATCCTTCGTGATGAAAATCATCTGGCTTTGGTTCTTGATCATCTAAAATCTCACCAGTTTCTTCATCAATATTCATTTGAGATAGCTTATATCTCTTGAAGTTAAATCCTCTAATCATAAATAACACCTCTAGATATATGTTCTTATAAGGACTTTTGGTCTCCTTTAATAGAGGTAGAAAAATTTAAATGGAAGTAAATTACTTTAGTTTTAATTGTGAGGTTAGGTATGGCAATTCAAGATATGACAACACAACACAGGGGATTAGGACAATGGACTATCACAACATATAATCCTAATATTGTGATAGGTCCAATTGAGGGTTATCTGACTGTTGGAAAAGATTTTCATATAATTTTTAAAGATGAAAGAAATTCCATATGTCTTTTCAATGTTCCTTCCCAGAATGTAGCATTTGTTTTAAATTCAAAGTTTGTATCAGATGAAGTAATAGGCAAATAAATATGTGGTACAGATTCTCAAAAACAGAACCAGTTGATAAAAGCAATCCATCTTACTTAAATAAGATGATTACTTTTCTTGCTATGGAAGAGTTAAGAGATTTGTCTATGAAACAAAGAAACTATCATCCTTCTGAAAAAGAGTTGAAAAGTAAAGTGAGGAAACTTTTTGACTACTTGCATAAGGAATATGAAAATCTAGATAAAGTCATTTTAGAAACAGATGGCAAGCTAGGCCCTTTTGTGAAGAAAGAAATTCACAAACTTTTCATCAAAAATGTTAGAAAAAATTGAGTTATTGCTGCAACAAAAAATACACAATCACTCATCTAGCAAAATCCTCTCCTTAGAAATTCTTTTAAGCTTGCATTCATATCTTATGCTTAGATATTTCGTGCCTTGTGCTTTTATCACAGATTTCACAACTGGAGAGGATTTAGAAAAAGAACTATTTTTTATCAGTTCTAAAAACTTATTGATAAAAAACAAGAACAATATCAAAAAACTTAATATAAGTATTGCCGACCTAATTTCTCTTCCATTAAATAAACGTAAAAGATTGTATTATTTAATTGAAGAAGTTATTTTAAATTGTTATGGAGAAGGGGAAATATATTACGATTGTTCCAGGATGTCACCATTCTGCGATAACAATATAATAAATTACATAGCATCTAAAGAAATAAATATTGATCCAAATTTAAGAAAAATATTAATAGATAGACAAAATAAAAAAGAAATCTTTAAAAAGAAATTTGATAGTCAACCGAAAGAGTATAGCTGGAACTCTGTATCTGACTTAGCGTTATTTGAAAAGTTAAATGAGTTATGGCAGGGATTATGGGATTCAGAAGAAATATACAAGCTTTACTCTTACGAAGATAAAATGATTGATGCTTTGATCCTTAAAAAGTCAGAGTTATGATAAATATTAGTTTAGTTTTTGTTAGAAAATCAAACTCAAATATTCCAGATTTTTCCTTATTAGGTTTAAATAATGTTTCAAATTTAGAAATATTAAAATCTCATAAGTTTGCTTCTGCACAACCTCTTTTAGTTGCATTATTAAAAGATAAAATCATGGCTATATATTTAGTCAGCTCATGTGGAAAAATTAATCAAATTCATGGCACTGTTGATTATTTAAATGAAGTTGAGGAGGTATATGATTTAACAGGAAAATACCTTAAAACTTACAATACAATCAACTATCTTTTATTGAATGCATTTAAAGCTTTATCCCCAGAAGAAATCATCACATTTAAAAAAGAGTTAAATATTTTAGAAGAAAAAATATTCTCTAACTATGTTTTAAATGACATTCCTTTTGATGTAATAAAAAGACATATTTCTAGAGATATAAGAAAGACAAATTTAACAGCTATCTTAAAATCAAAGATGTTATCAAATCTCACTAAATCATCTATGCCAATGAAAAATATTTGGAATAAGAAAATAGATATTGATTTAGAAGATTATGAAATAAAAATCATTAATTAACTATTGTAAGCTGTTTCATTAGCAAGATTGAAAGCATCTCTACTACTTACACATTCTTGGCAATGATTTTCACCATTACCCAATCTCCAAACTTGTTGTCCTGAAGGCATTGTTGTTATTTCACAATGGCAAAATTCATGCAATGGTGGAACTTTTAAACCTGGTGGCAACTGAACTCTAACTGGCTCTCTATTTTTAACACCAGCGGGAGTTTCTATTGTTGGAGGTACATTTGAAGGCACTGGTGTAAATTCTGGCTGTTCCTGAACTTGCGGCTCTTCTTGAATTGGCTGTGGTTCTTCTTGAATCAAAGGCTCATTTATAGCTTCAGCTTCTTCTTCATCACCAAATTGTCTTGTGATGAAGTTTTTTGTTTTTGGATTGCCTTTAACAATTTGACCAAAAGCATTGTATTGAACTGCAAATCTATACCACATAGGATAACTTTTACATTTTAAAAAGATTATTACCTTTATAAAATAAATATGAGCGATGTTTTTGATCCGAAAAAAATCATTGATTTTTCTAAAGATTATTATGCTATTTTAGGATTAGTTAAAGAAAATTTACCCCTATCTTCAGTAAGAAAAGATAAGATTGAATTAGCTAATATAATTGAACGTGCTTTTAGAAAAGAAGCTAGAGTTGCACACCCCGATTTTGGTGGAAGCAAGGAAGCTTTTTTAGATCTTGTTCGAGCTAGAAGAATTATCGAAGATCCATTACTAAGAAAAATCTACGACCAAGGCGAGTTTATTGAGACAGCAAATGTAGAAGGCGCTGATGACTTTGCTGTTGATTGGTCTAAGATTGGTACATTTAGAAAAGGCACACCAGAAGACACTGTTGGATATTCTCTTTTTCTTGGGCTTTGCAACAGAAAGAAAGAATTAGATTTAACTCCTGCTTTCATTCCAGAATTACATGAGCATAACTATGAATGGGATTTCGTCATTCAAAATCATTCTTTAAATATTAAAAATTTAAAGCTTGTCATTTCTATTGTGAATGATGAATCAGAAGTTTTGCGTTTAACTGATAAAGATAAGATTTCAGAGTCTTTACCATTTAAAATCTATATCTGCTGTCCTAAAGTGGGTGTTAAGTACATAAGAGACTTTAATAAAATTGTTGCACCTACCGGAAGAGTGATGGCAAATGGTTCTATAAAAAAAGTTGCTTATAACGATCATATATTCTTAGAAACCACATTATTAGATGAAGCCAAAAAATATCTAGATTCTGACAAATTCAAAGAAGATTTATTTGAATTTAAGATTAATGGATCAAATCAAGACAATATTAATAATAAAATTGATGAAAATGCATGGATGAATCAAGAAGAGATGAAAAACCACGATTCAGAAATACTTAAGCAAATATTAAAAATGAAATCGTTTGCAGTTGAAGCAGATGAAAATGCGGCTGATTTTCTTGAAAAACTAAGTGACAAATCAAAGAACAAAGAAGACGAAGAAAAGCCTGAACTCCCTTTATAGAACAGGTTACCGGAGACAGATATGAGAATTAAATATCGTGAGTTCTAATGCTCACACCGTAACAAAGGGAGGATCGACCTTGGCAAAACATCTTTACATAATCGACACTTGCGTACTTTTACATGATCCTTTTGCAATCTATAAATTCGCTGAGAATGATATCTACATTCCTTTAGCTGTTATTGATGATCTTGATGACATTAAAACCAGAAAAGACAATGTGGCCTGGAGTGCGAGAGAAACTTTTAGACAATTAGAAAACTTTACATTACAAGATCTATTGAAAGGGGTTAAAATCAATGATCAAAATGGAAGACTTTTTGTTTATAACACAGAGTCTCCATTACAAAAAAATGAAAGACCTAATATTGTCAAAGTACACAGTGACAATGCAATAATTGAATGTTGTTTAGCTCTTAAAGCAGCAAATCCTAGAAAAAAAGTATCTATTGTAACTAAGGACACTGGACTTAGAATTAGAGCTATAACTTGGGGATGTGAAGCTGAAAACTATAGATCAGACTTAATTCAGCAAGATAGATTTACTGGTCTTAGAAGTATTCAAATTGAGAATCCAGAAGATTGGGCAAAATTATGGGCCAACACTGATATTGAAGTTTCATCATTATCAAAAGAACTTAATAACAGCATGGGAGAGTTATTTCCTAATGAGTTTTTAATTTTTGAATATGGCGATCTTAAATGTCCAACATACCATAAGAGAGGCGTGTTAAATGTCCTCAAAGATAAGTCCAATGGTAAAGAAATTGGCAAGCCTGGATTCATGGGTATTACCAGCAAAAACTTGGAGCAAAAATGTGCACTTACAGCTTTAGCTGATCCTGAAGCTCAACTTGTAACATTATGTGGTCCTGCTGGTACTGGTAAGACTCTTTTAACTCTTGCTGTAGCTTTGCAACTTGTAAATGATGGAACTTTTGACAAAATTATTGTTATGAAGCCATTAATCCCTGTTGGCGGTAAAGACATTGGTGCGCTCCCAGGCGATAAGTTTGAAAAGATATCTGCATGGCTTGGTCCTATGAGAGATAACATCGAACAACTTGTTGGCTCCAGAACTTTGTCTGGAGGAAATATGTTCGAAGAAATGGTAAGAGATGGAATAATCGAAGTAGAAGCAATGGCTTTTATTCAAGGTAGATCCATCCCTAAAGCTATTGTTATTATGGATGAATGCCAAAACATAACCCCTCGTGAAGCAAGAATGGTTGTTGAGAGATGTGGAAAGCAATCAAAGATTGTCTTGCTCGGAGATTTATCACAAGTCGAAAATCCTTACCTTGATGCAAAATCTAATGGTTTATCACATGCAGTTCAAGGTGGGAAATTCAGTAACTTGGTTTCCACAGTCACTTTGAGCAAGGTTGAAAGATCTGAACTTGCTGCTGTTGCAAGTCAAATCTTTAATAGACCTGAAGCACAAAGAAGATAAATATATAAACCAGCAAAAAAAAATAAAAGCTGGTTTGTATAAAAACTATTATTTTGAGATGTAAATATGGCGCATGCTTTTGTTTGGCACGAATTAGATTATAACAACGGAAATATAACGGATTCTTCAGTTCAACTTCCTTACGTTGATATGGGAACAATTCGCCAAGGAAGTTGGAATAAAAAACTTTTCCGCCTTAAATGGATTAATACTTCAGTAGAAAATGTAAAGCTTTGGGTTGATTCTTTCATAGCAGATGTAGGAGCTTTACCTGATGGATTAAGTCAACAAAGCCCTGAAGATTTAGTCAAAAGATATGGTTTCAAATATAAATATTTAATTCTTAGCCAATTTGAAGCAAAAAACACCCCTGATTGTGTTGCGTCTACACTTTCACCATTAGATAGAGATCCAGACACTTTAGAACTAAGAATCCGTGGATCTATAGGTTTTTACACACCATCTTTAAACGATCTGGTTCTTTTGAAAAATCAGCAAGGTGTTGGTACCACTGAAGACAATGGTGTCTACAAAGTATACAAACAAAAAAGCACAAGTTTTTTGGGTGCAAGTCCAAGTAATCCTAGTAATACAGCTTTAAGATCAGGTTATGGAGTAAGTGTTAATACAGGATCTGGAACTTCATATTACATGAGTTACAGTCCAGATTTAGCTCCATTATCAACAATTTCTTATAATGTAAATGATGTTAAATGGGTCTTGCGCAATCTCGAAGAGCAAGTTGATGATGTAAAATATGCCACATCAATTAACCATTCAACAAATGGATCAGGTTCTGGCAAAACTGTTTTAATTAGTGAAAGTCAATATTTAGGCAGCACTTCAGCAACTAGTTTAGAAGTAAATGATAGAGTTCTCGTCAAAAGTCAATCTAATTATTCAGAAAATGGTATTTACTATGTAACCAGCAAATATGCTTCCGCTGGTAATTCATTCTCTGACCCTAGAGGTTCTTCATTATCACTAGATTCATATTGGACCTCATCTACTGGTGTAACAGCCTCTATTAAAGCAGGTGTGCCATTTGATGTTGCAGTGCTTAATGGCGATACATATGGTGGTAAAAATTTCAGAGTATATTCAACATCAAATACTCCTGATGAAAGAGATTTAAACTGGTCTGAAACCACATATCATAATACATTTACAACCGTTACTGGTTATTTAGAAATTAATGATGCAATAACCACAACAGTAGCGGTAGCGACAACAAATACCCTTCCAAATTCTCCTGTTTGGTCTGCTGCAAGTAATACATTCACTGCAACAGGAGCAGCAACTACATTAATTGTTGATGGAGTGAATATCACATCCTCAAGTAGTAAAATTTTAGTCAAAAATCAAGGTGGTGGAACAGGCGCTAGCAATGGTATTTATGCATTGTCAACCATCGGAGGAACTGCTACTACTTGGGTTTTGACAAGAACATCAGATTTTAACCAAGATTTTGATGTAAAGCAATTTTCTACAATTTCAGTTACTTCAGGAACGGTAAACTCAGGAACAGTTTGGTATTTAAATACACAAGGGCCAGTTACTTTAAATACAACACAACTTACATGGCAATTAAGATCTTTCGATTACACGTCTGGTACAGCTGCAACCATTTACGGATTGCCATTAACGATTAGTGCAACAGGTAATACAACATATACATTACAGACCAGTGACACATTATTAATAAAAGATACCACAATAGCAGATAGTTATAAAAATGGAATATATACCGTCACTGCAATAGGAACCACTGCTGTTGCTAGAAGATTAAGCCCATATAACTCAGGAACAGGGATTTCTGCTTTAGCAATTAAGACTACTCTTAATGAAAATATTCATGGTGGTCAATATTACTATATGAATAGAGCAGATCAAACTGCTCAAAACTTTACATTGAATGTATCTGGAATAGCAATTTCTGATTCAAATATTAAGTTTAGATACTCACCAGTAAGTAATATTATTTTATCAAATATTTCAACTGGATATGGTGTAACACTTGTTCCAGAAAAACTAACTGCTACTGGTAAAATATCATCTAATGATAGAATTTTAATCACAAACCAAACTGATGCTTATAAAAATGGTATTTGGGAAGCGACATCTGGCCCAACAGTTAAAACTGGTTTAGGATTTACAGATACTTACACTATACAAAATGGTGGACTTATTTATGTGACTAGTGGAACATCAGGCTCCGCCACAACATATATGCTTTACTCTAGTGCAGCAAATGGTACAGTCCCAGGATCAAATGCTGTTAAATTTTTCAGCTATAACTACGCTTACACAGGATCTGGCCAAACAACAGCAGTTGCAATAACAACAGTTGATAAATTGTCATCTTCCTATATTAGCCCAGATGACTTTAGTGCAGCAGTTGGAAATAGTGAAAGAGTTGTAGTTAATATTGGATCAGCAAATAGTAATAAAAACGGTATCTATCAAGCAAGTGTTGGATCTACATTAACTTACGCTTGGAATTTCCATTCTTCTTTTTCAGAATGGTGGAGAAGAGTATCAAAAACAGATACATATGGTATAGAGACAAACTTTATTGGACAAGATAGATCTTTGTATTATGTTAATAATTTTGAGACTTCCACCAAAGGAAATATTTATCTTCCACAGGCTATTTCTGCTAAAAAATCTACAGTTTCTTATGAAGATACTCAGTTGGAAAATTATCAACTTAGATGGATAGAACAAGATTATCAAAAGTATTATGTAAGAGCTGCTTTTGCGTGTACTTCAGTTCCTCCAAGTACTGCAGCAACTGGTTCATCATTATTTAAAGTTCACTCATCTTCAGGCTCAAGCTCTTTTACTGATGGCGATATTGTTTTAGTAATTTGCAATGAGCTTTATCCAACAAATACATCAGCTGATTTTGGATCAACAACAAACTTTGCTTCACCTAATAATGGCATTTACAAAGCAAGAGTTAGTAGCGCAGTTGGATATACTGGAAATGTTTATTTTGAAAAACATGCAGACTGGTTCTATTCCTCAACATTCTCAGGAGCAACAAAAGAACACGCATCTCCATATGAAAGACCAACTATTATTCGTGCAACGGACGGCTTTGTAGCTGGTTTTGGACAATCAATAGCTTTATCAAAAACAGTATTTTATATGCAAGGAGCTCTCAAAACTAGAGTAAGCTCAAATACTACTGGAGATGAAGGAAGTGAAAACTTTATTTTAGGGTCAAATATTTATGTTTCATATGATTACGCAAATCTACATACATTCCCTAAAATAGCACCTGTCCAACATTACCTTGATTATAGTAAGTTAAATCCACTTACTAATAAAATTACATATAATACTTCAGATACTCTATATGGAACTTCATTAAGCTTAGATGTTTCAAATGAAATTATCACATATATTAGTGGAACAGGATATACAGTCAAAAAAGGCGATAGAGTTATATTTGACTTCAAAAATGAAAGTTATTCATGGTTTGGATCAAGATCGCCATATGAAGTTTCAGGCGTATATAGTTGCGTAACTTACACTGGGATTAACTCCGGGTTAAGTGGTACTCCATCTTATATTTTTAGAAAAATTCCGTATGAGAAAAAATATGGACATATTGATTACTATAAAATCTTAACAAATAACGGGACTGGTTCAAGCACAGGAAGCACAATAACTTTTAACTTGCAATCAGTTAAAGATTCTAGCTTCAGATGGCATCCATCAACTTATCAATATGTTAATATTTATTATTCAAATGATGGAAAAAACAAATTAGTCTATGCTGGTGCTTCCTCGCTTGGCGCAACATCCGGAACTATAAGATTGGCTGTTGGAACTGGTGTAACAACAGGATCAAGTATTGAAGTTAGATTAGTTCAAAGTCAAACACCTACAACTGAGCTTATCAATTATAACTTTATATCTGAGCAAATTTTATCTGATAGAGATAATGTTGGAACTGGCATTTCTAGAAATAATACCAATCTATCAAGTTACGACGTTGACTCAAGATATTGGCAACAAAAAGATTGGAACACCGGTAGTGTTTTAACATCATTTAATCAATATATTGCTGGAACTTCCGTCACTGGATACACAACTGTAGATTATATTGTTAACAGTGACGCAATCTACTCAGGTGCTGGCAACTCTTACATCTATATGAGAAGGCTTTATAGCGATAGCTCTTATGGTGGAGGAGCTACTACTGGAGGCACATTCTATCCAAATAACTATTTCACAAGTTCTACTGACTTCTATGTAGGCGGATGGAGTGTAGAAAGCAATACAAGCAATCCATGGTATTCAACATATACACCAATTGGTTCTACATCATTGATGCAAGCAGTAGAAACAATATATGCAGGCGGTGGTGGGACAGAAAGTACTATTTTAGTTCTTCAATCTACTAAATCTGGAAATTTGACTGCTGATCAACAATCTTTATATTATAAAATTACATCTCCAGTCTATAGAACTAAATATGGTAGAAATGATCAATATGTTCTTCAGTTCAAGGGTCCAAATAAAAAAACTGTAACTTTATCCTATGATAATACAAGCTTCCCAAGCACACTTGAGCCAAAAAGAGTTAGAGTTGGAGCTGGAAGCACATACTTCTTAAACTATGATCCTGATTCAACTTCTAGATCTACACATAATAGATACTGGATTAAAGATAGTAATATAACAACTTTTGCATCCGCTGCAGTTGCTTCCACAACCAATGTTGATTTAAATACTGAAATAACCACATTAAATGGAGTTTCACTGTCATCTGGTGATATTGTTCTTCTAAAAGCCCAAGCTGATAATACCAAGAATGGTATTTATGTAAACTCAGACTTAAACTACTGGGGACTGACAAGGGCAACAGATATGGACAATGCTGCTGAACTCAAACCATTTGGTTTAGTTAATGTCAGTGGCTTTGGAGATTATGAGCTACATTTACCAGAAACAAAATCCTATACAATTTGGAATTTTGGTGGATCAGGCGGTACAAGCCTAATCTTTAGATATTATTCTGAAAATCCAAATGTTTACGCAAGTGCAGCATCTACAACAAACTATTCACTAACATCAACAACAATACCAGATGTTATTGATGGACATGCACCAGATAATCAAGATAAAATTTTACTTCTTGGCCAAACAGCATTCCAATCAGGGGTAGGCTATACGGAAAAAGTGTTGGCGAGATACAATAAAACTTTCCAAGCTTCATTGTCAAGAGTTGCAACTGGAACTACTTCTGCAGAATTTAGTATCAGATCACTCAGAGTTAACCAGTACTCTGGATCTGGAACAAGCACAACATACGAAACATACTTTGACCCAAGTGCAACCACTGTAGGTGTAGGATCAGTCAATTTTATTCCAGTTACGAGCATTTTTAACTATAGTCAAGTTGACCATATTTCAAATAGCAATATTGATTTGACAACTGATTTAAATGCTCAAGCAGCGAATTTCGATCCTGTAATTACTTCATTTACACCTGGAATGACTCTTTTATTGAAAGATCAAAGTCAAGGAAGCGAAAACTTCAACTACACAACTGCTCCAACTAGCATAATGCTACTTAAGAGAGATTCTTCGCTTTCAAGATCAGAAGATATATTTAGCAGTTTGAGAGTAAAAGTGACTACATATGATGAAGGAGCGAATAAATCAGGATCATATGGAATTTGGTACAACGGCACTCCAACAATTGATTCAGACCCACTGTTCTTCTTAAAACAATATGAAAGTATTAAGCTGGTAGATTGTGCCTGTGCGACAACTGGAAATGTTAATTTATCATCTCCTCCAACTACTATAGATGATTATGAGTTGGACACAAATGACAGAATATTAGTTAAAAATCAAAGTACATCAAGTCAAAATGGTATTTACTATTTATTCAATAAACAATCCAATCAATGGAAGAGAGCTTCTGATTTAAATACTAGCTATCAAGTTGTTCCTCATTTGAATGTATATATCACGTCAGGTGCAACCAATTCAGGCAGAATTTACGTGATTAACTTAACAAACACACCAAGGGCAATCACTGATACTAATCTATATCCTTACATTTTAGATACAGACCCAATTGCATGGACAGACTATAATTTTGGCGATCTTTTTAACTCCAATCCTGCAGATTGGAAAGATTTACCAGATACAAGATCAGGTGCCGCCGATCTTCAAAGTGCGAAAATAAATGAGTTTGGATATGCAGAAAGTTCAGATATAGCATTGGCTATATATGTTCCAGTCGTTAGCGGTAAGCTTGCTTCTTCTAATGGTGAAGTAAGAAACCAAAAAATAAATGTAGAATACGATATATCAAAAGATTAAATCCAGGAAGGACAGTATATTAAAGTAATATAATAAATTATTATTATCTTGATTGTTGTGAGTGAAAAAATGCAGAACCTTGAAACTAAGTTCCATTCATTATTAGAAGACATTGCGCCTGAAGTACACACAAAAGATGAACAAGCAAAAATTATAGCAGAAGCTTGTGCAATCTTTGATAAATTTAACTCCAGAAGATATGCTAAGAAAACTAATCAAAGAATCATAGAAGCCCAAATGACTGAATGTATATTACAAGCTATGGGTACAATTTCCAAATGGGAAGATGACTATGATAATAATGTTATCAATGCAAAAGGCTTATCTGCAACGCAAATTGTAAGACAAGCAGCAAAAACAAAACCTACATCATTTTGGGGAACCAATAATGTTTTAAATCCAGATCTTTTGAATGACATGTACGAAGATATTGAAGATCCAGATTTATTCGAATTTGAAAATGGCGACATGCAAGATGATGAGTTATTTTCAGAAAAACCTAAGCACAGATCAGATTCACTTTCAGGCCCATCAAGATAATGAATAAAAAAATAGCTCAAATGGATCCTATGGCAGCAGCTCCACCTATGGACCCTGCTGCAGCAATGGGTGGTGGCATGCCTCCTATGGATCCTATGGCAATGGGCGGACCTCCTACAATGCCCATGGCAGCTCCTGGCGCTCCTGCGGTCAGTAGAGAAGAAATTGGTTCGCCTTTAGATTCATTGGGCAAAATTCTTTATGATGTAGATATCACAACCCTTCTTTTATCCAGAATTGGTGACTCATCCGATGACACAGCGTTATACGTTTGGTTAATGTATGGCGGTGATGAGCACGGTGGAGCTATGAAAGATAGAGTTGGTAAAAGAAGTAAGAAAAAAGACGTAACTAAAGAGCAAGAAGAAGCAGAACAAGAAAGAACAGAAGATACCAGATGGGAAAGATTGCCTGCTGGTAAAAAAATCACTGATATTACATCTTTAAAAGAAATGACAGAAGAAGTTCAGGGCATTGCAGTAAGCGCAGTTAAGAATGAACTAAAAGCTCAAGGTGCACCAGCCGGTGGAATGCCTATGGCAGCCAGACATAACAATATGG
>Ga0315905_10003890_pt1 | contig 15328 bp, 10 predicted proteins | sample LakEriMetagenome_5_FD_203522 | JGI IMG/M metagenome (GOLD analysis project Ga0315905, IMG submission 203522) | Freshwater fungal communities from buoy surface, Lake Erie, Ohio, United States - Buoy 4 MA121 | ecosystem: Environmental > Aquatic > Freshwater > Lake | place: USA: Lake Erie, Ohio... | reverse complement strand
TCCAGCGCATTGGGCTCGTTCAACAACGGCTTGGCTGCGTCATTCTTCGAGATGCGAAGGACTGGTTCGACCAGTTGTGCATTCTTTGGATCGGTCTGCTGGGCTGACGCGATTGGCGCCAAAAACAGTGCCAAACCTAAAGAGGAAAGCGATCCCAAAATCGCAAATCTTTTCATCGACCGCTCACTCCCCATGTTGGATCCGAAGCCTGGAACCCTCATCCCTGCGTCCCCCAGACACGGACGCGACGACTGGTAAGATCGATCAGGGAGGCTGTGGAACTCGAAGCCGGTTCCCGCAGTTCCCGGGGGAAGAGGATTTTTTGGATTCCCAGATGCACTATCTCTTGGAGTTTGCCCAACCTCTACATTGAGATCGACCGTATCAATTTGTCACGGTGGTTCCCAGAGCAATTGGCGTCCCCGGAGGTGGGGTGGGTGAGAGGCTCAGTGCTAGCATTGAGCGGAGGGTGGAACTTAGTCGTTCCAGTTGGATTCGGCCTGTTGGATTATTTGGTGGGCATCCCAGGGAGATTCTGCATGCCGAAGTTGTGCCAGCAGATCCGGATCACTGATCAATCGGCTGAGCCGGGCTTGGATGCGAAGATGGATGCGATCGTTCTCGGCCCCGATAAGGAAAAACAGATCGGTCAGTCGCCCGGAGCGATTGCCGAAGGGGAGAGGGCTTGAGGCGATTCCCAGAGCCAGGAACGATTCGGCCAGGAGGTTCGGCTGGGGACGGCGTGGGTGGAGTAGGGCGACGCCATTTTCCAGTGCGGTGGAGAGCAGTTGTTCGCGTGCCTGGACAGCCTGTGCCATCGCCGATTCATCCCAAAGTTTTCCGGTGGTGGCGGCTAGGTGGCACATGTCGCGGATGACGGCATTGGAGGTTCTTGATTCCAGCGGGATGGCGATTGCATCGACCGACAGCAGATCGGACAGGACGATGGGGGATTCCTCAACCGGTGCCGATCGCTCGAACCACCGTTCCACCTCCTCCAGTTCTTCCGGGCTGCTCATTCCGATCCGGTTTTCCAGCCAGTGATGGATCTCCGATTCGGAGAATCGCCACTGCCCTTGAACCTTGCGGCCTGGCAATTCGCCGCGTTTGATCAGTTTCTGGATCTGATCGGGGGTGAAGTGCAGGTAGGCTGCCAGTTGTTCCAGATCGAAGTCCTTGCCGGACATGGAAATACAGCTCCTTCTTCATCGGCAGATCGATCGCCGGTTGGATGGGGATGAGCCACCCTTGTGGTTCCGAATGGCCCGTGGTTCCGAAGGTTGCAACTCTCCAGGCGGCTCCTTCGAGGGCCAAGAGGAGCGGTGGCATCAAGGTTTTCGAGGTGGGGCGAACTTGATGCGGTCGACCAGTCGGACGACATCGTTGCCCTGTCGGTAGCCGGTCACAGCGGTGATGGCTTCGACGACGTGGACGTAGCGCAGGTTGTAATCGAGGTCGATTTCGACTTCCGGGCCCTCTTCCTCCGAGGGGCCTGCGCTATCACCCATCAGCTGCACGATGTAGGCTCGCACCTTGGCCCAATCCTGTCCAAACGAGATGGTGTCGTTGACTGAGATATCAGCCAGTTGCCCATTGGCATCGGCTTTCATTCGAAGCTTGATGGGAAGCTGCGTCAGATCGGTGGGAGCTCCGCCGGCCCCCGAGAGGGGCATCTTGACGTTGAAATCCCCCTCCTGAGCGGCGATTTTGAAGGTCGTGATAAAGAAGATCAACAGCAGAAAGACGATGTCGATCATCGAAGTCATCTGCAGTTCGGCTTTGACGGCACTTTCCGGTGGCTTTCTGATTTTCATCTTGGTTTTCTTCCCGTAGCTGAGGAGGACCTGAGCCAGATTCCGGAGGAGTCGAGCCGGTGTCAGTAGCGCTGATCTTCCTTGACTCGCAGCGTGAATTTTTCAAAGCCGAGGTCCTGGCACTTGCGGATGAAGTCCTGTACCACGCCACCTGGGACGTCGCGATGGGCGCGGATGATGATATTCGCGTCGGAGGCTCCCTTGTTCTTGGCCTGAAGCAGACTGATTTCGTTATTCAGGAGGGGGCGGACACCTTCGAGGGTGGAGGTGATGCCACCGATGACAACAGTCCCGTCGGCGGGTACGTGCAGAGTGATCGGAAAGTCGACTGGCGCGTCGGCGGGCCTCGCCAGTTCGCTTTCGGGCAGAGTCACCCGGTCGTTCTGCTCGCTTTGGGAAAAGTTCATCAGCACCATGAAGAACGCGATCAACTGGAAAGTCATGTCGATCATCGGGGTCAGATCAGGTTCCGGGATTCGGTAATCATGTTCTTTTCGCTTACGCATCAGTCGATTCCTTACTTGCGAACCGAATCTTCGAACTTCTCAAGGAGGTTTTCGCTGGTGTTGCCCACTTCCAGCACCATCCTCTGAAAGCGGTTGCGAAGGATGTTGTAGATGGCGATCGCAGGGATGGCGATGTAAAGCCCCAGCAGCGTGGTCACCAGCGCCGTGGAGATCCCTTTGGCCAGTTCTGAGGGAGGCGGGGTGGTGGTGCGCGATGCGATGACGGTGAAGGCGGCCACCATCCCTTCGACCGTTCCCAGCAGCCCTACCATCGGAGCGATATTGCCGATCAGCGCCATGTAGCCCAACCGGTGTTCGACCTTCATCGTCTCCTCCTCACCGGCGATCTGCATCGCTTCGATGGCGTGATCGTAACCTTTTTCCAGCTTGCCCAGGCCTGAGGCAACGACTTGTCCTAGCATCGAGTCATCATTTCGGATCAGCTCGGCGGCCCCTTCGAGGTTCTGTTCGGCTAGGCATTGTTCGACACCTTCCACCAGATCGGTCGGGCAGATGGCATCGCGTCGCACCGCCAGGATATTCATCACCAGAAATCCAACCAGGAGGAAGGAGAGGATGAGGAAGGCCAGCGAATACTTCCAGCCCAGGGCTTCGTAAGTCCATTCCAGGAGCGACTGGTTTTTCACTGGCGTTGCGGCGGGTGCCGCGGCCGGGGCCGCCGGTGCGGCAACTGGCTGGGCTGCTGGTGCGGCAGCTGCCGGGGCGGCATCCTGGCCCATGGCGACGGTCATTGGGGGTCCCAGCCATGCAGTCAGCAGCAGCGCCAGGAACCCGATCCGCAGGGTACATGACCAGGTTGGGACAGCCAGTTTCAGGACGCTCGAGACAATGGGCAACATGGACTTCTCCCAGTGAGGACAAGAATTAGGGGTTATGGGATCGACTGCCAGCGGCATGAGGTTGGTGGGACGGGGCGATTTCGCATCGTCATTTTTTGGCCCAGGCGCTGCCGGCATAGAGGGTCGTCAGTTTTTCTTTCGCTTCCGCGGCTCGCTGTGGCTCACCTAGTTTCGCCCACAGCTGGCTCAAATGGTAGAGCGCCTCGGCGTGGGTCTCTGGGTTGTTCGAGAATAGCAGATCGCTGTGCAGGTAGGCCAGCACGGCCTGTTCCCACTTCTGTTCCTTCTGCAGGGCTTCCCCTTGCGCGTTGTAGAGGGCGGCGAAGAGCTGCGAATCGGTGGAATCGTTCTCCTGAATCATTTTCTGGAGGTTCTGGAGGGCATCGGCGGTCTTCCCCTCGGAGATATCGCAGCGTGCCAGAACGACCTTGGCCAGTTGCTGGCTGCGAAGGGTGGCTGGGTCGGTAGCAGCGGTGGCGATTGCTTCCGAGCAGACGGTGCGGGCTTCCGCAAACTTCTGCTGGCTCAGCAATGCCCTCGCCTCCAGCACTTTGCTGCGGAGAGCCACCTGAGGATAAGGGGCTTTGGCCAGAGCGCCAAAGTAAACGCTGGCCCGATCGTAGTTGCCCAGCAACGTCGCCAGTTCGCCCAATGTCTCGGTCCCTTCATAGAAATGATGGGAGTCCTTATTGGCGGTGAAGTAAGCCAGAAGCCCTTTGGCGGCCGATCCCGGATCGGCTCGGCCCGTCAGCGCCAGATTGCCTTCGATCCATGAACTGTAGTAAGCCAATTCGGCCTGTGCGGCATCGCCGGTGACCGATTCCGGATCGATCTTTTTGATCTCTTCCTGCGCTTGGTCCCACTGACCGTTGGCCGCCAGTTCCTTGACTCGCGAGAGAGTCGACGGTTCGCCATCGAAGACAACGCGCGCCAGCGCTGGGGTTTCAAAGGTCTGCGGAGTGCCACGCACCTCGATCACCACCTTGTCACGTCCGATCTCGGTGATGGAGCCGCTGACGGACGAACCCTGCTTGGGATAGATACGGTCGTCGGCGAAGATCGCACTTGCGGAGCCAGTCAGCAGCATGGCGGTGAGGGCCAAATGCTGACGCAGGGCGAAGATGGTTCCGGGAAGATCAAGGGAGGGCAGGGGGGCTGCTGTTGGGCTCATCGGTCGGGTCTCCTGGTCGGAATCGGCTGCCAAGGTCATGCGATGGCATCCGATGGAAAGGGCTTGTGGGATAAGGATCGATCAGGGGGTCGCTGGAGCGGCTTGAAGGAAGTCCTTCATCCCTGATTGGGGTTTGTTCAGGGCGCGCTGAGCTTCTCGCGCGATCTGGTCGAATGCCGGGTAGTGCTTCGACTGCACGACCCCTGGGAATCCAACGGCGGTGCTACGCAGGTCCCCCAGCGTTCGTTCCCATTCCTTGGTCTTCTTGGCGGGATCGGTTTCCGAAGCAGCGATCTGCATACGGCATTGGGCCAGCCGCATTCGACTTTCAAAAAAGTATTCGAGCAGTTCGGGCTTTTGACCGGCGGAGCGAGCCAGTTTCTGGGACATCAGGCCCCAACCCCATACCGACATCGTTCCGTTGGGCAGCTTGTCGGTCCCCAGCATCGCTTCGCGTAGGCGCTGAGGATCCTTGCTGGTTGTCCCCCAGTCTTCTAGCGTGCGCGCCGCTTCCAGTTGGGCGCTGAGCATTTGGTTGTTTCGTTTCAGTAGTCCCTTGAGCCGTTCGATCGCTTCGGGAAACTGCTTGGCCCCTCGCATCGCCATCGCCGACTTCCATTCGATTTCATCGAGCGACTTTCCAACCGATTCCAGCAGCTTGGGATCCTTCTGCTGGAGGCTCAGCAGACGCAGATAGGTGGCGGAGGCTCCCTGAAACAGTTTCTCCTTCTGCGCGGCGGCCAGCGGATTGGAGTCTTCCTGCTGAGCCAGCGAAAGCATGGTGGAGCCAGCCCAGTCGAGGGTGGAAGGGTCTTCGGAGATACCAGACAATTGAACCAGCAGCACCTGGACGCTGTCGACCAGTTTCGCGCGGTCCTGAGGCGATTTGTTCTGACGAATTTGATCGCGGAGATCTTGCGCCAGCATCACCAGGGAGGCAGCCATCTTTCGCGAACCCTCGGGGGTATCGGCCACCGATTTGCTCATCTGACCCAGCAACGCCTCCAACTGCTTGACGTCCAGTTGGGGGCCTTTGCCGCTGCCTGCGGCGAGCACCTGAGTCTGCAGTTGCAAGCGGTAGGCGTCTAGTTTCACGCGCGGCTCCTGAACGATTTCAGGCCGAGATGCAAGGACGGCAAGAGGTCCGACTTCGGCACGCTGCAGGATCGCCGACGCCTCGTCGAACTTCTGGGTTTTCATGGCGATGGCAGCCAGCGAATTGCCTGTCTCCACCGCGCGCTGGTCGACCGTGTCGGGTGTCAGCGGCTGGTAACCTTCTTCCAGCATCCGCTGCGCGCGATCGCGAATGGCGATTTCAGCTTCCCCTTCTTCCTTTCCTTCCTTGCGGCGTGCGTCGCACTCCAGGAGATAAAGGTTGTAGAGCACCACTCCCAGTTCTCGTCGGATCTGGGCGCCCTTGGGTCCTTCGGCGGGGAGCATCTTGAGGTACCGCTCGGCATCCTCCCAGCGCTGCTGTTTGAACGCGCCGTCCAGAAGGATCAAAGCCGCATCCTGGCTTTCAGTAGCGGAAGGCCAAGTGGAGATCATGTGGTTGGCGAGCGACTCGAGGGCGGCCGATGCCGAGGCGGCTCGCTGTGGATCGGCCACCTCGCTCAACTTCTGGTAGGCCACCAGCGCCAGTTTGCCCGATGCCTTGCCGCTCTCGGAACCTTGGCTGGAGCGAGTCAGAAAGTCGCTGACGACGGCGCTCTCCCAGAAGCGATCCTGTTTGAGCAGGGCGTAGGAGAGCATGTAGCGAGCGCGGACCAGGTCATCGCGGGCATCTTCGCTACCGAACAGCCGGAGGGTCTGTCGCAGGATCGATTCCGCCGAAGCAAAATCCTGTCGGCTGGCATCGACCACTCCCTGGATCTCCTGCTCGATCGCCCCCTTCTCATCGGCGGAGGCTTCCGACAGCCTAGTTCGTAGGATCTCCAGCGAAAGGTCGGCGTTCTCCCCCTGTTCGATCCGTTCTCGCGCCGCTGGGAGCCCCTCGGCAAACTTCTTGACGACCACGCCATCGCCCTTTGCCTGGCCAGCCGCTTCGACCCCCAGTTTGGAGAGAGCCTGTCGAGCTGCTTCCTGATGGGAGCCAGCGCGCCGCAGGATGCCATTGAGGAGATTGCGAGCCTCGGCTTTTTCCGTCCTAGCCTTGGTGGCCGATGCGGGATCGGAATCCAACTTGGCGGCCCAGGCCCCTTTAGCTTCTCCCAGTGCAAGCTGCAGATCGAGCCATTCGGGTTGCCATCGTTCGGCACCCTGGGCCGTCTTCATCAACTGCTCGGCCCTCGCGATGATCGCCTCGAATTTCCCCTGCTCTGCGTTGGCCAGAAGGCGCACCAGAGACGCAGTCGCCTGGACTCGCCATTCGCGAAATGGTCCAGTCTCTTCAATATCCGCCACGCGCACAAAGCTGTCGTAGGCATCATCGACCTTGCCCAGTTTGGCCTGCACCTGGCCGCGATAGAGGAGGCTGAGCGTCCGGCGTCCGGCTTCCTTGGAGCCTGGGGTTTTTTCGATGACTTGCGAGAGAAGAGACTCCGACTTCTCGAGAAAGGCTTTCGATTCCGCCGAGCCATCGGGATAGGTATCGGCGAGAAATTTGTTGGTGAGACCTCGTAGGATTTCCGCTTGGCGATATTCTCCTTGGTACCGTTCCCGGGTTGCCAGGGCGGCGGCGTCAGTTGCGGCGACTCGCGCCCCCTGCATCGATTCGAGAATCGGTTTGAGTTCCGCCAAAGTGTCGTCAAAAAGCTTCAGCGCTGCCTCAAATGCCTGCCTGCCTGCTAGCCTTTCCTGCTCGGTCGCCTTCGGGCTTTTTGCTGCTTCAAGAGCTTGCTGGCCACGCCCCAGCAAGAGATCGGCAAGAGCCAGTCTGGCTTCGGATCGGCGAGGATGATTTGGGGATGCCTGAAGGAAGTCTTCAAAACCTTTCTTCAGCTGGTCCATTCTCTGGTTGCGTTGTTCGGTCGACCTCAGGGTGGCCAAGGAATCTTGCAGCAGCAGCAACCGTTCCAGCGGCAGATCGGCCTTCATCGTTTCGGGCAGCGCGCCGGTGCGATCCAGATCTTCCAGATACACGGCGGCCAGTTGGTGCAACTGCTGTTCCTTCAGTCGCTCCAGGAATTTCGCGACAGGTTCTTCGGCCATCGCCAATGTCCCGGTGAGGCCTGCGATGGCCAGCCCGAGCAGGCCTGCCTGGATTCGACTGGTGAATTGTTCCCAAGCAAATTGTTCCCAAGCAACAGGAAGCGATCGACCAGGAGTCGACTGCAATCGATTAGCGCGATCAGCCTGGGTCCGGCAGGACCGAGGGGTGGATCGATGAAACTGCTTGCCCATATCTCGATTCGCTCCGCCGTGTTCCGAAACATCCTTGGCCCGCTGATTCCGCCAGGCACCATCGACGACGTGAAGGGCGCGAAGGGTGTTGGGGTGCAGCCGCAAAGATGGAAGTGGAAAAGGAAATCCTGCCAAGGTCCGATCGCGCCAGCACTTGCTGCAGGAGCCAACGCATTTTACCGAGTGCCAAACATCAAAGCACCATCCGCCGATGGAAATCGGAGCAACTTCTCCCGCTTTGGGTTTCCCACCATGAAGAGGTGTCACGACGATGGCACCATGGGAAGCCAGGTAACTTCGATCGACAGGTGTCTCATTCTTCTCGTCAACCGATCCCGTCTGATGATCGGCTGGCCATCGCCCTTGCGATCGCCGAGGATATGATGACGAAGAGGGCGATTGGAAGAATGCGTCATTGCAAGCAACCGATGGACGTCACAGTTCCAGGATGCCAGGTCGAGGAAGCGGATTTCGCTGAGTGGATTGGGGGCCAGGAGTATGGTGCGATTGCAGCGGGACCGCTGGTATACGGCGTCCGGGATGGCCAGATCGCGCCAGCGCGCACAGCAGCAAGCGCGACCCAGCAGGCAGTTGGGGTCGCTGCTGCTGGCGTTGATCCTGGTGACGATGCTGATGCAGCAGGCATCCAATCCGTTGGTCTGGAGTCGAGCGTTCCGGGCGCTCGGAACGCCGCTGGATCCTCCAACCGTTGCGCCTGCCCAGGGGCAGATCGCGTTAGGCTCTGGCGGTGCTTCCTCCTCTTCCGTCGACCCCCCAGCAGCCGATGGGACGCCTGATCCCGAGACGCTTTTTCGTATGGCGGTGCACCGCGATCAGGTGGCGATGTGGAGGGTGCTGTTGCGCCTGCTGCCTGCCAAGGATAGGCAGTGGCTGGCCCGTGCCCTGTATGAGACGGGTTGGAGCCATTCGGGCTTGAGCGAACAGGTCGTTAACGAACAGGGCGTTAACGAACAGCAAAGTGCCTACCAAACAGGCGGCTCCATCGGCCCACAGCGCGATACTGGTACGTCCCTCCCATCAACCAAGTCAGACAGTCTCCCCGCCGGCGACGGCGCGAAGACGGCGCGCGATCAGGAAGGCTGGAGGCGATGGGGAGAGATCAGCCAGGCCGAGTGGATGGGTTGGGAGTTGGTGATGGAAGGCTTACCGTCTTCCTCAGAAGAGGAGACTTCCGCAGACCCCCAAGATCCCGCTACCGTCGCACGCCAGGAGCTGGTAGAGCATTGGAAGCGTCTGGTCGACTCGATGACTTCCCCGCTGAGCGACCAGGAGCTTCTGGCCAGTGAGTTGATGAAGTCATTGAGCGAAGGGACTTCGGGCCGAGCGTTGATCGAAGCGTTGGATCGTGATCTGATCGAGACACTGCGCGATGGGTCACCCTGGCAGGCGGGCGAGCGATTGGCATTCCTGCGTCAGCTCCAGATCGCTCTGCACATCCCGGCAACCGGGATGCCTCATTGGATCTCCACCACCCAGCTCGACTCTTCCGGCTCGGAGTATCGTGGACAGGCGATCGGCTTTCGCGGACAGGTGGCTCAGGTCGATCCATCGCAGCAGGTCTCCGATGCGATGCTGGGTGAGATGCGGTATCGTCCCTGGTGGATGCGACCTGCCGATGGCGCCTCGCAGCCCTGGTTGATCTATGTTCCCGAACCGGTCTGGTTGGCCGCTCGCCACTCCAATCCCAGCTTCCCGGAGACACAGGATGCGATGCAGGCAGTCGCCTGCAGGATCGAGGCCTTTTACCTGAAGCGTTTAGCCTATCGATCGAAACGAGGGGTCGATGTGGTCCCGGTATTGATCGCGCGGCGCATCGACCCAGAATCCGCCTCGATCGCAACCGGCCCGCTATCGGGCATCCCATCCATCGCGCCGAATCAATCGTTGCCCTGGCCCCAGTGGAAGCCACCGGGGAGGGAGCTGGCTGCATTGCGGACGCTGGGTGGCGTGTTGGGACCGCTGATGGATCAGCTGCGAGGCGAGGTGACGACGGCTAGCGGGTGGTACAGCAAGCCTGAGGCAGATGAGCCATCTGCAGATGACGAGGGGACGACCTTTTCCCAGTCGGCTCCTTCGTCGCTCCTGGCGATGATCCACCAGATGGATCGTCAATCGGACTTGGTGCGGGAATGGGCCGAGCAGCCGAGGCTGGCGGAGCGATGGAATGTACCGCTGCGATCGATGGTGGGAACGGCCAAGCTGTGGCAGCAGCTGACAGTCACCGGAGAGGAGGCCGAGTGGTTTGGCGGAGATCGATGCTATCGGTTCTGGTGGGAGCCTGCCCTGGCAAGTACGGCAGATGGTCCCCCATCAGGTAGATCAGATCTTCCCGCTGGCGTGGTGGATGAGAAGTCGCCAGGGGGAGGATTCGGGGGGAAGGGAGCAACCGGTTGCTGGATCTACTGCCGACAGATCCCCCGGCTGTGGCTCTCCTCCGCCCGGATCGACCAGCCCGTGTCGGTGGCGGCTCTTTGGCTGGCGATCGATGCACCGAAGATACCGGCGGATCGAACGCAGGGCCTGGCCATTGCCAGTCGTATCGATTGGTCCTGGGACGGCTGGGACACGTCACTTCCTGGCGGCGTTGACGCACTGCCAGCTACCTATCGGTACCTAGGATCGCAGGGATGGAACCTAGCTCAGATCGATACCCTGGAGCGACTGCAGGGGAAGCCGATTCAGCGAGCTGATGGGGAGGCGTTGATGCCGCTGTTGCGGATGGTGACGGAGCCGTTGACTGGGACGGAGAAGGCGACCGGTGCTGGGGGAGAGGCTGAGACATCGGCATGGGTCCCCGGCACTGGCGCGGAGAAATCGCGTGGGGTTCCAGAGGCTCACCGTACGTTGGCTCAGTTGCTACGAGATCCCCCTGGTTCGATGCTGCAGCCGGTCGCCATCTCGGTGCGATTGCTGCGTGCAGCCCGGATCGATGTGGTGGATCCAGCCGAGCGGCAGTGGTTGGGGGCAGATCATTACTACGAAGTCGATGGGATGGGGGATTTGCAAGGGACCCGGATCGATTATCGTCCATCGTCGCAGGCCGGTGAACCAATTCGATTTGAAGGGGAGTTTCCGGTAACGCTGCTTGCCAGAAAGTTGCCTGGGGAACTACTGGCCGAAGGGGAGGTGATGGAGGAGACCCAGACCGCGCAGATCGCACTGCGCGGGCAGGTGGAGGTGGAAGGTCTGCACTACCGGATGTGGGCCTATCGAAGCCAGCGCATCGCCAACCGCTCGATCGACCGTCCCGACGATGCGACGGGAGCCCAGCTCGCACCTCTGATCGCAGTGGCTCGGTGGACCGTGGTGCCACCGCTATCGGTTAGCCAGGTGCGCCGTGCGATCGATCAAGGGAGCTCGATCTGGTTCTGGGGTATGGCCGGCATTGCGGGTTTGGCTTGGTGGTGGATCCGTCGCGATGCGGTAGCGCGACGGAAGCTTCGCGCCAAAGGAAGGGAGTTGGCGGACCGAGATTCCGGCCATCGCATTTAGCGGGATGGATGAACCGCTGCAGCGACTCATCAGGTCCATCCCTCGTTATCTCATTGCCTGTCGTCAGCTCCCCCGATTCGCGATCCAGCGGGATTGGGTATGATGAGTCGCTACGGCCTAGCGTCTGTCAGGTTGTGACTGGCGATGGCCTGAATCGAATGGGATATCCAGGAACAAAACGCGGGAGAGCGGAAGCATGCGCAGAGCGAAGATTTCGATCATCGGGGCAGGGAACGTGGGAGCCACCTGCGCGCATTGGTGCGCGGCGGCCGAACTTGGGGACATCGTGCTGCTGGACGTGCCCGCCACCGAGCAAATGCCGAAGGGAAAAGCGCTCGACCTGATGCAAAGCTCCCCAATCATGGGCTTTGACAGCAACGTCATCGGCACCACCAGCTACGAAGATACCGCTGGAAGCGATGTGGTGGTGGTCACTGCGGGAATCGCCCGCAAGCCGGGTATGAGCCGCGATGATCTGTTGAGCACCAATGCGAAGATCGTCAGCAGTGTTTCCGAGGAAATCAAGAAATCCAGCCCCAATGCGGTGGTGATCGTCGTCAGCAACCCGCTGGATGCCATGGTGCAGCGGGCGTTCCAGGTCACAGGCTTTCCTTCCCACCGAGTCATCGGGCAGGCCGGGGTGCTCGATACGGCACGCTATCGAACCTTCCTGGCGATGGAGCTTGGGGTCAGTGTCGAGGATATTTCCGCCATGCTGCTGGGTGGGCACGGCGACACCATGGTGCCAGTGCCCAGCTGCACCAGTGTTGGCGGTATTCCGGTCAGCCAACTGATCTCTGCAGAGCGACTGGAGGAGATCGTCCAGCGGACGCGAGTTGGTGGTGCCGAAATCGTCTCGCTGCTCAAAACCGGTAGCGCCTACTACGCCCCAGCAGCTGCCACCGCTCAAATGGTTGAGGCGATCGTCCGCGACAAGAAGCGTTTGATTCCGTGTGCCGTCTACTGCGATAAAGAATATGGCGTGGGTGGGTACTACGTTGGTGTGCCGGTCATTCTGGGCAGCAAGGGGGTTGAAAAAATCATCGAACTCCAGCTGACCGACTCGGAAAAGGCCGACTTCGCGAAAAGCGTCGATGCGGTCAAGAGCCTAGTGGCCACTATGGGTCAATTGCTTCAGTCGGCTTGACCTTCCCCGAGCCCGAAAGCTGCCCGAGAAGAAGGCCAAAAAGACAATCCGAAAGCTTCTGGCAGCCGTGCATGACGTTTGGGGAGCTGGATCAAGTCCCTCCCCGTAGATTCCCCGCCGCTTGGATATTTTCCGCGCGGCGAATACTAGCGTCAGCAATCTAGGAAAGCTTCGTCGATAGGATGCGTGTTTTCTCGTTCCTGTCGGGTTGACATACTGCTTAGAAAACGTCTAAAACCCGAGCAGTGCGATACGTGAGCGATCGATGCAAGGCGACTCGATGGCTCCTGGGACTTCCCGTCCTACTCGCGAGAGAGATGGTCTATACAACCAGTCGCAGGGATTCGCGCTGGTGCTTTCCTGATCGTTGCAATCGATGCCGAGGCGTCGGTAGGGGATGATTGGGAGAGTGATGTCAGGGAGGCGGCCTGGAGTGTTGGAAGGAAGCGATCTTGGTGGATGATCACCAAGCTTGGATACTCCTTGGCACGCACAGGCGACATGGTTCTTATCAGCATTCCGAGAACTCCCTCTTATCGAATCGGATGGAAGTCGCATGAATCGCTTTGATGGCAGCGGGCCTTCGTCGTTTTCTTCCTCACAGGCAGCGACGGCCTGCGCAGCCGCAGCGCGGCGACGAATGGTTGGTGATACCGCTCGTCTTGATCCACGGCCACTGGATTTGGGTAGCCCGGGCAAAATCTTCATGCCCGAGGGATATGAGCCGAACTATGCCTATCCCCTGGTGATCTGGTTCCATTCGTGCGCTAGCAGTGAATGGGAACTGGATGGCGTCGCCAGTAGTTTGAGTTTGAGAAACTATGTGGCGATGGCTCTTCGGGGCAATCGTCGCGATCATCCGCACCGCAATCTTTTCGGTTGGCAGGTCACTGAGACGGGCGTGTCGCAGGTGGAAGAGATGCTGTTTGAGGCGATCGACGGCCTGAAGGCCCGAGTGCAGCTCAATGGACGGGCAATCTTCCTGGCTGGCTATGGCAGTGGTGCCACGATGGCTCAGGCGATTGGCCTGCGGTATCCGCAGCAATTTGCAGGGGTGATCGCGATCGAAGGGAGTATTCCCCGGCTTCCCAGAATGCTGACGCAATGGGAGGCGGTGCGAAAGCTTCCGATCGTTTCGATGCATGGGCAGTCCGAATCGTCTGAAATGACCTCGGAGGCAATCGAGTTCCTGCGATTCGCTCAGATGGCCCATCTGAATGCTTACCCTGCCATTTTCCCCGGCGCTCGGGGACTCGACAGCACTATGCTGCGGATCGCCGATCGATTCATGATGCAGCGGGTTCGCGGCGAATCGGTGAATCTGTTCGAAACCGTGGGATGAACCGGTTGTCAACAGATGGCTGGCAGGGGGGGCCAATGGTCCATCGCATCCGGCTAAGAGGCCCTTGGGACTGGCAACGCAACCAGGACCAAGTTCGGTTATTCCGGGCGTTTCACCAAACCGACGGAATGGATTGCTTGGAGTCGATTCGACTCCATCTGGTCCTCCAACCCCAGATCCGTCTGCTTGCTTTGCAACTGAATGGACAGGCTCTCTCTAGCCAACTCGCAGTGGGCCCAGAAGGCGTCTCGATCGACCCCTGTCTGTCCGCCTATAATCAGCTTCAGTTGGATGTGGTCGAAGAGGCCGAAATGGCCCAGGCGTGGATCAGCCCGGTGGATGGAAGGTTTCCGAAGACTTTCGAAAACCCCTGGCTTTTGGATGCGTGGCTGTCGTTGCATCCGCGAACTGCGAAGTAAGCGATCTTTCCTTTTCAAGGATTCCGTCGGATGAAATGGTCAGCTGGCAAACTTATTCTGGCCGCCGTCGTCCTTGCGGGATGCACCCCGCAACCGACAGCTCCCAGCCCATCGGCCCCAAGTCCCAGCCCAGCGCTTTCGGCCAACTCAGGGTCTTCAAGTCGCGGAGGATCTTCGGCCAGCACCGCACCGGTCCCCTCGGTTGCTGCGGAGGTGAAGTCTGCGGGGGAACCTGCGGCGATGAAGTCGGCAGAGGGGATTTCTGAGGAAAGAATTTCTGCAGAAGCGACGGGGGTGTCCTCCGCGAAGATCGACGCCACAGCCATAGGATCGGAGGCCAAAGAATCTCTAGCTCCTGCAGTCGATTGGCAGGGGCTTCTGGAGATGCGTCTTCCGGTGGAGGAGTTGGACCAGGGTTGGATTCGCCTGTTCGACGGTCAATCGCTGTTTGGATGGGAGAGCGATGGCAAGGCCAACTGGCGCGTCGAGGATGGGGAATTGGTGGCCGACGAAGGTGAACCGGGTTTCCTCATGTCGCAGGTGCGATGGAGCGATTATGAGTTGATGGTGGAATTCCGTGCCACGGAGCGGACCAATAGCGGGATATTCCTGCGGACCGAGGCGCAGCCTACGTCGCCTGCCGCCGATTGCATCGAACTGAATATCGCGCCTTCCGACAATCCATTCCCCACAGGATCGTTGGTGGAGCGAGTGCGGGTGGAACCGGAGGCACTGGGAGAAAATCCGCCAGACCAGTGGCACACGCTGCATGTCCTGGCCGATGGCCCGCACATGCAGGTCTGGTTCGATGGACGTTCGGTGGTCGATACACAGCTTGAAGACCGAACCACTGGTAGGATTGGGCTGCAGTTCCGCGAAGGAGCGGTGGCGTTTAGAAATCTTCGGATCCGCCCGCTACTGCTTCAGAAGCTGATGCCCGATGATCAGTGGAATGGGTGGAGTCAGGAGCATAAGGGAGATGCCGATTTTCGATTGGAGGAATCAGGGCAGCTGTCGATCGAGGGGGGGAAGGGGCAGCTGGAACTGTTGCAACCATTTGGCGACTTTTGCCTTCAGGCAGAAGTATTGACAGAGAATGACGAAACCAATTCCGGCATCTTCTTTCGAAGCATTCCCGGCGATGTGATGAACGGCTATGAAATGCAGCTCCACACCGGTTTTGACCCCGATCGCTTGCATCCTTTGGATGGCGG
>Ga0315905_10003889_pt1 | contig 15331 bp, 8 predicted proteins | sample LakEriMetagenome_5_FD_203522 | JGI IMG/M metagenome (GOLD analysis project Ga0315905, IMG submission 203522) | Freshwater fungal communities from buoy surface, Lake Erie, Ohio, United States - Buoy 4 MA121 | ecosystem: Environmental > Aquatic > Freshwater > Lake | place: USA: Lake Erie, Ohio... | reverse complement strand
ATTACGGACGCCATCTCTGGGGCATCCCCGGCGTATCACAACTCCGCCTTGGTGAAATTCTCCGATGAGCGTAACGCAGGGGACCTCGAGCTCACCCACATTGGGGCACGTGGAAGTGTGTCCGCTGGGCTCAACTACTCTCGCGAGTCCGACTACATCGCTCGAGGTGTGAGTGCAAAGCTGAGCCGCTGGACCGAGGACAAGAACACCACGTGGTCACTGGGCTATGCAGTCAATAACGACACGGTAAACCCGGTCAATGGCATTGTTGAGAACGCCGAAAAGCAGGTGAAGGCCTGGCTGATTTCCTGGGCCCAGGTGCTGGGAAGAGACGACCTGCTGCAGGTGAATCTGGGCCAGTCGCGCAGCAGCGGTTATCTTTCAGACCCATACAAAGTCTATGACGAGCGGCCCAATAGCCGAGTGCTCAACACCCTGGCGCTCCGATGGAACCATCATGCGCCAAGCCTCAACACCACGCTGCGAGTAGGCTTTCGGATCGGCAGCGACGACTGGGGCATTGCCTCACAGACGCTCTCGGCGGAGGTCGTGGCACCGGGCCCCTATGGGCTGACGATCACGCCCAGCCTTCGGGCCTATGCCCAGAGTCAGGCGAACTTCTATGTCGATGCAGGGCCCCCTGGTTTTCCCTTTCCACCGAACCCGCCCAGGGGCTGGTCGCATTTCTCAGAAGACACGCGAGTCTCGGCCTTTGGAGCGCTGACGGCCGCCGTAAAGCTTAGCAAGCGGCTGACCGACGACCTCACGGTCGATCTGAAGGTTGAGCGCTACGAGCAGCGTTCACATTGGAAGCCCGGAGGAGGAAGTCCGGGCCTGAAGGACTTCTACGCGAGGATGACCCATGTCGGCCTGTCATATCGCTTTTAAGGCCATGGGCGCGCGCTGCGAGATCGTCATCGATGGCCTCGCAGAGCCGGACGCACAACGCCTTGCAGGCCCCGCAATGGCCGAGGTTCTCCGCATTGAGCAGAAGTACTCTCGCTATCTTCCGCAGAGCGTGGTGTCTCGCATCAATGCTGCGGCAGGTGGGGACCCCGTTCAGATCGACTCCGAGACCTATCAGCTCTTGGGCTATGCAAACTCCATGTTCCAACAGAGTCGAGGCGCGTTTGACCCGACTGCCGGAGTGCTGCGTAAGGCCTGGGACTTCAAGTCCTCTCAACTGCCCACTCAAGCGCAGATCGACGCACTACTGCCACTCGTCGACTGGTCTAGGGTGGAGGTCAGCGAGCAAGCCTGTCGGCTACCCCTTGTCGAAATGGAGATCGATTTCGGAGGATTTGGCAAGGAGTACGCGGTGGATCGCGCAGCTTCAGTGCTTGAGGCCCAAGGCGTTCAGAGCGGTTACGTGAACCTTGCTGGTGACATGCGTTTCCTCGGCCCAAAGGCCGACGGCACCCAGTGGCAGATTGGCATTCAGCATCCGAGGGAAGAGGGCAAGGTGCTCGCGCATATTCCCATGCAGACGGGCGCGCTGGCCACCAGCGGAGACTACGAGCGAGCCATCTGGCGCGATGGCAAGCCCTACTGCCATGTCCTAAATGCCCGCACGGGTTGGCCAGTCGAGGCCTGGCAGACCGTCAGTGTTGTTGCGCCGCTTGCGCTCATGGCGGGAACGGTCTCGACGGTCGCCATGCTACTGGAGAGCCAGGGCCTCGACTTCTTGCAACAAAACCCCTTCAATTTCCTCGCAGTGGACGCGAATGGTCAGGTCCACCGCCCGACCATACAGGCCAATCGCGCGAGCAACACAGGGAGTGGAGCATGAACGCTTTGAAGGGTCTTCTCCTATCTGCGTGTGTGATGCTCGCAGCTTGTGGCCAACAAGAATCCAACCGGAGTTACTCGATGGGGCAGGTGCAGCCTGCCGCAGGCGCGGCCAAGGTGAGCTATTACGCTGCATCGCGTTTTGCCGAGCAGGCCGCCTTCGGCCCCACGCCAGAGCTTATTGCCGAGATTCAGTCCAAGGGTTTTGAGAAATGGATCGACGATCAGTTCGCACTGCCGGCTACGCAGGTCAACTACGCCTCGAAAGATGCCCTGTTGCGCGACTGGGACATGGGCGCCAGCGAGCGGGCGGTCTGGGGCTGGTACCGAGCGCAGTTTCCCCATATGGTGATTGGCGCGCCCGACCAACTCCGTCTCCGAGTGACCTGGTCGATCTCGCAGTGGATTGCCGTGAGCGACCGAAGGCTCAAGCCCATCGCGGTGCTCGACTGGATGAACCTGCTCCAACGCGTGGGACTGTCCGACTACAAAACCATCCTTGAACAGGTGACCAAAAGCCCCTCAATGGGCTGGTACCTCGATAACGCCCAGAATCGCCCCAAGAGTGAGGCCTGTCCTTGGTGTGCGCCGAATGAGAACTATGCCCGCGAACTCATGCAGCTCTTTTCCATCGGCATCGTGGAGCTCAATCTCGATGGCTCAGTGAAGAAGGACAACACGGGACGACCGATTGAGACCTACACCCAGCGAGATGTGGAGCAGTTGGCCATGGCGCTCACGGGGTGGAGAAATCAGCAGGTAAAGAACTTCGTCAGAACAAAGCAGACCCAGACGGACACCGACTGGGCCTCGCCCATGGTCCCCGAGGAGTGGGAGGCGGCCCATGACTGGAATGCAAAGCGGGTCATGGGCCGGGCTTTTCCAGCGGGACAGAACGCGGAGCGAGACCTCCAGACGGCCCTGACAGTGCTCATCTCCCACAACAACACAGCGCCATTTGTATCCCTCCGGCTGATTCAGAACCTCGTCAAGAGCAACCCTTCTTCAGAGTATGTCCGGCGCGTTGCCACCGTCTTTCTCAACAATGGCCGTGGGCAGGTGGGCGACATGAAGGCGGTCGTGAAGGCAGTACTGCTCGACCCGGAAGCAAGACAGGCCGATGACCCCTCCCGGGCCGGCACCACAAGCGGCAAGGTACGTGAGCCATTTCAGCAGACGATGGCGGTCTGGCGAGGCCTAGGCTGCAAGCGCCTTCCAACCGATATCGACGGGAATGCAAACCTCAATATCGAGCAGATCCCGTTTAATCCTGAGACGGTCTTTAGCTTCTATGCCCCGACCGACACGGCCTCCGGGACGGACATCCTCGCTCCTGAGCAGCGTCTTCTCAACGCTCAAGAGTTCAACACAAGACTGGGTCTGATGAGTGGCCTGATCTGGGCGCCAGTCCTCCGCGATGGCGAAGACCCGAATGCATTGAGCATGGGCGCGGCTGGCTGCGACCTGTCGGGCTTTGTTGCCGCCTTTCGCAGTTCACCGGGCGTGTTTCAGGACTATCTCGCGGCGCGTTTCTTCCGGGGTGCGATGCCGGCGACGCTTCGCCTAGAGTTAACCCGGGTTCATCGAGAGCTACAGGGCAAGAGCTACCTGAGCGAGCTCGGACAGGCCTCGTCTCTCATGCAATATGCGCTGCTGAGCCCCTACTTTGGAGCGGTCCGCTAATGAATCGAAGACACTTTATGGGTGCTGCGGGTGCCGCCGGAGCGCTCTCGGGCCTGGGCGCGTTGTCCTTTCTTGCGCCGGGCGCGCAGGCGGCCGACTACCGAGCGCTCATTGTCATTGACCTCTCCGGAGGCAACGATGGGCACAACATGCTTATCCCCGTCGATGGTGCATATACCGACTACGAGCGGGCGAGGACGTCTGTGCTCGCACTGCCCAAAGATAGCCTCATTCGCCTGAGCGGCACATCAGTTGGGCACAGTTTTGCGGTGCACCCTGCGATGCCTCAGGTGGCCTCGCTCTACAACCAGCAGCGCCTTGCATTTCTGAGTAATGTGGGAGCGCTGATTGAGCCTGCGACCGCTGCGCAAGTCAAGGCCAATGCGGTCAGGCTTCCAATTGGGCTCCTCTCCCACAACGACCAGGCGGGCTTTGTTCAGGGCGCAAGCGACGACACCACGGGCTGGGCTGGCCGTGCACTGGAGTCACTGCCGAGCTCGCTCAGGCATCGTGTGGCTTCGGTGGCGCTCTCAAATAATCGGACCCTGGTGCAAGGCAAGCGCTCGACCGTCTCGATCGTCACCAACGGCGGAAACGCCTGGTGGGGTCGGTCCAATCTGACGCAGGACGAGGACATCATCACCCAGTCCGTCAAACGCATGGCGAAGTGGCAGTTTGCAAACGACTACGAGCGCATTTATGCGAATTCGCTGAATGACGCCGTCTCAGACTCCGTCATGTTCGCGCAGGCGCGCCAGATGACTGCTGCACCCACGGCTGATTTTGGGTCCGGGTGGTTTCCTGGACAGCTCCAGTTTGTGGCCCGCGTGTTGCCCGTCATGCCCAGCTTTGGCATGCAGCGTCAGGTCTTCTTCCTGACGCATGGGGGGTTTGACACCCACACTTCGCAGCGCGGGACCGGTGACCAGTCTCAAGACACGCTGCTGGCTGTGCTGGACAAGGCGCTGGGCGCACTGGACACGACGCTCCGCGCAAGCGGCATGACCGACAAGGTCATGGTCATGGTCATGACCGAGTTTGGAAGAACCCTCAGACCAGGATCTGGCGGGGGGTCAGAGCACGCCTGGGGAACCCATTGGATGGTCATGGGCTCCGCCATCAGAGGGGGGCAAGTGCACGGTCGTTTTCCGCCGCTCATTCCGGGTGGCGCCGACGATGGTGACGGAGAGGCCAATGGCCGGTTTGTTCCGACCATCAGTGCCGACCAGGTGGGGGCCACACTCATGGGGTGGCTAGGCCTTGAAGCGAGTCAGACGCTCAGTGTGTTCCCAAACCTCAAGTACTTCCCGACCCACACCGTTCCGTTCCTCCGCGCCTAGGTTCCTACAATGGCAGACATCCGATTAACGAAGGAGAAGGATCGGTATGTTCAGCCCGAGTCTGAGCGAAACAACTGGAACACCGTATGGGGCGAGGAGGGCGATGACTACATTGCCCTTTATCAGGGGACTGTGGTTGGAGGGCCTGGTAATGACACCATTGAACTGCTGTTCTATCCGGGAGAGACTGGAAAGTCTTTAAGCATCGCTTTCTGGAACTCACCGGGCGCAACCGTTGTGAACTTCGCCGAGGGCTGGGCGGAGGATGGCTGGGGCGGACGCGACACCCTCATCGGCAGGTTCACAAGCTTTCACGGCAACGGATACTCCAACACGGTCATCGGATCCGACCTAAGTGAGACGGTCTACTTGTTCGCCGGCAGAGATTTCTTTAACGGTGGCAAGGGCTATGACATCGTCAATATCGCAGACTTTTATGTGAATGGACGTCAGGTCTTCTACACCCGTGAAGACCTGGATATCACGGTGTCTGCAGATGGCCTGAAGGCAATTGTCGAGACGAAGGCGGGGCTGCCGTCCTGGATCCCCTACCTTCGCTACGAGCTTGAGAATGTAGAGGAATTGCGGTTCTACACCGAAGGCTGGAAGTATCTGTCGACCCTCGCGCTGAGTGACCTGGTGACACCCGAACTCACCGCGCAACAGACCATCGCCGCCGGGGCTGCCTTTCGGTACGACCCTTCGACCCCGCTGGGCACTCCGCAGACCATCACCTACAGCTTCATGACTGCCGCCACCGCGGGCGCAGATGCTACGGCCACTGGCTTTCGAGTGTTCAGCGAGGCAGAGAAGGTGCTTGTGCGCGACATCTTCGCAAAGACCAGCCTACTCGTCGGCTTAACCTTCAAGGAGGTGACAGAGTCTGGAGCGGATCAGGGACTGATTCGCTTTGGCGTTACCCAACAGGCTGGAACCAAGGGCTTCACGATTCTTCCTGGCATGCCCGGAGCAGGGAGCAGGGCGGGCGACATTCTCATGGACGTTGAGTCTATGCTTGGAATCCGGGTCGGGTCTGAGGGCTATGAAGCGCTGCTCCATGAGATTGGCCATGCGCTGGGCCTGAGGCACCCACGGAACGTCGACGCCGCAGACAAATGGTCAGTGCAGTCCATGGAGCCGTATGACAGCCGCGCGCTCACCGTCATGGCGACGGTCGATTCCACAGACGGAGTGTTCCGGTCGACCTGGGGCCCGCTTGACTGGGCGGCACTGCAGTACCTTTACGGCGCAAAGCCTGCCCAGGCAGGCAATGACACCTATTTACTGAGCACGTCGAGTTTCGACACGCGGACGACCATCGTTGACCATGGCGGCACGGACACCATTGATGCGAGCTGGTCTCCCGTTGGCGTGCTGCTAGACCTCAGGGCGGGCGCTGTCTCGAGCGTTGGCATGACATCCACTGGGCGCGCTGGCGCACAGAACCTCTCCATTGGCGTGGACACCAGCATTGAGAACGCAGTTGGGACCGTGTTTGACGATGTCCTGATTGGAAACGCGCTTGCCAACCGATTCTGGGCGCTGTCAGGCAATGACTGGATTGACGGTGGAGCGGGTCACGACACGGCGATCTTCGCTGCGGACTCCTCTGAGTATCGACTTGTCATGGCCTCGGGCACACTCACCCTAGAGTCCCTTGGGGGTGTTAAGGGGTTCATGACGCTCAGTCAGGTGGAGTCGCTGGTCTTTGACAACAAGGCCATCTCGCTCCAGACATCGAGCCACGACTCCTACTCAGACCTTCCCGCTGATCTCTATCTGTATTTCGTCGTGACGCTTCAGGCGGCGCCTGGTGTGACGCACATGAATCAGCTCGCAGCCTTGTTTCGCTCGGGCTATTCCGTAAAGCAGATTGTCGATGCACTGGTGGCCAAGCCCGAGTTCACCAACACCTACCCGGTCGGTCTTTCGAATCTTGCGCTCGCAGAGCGTCTAGTGGAGAACATCCTGGGAGACAGCGCCAGCGGTGCCACTAAGACGGGCGCAATTCAAGACATCAAGCGCGCCTTGGACGAGGGGGGCACTCGCGGTGAGGTGATCTACTCATTCTTCGGCAATCTCGCGAAAAAACCTAGCACTGATGCGGCCTGGGGCGACACGGCCAAGCTGTTTCAGAACCAGGTTGCGGTTGCAAAGCACTTCACCGAGGCCCTCGACTTCAGCACGACGGACCCCACCACACTCCGGGATGCGCTGGCAGATGTGTCTTCAGCCTCCAACCTAAGTTCCGATACTATTAAGGCGCAGCTCATTGCAAACGGCCTGATGAAAGGATCGACCACATTGAGTTCGAACGTGATTCCCGGAACGGATGGTGACGACACCTGGACCATTCAGTGGGCTGCCGTAGTCGCGATCAATGGGCTTGGAGGCACAGATACCCTCAACCTGGGAACATCCAAGCGAACAGACTTCAGAATCATGGAGGATGAGGACGGCGCCATTCTGGTCGAGTCGATCTCCCGGGCTAGCGCTGCGTTCAAGGGTACCCTTTACAACATTGAGCGGCTGGTCTTCGACAATGGCAGAGATGTCATGGAGCTCCCGAAGAGCACTGGCCTGAACAAGATTCATGGGGACGGCCAGAACCCGCTCATTCAGGGCACCAGCTTGGCAGACCACCTCATCGGCACATCGATAGACGAGCGACTGGTGGGAGGGCTCGGCAACGATCTCTTAGACGGCGGGGGTGGCGCAGATGAGATGAGCGGCGGGGCTGGCTACGACCGCTATAGTCTGAGCCAAGTCGGAGATCGCGTCATTGAGCTTGCGGAGACGCCACCCGCTGGGGTGGATGTATCTGTACTTGAGCGAGATGTTTTTCTTCGGCTGCAGCAGTTCTATATCGCCTACTACGGGCGCCCGGCCGACTACGCTGGAAGCGTCTATTGGGTGAACACGCTCGAAAGGGAGTTCAAGGGGAACCAGACAGGCATGGTGGCAGCCTTTGGAAACCTCCAACAGAAGGAATATGTGGACTTGTATGGCACCGGAGGAACGGTGCAGGAGTTCCTAACACGGGTTTATCAGAACCTCTTTAATCGGGCCCCTGATCAGGAGGGATTGAACTACTGGACCGGGATCATCAATGCGCGTGCGGACCAGGTCGGGATTGGTCAGGCCCGCTCCGAGTCCGTGATTCAAATTCTGGACGGTGCGCAGGCCGCAGATCGGTTGGTGGTGCAGGCCAAGCAGACCGTTGCAACCCAGTTCTCGCAACAGGTTAGCCTGCTCGATTCTGCGAATGAGTACGGAACGGCGAGTAATGCGCTGCTGTTTGCATCGGTGCGCGCTTGGTTTTCGGAGGTCGACGCTGCAACCTCTGCGACGCTGACGAGTTCGCAACTGAAGGCGGCTGCAGTGGCGGCCGTAGAGGCCGCTGGTACCAGGCTGGGCGATTCGGTTACCACTCTCCTGAACTGGTCGCGCACGACCTCGACCGAGCTCGCTGCGGACGTTGAGCATTTCTTCGCCACGGGTACAAGCGCCATTCGTCTGGTGGGAGATGACCAGATCAACATTCTGTCCGGCAATGGGTACGGAACTTCTCTCACGGGCGGTGCGGGAGCCGATGTCTTCTGGTTTGATGAGAAGACGGTCTCCAGCCCAGACCGCATTCTGGACTTCAACCCAAACGAGGACATGATTGGCCTAGACAGCCGCGTCCTGACGGGACTCAATAAGGGCCCGCTCTCTCAGGCGGATTTCGATGCGAAGTTTCGGTTCGACGGCAAGACGCTCTTCCATGGCAATCAGCCTGTCTACGAGATTACCCTCACCAGTGGCACCTTCACCTATTCCGACATCTGGGTGTTCTAAGGCTCTCCGATCGCCGCTCTTTGTTGTAGCGCTTTTCTCTCTGTTTGCTCTAGTGGGCTGCGGTGGTGGATCTGACTCGAGTGGCGTGGGGAGCGTCCAGGCACCCACACCACCCACGGGAGGCTGCAGCCTTCGCGGGCAACAAGACTGGCTGCGGGGGCATTTCCGGGACCGTTATTTCTGGGCCGACCTTTCACCCGACTCTTCGCCCGATGGCGTCGAGACTCTCGACGCTTACTTCGAGCGCCTGAAATTTGCCGGCAACGCCGATTTTCCAGCTGACCGCTACAGCAGTTTTGGGACCACGACCAGCTTCAATCAGTACTACGGGGAGGGCAAGACCCTCGGCTATGGCCTCGCGGTTTCAGGCTTTGAGGTGATCGGTTACCCAGACCGTCCACTCGTGGTGCGATATGTGGAACCAGGGTCCCCAGCCGCGCGGGCCGGCGTTGCACGGGGTGATCGGGTCCTAAGCTTGAATGGGCGGCCGGCTCGTGACCTTATTGAGAAGAATGATTTTGGGGCTTTGGTACCAACCGCGTCGGGAGACCAGCTTCGGCTTGAGGCCGAGCGTGGCGGTCAGACTTACAGCCTGACCCTAGCAGGGGAGATCTACTCCCTGTTGCCGGTCCAGGGAGTGCGGGTGCAGCAGTCTGCGGGGGGCCGACGGATTGGCTATTTGCAGGTCCAGAGCTTTCTTAGCCAGGCAGAGCCCGATTTTGAACTGGCCTTTCGCCAGTTTGATCGCGAAACGGTTGACGACCTCGTGATTGACCTTCGCTACAACCCGGGTGGACTCGTTTCGACGGGTGCGAAGCTCGCCTCTTATGTGGGCGGCATTCGAAAGGTGGGGCTGCCTTATGCAAAGCTGGTCTACAACTCAAAGAACACAGGCCTGAACCAGACCTACCTCTTTACCTTTCCGTACAACTGGCGGGGTGTCGATCGTGCGTATGTGCTCACGGGACAGCGCACCTGCTCGGCCAGTGAGCAACTGGTCAACGGGCTGCGGGGGGTCGGCATTCAGACGGTTCTGATTGGCGACACCAGCTGTGGCAAGCCAGTTGGCTTTGTGCCCACAGACCATTGTGGAAACACCTTCAGTATCGTGGCCTTTGAATCGCTCAATGCAAGAGGCGAGGGCCGTTACTTCAATGGGTTTGAGCCCCAGTGTCGATTGGCCGACGACCTCAGCCGGCCGCAGGGGGATCCAGCCGAGTCGCTCTTTGCTGCAGCCCATTACCACGCCGATACGGGCCGATGCCCAGCCGGTAGTCAGTCGTCGCAAGCGCTCAGTTTTGCCGCGCTAATGAGGCCTGCTCAGCGGCCGAGAACTGAACAGCTGCCGCTTGGAGAGAGGCCCGTCATGATCCCTCGCTAATCACGAGCCGATAGACGGGTGTCGAGCCAAAACCCTTAATGCTGTGTAGGCCGAGAGACTCGGTATCCTCTGCGTCCAGGCTCTGGGCCACCTCCTGCGACACGAGACTGGCCTCCCCGATTTCCTTTCCCAGGGCCTCGAGGCGTGCGGCCAGGTTGATGCAGGCGCCCACAGCGGTATAGTGCGCACGTTGGTCGGTGCCCATGTCGCCAACCAAGGCCTCCCCACAGGCTACCCCAATGCGAATCTGAACCGGCGCAATACCTTGCTCGCGCAGACGCTGGTTGAGCGGTCTCAACGCTCTGTAGAGCCCTTGTGCTGCGCGGGCAGCGCGTTGGACCTGGTCCGGCTGCGCCAACGGAGCCCCCCAGAATGCCACTAGTCCGTCGCCAGTGTAGCGGTCGAGGGTGCCCTCTTCGGCCCAGATGGGGCCCGTCATGGCTGTGAGGAATTGACGCGTGAGCTGCGCCGCGCTGTCGAGTGTGAGGGAGGCCGTATGGCTGGAATAGTTCACCATGTCCAGCGTGAGCACGGTGATGCGAGCAGACCTCGGTCGAAGGGGGTCCTGTGTCGACTCAGAGATGATCGCCTTCAAAATTGGAGGGGTTACGTAGCGCGAGAGGATTCGGCTGATGGTGTTGGCACGTGCCCGGTCTGCTAGCCACTCCGTGGGCGCAAGGACCAACACCAAGACCCCGACCGACCACAGACCAGCAGTGAGTGGGGTTACGCTGGCGAGGCTCACGCCTATGCCGAGCAATGCAGTCCACGCTGCCGTGAGGCCGACGCATACGAGGGCAAGTTGACTGGCCGTTCGCGCACGAATCAGCGCCCAGGCAAGGACGGTGGCCAGGAGCATTTGCAGCGAGAGCGCAACCGGCGCTGACAGCGCCCAACTGGGCCTTGCCCGAAGCTCTTCGATCAATTGGGCATGAATGGTCATGCCGCTGACCATGGCGGAGAGCGGAGTGGAGGCCCGGTCAGTGAGGCCAAGTGCCGAGGAGCCAATGAGGGCAATGCGACCCTGCAGCACTTGGGCCGCCTGGGTGGGGTCTTGCAGCAGCACCTTCGCCGGGATGACTGGCCAGCTTTCATCGGAGATCCTGAACCGCAGGGGCAGCTGCCTCGGCTCAGGCCTCTCCTTAGAATCTTGCACCCAGTTCTTCTCGTCAAGGCACCGAAGTGTGGCGAGGGCAAGGGTTGGCCGGGCCGTGTTCTGCCACTGTGTCCACAGCGGAAGCCTGCGCAGACGTCCATCGGGATCTGGGATGAACCCGATGTTCCCCGCACAGGGCGCGGTGAGGCTTAACCCAATGTGATTCGCCATAAAGCCGCTGGCCTCGGGCCAGTGTGCCTGAGCGATGGGCGCGGGGGAGACTGGCGCAAGGGTGCCCAGTCTCAGAGGTGGCTGGCGCGGGACATAGTCCAGGACCTCTGCCAGCACCAGCCTTCGCCCCTGCGCCAGAGCCGCGAGTCGGGCATCTCCCTCGGGGTCTTTAGACTCTGGCAGAACCATATCCATGACTACAATCCTGGCCTGCCCATCCGCAAGGCTCGCCTCGACGAGTTCAGCGAGTCGACTCCGAGGCCATGGCCAAGGGCCGAGCGCGGCGAGGCTCTGCTCGTCGATATCGATGAGGGCAACGGATGGGTCTGCCAGATGGCGACTCAACTGCCGCTGCACAGCGTCTCGAAGGGTGAGCTCAAGACTCAGCGCCAGGGAGGGGCTGGATACCTCTCCTCGAGTGGACGGTCCCACCACCTGACTCGCCCAGAGGCCGGCACTGAGGGCGAGTCCCAGAATGCCGAGCCGCGGGAGACCGCGTGATCGAAAAAGGCGGTGAGTGAGACCAGTCGCTATACTCATTCGACCATGTTAATCCCAGTCATTCTCTGCGGCGGCTCCGGCACTCGTCTCTGGCCGCTTTCACGAAAGTCTTATCCAAAACAGTTCGTCCCAATTGTGGGTGACCAGAGCCTGCTGCAGGCCACTCTGCGGAGGGTGTCGAGCCTGTCGAGCCGAGTCTATTGTGTCGCGGCCGAGGATCATCGTTTCTTGGTGCGGGATGAGCTTGAGGCTGCTGGCGTTGAAGGGCTGACGCTGTTGGAGCCGATGCCTCGCAATACAGCAGCAGCCATGGGCATGGCCGCACTGGAGGCAGTGCACCAGGGGCACGACGAAGCGCCGATGCTTTTCTGTCCCTCCGATCACTACATGCCGAATTCCGCGGCCTTCTGCGAGGCTGTGCGGGAGGCGTCTCGGGCGCTGCGTCACGGTGAAATTCTGACCTTTGGCATTGAACCAACGCACCCCGCCACGGGATATGGCTACATCCAAGTCAGTCCTGATGGATCGCGGGAGGGTGGTCTGCACGCCGTCTTCGCATTTCTCGAAAAACCGAGCGCGCACAAGGCCAGTAGCCTCATTGCCCGGGGCAATGTCTTCTGGAACGCTGGCATTTTCTTGGTCACCGCCAAGACCCTGATCGAAGCCCTTCGCGCCCATGCCCCGGACATTCTGCGCAGCTGCGAACTTGCCGTGTCTCGTGCAAAGCGTGCAGAAGGCTTTGTCTGGCTCGATCGCGCTGCACTAGAGGAGTGCCGTGCTCAGAGTATCGATTACGCGGTCATGGAGCATTACGCGTCCATCCGCATGAAGCCGCTGAGCATGGCCTGGAGCGATGTCGGAAGCTGGGCGGCTGTTGCAGAGTTAGACCCCGCTGATGAGAACGGCAACCGTGCCCACGGTCAGGGGCTCTTCATTGAGTCGGTAGGGTCTTACATCTACAGCCCCGACCGTCTCAGTGTTGTGCTGGGAGGCGAGAACCTTCTTGTGATTGACACGCCCGATGCGCTCTTGGTTGCGTCAAAGGATATGGCTGAGCAGGTTCGTCAGGCTGTTTCGGCACTTGAGCACCAGCAGAGCCCCGAGGCTGTCTTTCATCGCAAAGTCTCGCGGCCATGGGGCTGGTATGACAGTCTTGACCGGGGTGACGGTTTTCAAGTGAAACGCATTCTGGTTCGACCTGGCGCAAGTCTGTCACTGCAGATGCACAACCATCGGGCAGAACACTGGGTCGTGGTGCGGGGAAGAGCCTGTGTCACCCGAGGTGACGAGGTATTTGAGCTTGCCCGCAACGAGTCAACCTATATTCCATTGGGCGTCAAGCACCGTTTAGAGAACCCGGGCGTGGAGGATCTCGAGATCATCGAGATCCAGTCCGGTGATTACCTCGGAGAGGATGACATCGTCAGATTCGAGGACGTCTACGGACGGGGCTAAATCTCGAGCGCCGGCAGTGATTTCACCAGATCATCAATCGCCTTCATCTGCTGCAAGAAGGGCTTGAGTTGGTGCAGGGGCAAGGCGCTGGGCCCATCGCACAGCGCTTCATCGGGGTTGGGGTGGGCTTCTACAAAGAGGCCGGCAATGCCCACGGCCATGCCTGCCCGCGCGAGATCCCCCAGCTGGTCGCGCCGACCACCTGAGGCTTCTGCCAAAGGGTCGCGCTGCTGCAGGGCATGCGTGGTGTCAAAGATGATCGGCTTACCGCCACTCACCTTGCGCATGACCCCAAAACCCAGCATGTCGACAACCAAATTATCGTAGCCAAAGTTGGTGCCGCGGTCGCAGAGCCAGAGCTGGCTGTTGCCACACGCCTCAAACTTCTTCACGATGTTTCCCATCTGATGGGGGCTCAAGAACTGGGGCTTTTTGATGTTGATGGTTTTGCCCGTCTGAGCCAGGGCTACCACCAGGTCGGTCTGGCGGGCGAGGAATGCAGGCAGCTGCAGCACATCGCAGACGTCTGCGACGGGCTTTGCCTGCCAGGGCTCGTGTACATCTGTGAGCACGGGGACTTCAAACCGCTCGCGCACCGCGCGCAGCATCTTGAGCCCATCATCCAGGCCTGGCCCCCGATAGGAGTTCAGCGAGGAGCGGTTGGCCTTGTCGAATGAGGCCTTGAACACATAGGAAATGCCCAAGGCCTGCGTGACCTCGACAAAGTGCTCGGCGGTGCGCAGCGCCAGGTCCTGGCTCTCGAGCACATTAAGCCCGCCAATGAGCGTGAAGGGGGCTGTGTTAGAGACAGAAGTGAGGGTATGTTTCATACCCTCATTCTGACAGAGTCGTCGAGGCGTTAGGCCTTCATCGCCGTCGTGTAGCCTACCGTTGCCGTGTAGCTCCGGCTGTCGATGGTGTTCACGAAAATCCACTCGCCCTTGGCCTCAGATGCCGTGAAGGACATCTTCAGGTAGCCGCGGCGAGAGGCGTCCATCCAGTTCAGGTCATCGACCACGCCCTCGAAGATGGCCTTGATCTGAGCGGGGGGCAGGGTGGCCAGATAGGCCTCGAGGCCCGGTGAGCTCACTGAGCTGGTCGCGAACTCCTCGCCCACCTTCATGCCCGCCATGGCGGGGTTTGCAAGGCCCATGAGCGTGAGGTCGCTATGCCATGCGTTGTGGGTGTCGCCAGCAAGCGCGATGAGCTTCTTGCCCAGCTGCGCAGCCGTGCCAAGCAAAGTCTCCCGTGCAGCCACATAGCCGTCCCAGGCGTCGAGGTTGTAGCCAAGCTTGGGGTTGAGCGTGGTGTTGAGCATGGCCTTCTGTTCATCCGTCAACAGCTGGGGCGCCTGAGCGGCCGTCGCCTTGGCGGTGAGGTAGTCGGTGATGACCTTCAGTCCTGCCGCCTGCGCAGCGGGCGAGGTGTCTGAGGTGTTAAGCGCCGCCAGCACCGACACGGGAAACTCCATGCGGGCCATGAGCACCTGCTGGCCTAGTACGGTCCAGGTGGCCTTGCTCGTGGCCATCTGGCCCTGAAGCCAGGCGAGCTGCTCGGTGCCCAGCATCTGGCGGGTGGGCGAGCTGAAGGTTGCCAGCGCGGCACCCTGCTTGGCGGGGCCTGCGAGGCCAGCCAGCTCAACAATGTCGATTTGTTTGTCGCGGCCGATGAGGCGGGTATCGAGCATGTGCAGGTTCACCAGGTTGCCCCAGTTGAAGCTGCGGTAGATCTTTGCGCGGTCGCTGCCCGTGCGAATGGGCATCCACTCATGGTAGGCCTGAAGGCCTGCAGCGCGACGATCGGCCCAGCTGCCTTCAGTGGAGGGGGTGTGGTTCTCGGCGCCGTCTTTGTAGGCATCGTTGGCCGTCTCGTGGTCGTCCCAGACGGCAATCATGGGCATGCGGGCGTGCAGGGCCTTGGAGTCGACATCGCTCTTGTACTGCGCGTGGCGCTTGCGGTAGTCGGCCAGCGTCAGGATCTCATTGGTTGGGCTGGACTGGCGGTTGAGGGCCACAG
>Ga0315905_10003888_pt1 | contig 15332 bp, 15 predicted proteins | sample LakEriMetagenome_5_FD_203522 | JGI IMG/M metagenome (GOLD analysis project Ga0315905, IMG submission 203522) | Freshwater fungal communities from buoy surface, Lake Erie, Ohio, United States - Buoy 4 MA121 | ecosystem: Environmental > Aquatic > Freshwater > Lake | place: USA: Lake Erie, Ohio... | reverse complement strand
AGGGAGGGGGGGGGGGGTGGGGGGGGGAGAGAGAGCGCGCGCAATAAAAGGGGGAAACCCTGAACCCTGAACCCTAAATGTTCAACCAGGAACCACAAAACCCTAAACCCTAAACCCCAAACCCTAAACCGAGGACAAAAGGACAAGGGAAGGGAAAGAGAAAAAAAAAAAAGGCGAAAAAGGAGAGGGGAAAGAGAAGGGGTGGGGGAGGGGGAAAAGGGGGAAAATAAGTCGTGAAAGTGGGAGGAAGAAAGAGCGAAATGGGGGCGGGGGAAGAGAGCGAGATAACTAATTGAGTAATGAGAGGAGAGAGAGAGAGATGCATGAACCCCAAAACCCTTACTAAACCCTAAACCCTAAACAGAGGACAGGAGGAAAAGGGAAGGGGAAAAAAGTAACAAAGGGCGAAAAAGGAGATTGCGAGTATCAGAGGGGAAAAAAGTAACAAGGGGCGAAAAATGCGATGGAAAAGAGAAGGGGGGGGAGAGGGGGAGAAGAGGGAGGGGAGGGACGCAGGACAGTAACCCCAACCTGTCGTCAAAAAGTTACCCCATCCTATAGGTAAAATTTTCCCCTTCCTGTACATGAATGCCTACCCCTTCCTACATACAAAAAATTCCCTGTCTGCGTAATAAACAGTTGCCCCAACCCATGTTAAAAAAATTACCCCAACCTCTTGTCACAAAGTTACCCCATCCTATGTATAAAAGGTTACCCCTTCCTACATGAAATAAATTCCCTGTCTGTATAATAAACAGTTTACCCCAACCTATTGACAGAAAGTTACCCCAACCCATCGTCAAGATGGTTACCCCAAAGCACCCAACTGCGGTCATAAGTTACCCCATCCTGTGACTGTGTATAAATCTCAGAAAATGCTCCAACCCAACGAATTACACATTCCGCCCCTTTTCGGGACCTTTGAATTTATTTACCCTTTTCAAAAACTTTTCAGTAATGTAGACCCTAAACAAAAATAATCCACGGCATGAGATTACCAGCTTGTTGACGGGTAGCCTGAGGGGATAGAGTGACAGGAGCAGGGGGATCGGGACTCCCCCTACCCCTGTTATCCCGGATAACAGGGGTAGGGGGTTAGGGTGACAAGAGTAGGGAGCATGGGAGGACGGTACAGGGGATAGAGGTGACAGGAGTAGGATGACAGGTCACAGGAGAAGGGGGGAGGAGGAGGAGCCCTCTGCAGGGGCAATTCATCACCAATTCCATCACCGACTACATTTCCAACTTTACTCAATGGCGACCATCAACTTGCTGACGGAATCCGATCGTGGCAAGCCAGCAACCATTTAACTTACTCTGCCAGCACCCCCTTAACTTACACTGTACTGGTATGTAGTGACGCACTCTTCCAAGCACTAATCGGGGTTCTTGAAAAACGCCTCATACTCCAACACTTGATAGTTATTGTCGCCCAAGACCTCCTTACCGATTGGCAGGATCCTTTCAAACAATGCGCGTGCCTCTGCACGCTGCACCTCATCGCCGCCGCCGTGCAACGCACGCGCCAAGAACAGGGTGTTGTATTGATGAAACCAAGCGCCATCAGGCTATGAGCGCTTAAACGGTTTAATGGTGATTTCCACGAAATTACCTATCGTGAAGGATTTAATTGAAATCATTACGCTTGTACAGATGTTTTCGAACTTGAAGCTGCACGTCCTCTGCCCGAAGACGCCTGATCTTTTTTTTTGGAGCACCCTCTTGCGATGGACTCCAAGCGCAGAAGCCTTGCGCTCGTTTATTTCCTTGTGTAATACAGTTTGTGTTGTGACTACGTATCGCAGCGGGAGGGGCGAGGCCAGCAGCGCGTATTCCACGGAGCTGGGACCCTGAGTGAATCGACAGTGTCGACGCCGCGGCTAGACTCGCCGTGCGCCCACCAGGTTCCTGCCCGCAGGCCTTGTATGGAGCGGCTGAATCGCACCTTTGCTGCCCTTCTTCTTATGCTTCGGGAGATGGCGAGTATGCGCGTGCACAAGGTGAATGATTAATTCCGCGCGCGTTCTGACGCCCAGGAACCCGCCGCCGCGGGCTCTTAACCGGATGGAGCCGTGCCCCTAGCACGCCAAACATCCAGTGCGCGGGCGCGGACGCACGCCTCCACCGCCCGTTTTCGCGCTCGCACTCGCGCTTGCTCTGTCTCGGAGCACGGCAAGCCTCCGCCGGCTAGAAGATCCAGGAGATGAAGAGGATGCAGCAATCAGCGGATGATGAGGATGATGTCAACGAACCTTGCGCCAACCCCTTTGGCAGTCTATCGTCCTCGTGCAGATACCAGATGGACAGCACATTCCCGTTCCAGCAGCTACCTCAGTGAAAACAAAAGTCTTGGAAGGTTTTAACGACTCAGATGACAACTCTGGGGAAGAAGCCGCGGAGGAGGAGGACGCTGGGGATGAAGAGGTGGAGAGTAATGCGGAGGCAGGTGTAGTTGAGGAGTGGTGATGAGTGGTGAGGAGTTGAGGCTTCCCTCCCCTCCTCATCCTTCTATGCATCCTAGTGTCCTCCCCCTCCCCAGTCATCCTCTTGTTACTGCGCGACCATCGCCACAGCGCGTATGGCTCCACGACCCTCTTTCCCTCAGGAACGTCCTTTCCTGCGCCGCACGCCCAAGATGTTGCAGGCTTCATCTTGTAATATGTAAAGCGCGCACGTAATTGGTATCTTCGCTGTATTTACAATTGCACATAGTTGCACTCGCGTCGCCGCTTGTCCTTATCTCTCACACGCAAGACGCTCCTCGCAACACGGTCGCCTCGCACACCGCGCCCACGCACGATCACATATCTAACGTTCCCGAGTCTTGAATGACGATTCTCCGAGCTTATACCGGCCTTTTTGACAGTAGTAATCTTGCCACTAAGCTCCACGTACTACTGCTACTTGGCCTCCTCCATGACCGCGCTACTTGGCCTCCTCGGTAGTAACCTTGGTACTAAGTCCTACGTACTGCGCTATCCACGGACCCTCCATCTCTGCAACTCGCGTCTTTTCAGCCCGGGGTACGTGCCGAGTCCCGGCTAGGGACCAACGTCACGTTCCAATTCCCCCGGATATCCCCGGCGGGGAGTACTCCCTCACGCCGGGGACTATCCCATACTAACACGAGTGGCTAAGGTTCCATCCCCACGACCATCCACCACGGAGGCCGATCACGCGCCCCAAACTGTCCCCGAGGCCATTTCCCACTAACGCCCCCACGAGACAGGCGTCCGTCACTTTTGACGTCGCGTTGCTCGTTCGCGGGCGTTTGCATTTGATTACGCCAAGAGGATGTCAAGGTCGCAGGAGCTGACGGTCCAGGCACTGGGGGGGAAAAAATGGCGCCATCTTCTTGAAACGCACCCGTACGTCTTGCCCCTTCACACGCCTATCACTACTTCCATGTTGGTCGTTTCCCCTTCCGGTAAACTTGGCATCTCCTTGGGTTCACTTGCACACTTGATGTTTTTGAATTGCACTGTAACGACGGGCCCGGCCTCGAGATGCACTGCACAGTTCTTCTGTTGCTTGAAGATTTTGATCACCCACCCCTCCTTGTCGTTAAGTTTGTGCAGCTGCTTTAGACCCTGCAACTTGACGAAGCCCTTCATCTTTGGGTTGCATTCCTGCTTTCCGCAATATCTACATTTTGGCTCTTCTTTCTCCTTCGCGCTGGGCTCCTCCTCTGCCGACCTTTCACCTTTCTCAAATACAACATCTCCTGTGAGGGTAGACTCACCCTCCATTTTCCTCAGCTTCGACTCGCCCTTCATTTTCCCCAGCTTCGACTCATCCACCACCACATCTACTGCAGTTTTGTCGCCCTCCGGGCCCTCGTCGACCGCCCTTTTCCTTCGAAGGCATAATAGCGAAACGCAACCGCAGCAGCAGATCAACACGACGCCGCCACCAGCCGCGATCCACACCCACATCTGTGCAGGACCCACTTGTTGACTCCAAAAAGAAGTAGAGTTCCCCGTCACAGAACGCGCAGTGGTGTTGATGAATTTATCATTTGCTGTGACGCGCATTCCAAGAACCTGGACCCCTGGCAATCCAGCTTTGCTCATCTCAGCATTGATTTTGTCGGCGCTCAGTCCATTCGCAATATTTGAGGCAGCCTGCAAATCGGCTGCACCAAGTTCCATGATTACGGTCGAACCAGGAGCACGTCTTGTTGCAAATATATTAGTAATCTGGCAAGCCATCACATCAACTCCAGCAGCTGCTGCGACGGCTGCACGAAACGAGCCCTCGACTGCTGTGGTAAATTCGTTGGGTGCCATCGGAGAACCTAGCGACACCTCCACAACAAATGGCTGCTCAGGCGGAGAAGGCCGAAGGGTGCAAAAGGATTGGCCCAGTTGCGATGTGCCCCAAATCGGGCAGTCTTGGCATGCGGAGGCTCCTGCTTCAAGCGAAAACTTGCCAGCGGCACAGAGCCGGCACGCGCTCAAGCCCCTCACGTCAGAATATTTGCCTGGTCTACATGGGGCGCAGGTTGTTTGCCCGACACCATCCTTGAAAGTTCCAATGTCGCACAATGTGCAGCTGCAACTTTTCTCGAGACTGATTGAGACAGCACCACCAAATTCACCAAAGTCAGCATCGATAAATTTGTGGACCGAAATAGGAAGCAGAGCTGATCGAATGTTGCGCGAAACCTGCGTAGAGGTGTTCAAATGAAAATCCCACCACGGCGTTTCGAGAGTTCGTGGATTCAAAGGTATCGGCTGCCCGGTCAATGCCTGAGCTGTTTGAGTTATGTAGATTCCCGTCCAGGACGAACGACGCTTCAGGTCCACTAATTTTATGCATGATTGCTCACAATGCACCGACTCAATAGCCGACTGTTGACACAAGGCTCGGTACTCGCCGAGACTGCACGTTTGTTCACAGCTCATGCACGCAGCCTGCGTGTCCATAAACGATTTTCCATCGCACCGAATGTAAGAAGGCGATCGGTAGCTTCCCACATCACAGGTTGAGCATGGAATACAATCGGCCTGCGTATCGTTCAGGCCATCACCACTGCAGGCCTTCCAGTTGGGGCCTCTGTAAGTGCCCGCTGGACATTGATAGCAAGGAATGCATGTTGCGTTTGTAACATCAGTTCCAGTGCAGTGTTTGCTAAGTCGATATCCCGGGCTACATTTTGTTATACATGGGGAGCATTCAATGTCTGCAGTCGTTCTGCCAGTGCATGGCTTGGAAATCCAATTAGTTGCGCCACAAGTCTCAGTGCAATTAGTGCAATTATGAGAATCGACAGTGCCTCTTCCGTCACACCATCTGCCTGCCATGAACTGTTTCGTCGTGCACCGGGTGCAATTCGTGCACTCTCTATTCTGCCTTTCAACACCAGAGCATGCCCGACCTGTGTACTGCAAGTAATCGCACGTGTCACGACACTCTCGGCATTCCTGGACGTCATACGATGTGTTTCCAGGGCAAACTCCATAAATGAACTCTCCCGGGTCCTCAATTGGAGTCGGCGTAGAAGTCGTAGTCGTAGGGCTGGGTGTGGACGTTGTTCGTGCAGGTGTAGTCGAGTTGCTTGTCGGTGCAACGGTTGTGGAGCTCGATGTCGGCGCTTGCGTCGTAGACGTAGAGGACGAAGCCGCATCAGTTGTAGAGCTTGTCGCATCAGTTGTAGTCGTAGGGGTGGGTGTGGACGTTGTTTGTTCAGGTGTAGTCGAGCTGCTTGTCGGTTCAATGGTTGTGGAGCTCGATGTCGGCGCTTCCGTCGTAGACGTAGCGGAGTCTGTTAGTAGCCGACGCCCTGAGGGCGTCGTGTTGCTGCTGGAGCACGCAGGTCGTGTGATTGAAGTGCATGTGCACGCGCACGTGCACATCGTACAACCTGCTGAGGCTGACATGAGTCGCCGGCCTTGTTGCGCATCCAAGGTAACGAAGCCATCGAGAACATCAACAGCTAGTGGTTTGCGTAATGCCCAGAAGTGAGAGCTGCGCTCAGCCAGTGCGGATGTACGGAACCTTTCCGATGCCCCTCCAACAGCTCTTTCTGTGACAGAGCTGGTCTCACACGAACACTGGTCTAGCGAGACGGAAGTGGTGGCGGGCGCGCTCGTAGGTGTTGCCATGGGCGTTGTCGGGCTGGGCGTTGGAGTCGTCGAGCTGTGAGGTAAGCGTTCAGTGCACATCAGCTTGTATGCGCTCATGTATGGAACAATGTTGATAAGATCCAAAAGTATGTTTTGAACATGCAAAACCGTAGGCGCTTTTGACATTAATGGCGGGCGCCATCAACGTTTTATGGGGATTAAGAGGGATGGGGACCCTTTTGAAGATTCGAACATAAGGGATTGGGAATATAAGCGGGTTGCGACCTCTTGAAAAGATTCGCAACACCCCATAGTAAGCAACAGACCTCGTGGTAGGCCAGGAAGTTGATGCCGAGCTGGTCGGGGCAAGTGTAGTGGCGCTTGTGCTTGACGAAGGCAAAGGTGTAGAAGTCGGGCCAGGGGTACAATCGTTCACGAATGATGCTGCAGAACACACGCACGTTGGACATGTTGGGCACACACACGGGGCAGGTGTTGAACTAGTCGAGGCTGGTGCACTGCTGGCATTCATCGGAGCAGTCACAGGGGCAAAGCTTGACGTTCCACAAACACTGAAACACTGCGAGCAGGTCTGTGTGTCGTTGTATCCTGCACATACGGGCTCGCCAAATTGAGCAGACGTGCGACCTTGTGCACAGCATATAACACAAAAAGACATTGCGCACAGTACATCACACCATCACGCACGCGAAAGTGGGCATCTGAAGAGAGTGAGCAGGCTCGTGGAAAACACCTGTTCCGTCGCACGCTGTTCCATTGCGAAAACTACCCTGGCCGCAGTGGTACGCTGCACCATGCTTGCAAGGATAGCATGTGACGGGATTTGTGATGTTGCTCCCTATGAATTCTCCTCGCAGACAGGAGAAAGGTGTCGTAGTGGTAGTTGCGCTTGGTTTCGGCGTCGATGAACTAAGGACAGCGGTCGCACTTGTGGTTGGTGCTACTGACGACGTTGTGGGCAACTGCACACAAATTCGGTCCCTATACCCAGAACCGTCGCAGATCGCCGACGTCAAATTCAATTCAAATCCAGGCTGACATTTAGACGTGCACGGAGCACATTGCTGTGCATTGAAGCTTTCGGAGCCGATGCACGTACGATTAATATAAAATCCTGCGGGAATCGCCGTAGATGTCGTGGCCACAGGTGTCGTGCTGGAGCTAGTAGAGGCGGGAGTAGATGTTGTGCAAATGCACGGTGTGGTGGACGAACTAGATCCCGCTGCTGCTGTAGTGCTGCACCAAGATATATCATAATACGGGGCGATACGAGCGTGAGCAAACAACATTCATAAAGATTGCTTGTGTGTGACGAATGTATGCGAATTCCAGTGATTGCATCACAAGCCCATGTAGTTAGAAGACCTGGTTGAGGTTGACAAAGAGCTTGTCGCCGCAGCCGTTGAGCTTTCCAGAGGTGCAGGAGTGGTACTTGTCGTTGGCATCAACGTCGTGCTCTGGCTGGGTGTGCTGCTCGTCGTCCAAGGCGATGACGTTGAAGAGCTCGTAGCGGCTGGACATGGCTTGGCAGGGTTCGGGGTGAAGACGGTTGGCTGCAGTGTTGAATAGTTCGTGATGCCACAGGAGCACGGAGAGCATACCTGTGTGTCATAGTATCCTGGAGCGATTTTGCAGCAACGTGGAGATTTTCAGCAGCAAATAAGAGATTGTCAGTAGAAGTTGCAGAAAGACGAGTCTGCGCAAGATGCACGTTGTTGCCAAAATGCTACAGTACGCATTTAACAACAACAGTCAATGCTGCCGATAGTATTATCTCTGTTGGCGATACATTTGGAAGGACTCGGGGTGAGAGATGCCAAAAAAAGTACGCACCGGTGCCATTGCATATCGGCCCGAGACGGAAATTTCCTTGCCCGCAGAAGTATGCTGCCCCCCCAGTACAATTAGCGCACGTGCGGTTTACTGAATCGCAATCGCGACTCTCCACGATGTACTCTCCCGGTGCACACGCAAATGGCGGGGGCGGTTGAGGCAAGGCCTGACAGAAATAGTCCCCAGTGCCGTACCCGTCGCAGGATGTGAGAGACGTATTTAAGAAGAAGCCTACACTGCAATTTCTTGTGCATTTTGCGCAGTGCCTGTTTCTGTACCCGGTTCCATCGCATAGCTCTGTGATGTTCAAATACGAACCATTTTGACATCTCGAAACGCACGTTTCACAAGAACTCATGTCACTATACGTGGTACCATCACACGGCGTTCTGAATGTGCCCATTGCACACTGCTTGCACGATAAACAAGTCTTGAGCCCTCCGCCGCATGCACAACAGGCTTCCTTGGCAACTTTGCCCTGGTTTCGCAAGTCCTCACGAGAACCGAATTTCCGGCATCGATCTTCTTCCGCGTACCATTTGCAATCGAATTCTTGTCCGTCTTTGTCGTGCCAGCCCAACGGATCGTCCTCGCAGCTCTGTTGCGTGTCTTCCAGTGTGACTCCGTCGCACTTCTTGTAGACCCTGGACCTGTATTTTCCGGACTCACAAAGACCGCACTTGGTACACGCGCGGTCACTTGTCTCGACTCCAGTGCAAGCTGGCGCAATCCATTCTCCAGGAGAGCATGCAGACCTACACGGTGCACACTCTGCTTGCGAGTCATAATAACCTGTGCCATCGCATACTGCCCACGACATATTCTCCCGATCGAATCTAGATGCCCTCTCGACCCACAAGTTTCCGTCCCAGTATCGATGCTTCCAGACACCATCTACCCAGGCTCCATTCACGGGTTTACTGTGCTGTTCAACCCAGCGATATTTTCCTGCGCCGCACGACAATGCAGTACAATTCTCACACTTACGCTGCGTGTCGACAACTCCGGTTCCAGAACAATTTCTCCACTCGGGCGTTCGGAACGTGCCTGTTGGGCATGAGCCACATACCTGGCAGGGTCGATCATTAAATTCATATCCGGTGCATTGGCCCCTCACGAAGCGGCTTCCCAAGCCGCAGTTTGCAGTGCAATCCTGACAGCCGACCTGGGTGTCAACATACTGATTGAAGGTACCGTTGCAGGTAACCCATGTGCTGTCACGATATTGCCCAGGCTTGCATTGCTTGCACTCCACGCATTTTGAATCCTGGACACCTCTGCCATTGCACGCATACCCGTCGTCAGGGATGACAACATAGTGCCCTGGCGCACATTGGGTTGTACATGATCTGCAAATCTTAGTGTCGCTTGTCGACATGCCGGTGCATGTGGTGCCCGGTTCAATATATGACCCACTCGGACAAACTTTACAACGTTGGCAAATCCGATCCTTTGTTTCAGTCCCATCACATTTTGCACCAGTTGCGTTCAAAAAGTAACCAGGCGGGCATGCGGTTGTGCACTTGACGCAATCACTTTGCAGGTCCTGAAATCCCTTTCCTGTGCATAAGGTCCCATTTATTCGATATCCTGAAGGGCAGGTTGTGCATTTTGTACATTTCCCAGAACACTGATGGGTAGCAACTTCATGATAACCCGACAAAAGCGTAGCGTTTGAGTCTTGTGGTCCGCGCCACATCACCGTGAAATCGACTGGTCTTGTCAACGGCCCCCTTGGGCTAAAGTACTTCTCACCAACCTGGATCCAGTTGTCGTGAGACACGCCAAATGCTCCAAAAGCGATCAATTCGTCCTTGCTAAATTCGTCCTTTTCCTGCAGGGCCGCTGCAAGCGCATCGTTGCTGAGCTCAGCTCCAGAATCTGGCCTTGTCCAGCGATAATCCCACTTGGAACCAGGTGATTGCAAGAAACTAGAGACCTGGAAAGGGCTGATTTCGGCGTGGAAGGGATGCGCCCCCGACACCAGCGCAACTTCATTCCACACTGTCCGAGTAGAATTCTGACGAGTAGAATTCTGTTGTGTTGCTGAAATCACAGCAGCATTACCAATCCAGACACTGCATGCGTATTGTGATATGCACGAGAAGTTGTACGTTCCTTCGTCGACGACATCAATTATTCCTGTCCATTGGCCTCGGAACCAGTGCGTCCTGATTGCTGGGGCAACCGCAGGAAAGTCGTGCAGCGCATGAAAGTCCACGTGAAGGCTTGAAAGTGAAACATAAGGCATTCCGAAATCATCAGACCGCCCTATCATTTGCATCACCGGCTCAGAGGGCCCCATCGGAAAGAACTGGGCAACGAAGCCCGGTGGGGAAACACCGGTCCACACCATTTGCAAGTCTGACAAGGGACCAAGACTAAACACAGCACTTCTGGCAATCCCGAGCCCTCCGCCGCAGCCACAGCATGTAAATCTTGCATCACCATCGGCCGGGGTTTTTCGCCTTGCGCACTTGACGCCGACAGGAAGTTGAGTGCACTTCATTTCTCCCTGCTGCTCCTCGAATGCACACACCGTGTCTATGTCGAGGCCTGTGCAGTTTCCCTGGAACTCAGCAACAAAGACATACCCATCCGAAGATGGAATGGGGTCTCCCGTGCAGAAACCCGGATTTGCATCGTAGAATTCACATCCCGGGCGTTGACTCACACAGCCTTTTGTCAAGTCTCGAAATTGAAACGTTGCTGTTGCTGTTCCACCGCCCCTGCCATCCGGAAGGTTGTATGCCGTATGCTTGACACCCGCAGCGATAGGGCACACACAAGTGCTGTTCACACCAAATTCACCAAAGCCACCCGGCGCGCAATCGATGCACCCGGTTGGCATCCCCATGAAACTCTGCGTATATTTTCCCGCCCCGCAGGCACGGCATTCCGTCGCGGCGTCCAATGTGTTGAACGATCCGGCTCCACAAGCCTTGCATGCTGCGGTGCCGTGGGCGACTTTGTAAGTTCCCGCTGTGCATGGCGTACAGGGCCCCCCGCGTGGCCCATTGTGACCAGCCATGCAATGACAATCCTTCACGCCGGTGCTGCGCGGTCTACTTCGCGTCAGCGGCGGGCACGGCACGCAGCTCTGTAATTCTGCGTAGGTGTTGGCGGGACAAAAGCCGGGCCCCGATGACAGACCCGCGCAATAGGAACCCGGGGGACATTCTGTCCGAGCCTCGGCTGCGAGCCCTGGTTCACAATAGAACCCCATAGGCACCTGACATGGTATGTTCAAACTGCTGTTCCCCGCACAGTAGTGCCCCAGGTTGCACCGCACGCCAGGAACAGCGTCCTTGGAGCCCGAGGTGCAGTAGAATCCTGGCTGCACGCGACACGGCGCGGGCAGCTCTGCGCCCCCCACACAATAGAGGCCCGGCGGGCACAGAATGCCCAACGCCGTCGTGCTTCGCTTTGGACAATAGCGCCCCGCCGGCGCCGTGCAGACCGACTCCGTGACACTTCCCGGCGGGCAGTATGTCCCGGCGCTGCACTCGATCATTGAGTTTGAGCCGGCGCACTTGTACCCCAGTGGGCACGCTACTAGAGCGTCGCCGTCGCACACTAATCCCGCGGGCGATCCACCGCAGGCGCAGCACATCGCATTTGCGTCCCGACCGGCATCGTCTTTGTAAAAGCCGGCATCGAGGCAGCTGGCGGGCGTCGCGGAGTAGCTCGCGCAGGAACGACCGAGGCGGTCGCTCCACGCGTTGTCGGCCTCGACGAACGCTGCATATAGCAAGGCCAGGGAGAGCAAGCACGGCTTCATAGGCCTGTCCGACGCCCAGCGGGGGTTCGGGTTGAAGCCGCGCTACCGCATTCTGCCCGCCATTTTGGCGCGCCCCGCAAGAGGACTGTGAGACACGACGACGACGACCTTTCACCTATCCCTTTACCTCCACGAACGAAAAAAAACCTTACTCATCATTTTTTCAAAAAAAAATATCAGGTAAAAAGATTCGTCTCGTGCTCCACCAGTCTATCGCAATGGGTCTCGGCGGCATGGTGAGAAACGCGCCCGTGCGGACCAGGGGGGAAACGGCGGCATACGGCGCGGCAGGCAGGGGATATGCAGCGGCAGGGGATGCCGGCAGGGGGCGGCATTGGTGTGCGGGTTCTGTTGGTTCGCTGCGAGACGCGAAACATGGACGTCAGCGTACAGTGAGCCCTCAGCGTGCGGGCGCTCTCAGAGGCTTCTTCTGTCCGTGGCTGCTGCTGTCTGTGGCAGCTGTGGTATGCGGCTGCTGTGTAAGTCGCGGCTGCTGCGTTTTTGCTCGGGGCGACTCGAGCATTGGCCGCTGCTTGAGGACCTCGCACGGACGGGGGCTTCGCTGCGGAGGACTTTTCAAAGAGCGGCGGCGGCAGCAGCATGGGCCGTCGTTGCTGCACAGCGTGCTGCGAAGCCATTGGCGCCATGCGCTTGGCCATGCTTGGTCTTCGGAACGCATGCTGCAGCTTTAAGACACAGGAGTGCATGGGAGATTCCTCATTTGAATCCCCGCAGTGGAGCTCCAATGCCAGGCTCTCCGGCCCTAGACAGCCTTGTAGCGCGCATAACAGTCCGGTGCCGGTCCAGAGCTGGGATAGGTAGTGAGCTCGCTGACGGTTGTCTTTTCCCACAGCCCCCCAAGAAGGACAAGGACGATGGCGGCAAGTCCAAGAAGGCGGACTCCGGTGGTGGCGGCGGCAAGGCCAAGAAGAAGAAGTGGTCCAAGGGCAAGCAGAAGGAGAAGCTGAACGCTGCCGTTTTCTTCGACAAGAACTTGTACGAGAAGCTCAAGAAGGAGGTTCCCAACTACAAGCTTATCACCTGCTCCATCATTTCGGAGCGCATGAGGTGCAACGTTAGCATGGCACGAAGGGCAATTAACGACCTTCTCGCTAAGGGCATGATCAAGGTCATCGCCAAGCACCAGAAGCAAGCAATCTACACTAGGGCCCTTGCCGGCGCCGAGTAAATTGAAGCCTAATAAACTTCAATCCCGGGGGAAAAGGACAGACCCTGCATGCTGGGCTAACACACAGCTGCCGTGCTGCAGGGAACAGACTCCAAAACGTATGGAGGTGACTCTTGACACTCACGGACCTTTTCTCCACTTACCCCATTCTCAGGAAACTGCTTGTCCCCTCTGTCCCACGCTCTCACTCTGAAAAGAGACTAATCGTATCTCGTCAAGCCCCACGAAAGATCCACGCGGCTGGGCGCGGGGTCGATCAAAAGCTGCTCGTCGGCCGTGCCGTGCGGACGAGCGTTCCGAGGCATGGCCCGTCTTTGGCAGCGGCGTGAACAAAGAGAATTTATTAGCACGCGCGCACATACACATGGTACGGTTTAGTAGTGCATCTCCTTCACGAACTGCTTGTAGCTGTCGTCCTGCGACTGTTTCCCCATCGTCTTTTTGGGGCCTGTTGTCGTCACTACCTGCTGCAAAGCCCGTGTTATATGAAGGCACTGCAACAGTAGAGTGTGCGTGTTTTTATCATGAGAGCTGCGCGGGTGTTTTTGTTGAGCACTTACCACGCGTTCGACGCCGAAGGCAGCATAGAGGCTGTCTCGAATGGGCTTGAGGTCAACCACAGGTTGCGTCCAATCTGTCTCTGGTAGAACCTGATTTGAGTGTACATAAAAGAGGGGGTGGAGGCGGGGGGAAAGAGGAGGATAAGAGGATGACGGGCAGCAGGCGGACTGGAAGCACGCAGGCGGGCATGGGTCACGGGGGATGCAAATCGCTGAATGTTCGTGGATGGCTCTGCTCGTTCTCTCTCTCTCTCTCTCCCTCTCTCCCTCTCTCTCTCCCTCCTGACCTTTTTCCCTCTCTCCCTCTCCCTCTCTCCCTCTCTCCCTCTACCTCTTTCTTTCTCACTCTTGCATCAGTCCATCGCCTTTCACTCTCTTTCCTCCCACCCCCCGTCCCCCCACCGCCTCTGTTTGTCACGAACGTGGGCATCGGCAGGCGCATGAAGGAGACGCAATGGCAGAATCCACAATCTACTCACGCGCGCGCTCTCTCCCGCTCTCTTTCGCTCTCTCTCTCCCTAGATCGCGAATCGCAAGATTGTAAGAGGGAAAAAGGGAAACAAGAGGATACCCGCATGGCCTCCTCCATACCCTCTTCACGAACGATGCCTTCATGAGTTAGCACTTGCATGTAAAGCTCCTCCGCGGCGCGGCGCCGCACCTGGGGGAGCGCACCAGCGCAGGTGAGGAGGGGCGAGGATGAATGGAGACGGCCAAGGGGCAGAGAGAGGGAGCGTCGGCGCGACGGAGGCGTGGGGTTTAGGTCGCACTCCCCTTCTGATCCCCCTCCTTCTTCCACACAATCTCCATCCCCCCCGCGTTCACTAGTGCGTGATGGGCAGACTAGTCCACACAGGCCTCGGCTCGTCTCTCGTAGCACATGTCCTCCACTCTCATCCCCCCCCACGCTAGTGGTCGATACCACTAGCCACTAGCCTAAACCACTAGCCTAAACCCCTGGCCTCCGCAGCGGAGGCGAGAAGCGCAGGGGATGAAGCGCAGAAAGTTGATGAGCAAGAGGGGACCAGACATGAGCGGGGGAAGAGGGGAAAAGGGGGGAGAAGAGGAGAGGGGGAGAGAGAGGGAGAGAGACAGGGAGAGAGAGAGGGAGAGGGAGGGAGGGAGGGAGGGAGAGAGAGAGAGAGAGAGAGAGAGAGAGGGAGGGAGGGAGGGAGAGGTCGTTTTCTAAATATTGTTTAGTGTGTTTTAATCTTTCTTTTAACATAATTACAGTATTGAATTTAGACAAATTATATCCGAACGGGTCTAACCTTTTATTATTGTACGGGTAAAAGTCTAGGTTATTAATCATTATGTTAATATATATATATATATAGGGGTTTTTTTAATGCCTGTTTTTTTTAATGAGAATAATAATGATATATATGTTGGTTACATACCGGACAATATATAAACGCTCAATGTCTTTTTATAGTTTTTATAAGAGGTTAATGATCATATAATCTCTTATAATTTAGATATTTTTTTGTTATTTTTTATGATATGATATAACATTTTTATTTTCAAACATGTTTTTAAATATATATTTTTGAAAAAAATGACTTTTTTCGTATGTAAATTTGGGGAAGAAATTACTGATTTTTCCATAAAAAAAAGTTCAAGGCGTTTACAAGGGGGGAAGTAAAGCACTACTCTCACGAAGTAAAAATTAAAAAATGTGTAAATTTATGAAGTGATTACAGCGCAAATAAAAAATCCTTAAACTATACGGTCCTCTCTCCATATATATATAGAGAGAGAGAGAGAGAGATGGAGAGGGGGAGAGAGAGAGATACCCGGGGAAACTTGTGGCAGAGAAAAGCGAGAAGGGTCTGGAGCGAGGGGACGCGCACTGAGCCAAAAGGAAACTGCAAAAGCGC
>Ga0315905_10003884_pt1 | contig 15338 bp, 13 predicted proteins | sample LakEriMetagenome_5_FD_203522 | JGI IMG/M metagenome (GOLD analysis project Ga0315905, IMG submission 203522) | Freshwater fungal communities from buoy surface, Lake Erie, Ohio, United States - Buoy 4 MA121 | ecosystem: Environmental > Aquatic > Freshwater > Lake | place: USA: Lake Erie, Ohio... | reverse complement strand
ACGATCGCGACGCGCCTTGGGCTGACGCGCCAGTGGTTGCACGCCGTCCGACTCCGGTTCAACCACCCCACGACCGGAGAAGAACTCGAAATCACGAGCGACTACGCGCCGGACTTGGCGGATTCGTTGGAACTTCTCGCGACTCTCTGACGCGCCTCACGGTCGCGTCCGCTGTTGTACCTAAACTGAAAGTCCGCAATCGCGAGAAGGAGTGTCCGTGTCGAGTTCGTTCGTCCATCTGCACGTTCACACGGACAACTCGATGCTTGATGGCGCCGCACGAATCGGCAGTCTGTTGGACGCGACGGTGGCCGAGAACATGCCGGCCATCGCGATGACCGATCACGGGACTCTGTTTGGTGCGTTCGAGATGTGGAAACAGGCCAAGGACCGCGATATCAAGGCCATCATCGGGCTTGAGGCCTATTTCGCGCCAGAAGGCAGGCACCACAAAAAGCCGGTCCAGTGGGCCGATGGCAGTGAGAACGATGTTTCCGCCCGCGGCGCCTACACGCACCTCACCTTGCTCAGCGAGACAACCGAGGGAATGCACAATCTCTTTTCGATGTCGACGTCGTCGTACATCGAGGGTTTTTACCACAAACCCCGCATCGACCTCGAACTGCTCAGTTCGCACTCTAAAGGTCTCATTGCCACGAGCGGGTGCGTCTCTGGTGAGATCCAGACCAAGATTCGCCTCGGCGATTATGACGGTGCCAAACTGGCCGCCTCGACAATGCGTGACATCCTGGGCAAAGAAAATTTCTTCATCGAGATCATGGACCACGGGTTGGCCATCGAACGCCGTGGAATCAAGGATTTACTGCGGCTTGCGCAGGAACTTGACCTGCCACTCGTTCTGACGAACGACCTGCACTACACGCATGCTCATGACGCCAAGTCGCACGCCGCTCTGCTGTGTGTTCAATCCGGCAAGACCCTGTCGGACGAAAACAGGTTCAAGTTCGATTCGGACGAGTTCTACCTCAAGTCAGCGGCCCAAATGCGCTCGCTGTTTCCTGACCACCCCGAGGCCGCCGACAACACGCTTCTCATCGCCGAGAGGTGCAACGTCGAATTCGACACCTCTGTGAGCCACATGCCTCAATTCCCCGTCGAGGCGGGCGATACCGAGGCGGCGGCGTTCGAGCGCGAAGTGATTTCGGGGCTCGCCTTTCGCTACCCGAACGGGTTGACCCCGGAAATCGAGCAACGCGCGAAGTACGAGATCGAAGTCATCATCAACAAGGGATTTCCTGGCTACTACCTCGTTGTTGCGGACTTCGTGAAATGGGCCCGCGAAAACGGTGTTCGCGTCGGTCCAGGGCGTGGCTCGGGTGCGGGCTCGCTCGCTGCGTATGCCATGCGGATCACTGACCTTGACCCGATCGAACACGGGCTTCTCTTTGAGCGCTTCCTGAACCCCGAGCGTGAGTCCATGCCGGACTTCGATATCGACTTTTCCACCCGGCGACGCGACGACGTGAAGCGTTATGTGACGGGCAAGTACGGGTCCGACCGCGTCGCGCAGATCGCGACGTTCAACATCATCAAAGCGAAACAAGCGTTGAAGGACGCATCGCGAGTGATGGGGTTCCCGTATGGGATGGGCGAAAAGTTGTCGAAAGCGGTCCCGGCGATGGTGGCTGGACGCGACATGTCTTTGGGCGAGATGTATGACACCGCTAACCCCCGATTCAAGGAAGCGGCGCAATTCCGCGAGGTCATCGAGGAATCAGCTGACACCAAGGCGGTATTCGAGACGGCACTCGGGATTGAAAACATCAAGCGAAACACCGGAGTCCACGCTGCCGGTGTCATCATGTCGGACACGCCGTTGGCCGACATCGTGCCGCTCATGATGCGGGACAACGACGGTCAAATCATCACGCAATTCGATTACCCGACCTGCGAAAAACTCGGGCTCATCAAGATGGACTTTCTTGGACTTCGCAACCTTGACATCCTCGATGACGCACTCATCAACATCAAGCGGAACCGCGGCATTGATCTCGTCCTCGAAGATCTCGACTTCAACGACAAAGGCGTCTACGACCTCCTGTCGACGGGCGAGACGCTCGGAATCTTCCAACTCGATTCGCCCCCGATGCGACAACTTCTCAAGCAGATGCGCCCCGACCACTTCGAGGACATCTCTGCCGTGCTCGCTCTGTATCGACCGGGCCCGATGGGTGCGAAATCACACACCAACTATGCGATGCGCAAGCAGGGACAGCAGGCAATAACCCCCATCCATCCCGAGCTCGCAGAATCGCTGGCCGACATCCTCGGGCCGACTTATGGGCTCATCGTCTATCAAGAGCAGGTAATGGAGATCGCTCAGCGAGTGGCGGGATATTCGCTCGGTCAGGCAGATAGCCTGCGCCGCGCGATGGGCAAAAAGAGTAAAGAAACGCTCGACAAGGAATTCCCGCTCTTTTCCTCCGGAATGCTAGAGCGCGGCTATACCAAACCGGCCATCAAGACGTTGTGGGACATCCTCGTCCCGTTCTCGGATTACGCGTTCAATAAGTCCCACTCGGCCGCGTATGGCGTCATCGCGTATTTCACGGCGTATCTGAAGGCGCACTACCCTGCAGAGTTCATCGCGGCACTTCTCACGTCGGTCGGGGACGACCGCGACAAGTTGGGCGGGTACCTCGTTGAGGCGCGTCGGATGGGTGTCACCGTGTTGCCCCCGGACATCAACGAGTCGGACTTGTACTTCACGGCGGTCGGTGATGATGTCCGTTTCGGTCTCGGTTCCATCAAGAATGTCGGGGAAAACGTGGTTGCTCACGTGACCGCCGAACGCGCGTCGGGTGGCGAGTACACCTCGGTGCAAGATTTCGTCATCCGCGTTCCATTGCCGGCACTGAACAAACGCACCATCGAATCCCTGTTCAAGTCCGGCGCCTTCGATCGTTTTGGCCACACGCGTCGTGCCCTCATCGAAGTCCACGAAAAGGTGGTCGACGACGCAACTCGCGAAAAGAAGGATGCGTCGAAGGGTGACGTCGGCTTTGATTTCGGTGAACTCTTCGACCAACCGGTCGAGTTGATTCCAGACCGCCCCGAATGGCCACGCAAGACCAAACTCGAATTCGAGCGCGAAATGTTGGGCTTGTACGTTTCGGACCACCCTCTCAACGGCCAAGAGGTCGTGCTTCAGCGCCACCGAACGTTGTATGTCAGTGACCTGGTCGCGGTTCCCAAAGTCGCGGAAAGCGAGGGCGAAGAGACGGAGTGGGAGCTTCAGGGAGCGTCCGAGGACGACGTGATCACGCTCACCGGTCTCTTGCGGAACATCGAACACCGGACGGCGCGCGCCTCGGGAAAACAATATGCCTCGGCTGTTCTCGAGGACATGTCGGGCTCCATCGATTTGTCGATTCTGGGGAATGCCTACGAGGACCTTCGACCCCTGCTGGTGAACGATTCGCTGGTAGCCATCAGCGGGCGCGTTCGGCTTCGCGAACAGTTTCTGTCAATGATGGTTCGGAACGTGAAACACCTCGAGGTTTCACTCGATTCAGAGGTCTCAATCATTCGCGTCCAGGTTCCCGCGGAACATTCGACAGCGACGGTCATCGCCGAGTTGGACGATGTCCTGAAGCGATATCCGGGGGACGCCGAGGTGGAACTCAGACTGAGGCATGCATCGGGTGTTCAAGTCTTCACCTTGCCCCACCGTGTCACGGTGAGCGGACCTCTCTACGGCGAGCTCAAACGGGTACTCGGACCCAACTGTTTCGTTTAATCCTCGATGACGTCGCCGACGCCGTGATACCGGCGATCGACGTACACGAGCGGTTCGTTTTCCGGGTGGGTCTCACCGTCACTGATGTCAAAGACAATCGCCGCGTTGTCACCGACTTCGGTGACCGCCGACACCGTCGCAAGAAGCGCACCGCGCACTCCGTGCAACTGGGGGAGTCCGCCCAGTCCGGGCGACCAGTGATCGCCGGCGAAGCGCTGCGAGAAGTCACCTGCCATGGTGCGCGAGATTCCGACCTGATCGTTGCTGAGGAAGTGAAGAATGACTTTTTTGCCCAAGGCAAGCGCAGGATACGACGAGGAGTGTTGCGCGATGTTAACCGTTGCGCGCGGAGGGTCTGCCGAAAACGAGGCGAGCGATGTCGCCGTGAAACCGGCGGGTGAACCGTCGTCAAGGCGCCCGGTGATCACCGCAACGCCAGCGGGATGCAAAGAGAAAGCTGCGAGGAATGCCTCCTGTGGCGTCACGATGGTCACAATCCTCTCAATGGCTTTCGAGCCAGCCTTATTCCCGAACGGTAACATGGAACGATACGGCAATGCGGTTTTCGCCCGGATCGAAAGGTGACTCCATGTTTTGCCCATTTTGCCGCTTCACCGACACCCGAGTTATCGACTCGCGAACCTCGGATGACGGACTGTCCGTGCGCCGCCGGCGAGAATGCCCGGAGTGCAGCGGACGTTGGTCAACTCTTGAAACCGCGAGTCTATCGGTCATCAAACGCAACGGTGTAACCGAAGCATTTTCTCGTGAGAAAATCGTTGCGGGCGTTCGCAAAGCGTGTCAGGGTCGACCCGTGTCGGACGCGGATTTGGCCGGACTTGCTCAGCGGGTCGAGGAAAACATCCGAGCGACGGGCGTTTCACAAATAGACGCAAACGAAGTCGGGCTCTCGATCTTGCCCGAGCTTCGCACGATCGACCTCGTTGCCTATTTGCGATTCGCGAGTGTCTATCAAGCGTTCGATTCCCTCAACGACTTCGAGTCGGCCATCGTCGTGCTCCGGGCGGAAGAGGAATCAAAAGGCGACTCCGCGTGATCTATCGCGCGATATTCCGGCTGGTTTTCGCACGGATGGACGCCGAACACGCTCACGAGCTCGTGATGTCACTTTTGGTCTGGGGACAACGCCTCGGGCTCACCCCGCTCCTTCGGGTATTCACGCGGCCACCCCGCTCGGCGCGTGTTCGCGCATTGGGTATGGACTTCGAATCTCCTTTTGGACTTGCTGCAGGTTTTGACAAGAACGCGATCGCGTATCGAATCCTGTGGGGATTGGGTTTCGGCCACATCGAAGTCGGGACCGTCACGGCACATGCCCAAGAGGGTAATCCGCGACCACGTTTGTTCCGGCTTCCGTCCGATCAGGCGCTAATCAATCGGATGGGTTTCAACAACGATGGCGCCGAAGCCGTTGCACCCAGGCTTCGTCGTCGCCGAGGTCCGATTGTGGGTGTCAACATCGGCAAGAGTCGGGCGGTGGATGTGGGCGACGCGCGTGGCGATTACCTCGCGTCGACCAGACTGTTAGCTCCGGTTGCCGACTATTTGGTTGTCAACGTCTCGTCGCCCAACACGCCTGGGCTTCGCGGGCTTCAAGAGATTGACAAACTCGAGCCACTTTTGCGCGAGGTGAAAGTCGAAGCGGGCAAAACTCCCGTGCTGGTAAAGATTGCGCCGGACTTGGCGGACACAGCAATTGACGCAGTCGCTGATCTCGTTCTCCTCGTTGGGCTCGACGGCATTATCGCAACGAACACCACGCTGTCGCGTGACGGACTGGCGACTCCTGCGACGGAGGTTGAGGCGATGGGGGCGGGTGGTTTGTCGGGTCCGCCACTCGCGGAACGTTCAGCGCACATCGTCCGTCGGTTGCGTGACCGAGTCGGCGCAGACCTCTGCATTATCGCGGTCGGGGGAGTCGTCACTCCCGACGATGTCGCCGACCGACTTGCAGCAGGCGCGACACTCGTTCAGGGATACACGGCATTCCTGTACGAGGGCCCATTCTGGGCGGCCCGCCTTGCGAAGGGTTTTCCGCGCTCGCTATGACGGGTGCTGACCGCGCATTACGCGTGGCTTGGGAACACGGAGCGGGCGGAATTGGAACGCGCGAGTCGATGCGTACCAGCGGTGTCCCTTTTCGATGCTCGATGCGCCGAATTTTTCGGTCATCACTTGAAGCATTTTCCGGCTGAAGACCATCGCGTCGATGACGGCGATGAAGAAAAAGCCGTACATCGCGATGAGAACGGTCAGTTGGAGGCTGGCGCCGGACCCATCCGTTGCACTGTATTGAGGAAGGAACGTCGCGATGATCACCGCGAACATCAGCGGAATCATGAATTCTCCGACGGTGTATCGCGCGTCAACATAATCGCGGACGAAACGGCGTTGGGTGCCCTTATCGCGAGCGGGCATGTAACGCTCGTCGCCGGCTTCGTAGCCCTGACGAGCGACGAGTCGTTCATCGGCACGTTTGCGACGCTCTTCCTTCGTCAATTTGGTCTTCGTGCGCGATGCGACGAGCGGACGCTTGTTGGCGGCTTCACGCTCTTTGCGGCTCGGTGTGGCTCGTCCTTTACCCGTTGCGGGTGACGTGTCGGCAGAGTCGGTCACGGCGGTTCCTCTCGATTGGTACTTCTAAGATTACCGTTATGACGCATTCCTCTCGATCGCGTGACGAAATTCACTCCAGAATCGTTGCTTCCTTTCCTGAATCACTCGAAACCCTCAAATCGTTGGTGCGGATTCCAAGCGTGTCGTGGGATGGTTTCCCTGCCGAGGAAGTTCGACGTTCTGCCGAGTTTGTCGCGGAGCGCGTTCGCGGTCTCGGGATTTTTGAGAAGGTCGACATAGTCACCGAGCCGTTTGCGGATGCGCCCGGCTACGGGCAACCGGCCGTACTTGCTCGTCGAAATCCTGCGCCCGGGTATCCGACTGTCCTGCTCTATGCCCACCATGATGTTCAGCCGCCCGGTGACACGCAGGCCTGGGATAGCGAACCGTTCGAACCGACCGAACGCGACGGGCGACTCTATGGCCGTGGGGCCGCAGACGACAAAGCTGGGGTTGTCGTTCACCTGACCGCTCTCGAAACCATTTCCGAAATACTCGGCGACGATTTGAAAATCGGACTCGCACTGTTCATCGAGGGGGAGGAAGAATTCGGGTCTCGTTCGTTCACGTCTGTTCTCGATCGCCACGCCGCGACACTGCAGAGCGACATCATCGTGGTCGCCGACTCGGACAACCGATCGGTCGACATCCCATCGTTGACCGTCAGCCTGCGTGGGAATGTCGCATTCTCGCTTACCGTCTCAACGCTCGATCACGCGTCGCATTCGGGGATGCTCGGAGGAGCGGTTCCCGACGCGATGATGGCGGCGACGACGCTGTTGGCCAGGTTGTACAACGAGGACGGGTCGATTGCGATTGACGGGCTCCACACGCACACCGCGCCTGTGCCCGAGTTCACTCGTGACGAACTTGTCCACGACTCAGGACTCAAGGAGGGGGTTAGCGACATCGGAACGGGGCCGATCCTTTCGCGATTGTGGTTCCAGCCAGCGATTTCGATAACGGGCATCGACGCGCCCACCGTCCAGAACGCATCCAACACCTTGATTCCTTCGGTCACGGTCAAGATTTCGGTGCGCATCGCGCCGGGGCAGACCTCGGCAGACGCATTCGCGCACATCGAAAAGCATCTTCGCGCAACTGTCCCGTGGGGCGCCCATCTCGAATTCAGCCAGATCGATCTGGGCAACTCGTTCCTCGTGGATTCGTCGGGGAGCGCCGCGACACTCGAACTCGAGGCTCTCCGTGACGCGTGGGATGGTGCCGATCCAGTGAAGGTCGGTGTGGGCGGTTCAATTCCGTTCGTCGCCGATTTGGTCGAACGCTTCCCGCACGCTCAGATTCTGATTACGGGGGTCGAGGATCCGCAGTCTCGCGCGCACAGCCCGAACGAATCTCTGTCGCTTACTGTTTTTCGCCGGGCGATTCTCGCAGAAGCACTCTTTCTGGTTCGACTGAATGAACGCGATTGACCCACGGAGGAGGTAAAATCGAATCATGACTGAAATCACCGGAACCACTGTGACCGAAAAATCCCACGGAGTCGTGCTCACCCCGACTGCCGTCGTCAAAGCGAAAGCGTTGATGGAACGAGAACAGCGTGACGATTTGCGTCTCCGACTGGTTGTCAAGGCCGGCGGTTGCAGCGGATTCAAGTACGACATGTTCTTCGACGAACGCGACAACGACGGAGACGCAATCGTTGCCTTCGACGGCGTTGAGGTCGTTGTCGACAAGAAAAGCGCTCCGTATCTCGAGGGCGCATCAATCGATTACGAAGACACGCTCCACTCATCGGGCTTCCAAATCAACAACCCCAATGCGGCCAGCACATGTGCGTGCGGAGACTCATTCAACTAAGTTTCGCCAAACTGAATGAACCGCGCAAAATCCCCCGATTTTCGCGGTTTTTTCGCGTCAAATGGGCGAATTGCCACCGCAGAATGACATAGACTACAAACACAGCAACAGGTATATCGAGAGGTTTCCAGTGCCAAAGATTTTCGTCCGCTTGATCGCAGCCACTGCCGCGATCGCTGGAGCACTGACGCTCTCGGGTTGTACCGCGCAGGAGCTTCGCGGATTCCTTCCGTCCGAGGAAGGTGTGACCAACCAGACGTCTCGCATCATCGGATTGTGGTCCACCTCGTGGATCGTCCTCTTGATTGTTGGCGCAATCACGTGGGGCTTGATTATCTGGGCTGCCCTCGCATACCGTCGTCGGAAGTCGGACACAGGACTGCCGTCGCAGCTTCGCTACAACACACCGATCGAGACGTTCTTCACCGTTGTGCCATTGATCTTGGTGCTCGGATTCTTTGCCTTCACCGCTCGCGACCAGGCGATTATCGAGCAGGTGAACCCCAACCCCGACGTCAAGGTCGAAGTGTTCGGCAAGCGTTGGGCGTGGGACTTCAATTACCTTTCAGAGGACGTGCACTTCTCGGGCGTCCAGGCACGTGAAAAAGAAGACAAGACGGTTGACATCAACTCGCTGCCGATTCTGTATTTACCGGTCGGCAAGTCGGTAGAAATCACCATTGAGTCACGCGACGTGAACCACTCCTTCTGGATCCTCGACTTCTTGTACAAGAAGGACATGATCCCCGGCAAGACAAACCACTGGTACGTCACTCCTGAAAAGGAAGGCACGTACCGAGGGAAGTGCGCTGAGCTGTGTGGCGAGTACCACTCGCTGATGTTGTTCACCGTCAAGGTCGTTTCTCAGGCCGAATACGACGCACAAATGCAGAAACTTCGCGATCAGGACATGACCGGCCGACTCGGTCCCGAGTACAACGCGAATCAGAACCTTCCCGGCACCGATGGCAACACAGACAGCTAAGGCACAGTAATGACAACTACCGCACCACGCCCAGCAGCGCCAGCAATTCCGGAAGGCGCGAGCACACCAGCAGCGGGCCGTCAAGGGTCCGTCTTCCTTGATTACTTGACGACGACGAACCACAAGACCATCGGGTACATGTACTTCGTCACGTCGTTCGGGTACTTCCTCATTGCCGGTGTGATGGCCCTTATCATCCGTGCGCAGTTGTTCCAGCCCGGCATGGACCTGGTGACCAAAGAGCAGTACAACCAGCTCTTTACGATGCACGGAACCTTGATGCTCCTCATGTTCGCTACTCCGCTTTTCGCGGCGTTCGCCAATGTGTTGATGCCAATTCAAATCGGCGCGCCGGACGTCGCGTTCCCAAGGCTCAACGCCCTCGCGTTCTGGTTCTATTTCTTTGGCTCGCTCGTCGCAACCGCGGGCTTCCTTACGCCGCAGGGTGCAGCTTCGTTCGGTTGGTTCGCCTATGCACCCCTGTCGTCGGCAACCTACACGCCGGGCGTTGGCGCCAACATGTGGGTCTTTGGCCTGGGACTTTCCGGCTTCGGGACCATCATGGGCGCGGTCAACTTCATCACGACGATTATCACCATGCGCGCCCCCGGAATGACGATGTGGCGCATGTCGATTTTCTCGTGGAACACGCTCATCACGTCACTGCTCATCATCATGGTTTTCCCCGTCTTCGCAGCAGCCGCGCTGGCGCTGGGGTCCGACCGTGTCTTCGGTTCACACGTCTATGACGCGGCCACCGGTGGGTCTATTTTGTGGCAACACCTTTTCTGGTTCTTCGGACATCCCGAGGTGTACATCATCGCGCTGCCGTTCTTCGGTATCGTCTCGGAAATCATCCCGGTCTTCGCGCGAAAGCCGATCTTCGGTTACAAGACTCTTGTGTTTGCCACGATCGCCATTGCCGCGCTGTCGATGACGGTGTGGGCTCACCACATGTACGTGACGGGAAGCGTGCTGCTACCGTTCTTTGCGCTCATGACGATGTTGATCGCTGTTCCGACGGGGGTCAAGATATTCAACTGGATTGGAACGATGTGGCGTGGGTCAATCACGTTCGAATCCCCGATGGTGTTCACGCTGGGCTTCCTTGTCTCGTTTGTGTTCGGTGGTCTGACCGGGGTAATCCTCGCCTCGCCGCCGCTCGACTTCAACCTCTCTGACACCTACTTCGTCGTGGCTCACTTCCACTACGTCGTGTTCGGAACGGTCGTCTTCGCCATGTTCGCGGGCTTCTACTTCTGGTGGCCCAAGTGGACCGGCGCGAAGCTTCGCGAAGATCTCGGCCAGTTGCACTTCTGGTTGCTGTTTGTGGGCTTCCACATGACCTTCCTTATCCAGCACTGGGCTGGTGTCATGGGCATGCCCCGCCGCTACGCGACCTATCTGGTCGAGGACGGCTTCACCTGGATGAACCAGTTGTCGACCGTCGGCTCGATGATCCTTGCCGTGTCGATGATTCCGTTCTTGTTCAATGTGTGGTGGACAAAGCGGAACGCTCCGATGGTCGGAGTCAACGACCCGTGGGGCTACGGACGTTCACTCGAATGGGCGACGTCGAGCCCACCGCCGCGTCACAACTTCACCTCGATCCCGCGTATCCGATCGGAATCGCCCGCCTTCGACCTGAACCACCCCGAGGTCGCACCTCCCGGGTACTCGGATAAGTAGAGGCACGGACAATGCAAGTCAATACCAGACTGTTTTTCTGGCTCTCCGTGTTCTTTCTCGTTCTGTCGGCGATTTACCCCACGTGGGTCTTCTTTTCCGGCGCTCCGATCGAGTGGGTCGGAACACTCGGGATTCCGTTGACAATGGTGATGTTCCTCATGTTGTGGGGATTTCTTTCCATCAACCTGCGTCGCCAAGCCGGGGGAGTGCTTCCAGAGGACAACGACGTAGCTGACGTCGATGACGGAGACACCGACCTTGGCTACTTCCTGCCGTGGTCGTGGTGGCCGATGTTTGCCGGAGCCGCGGGTGGTGTGTTGATGCTTGCTATGAGCGTGGGAATCTGGCTCGCTTTGTTCTCTCTTGGGCTCGTCCTCATCACGTTCATCGGGTGGTTCTTTGAGCCGGTTCGCGGGGCGTACCGCCGCTAGACGCACGCCTAACTGGCTGTGCATTCGGTGGTGGCGCATTTGATGTCCGCGCGTGCACTTAGTGTGGAGACGTGACCAAACCTCGCGGACTTCAGCCAGAACCGGAAGAACCTAACTCTGACCCGAACGCGGGTGGCAATGGGGGAACTGGGGAACCAGAAGTCAAACAAGTAGACCTCACGCCCGGTGAACCCGTGTCGTTTGAGGTCCCACCCAACACGAACCTCGTGATCAACGTTGTGGGCAAGCAAGGTGGGGGCTGTATCTCGTCACTCTTCTCGGGATGTAGTTGTCTCGCATCGGGGTTCATCATCTTCGCCATCATTCTGGTAATCGTTGGTTCCTTTTCGCGATAGATAGCCGCTGCCGTCAATTTCACGTTAAACAAAAGGGGCCTCGCTTTCGGCGAGACCCCAATTGTTTGTAGAGACTAGTGCTTGACTGACTCGAGTTCCTTCTCAACAACCGGCGCGATGCGGTCTTCGAAGTAGAAACGTGAGACGGAGGCACGCATTCGAGCACCGATCGTGATCTTTCCACGGGAATTCGGCCGCAATTGCGCGGGCGCGTATTCGTCGAATGACACCAGCTTCCACTGCTCGAATTCATCGAGCGGGGTGTGAATCTCACGGTACTCTCCGCCAGGCAAACGCACGATGCGGCTCGACTCGTATCCGTGAAGAACCAACTCGCGGTCCTTACGCTGCAGAGCCAGTGCGATCTTTTTGGTCATCCAGAATGCGGCGATGGGCCCGACGATCAACAGAATCTGTAGTGTCAGAATGACCCCTTCGATCGTGGTGCGGAAGTGGGTGGCGACGAGGTCGGACGCCGCGCCGGCCCACAAGACTGCGTAGAAGGTCACACCGGCAGCTCCAATAGCGGTGCGAGTGGGTTGGTTGCGGGGACGCTCGGCGATGTGGTGCTCGCGCTTGTCGCCCGTGACCCATGCCTCGATGAAGGGGTAGAACATGACGATTCCGAGGAACAACATCAAGACGACAATCGGAATCAGGAGGTTCAACGACCAGGTGTACCCGTTGACGACGAATTCCCACCCGGGTGGCATCAACCGAAGCATTCCGTCGGCGAAACCGATGTACCAGTCGGGTTGCGTTCCGGCCGACACGGGGGAGGGGTCATACGGACCGTAGTTCCAGATCGGGTTGATCGTGAAGAGCGACGCGATCAGCATGAGGATTCCGAAGACGAGGAAGAAGAATCCGCCTGCCTTCGCCGCAAACACGGGGAGAATGGGCGATCCCACGACGTTGTCGTTGGTTCGGCCCGGCCCGGCAAACTGGGTGTGCTTGTTGATGATCAGCAACACCATGTGAATCGCGATGAAGGCGATAACCAGTGCGGGCAAGAGCATGATGTGCAACACGTACAAACGCGGGATGACGTCTGTTCCGGGGAACTCGCCACCGAACAGAAGGAACGAAATCCAGGTTCCGATGCCGGGGATTGCCTTGATCATTCCGTCGATGATGCGAAGACCATTACCCGAGAGCAAGTCATCGGGGAGCGAGTAACCGGTGAATCCTTCGGCCATCGCGAGGATGAAGAGAACGAATCCGATCACCCAGTTGATTTCACGAGGCTTGCGGAAGGCACCCGTGAAGAAGACGCGGAGCATGTGGAGGCCGATTGCGGCGATGAACAACAACGCGGCCCAGTGGTGAACCTGACGCATGAGAAGTCCGCCTCGGATGTCGAACGTGATATTCAACGTCGACGAGTAGGCCGCGGACATGTGGATTCCCTTGAGCGGCACGTACGAGCCGTTGTAGTGAACCTCGACCATCGAGGGGTCGTAGAAAAAGGTAAGGAATGTGCCAGACAGAAGGATGACGACGAACGAGTACAACGCGATTTCGCCGAGCATGAATGACCAGTGGTCGGGGAAGATCTTGCGGCCGAGGAACTTGACGGCGCCAGAGATACTGGTTCGCTCGTCGATGTAGTTCGACACCCCACCGACGAACTTCATTCCCGCACCGGACGATGCTGGTGGCGAACTCTTCTTCTGTGTGGCGACGCTCATCGTTTACGCTCCCAATAGCTAGGTCCAACTGGTTCAAGGAAGTCGCTCTGGGCGACCAAATACCCTTCTGAGTCTACCGTAATCGGCAACTGAGGGAGTGGGCGCGCCGCCGGTCCGAAGATCACGGCGCAGTGGTTCGATACATCAAACTGTGACTGGTGACACGGGCACAGTAGGTTGTGGGTTTGTTGTTCGTACAGCGCCACCGGGCAGCCCACGTGGGTGCAAATCTTTGAATACGCGACGATTCCGTCATACGACCAGCTCTTGCGGTCTTCGGCCTCGTTGAGAGCAGAGAGCGGCAGGCGCATCACGAGAACCGCCGCCTTGGCCTTCTCGTTGAGGAAGTCCTCTTCGATTTCGAGCAGGTTCTCGGGAATGACGTGGAACGCCGAGCCAATTGTGACATCGCTCGCCTTGATTGGAACACCGTTCGGGTCACGTGTCAGTCGAACACCCTTGGCCCAAATCGTGTGCGCGAGCTTTTCTTCGGGAGTGCCAGCGGGGGCAAGGTCACGGAAGAGTGCAACCGCGGGGACGGGGATGGCAACGAGCGCGCCGATCAACGAGTTGCGGAGCATGCGACGTCGAGTCCAGCCAGATTCCTTGTTCGCTTCCTGGAAGATTTCGACAGCACGGGCGCGAGTAGCGTCGTCGCCGCGAGTTGGGTGACGCTCTTCCACGAGCTCATGACCGTGCATCAGCGCTTTGGCCCAGTGGACTGCGCCGACGCCTAGGCACAAGAGCCCCGCTGCAATCGCGAGCCCGACAAACATGTTGTTGTATCGGGTTGACATGAGGTCGCCCGGGACGATGGGGAAGATGAAGTTGAGCGCGAAAGCCGAGGCGCTGAGGATTCCGGACAACGCGAACAACATCGAAATGCCGCGTTCCGCGCCACGAGCACGCTCGGGGGATTTGTCGTGGACGCGCTTGTGCTCGGGTTCGAAACCAGGATTCTGCAGACGATCAGGACGTGACACCGCGCTGCCAGCACTGATGACGGCGTCAGACTTCTTGTCAGCCATGGGATGAACCTTTCTGTAAAACTAGTTCGACTTGGCGCTCAGCCAAATGGTGATTGCTACGAGGCCGCCGAGTGCAAAAATCCAGACGAAGAGACCTTCCGAGACCGGCCCAAGAGAACCGAGATCCAATCCGCCGACCGAGGGGTTCTCGTCGAGGAACTTGAGGTAAGCGATGATGTCGTTCTTTTCTTCAGCCGTGATGTTCATGTCCGAGAAAACAGGCATGTTCTGGGGGCCGGTCACCATCGCCGCGTAAACGTGGACGGGGTCGATGTTCTTCAGATGCGGGGCCCACTTGCCTTCCGTCAGAGCGCCGCCAGCACCCGCGACGTTGTGGCACATTGCGCAGTTGATGCGGAAGAGCTCGGCGCCATTGGAGGCATCTCCGCCGGTGAGTTCAGCGGCCTGCGGTATACCGGGGCCAGGAGCCAGACTCGCAACCCACGCCGCCATCGCGTCGATTTCGGGTTGAGTGAACTGAACGGGCTTCTTTTCGGCCTGCGGTCCGCTGCCGGACATGGGCATGCGCCCAGAGCCGACTTGGAATTCGACCGAGAGCGCACCCGAACCAATCAAGGACGGTCCAGCCGCCGAACCTTCCGCACTGAGTCCGTGACACGACGCGCAGTTGGCGGCGAAGAGTTTCTTGCCATCCTCAATCTGAGTTGCCGAAACGGGAGCGTCCTGTGCGCTGGCCGAGGCGGTCACCGCAGCATAGGCGCCGCCCGAGACGAACAATCCGACGAGGATCAGCACGAGGGATGAAAGCGGGTGACGACGACCTTGACGATTGAGGTTTCGAGGCATGGAGTCCTTTCGCTATTTCAGTACGTAGATGACGAGGAAGAGGCCGATCCAGACAGCGTCGACGAAGTGCCAGTAGTACGACACCGCAACCATCGACATGGCGTCGCGGTGGGTGAACACCTTGATGGCGTAA
>Ga0315905_10003883_pt1 | contig 15341 bp, 13 predicted proteins | sample LakEriMetagenome_5_FD_203522 | JGI IMG/M metagenome (GOLD analysis project Ga0315905, IMG submission 203522) | Freshwater fungal communities from buoy surface, Lake Erie, Ohio, United States - Buoy 4 MA121 | ecosystem: Environmental > Aquatic > Freshwater > Lake | place: USA: Lake Erie, Ohio... | reverse complement strand
CCGCACCAATGCAGTTTATCACGCAAGGTGGCCTCGATCCGAAGTTGAATGATATCCGAACTTGCGAGCCGATCAATCAAAGGATTGAGCCTTAGTCACCATCCTTGGGATTCACGAGATCACACAGATAGTTCGAATCCTACCGCCTCCACCATCGTGGATCGGGGCCAGATTGGGCCATGCAAAACCCCAATGTTTTGGCGACTCGCGCGACTCGAAAAACGACTCGATTTGGGCAGCGCGACGCGAAATGCAACGCCGCAGGCGCCATGCACCGAGTTGCATGGGCGCTACAGAAGTCCAAAGGAACTGCCCAGAAATGCAAAAAACCCTGGGGAAACCAGGGTTTTTGAGCGGAGAGGACAGGAACCGAACTTTTTGATGTTTTCCCAATGATTTTGAACAGTTCGAAAGCAGTCATCGATTGCGCAAAATATCGGTACTTTGCACATTTGGCGCGTTCCCATATACTGGTACCTAGACGTGGTCAAACTGATCCTGGAACTGCTTACCAATGTTTCCAGTCGAAGCAATTGAAAGGACCATCGGCAATTTTGTGACGATTGCCGAAGCGATTGGCCTTCCTTTCGTCCAAGTTCAGAGGTTCGTTCCCATGTGCACCCTAGTGCGGTTCCTCGTTGCGTGTGCGTTATGGATGGTGACTTCGTTTCCCTTAGTGGCCCAAATCGCCAGCGACTCTCCTGAGGCGATCTTCGATCTCCAACGATTATCGAAACCTCCTGCCGCTTCGCCTGCAGTCGACATCCCATCGCAAGGTGTCCATGCAATATTCTTTGAGGGGGTCCCTTATCGAGGCAAGCCGACGAAGGTCTTCGCGTACTACGGACTTCCAAGTCGTGATGCACAATCGCAACGGGCCGAAAAGGTTCCGGGAGTTGTTTTGATCCATGGAGGTGGTGGCACGGCGTTCGCAAATTGGGTCAAGCTATGGAACGACCGCGGATACGCAGCGATCGCCATGGATGTCTGCGGTTGTGTCCCGGTGGGAACCTATGGCAACTGGCAGCGGCATCCCGAGGGTGGCCCACCGGGTTGGGATGCGAGTTTTGCGCAAATCGATGAGCCGATCGAAGACCAATGGCAAACCCATGCGGTTAGCGCAGTGTTGCTAGCGCATTCCCTGTTGAGATCGCTACCCGAAGTCGACGCCGATCGGGTCGGAGTGACTGGGATTTCATGGGGAGGTTATTTGACCTGCATTGCCGCTGGGGTCGATGATCGATTTCGGTGCGCTGTTCCCGTTTATGGATGCGGCTTTCTCGGAAAAAACTCGGTCTGGTTGCCAACCCTCGAATCGATCGGAAAGCAGCGCGCCGAGAAGTGGCTCAGTCGTTGGGATCCATCGGTTTACCTTCCAAAGACGAAGATCCCGATGCTTTGGGTCAACGGTACGAATGATTTCGCGTATCCCATGGATTCATGGCAACGATCGGCGCGGCTCCACAATCCATCGACGCTGAGCTTAAGAATTCGCATGCCGCATGGACATGGGGTGGCTGGTGAGAACCCGGAGGAGATTCATGTCTTTATGAATTCGATCCTTACCAATGGTTTACCATTTCCGGCATTCGAAGACGTCCAGCTCGATCAAACCAACGCATCAGCACGCTTTCGAAGCGAAGTGAAAATCGCGAAGGCCGAGTTATGCTTCACCAAGGATTTGGGGAAATGGCAGGACCGCAAGTGGGAATCTATTCCTGCCAAAATCCAAGACGACACAGTTTCTGCAGAAATCCCAGCGGATGCCACGGTCTGGTACTTCAACTTGTTCGACGAGCGGGACTGTGTTGTGAGTACCGAGCACCTGGAGCGGGCCTCTGCTATCGCTCCATAGCTACTTAGCGGCGGGTGCTGGTTGGTCACAGGGCTGAAGAATCTCACCGCAAAGACGCAAAGGACGCAAAGGAAACAGCCAAGGGAGCAAATCGCTGCCAGTGATCGATAGGCTCTGGTTCCGATCCTTCGGCGCGTTTGGCGCCTTAGCGAGAAACCCCTCTTGGCGGTGCTGGTTGCTGACAGGGCTGAAGAGTCTCACCGCAAAGACGCAAAGGACGCAAAGGAAACAGCCAAGGGAGCAAATCGCTGCCAGTGATCGATAGGCTCTGGTTCCGATCCTTCGGCGAATTTGGCGCCTTGGCGAGAAACCTCTTCTTGGCGGTGCTGGTTGCTGACAGGGCTGAAGAGTCTCACCGCAAAGACGCAAAGGACGCAAAGGAAACAGCTAGGGGAACTAATCGCTGCCAGTGATCGATAGGCTCTGGTTTCGATCCTTGGCGAGTTTGGCGGTCGCTCATATCTATGGACAAACACGCTCGCACGTAGCCACCTGTCTGGCCGTAGCCACCTGTCGCCAGACGGTGGAGGCTTGACTCGCGCCGCTGTCCACCGCTTGGCAGCGGATGGCTACAGGTCGCACTAGCCACCTGTCGCCAGACGGTGGAAGTCTGGACGCGCGCCGATGGCTAACGCTTGGCAACCGATGGCTACGGTTCGCAGCGGGTGCCTAGATTTGGCGAGGTATTTTCGTAATACCTCGCCAAAAGTGGGTTTCAAATGCTGGATTTGGCGAGGTATATGTGGGATACCTCGCCAAATGTGCTCAACCACCCGGCGCCCAACGCACTGCATGACTTACTAACGCTGGGCCAAAACAAACCATACATCCATAAGGCTTCCCCACCATTCCCGCTGAAAACCCCACCCAACCGGAAAAACCGTCCAAGTTTACCTAATCCTTACAACCCCTCCCTTCCGATCCTTGGAACTACGTAAATCTCGGTCCATAGGGATCGATTGGAATGCTAGCAAAGGATTATCGCGATGGGTCGCTCGATCGTTTTTTCGAATCACACTCCCAAAAAACTAACCCGCAAATCCCTCCGACGCGGGATCCAAGCTCTCCTGGTTGTGGCTTGCGTTTCCGCAATATGCATCGACTCGGCTGCCCACGCTCAGCTCCGCACCGGTCGCGAAGCGGCCCGAGAATTTTATCCCCAAGCGACCTCGACCAAAGTTCCCCGGTCATCGAGCCATCCGCTTCGAGACCAGAACCAAGCGGAAGCCTCTCTGAGGACATCCAAACCCCAACGCAGCCTCGAATCGATTTCCGAAGACCCAGTCACGCAGGATCTAACACGGCTACCGAGCAGCGGCCAAGCCGAATCAATTCCGAGGGTTCTGGCCGCCAAAGCAACTTCCAATCGTCCCGTGGTCAATCGACCCGTGGTGACCGAGGTCACCCAAGCAAAGCTTGAAACACCATCTCAAGCCCACAGCAAGTCGGACTCTGGATTACCCCCATCATCGATCGCACTTGCGTCGCATTCTGCAGCGACCCGACAAGTGCCTGCCAACGCCGCAAATGTGATCAAACGGGTGACACCGGCACGCGTGGTTTCCGATCAGACAGTAGCCGTCACCCCCTTGGAAACCAGCACCGTGATCGATCCGCCTTACGTCGACGACAGCTCGGAAGGTTACGTCGTCGATGAGCCGATGGGAGACCCTAGCATCCACTCGACTTGCGGCGATCCGGCCTGTTCCGAATGCGGTCCGGGCTATCCCACATTGAACATCCGCATTGGCATTCCCCCTTTGTTTCGGTGCGATCGCATCACCGCGAGGCTTGAGGCAGCCACCTTTTTCCCAAGCTCCCAGAGCTTCCCAGCTTTGGTTCGCACCGCAGAGATCGGCGTACCCGGTTCAACCGATCTGTTTGGTGGAACGGAGAATCTCGATCAGAGCGTCCAAGGAATCCGTGGTGAGTTCGGTTGGTTATTCGGGATCGCTCACTGCAATACACTGCAATTTCGATTCTTCGATGCAGGCGCTCAATCGTTGACTTTCGATAGTCCGACCTCTTCGGCCACGTCGATCGTAAGACCCTATCAAGACGGATCGGTCAATCCGATCGTCCAAGATTCCGTGTCGATCAGGGAACCGGGAATCTCGAATGGCTCGGTTTTGGCGCATGCATTTTCAGAGGTCCAAGGTGGCGATGTTCTGTTCAAGCGGCAATGGCTCCAGAACTGCGATTCGACCACCGATTGGCTGGTCGGTTACCAAACAGCGAGGCTTACCGATTCGATCGATGTGCATTCGACGACCATACCGATCGGTTCGACGACCCTTCTGGAATTGCGGGATCAATTCAGGACCGTCAATCAATTCCAAGGTGCGACCTTTGGCCTCTCGAGGATGGTCTACTCTCCCCGCTGGAGTCTTGGGAGCATGTTCAAACTTGGGCTCGGAGACATGCAGCGCGACGTGACCATCGCCGGCTTTCAAAAGGTCGGTAGTGCAGCGGCAAGCAACAACGGACTCCTAGCGAGAAGTCCGGCCAGCGGAGTGTACTCGTCCAACACCTTCGTGGTTTCTCCAGAAGTCAACGTCACGCTCGGTTACCGACTGACGCAAAACCTGGAAGCCACGCTTGGGTACACTTACCTGGGACTGCCCAAGGTGGCCAGGGCCGGCGAGCAAATCGACACGGTTGCGGACCTCGATAGTGCCAATCCGACGCGACCGCGATTTACGTTGCAAGAGAGCAATTTTTCCTTGCACAGCTTGAACTACGGTCTTCAGTACCGATACTAAGGGAGCTTCGATGCGCCCGACGGGTCTGGCGCGGTCATGTCAAACCCAGCGGCGAGCCAATTGTGAACGAATTTGAATTCGGTTTTTTGGGGGGTGGTCAGATGGCCACCGCCATCGCCAAGGGAGTGGTGCACTCAGAAGTCGCAACGGCCCAGGCGATCGCGTTCTACGAGCCGAATGCCGAACAGGCTTCCAAGATCCAGCGTCTATACCCGGGGGCCTTTTTAGCAACCTCGGCAAACGAGTTGTTCGATCGTTGCCATCGGTTGATCTTGGCCGTCAAACCGCAGGTCCTCGAGGGCATCTCGATGGGGTTGGCTCCCCATACAACTCCCCACCATCATCTTATTTCGATAGCAGCAGGCATACCATTAGCAAAACTCACGCAGTGGTTTCGCACCGAGCGGATCACCCGCGTCATGCCCAACACTCCTTGCCAGTGTCTTCAGGGTGCCAGTGGGATTGCCCATGGGGCGGGGGTGGGTACGGAGGACCGTGAATGGACCGACCGTGTTTTTCGTTCGGTTGGAACGGTGGTGCATGTAACCGACGAGCAGTTGCATGCGGTCACAGGAGTATCTGGATCCGGGCCGGCTTATGTGTTGATGATGATCGAAGCGATGAGTGATGGTGGGGTGGCCAGTGGGCTGAGTCGGGAGGTCGCATTGCAGTTAGCGACCCAGACGGTCCTAGGTGCAGCGGCGATGGTCCAGCAGACCCAGGTCCACCCAGCGATTCTGCGCGAGCAGGTCACGAGTCCGGCCGGTACGACGATCGAGGCCTTAAAGACGCTCGAAGACGGCGCGTTTCGCGGGACGGTCATTGCGGCGGTATTGGCTGCCACGAGGCGATCGAGAGAATTGGCAGGTCCGGTACGCAAAGCGGAAACTTCTGAGTAAACTGTGCGCTTGATCCAGTGCCCTTTGGATTCCAAACTCCCAACGATTCACCCCGACGATCGTCAAATTTCATGATTTTTCAACGTGTTTGCATCATTGGAGTAGGACTCCTGGGTGGTTCGATCGGGTTGGCCCTCCATCGCAAACGCTTGGCCAAGCAGGTCATAGGGGTAGGACGCACGACGAGCCGGTTGGAAGTTGCGAAGAGTCGCGGAGCGATCGATGAAGCGACGGACGATATTTTGGTGGGGGCCAAGGATGCCGATTTGGTGATCGCCTGCGTCCCGATCCAATCGATCGTCGAATCGTTGGACATTGCGTCCAAGGTCGCCAAGCCTGAGGCGATGCTGACCGATGTTGGTAGCACTAAGCAGACGATCGTACAGGCTGCCCGAGGGCGGCTTTCGGATCGTCAATTCCTGGGAAGTCATCCGATAGCGGGCGGACATCACAGCGGAGTCGAGCATGCGACGGGCACTCTTTTGGATAGTGCGTTGGTGGTTTTGACCCCGACCGAGTCGACCTGTCCCGAGCTTGTCTCACGCATGTCCCGGTTTTGGGAAGCGATGGGCTCGAAGATCACTTTGCTCGATGCGGAGGCGCACGATCAGGCCTTGGCCCTTTCCAGCCATTTGCCCCATGTCGTCGCATCGGCCTTGGCGTTTAGTACCCCCCATGAAATCCTGCCTTTTGTCGGCAAAGGCTGGTTGGATTCGACTCGTATTGCTGGAAGTAATCCTCAATTGTGGCGTCAGATCCTTGAGGAAAACCGAGCACCAGCCCTACACGCATTGAAGAAGTTTGCCACAATCTGTGAAACTTGGATCGAGGCGCTCGAGGGTTCGGATTTCGACCGGATCGAGGAACTTCTGCAATCGGGAAAAACGACACGTGAATCTGTGGCAAGTCGACATTCGTCCGGCTGATGGTCAGCCGGACTCTTTGGGCGTTGCAGCCGAATCGGCGGGGCGCGAGCTGGGCATTTCCGATCGGCTTGAGGTCCATGGCACCCATGGGTTCTTGTTGCAAGGGTCGCTCGATGCTGCGAATGTATCGCGCATGGCCCGAGAGTACTTGGCCGATCCAATTGCCCAGCGGGTCGAAACAGGACTCGTCGGCTCCTCAGCGTTCGCTTCGGAGCCTGCTAGCGAATCTAGCTCCGGCGGTCCACTCCACTGCGTGCATGTATTGCTCAAACCCGGCGTGATGGATCCGGTCGCGCAGAGCACCCTAGGGATGCTCAAGGGTCTTGGTTTCTCGGTCGAAGAAGTTCGCACGTTTCGAAAGTACTGGATAAGAGAGCAGGGGGCAAGCGATCCTCAAGTCATCTCGCGTTTAGCCAACCGAGTTCTATCGAACGATTCGATCGAGCAGGTGATCCTTGGTCCCTTGAAGCTCGATAAGCTCTCGATAGGATCTCCTTACGAGTTGCAAGTGACTAAAGTGCCGATCGATCGGTTGAGCGACACGGAACTTATGGAGCTGAGCAAATCAGGGCAGTTGTACTTTTCGTTGCCTGAGATGCAGACGATTCAGGGCTACTACCGGGAATTGGGGAAAGAACCGACGGACATCGAGCTCGAGACCATCGCACAAACTTGGAGCGAGCATTGCAGTCACAAGACCCTCGGGGGTCGGATCCAATACCGAGACGAGCATGGAACGCGTCAATTCACCAGCATGCTCAAAGAGACGATCTTCGCTGCGACCAAGCAGATTCGACAGGATCTTGGAGCCGACGATTGGTGCATCAGCGTCTTTAAGGACAATGCGGGGGTCGTCGCGTTCGATGATCAGCACCACGTGGTGTTCAAGGTCGAGACGCATAACCATCCCTCGGCGATCGAACCTTATGGAGGGGCCAACACCGGTCTAGGCGGAGTGATCCGAGACCCCTTGGGGACAGGATTGGGCGCCAAGCCGATTTGCAGCACCGACGTGTTCTGTTTCGCATCGCCGAATTTTCCTCCGGGGCAACTGCCACCGGGGGTCTTGCATCCGCGGCGAGTGATCAACGGTGTCGTCGCGGGCGTTCGGGATTACGGCAATCGCATGGGGATTCCGACGGTCAACGGCGCGGTTTATTTTGACGACCGGTACTTGGGAAATCCATTGGTTTATTGCGGCAACGCCGGCTTATTACCCGTCGACAAGGTCGACAAGCAACCAAAGGCGGGTGATTGGATCGTGGCCATCGGTGGGCGAACCGGTCGCGACGGGATCCACGGTGCGACGTTCAGTTCGGTGGAGCTGACCAGCGAGAGCGAATCGATATCTGGTGGATCGGTTCAGATCGGAAATGCGATCACCGAGAAGATGGTCCTCGATGTGCTCCTGCAGGCTCGCGATGAAGGTTTGTACAACGCGGTGACCGACTGCGGAGCAGGGGGCTTTAGCAGCGCCGTCGGCGAAATGGGCGAGGAGTTGGGGGCTGAAGTTTGGCTCGATCGCGCCCCGGTAAAATACCAAGGGCTAAGCTACACCGAAATTTGGATCAGCGAAGCCCAGGAACGGATGGTCTTGGCCGTCCCCCCGGTCCATCTCGAACGCTTCGAGAAACTCTGCAAAAACGAGGATGTCGAACTTGCTGTCATCGGCAAATTCGTACCGACGGGAACCCTTCGTTTGATGTACGAAGAGACCGAGGTCGGTTCGTTGTCGATGGAGTTTTTGCATTCGGGTAGGCCGCCGGTGATTCGGCAAGCCGTCTATGAGCCCAAGTCGCAAATGCCTTGCGAACTCGGGCCGATGGATCGGACCGCAAGCGAAAGTTTGCTCGAGAAAATCTTGTCCCATCCCACGGTGGCCAGCAAGCACTGGATCATCCGCCAGTACGACCACGAGGTCCAAGGTGGCTCGGTGGTCAAGCCTTTGGTAGGTCCTTCCTGCATGGGTCCAAGCGACGCATCGGTCGTGCGTCCGAAGCTCGAGTCGCGACGGGCCGTTGTGCTTGCCTGCGGGATGAATCCTCGCTTTGGGGATCTGGACCCTTATCACATGGCCACCAGTGCGATTGACGAAGCGGTCCGCAATGCGATTTGCGTTGGGGCCAAGCCCGATAGGCTTGCGATTCTCGATAACTTTTGCTGGGGCAACACCGACCGCCCCGAAACACTCGGCTCCTTGGTCCGCGCAGCGATCGCCTGTTATGACCTAGCGATCGAATGGAAAACTCCATTCATCAGCGGAAAGGACAGCCTCAACAATGAGTTCACATGGTTCGACGCCCAAGGCAAAAAAGAGTCGATTGCGATCCCATGCTCGTTGCTCATCAGCGCCATCGGCCAGATCGATGATGCAAGCCAAGCTGTGACGATGGATTTGAAGCAAGCTGGCAACGCCCTTTATTTGATCGGGGTGACCCGCAACGAACTAGGTGGTTCCCATGCGGCGATGCTATTGGGAAAAGAAGGTGGAGCGGTTCCTACCGTCGATGCGACCCTCGCGATGCGGTGCTATCAGAGGGTCCACCAAGCGATCCTCAAACGGCACATTGTCTCTTGCCATGACCTGAGCGAAGGTGGACTTGCCGTTGCTCTCAGCGAGATGGCTTTTGCAGGGGAACTCGGAGTCCAAGTCGACCTGACATCCTACCGCGCATCGAACTTCGTCGATGCGAGCGTCGCTTTGTTTTCAGAGTCCAACAGCCGCTTGCTCGTCGAAGTCCCAGCCGGGCAAGCCCAAGCCTTTGAGAGCCTCATGAGCGAGTTGCCCGTTCAACGTATCGGCGCGGTGAATCCAGGGCCCATGGTCTGCATCGAGTCCGATGGCCAAACGCTCATCGATGTTTCATGGTCTCGTCTGCGGGAACTTTGGCGCTCGCCGCTGGATTTCGCTTGATCGGAGTCTTCCAGCAGGACCGATCCCAGCAGAAACGAACCCAGCAGGAACAACTTCAATGGAACATGCCGTGCAAATACCATTGGAGGCTCGCGAGGTCTTGGTAGATCCACCACCAAAGTCCAGAGTCCAAGGAGACGCGGTAGTAGCTGCGTCGGACCGTCGGGCCGGACCACCAACTGCTCTCGATCCTTTCGGGACCGATTGCCTCGAGGATTGAGTCGAATCCGTTCGAGTCGGGTGATTTCTTGTTCGGGTCGCTCGACAGACGTCCGCGTCTGGGAGTCCCGTTGGCATCGAGTTGGATATCGAGTCGGATCGGGGTGGGGAGCAATTGCAAGGGTCTTGTCCAATGGCTCTCGGTACCTGGGAGCATCGAGCGATTCTTTTGGAAATCTTCGATCGGGGCTTTGCGCAATTTTCGCTGCGTCGATTGCTCGGTACCGTCATTGCGCAGACCCGTCAGGGGTTTCGATTTGGTTTGCCGTTCCGGTATCGGATCTTGGACCAACGACAAGCCGACGACTTGATTTCGGCCGAGCCGCGCTGCGAGTCCATCGATCAGCTTGGCTGCTTCGTCGCGGTAGCGAAGTGTTTGGCTGTCAAAAAGAGGGTTTTGCTTCCATCGAATCGGGGCTGTCCATGGAGCTTGGATCAGGATCTGTTTGATGCCGAGATTTTTGCCCAGGTGTGGCGGATTGCGTTCCAAGCAGCCGTCGATGAGCCAGAGCAGGTGTTTTGGGTCGTTGCTGGTTTGGAACAAGCCCAATTGAATCACGTGGCTTGGGACAGCTCTTGGGGCGTTTTGCTCGAGCTGCATGGTGCTGACTTCGAGTCCGAGTCGCACGAGCAACCGCCAGGCTCCATGTCCGATCGAATCGAGCTTTCGGCACAGTTGCCCGATCCCGTCTTGGATCGCTTCGTGAAGTTCATCGGTATGAAATACTGGATGTTCGAAATCGATGCAGACCTCTAGGGATTGACCTGAGTTGCGAACAGAAATCGACTCAGGGTGAGCGTTTAAGCATTGATCGATACGCTCGAGCAATCGGCTTCCAAAGCGCGAGGTCAGAGACGGCCTTGGCAAGCACACAAGCGAATCGATGGTTCGAATCCCCAAACGATGGAGCTTGGCCACCGTTTCGATATCGAGTCGAAGCGATTCGATAGGCAAGTTCCGGAACGCTTCCCAAGTCGCTCCCGGGGCGATCCGTTCGATGCGTGGATTCTGTCGGAGGCTATCGGACAAGGAGGACTCGTTGCGCTCGATCTGAAGCATCCAGGTGCTGACGTGTTTGCGGAAGGCATAGTTGGAAACCGCCCAAGCTTGGCCAAGGCTATCGGCGATCCCGATGCAGCCGAATCGTCCTTCTGCGGTGAGCCAGCGTTGGAGTTCCTGGGCCATGGCCATTTCGCCACCGTACCAGCTTTCGAGTCCGGTGATGTCGATACAGATCGATTGGGGCTGTAGGATCGAGCGTCCTGCCCAGAGGGTCTTGTCGATCGATTCGACCCCGACGAGTGGGCTAAATTGCATCAGCCGTTCGGCCAGCGCGTAGATTTCTTCGAGGTCTTCTTGGGTGTCATGCTCGATCCAGGACCAATCGCCGGGATCGGCTACGCTGGGATTGGCTCCGCCGGGATTGGCATCGCTGGGATCGGTGCTCGATTTTTGGAGGCTTCCTGCGATCGATTTGGCTTGGGTCGCCGTCATGCCTGGCAATACGCCCAGGGCGCGAGCCGTGGCGTTGGCGGCCGAGACCAAACGCCCCCTGCGAGCGTCCTGGCAGAGCAAGACAGCAGGAGCGATGGGTTTGGAGACTGCGGGCTCAACCTGCCGCCATGTCTCTGCGGCGAGGCGTTGCCATGGCCAATTGGGCAGCCAAATGCTCAGCACTCTGCGGGTACTTGCGCTCATCGCATCCTATCCACTCTCCCTGAGAATCGATTCCTAATCGAATACGACGGTTGGATTGGCGTCCCGGGGCTCGGAGCAACTCGAGATCAAACCATCGCTGCATCATCACCCTAGAACCTGTGGCCTGGTCTTTGCTTGCGGCAGATCGGACTTGCCATTGAACCTCTGCCCAACTCGGGTAGCGGTTGGCCGATACTCGATCCCTAAGAAGTATACCTAGTCCCCCACCCTGCTCGACTGCCAATTGCAGCCGACGAGCAGAACGGTCCTCGAGATCCTTGACCGGAGTGATCAGCGCCCCGACGGCTCGGCTTCGCAAGGCTTGGTCTAGCCCCCATACCCAATCGGAAGCGTTGTCCGTACGGATCACGATGATCCGTTCGAGAGGGATTTTCAGGGCCGCTAGGCTCGGTGCGCAGAGCCGACGGTGCGAATCGACGATCACCAAGTACTTGCCATCGTCGAGCCAAGGCCGAGCGATTCTCAGAGCCAAGCTCAAGCCACCCCAGCCTGAGTAGTGCGAAGGACGCTCGCAGGTCAACTCCACGAGGCTTCCGGCCGCGTAGCCGCAGTTGGGCAAGCAGCGGTCCATCGATTCCGATCCGCTCGATACGTAGATTCCCTGCGGACGCTGGGCTGTCTCCAGAGATCGGATCTCTTGGGCCAACTCCCTGACAATCCCACTTCGGCTCAGCAATTCGGTTTCGCTCATCGGTGTGCTCTCAACGGTGTGCTCTCAACGGTCTTATCGAAGCCCCCCGAGATCCTCATGGCTTTGAATGCTAGCATTCAAAACGCCCAGGGTCCATGATTTTCCCTGGGTATTTTCTCTGGAGGTTTTCCCTGGGGGTTTTCCAAGTAGAGCATGGCCGCGTGACACCTTTGGTCACGCCTCGAAAACCAATATGAAAAAATCCTTACAGGAGCTTAAAGTCGCCTTAACGATTGACAAAGGAATCTTGTTTTCCTAAAATCAGTCTAAGCCGGTTTGGATCCACCCAAATCGATGGCGTTATCCGCCGCCCAAAATCCACCGCGAACCATCCACAGGACCTGATTCTATGGGGCAATCCATCCGATTCGCTGGGGCTTGTCCAAACTGCTCGCGGGCTCTGTTCGTCGCGATCGCTCCAAGCTGTGACTCGGCGAACCGAATCGCCTCAGAGCCTTCTGCCAATCCAACCTCAAGCAGCGTCAAGTGCTATGGCTGTGGCGCCCATTGGACAATCCCCTCAGAAGTTCGCCCCACGACCGAAACTCCCATTCTCCATCCGCCTTTGTCGAGCCTGGACCAGAGAGTCGAGTTCCTGCTCCAAGCCGCCGATGAGCAATTGGCCACCCCCGCCTCTGGGGCCAATCCGGCAGCCGGAACCGCGATGCGGTAGTGGACTTGGCGATCCGCAACTAGAGGGTTAATCTTTGGTCTGGCCTACGCGACCACAGATTCCTTTCGTGCTCGTGCTCAGTCCGCCGTAGCGGACGGTGCTCGTAATCGTAATCGAACTCTTCGCGTCCATGGCATCAACGCGATTTCGGTTACGGCCCACAAACCGCCGTTCCCCGACTCGCCATAATGCTCCTTATCTCCACTATCCTATCCATTACCAAATTTCCGCCCGAGCAGCGCGTTGACCGGGATGGAATGATACAATCGTATGATCGCTTGAGCACGAGCACGAGCACGAAAAACAGCCAGAACAAAACCATGCACCGAAGTGGCCGGCCGGCCGCGCTCAATTTTAGAAACCACTTTGGCGGCCACTCGGTGATGGTTGTCGGTCGTCGCGAGGATCCGAATGGCAATCCAAACCGATGAAGATCACCCACAAACCCCAAACACCGGTAATAGCCCCCAGGCATTCCAAAGAGGATTCGATGTTCGTTGCTAACTCCGCTCCCAGACGCGTTTTTTTCTCGATCGTGGCTTTTGGGTCCGCCCTCGGTGTCATCGATCTAGGAGTTCTCAACTCCCAATCTGCACGCTATGCCCTAGCCGACGATCGGGATCTGGAACCCAAGGAGCATACAAAAGACTCGCTAGCTTCGGTCAAGGAAAAGATTGCTGATAAAAAAGCGGTCCTCGTCGATGTGCGAGACTTGGTCGAATGGAACGCGGGGCATGTCCAAGGTGCCGTACTCCTCCCATGGCGAGACCTGCAAGACAAACTCACTGAGGCAAAAGTCAAAGAAAAACTTCCTAAGGACAAAATCGTCTATACCCACTGCGCCGTAGGGTATCGTTCGCTGCGAGCGGCGAAAATCCTCAAGAAGTACGGCTACGAAGTCCGCGCTCTGAAACCTGGATACGACGAATTGGTCAAAGCCGGATTTGCCAGCGAAAAGTAGTCCTGTTCCTCAACGAGAACCTCAGGAAAGCGAGTCGAGTCCAAGCTCCTCGCTGGGACGATCCAACGATGAATCGTTCGACATTGGATTGCTCGCCCCCGATCTGGACTTGTAGGGGATCACCACAAGTCTGCCAACATCGAGTTTCGTCACCCGCACATCGGTACCCGGATCGATCGGCCCTGCTTCGCTGACGGCCTCGAATTCCCGATCGTCGATCAAAACCTTTCCATGCGGAATGAACTCCGTTTGGGCCTTTCCTATCTTCCCAATCAAGCTTTTTGGGTCTTCGATATCCGAGGTATCGGACCAAGCGAAATCTCTGGCTCGATCCGGAGCGGAAATGAGTATCTTTCCAAAAGGAGTTCTAGGCCAAACGTACAGCAGGCCAAATAGCATCAATGGGATCAGCCCCAATGCCGCGGTGAGCACCCACCAGCCGCTGGTGGGCGAATGCCGAAACGCGAAGTAAATCGATGCGGCCGCAAGCATGCCGGTCACCGCAATAAGGATTCCTCCAGTCGGGATCATCAGGTCGATGGCCAAAACCACCAGAGCCACAAGGAACAGAAGCAAGGCGATTGCAAGGAAAGTCATGGATCGCTCCGCGTACTAGGTAGTTGGTGCTCAGCTCGGCTCGTAACCCAAATTCGGGGATAGCCATCTTTCGATATCCCGAATCGGCATCCCTTTGCGCTTCGCATACGATTCGACTTGGTCGGACGTCAGACGATCGACCGCAAAATAGCGGGATTGCGGGTGCGCAAAATAAAATCCGCTGACGCTCGCCGCTGGCCACATGGCAAACGACTCGGTCAACGATACTCCGATTTGTCTGGGTGCATCAAGCAATTCGAATAGAATTCGCTTTTCGGTATGGTCCGGACAGGCCGGATAACCTGGTGCCGGGCGGATTCCTCGGTATTCCTCGTTGATCAACTGCTCGCTGCCCAACTGCTCCTCGATCCCATAGCCCCAATCGAGTCGAGCTTGCTCGTGAAGCAATTCCGCAAACGCTTCTGCAAGCCGGTCTGCAATCGCTTTGACCATGATCGCCGAATAGTCGTCGTGTTTGCTTTCAAACTCCTTGGCTATTTCATCGGCGCCATGTCCAGCCGTCACGACAAACGCACCGAGGTAGTCTTGGCGTCCCGAATCCATCGGAGCGATGTAATCGGCGAGGCTTCGGAAGTCATTTTGTCCCTTGCGTTCCCACTGTTGCCTTAGGAAGTGGAAACGTACGAGTTCCTTCGATCGGCTCTCATCGGTAAAGAGCACAACATCATCCCCAAGGGAAGCCGCTGGCCAGAATCCGTAGACGGCTTGCGCCGTCAGGCTCGACGAAGCGATGCAGTCAAAGAGCATCGCGCTCGCGTCGTCAAAGAGTTTCTTGGCCTCAACCCCCACATAGGGATCTTGGAAAATCTTCGGGTACTTGCCCTTGAGCTCCCAAGCCATGAAGAAGGGAGACCAGTCGATGTATTTTGCGATTTTTTCAATCGAGTAGTTCTTGAAGGTTTTGGTCCCCAAGAAGCTCGGTTTGTCGATTCGCACGCTTGACCAGTCGGTCGCAAAGGGCTTGGCACACGCCTCCTGATAGGGAACGAGTTTGACCTGTCGAGCTTCATAGCTCGACCTGAGTTCATCCTGAAGCTTGACGTTGTCTTGAACGTATTTGGGTTTGAGCTCTTTGCTACAAAGCGATTCGACAACCCCGACGC
>Ga0315905_10003882_pt1 | contig 15345 bp, 13 predicted proteins | sample LakEriMetagenome_5_FD_203522 | JGI IMG/M metagenome (GOLD analysis project Ga0315905, IMG submission 203522) | Freshwater fungal communities from buoy surface, Lake Erie, Ohio, United States - Buoy 4 MA121 | ecosystem: Environmental > Aquatic > Freshwater > Lake | place: USA: Lake Erie, Ohio... | reverse complement strand
TCCTCTACGACAAGTATAAGGAATACCGCAGAAACCTCGTGATGAAGCAGCGCGAGCATGCCCGCGCCCTCAAAGCCCGCTCAAACGGGGCCAGCAAAGAGCAGATGGAACTCGCCGGACCGAAGCCGGAAGTGCGTCCCGGCGGCGTGATCCCCATCATGCTCGCCTCCATTGAGGCACTGAAGCTGACCGAACTCAAGGCCTCCAGCATCACCTCCTGGGGGGATCTGAACTATGAGGAAATCGACGGTACGGTCTATTGGACCGGGACCGTGCAGTGCACCGTGGATAATCCCCTATTCGGCCCGCAGCCGACTGAGTGCATGGCACTCATGAAGAACAACAAGGTCGTGAAATGGATCTACACCGGCTCCAGAGAGCCGGTGCAGTAACGGTCTGCCCGTCGCGGGGCCAGCCACTCCAGGGATCAATCAGCCAGTTAAACGCCGACGGGGATCAGTTCTTCTATTTCCGATTCCTCCTCCCGTGTCGTCGTTTCCAAAGGAGCGAAGCGCCGGGCCGCAAAACCCAGTTCTGACGGACAGCCTTTCGATGTCGAGGGATCCAGCGGATTGACCAGTTCGACGAGCAGGACTTTCATTTCGACGGAGTCCCAGCCCTTCTGTGCGCTCACCCACCGTGCCCGGCCAGGTTCACACTCCCGCACGGTATAAGTCACCCCTTTCTCGGGCAGCGCGGTGAAAAGACACGCAATCTCCGGGTGGAACCGGTCATCTACACAAACGACTTTCTCTCCTGGCTCAAACATGACGCGACTGGTGCCACGGCACTTCGCGCTGTCCAGCGCGCATCCAAAGCCTTAGCAGCCTCAATATTTTGTTGCGCCTTCAGAAATGGTAATTATTTATAATTTCAACAAAACAAACCATTCCCTTCAGGGTGGGGCCATTTGGCTCGCCGGCTTCACCATGCTGTTAGCAGTTCCCAGAGCCACCGCGGCCTCGGTCTTCATCAATGCCCCCACGCGGATCGGAACGGATGCCACTGCCGTGGCAGGAATGGAAGTACGCGCCTCGACCACCAACTGGGACCAATCGATGGACGCCAGAGACGCACCTTTGCGGGAAATTTCATCTCGGCCAAGATCGGGAACACCTTCACGGGCGGGGGCCGCGACTTTGGCTTCTCGATTGAGCACCGGGCAGGACAGGGATTTGTCTTTCGCATCACTGAGGCCGGCAGACCAGACTCCGTTTTAGCATGGAGTGATTTCTGATGGGCTGGCCCAGGCCACGTCGTCAGCACCATCAACGACGGCACGCCACTGACGCCATTCAATGCGCTGGGTATCGAAGCACGGAGCACCCGCCCCGGGCCCTCGGTCAGCTTTTCCCAGATGCTCTTTACCACGCCCACACTCAGCGTGGCAGGCGCCCCCTCAGTTCCGGTACCGTCACTGAGAACACCACCAGCGGCACCTCCCCGACCTGAACTGTTAAGCAAAGCCTTATCGCAGACACCGGCATGGCATTACATGACTGGACGCTCACCGGTATCATCAACCTCATACGGCCAGCTGGCGCTGGCGGGGATGAGAACGTGAAGTTTAACGTGAATGTGCTGCGATCGGACATATCGCTCACGGGCCCGAGCCGTGGACTGCCCTGCTGGGCGCGCTGGCTGACCTTACGCTGCTCCAGCGCCGCCGGCGGACAACAGCCACGCAGAGCGATTGATTGCACTTGGCTGCACTTGCTGGAATGAATGCCGCCATGCCCGACAGCCCCCCTCAGCACATCGCCCTCTTTGGTGGTTCCTTTGACCCGCCTCACACGGGCCACACCGGAATTGCCGGGGAGGCAGTCCAGCAGGCCGGACTGGATCAGGTAATCTTTATCCCTTGCCGCCAATCCCCCCTCAAGCAGCGCCAGCCCGGTGCTTCCGCCCCCAACCGTATGGAAATGCTCCGGCTGGCGACAGGTGATTTACCATGGGCGACCGTCAGTGATTTTGAGATTTCACGGCCCGGACCCAGCTACTCATGGGAAACGGTACAGCATTTCGCCTCTTTGTATCCCGCAGCAAGGCTCTACTGGCTGCTCGGTGCGGACCAATGGCAGCAGATCGACCGCTGGGCGAATCCGGACTATTTGCGGGAAAAGCTGACCTTTCTGGTATTCTGCCGCGACGGCCAGACACCGCAATCGCGCCCTGGATGGCAATACCAGTCCCTCGGGAAGCCGTCCCCACCCGCAACAGAACCGGATTCCCTCCAAACATCCGGCTGCTTCCCGGGCTCATCCACTGAAGTCAGGGAACGCCTCGCAAACGGCGATCCGGCGGAGGGCCTGCTGCATCCGGAAGTCGCCTCCTACGCCCTCAGGCTGGGGCTCTACAGGCCATGAGATCATCCAACATTTCCTCAGCTCTGAAGGCGGGGAGCGAATAATGCCCTTCCTCCCGGAGGTGAAACACCGCCCCCGGAATCCGGGTCGCCAGTTTTTGAGCCAAACTGTAATGGAAGTTCGTATCCCGGGATCCATGCCACACCCGCACCGGCACCCGAATCTCATCGACGGCGAATGGCCAGGGCTGCGTATAAGGCTGCCCATCGCGGTAAACGGCACCGGCACCCGCCTTCATCGCACCGGCAAATGAAGGATAAAACAGATCAAAGCGCCCACGCTCCCCCAGCGCCATCCGGTCCCGCTTTCCCAAAACGACACACAGTAACTTCATTACCGGCCACGGCGGACGAATGCGTGCGGCCCACACCACAGGAACCAGCATCCAGCGCAGCAAAGAAGGAGCCACGTCATTGATCCCCAGAAGCGCACGGTATGCCGGGGAGAATCGCCGGCGTGCTTCAGCATTCTCCAGAGGAGGTGCCCCGCAGCAGACCAATGCCGCGCGCACCCGGTGAGGCAGCGCCCATGCGGCCGCAAGCGCATAGGGACCACCACCGGAAACGCCCATCACATACCAGTCCCCACACCCGAGCATCTCCATCAGCTCATCCAACAAAGGAGGCAGGTGCAGAAAACCGGTATCGCCCATCCGGCTGGTGCGTCCCATACCCGGCCGATCCACTGAAATGACACGCAGATTTCGCCTGCCGGCGGGGCCATGCAATGACTGAGCCTGAGCGCTGCAGCCCGGCCAGCCATGAACAAACAACAGTGGGTCGCCCTCCGGATGGCCATATTCACGATAACTGACCCTGCCGCCCCCGCAGAGCGGCATGACCTTCAGTTCACCCGGGCCAGCCATCCGAAAAGAATGTCAGCGCCTGCCCCGGCGCATCACGCTCAAGGCCAGAGCCGCGAGCACTGATGCCCAGACCGGTTCAGGCACCGGGACGGCATCGTAAGAATACTGTTCCGGGGTGAGCGGACCAAAAAGCGGGCCAGCAGGCATCACCACCGATGAAGACTGCACCGCTGCCGCCGGCTTTGCAGATTCAACTTTCTCTACAGCATCCGGACTAGTGTCCGCCCGGAGTAACCCGGCGGTACAAACCAGAATGGCTGTAACAGTTAGCTTCATAACAACGATGACGGTGAGGCTGGAAATTTACACGAGCCTCACCGCCATTGTCTATAGTCGTTTCTCCTATTTTTCGAACACCCTGCGTTACTCCGGCTTGGACTTGGCGGGAGCATCCGGCTTCTTCCCCTCCCCTTCCTTCTTCTCCGATTCCCTGGGCGGAATGGTCACTTCAATGGGAGGAGTCACAGCCTCAATCTTACCGGTCGGTGCCGGAGGAGCGGAAACAGCAGGAGTGGCAGCGGAAGCAGCCGGGGTCGAGGGCGATGCCGGGCTGGTGGCAGTATCACCAGCCGGAGCCGCGGGCTTGTCCTTGCAGAGGTCCGCCCGCTTTTTCATGATCGGGTCCAGCGTGTATTTCTGCATCACAAAGATCCGGCCCTGAAGTGCCTGCTCGACAGCCAGCTTATCCTTACGCGCCACCAGACCGTTCTTGAAGCTGTCCTCATGGGCTTTCTTGCCGTCCTCCCATGTCTTCTTGTCCGTCTCAAACTTTGCTTTGTCGGCATCGTACTTCTTCTTGTCCTCCTCGTATTTTTTCTTCGCCTCCTCCGTGGCATCTGCTGCCGGGGCGGCCGGCTCTACGGGAGCCTGGGGCTCCGGGGTAGCGTAAGGGGGCGGTGTTTCACTCAACGCCCCTTCGACCGCGAAAGACACATAGTAACTGTCCGTGCCTCCGCTGGCAGAATCTGCCGGCACTTTAGCCCCGACTTTCACTGTGTATTTCAACCCTTCAAAGGTCTCGATCACCGCCGTGTGAGTCGGTTTGTCGAGAGCCGCTTTGTCTTTCTCGGCAGCGGGAAGGATATCGTCAAATCCAGCAGAGGCAAAGGCACTGCCGGAGCCGGAGGCCTTGGCGCTGTCAAACTCCTCGCCGGGCTTTGATGCATCCAGCTTCAGGTCGCTGCTGCCCTCGGCTTCGCGGTAAATCTTCCACGATTCCTCAGGAGTAGGACCGGTCACATCCAGAGACTTCAGCTTTTCCACCTTGAAGAACTTCTCCTTGTCCAGCCACCCCTTGGGATCGGCTTCAAGTTTGGAGAAGCCGTCTTTCGCCTGATAGACGGAACCTTCGACGCCCTTCACTTTCACATACTGCGCCTTCGGGGCCTGAGCGGTCATGTTGAACATGTTTTCCTGCTGGGAATCCTCAAGGCGCTTGCCGATGATCGCGGTCACCATATCGGCACCACCGGCGCCTTTGAAGGAAATCAGGGTTCCCCGCTCCTCTTCGCTGACGCCTTCGGCTGGCTCTTTCAACTTGAGCCGTCCCAGCTGGGACTCGCCGACTTTTTGCACCGCAGCCACACGCATGGCGAACGCATTGTCGCGCAGTTCGTTGACACCGGTCAGATTGGCGGGGAAACCGTCGCGTGCGGGCACGACCCATTTACCGTCCTTTAGCTCCACATTCACGGTGTTCTTCCCATCGTTGATGGAGAACGACGTGATGTCCGCGGGCTGAAAGTTCGTCAGCACCGCGGCACCAACCCCGGCAGCAGACGTCTGAATGGCGTCACTGCGCTTATTGGAGATGTAAATGGCCGTGCCGATACCGGCTACCAGAATGCCTGACAGAATAATGATCTGATTTGTCTTCATGGATGTCGATTACTGGGCTGCAGTGCGGAACGAACGGGCGATGAATACGCCAATACCGAGCAAAGCGAGGACCGCCGGGGGAATGAGCACGTTCTTCCATTTGATGGCGTTGACTTCGGCTTCGATTTCCTTCCGGGCCTCTTTTTGCTTCTGATAGATCTGAGCGCCGATTTCCTGCTGTTTCTTGCGGTCGGCTTCCAGTCCGCTGTAGAATGCCTTGGCACGGTCCTTCGCGCTCTTCGCGTTGTTGATGCTGTCCATGAGCTTCTGGCGTTCTTCGTTGAGCTTGTCCACATCAGCGCGGATCTTCTTCTCGGCCGCTTCCTTAATTTCATTCAACTTACTGAACGGCCGGATGGCAGCACCGCGGGAACGCACCGACATGAGGTCCGGGTCGCCGGCGGCTTCGTCCACCATGTTGAGCGCCATAGCGATGTTGCCAGTGTCCTGCATTTGCTGGGTCAGCAGATCGCAGAGCATGTCACTGTCAGCGACGAGATAAACCATGCCCTCTTTCTTGCTTTCCTTGAGCCCAGCTTCCGCAGAAGCTGCAGGGGTGGCTGTCGCGCCGGGCGTTGCCGGAGTAGTGGTGGCAGGTGCGGGCAGAAGTGGCGCAGCGGAATCCGCAGGCTTAGCTTCAGCAGGAGCCGCCGGGGTCACCGGAAGCGGCACAGGAGGGGTTGCGGCAGCGGGCGCTGGAGCGGCCGGTTCAGCGGGCGCGGCAGGAGTTGCAGGCGCAGGCGCGGCAGGCACGGCGACAGGAGGTGTCGCGGCTTCGACAGGCTTGGGAGCTTCCGCCGGTGCTGCGGGTGCCGCAGGAGCGGGAGTTGCAGCGGTAGCCGCCGCAGGCTGTCCGGCATCACCTTCGGTACCCTGAGCCCCTTGAGGGCCACCGCCAAACCCAGGCGTCAATCCGCCACCAGCACCACCTTCGGCGGGAGGCGGCGCAGGAGCCGGCTTTCCTTCCGGGAAGGCCGTCTTGAAATTACCCTTCAAGCGCATGGCCAGAATGCGCTCTTTACCTTCCGGCTGGAACTTGCGCTCCAGTTCGTCAAACTGGCGCTGTCCTTCAGGCGACTGCGGGTTCACTGACGCATAATTCGTCCCGACCATTTGGTGGTCGGTACTGGTGCTGAGATACTTGGTCATTTCCAGACCAGTGGACGGTTCACCCGCAAAACCGCCGCTAAAGATGAACCAGAAGTTGGTCAGTTGCTTCACGATCGGATCGTCCTTGGCTCCAATGCGGTTGGTGCCAAGCGTCAGGAGAATTGGCGTCGTAAAGTTCTGGCTGAACGGTGTTCCGGAAGCCTTGTCAGCGACGATCTTGGTTTCGTCGAAGCTGTAGCCCCAGGTGGAGAGCAACTTGCGGAGGTTGGAGCCCGTTTCAATGGACGGCGGCGACATGCCCGGGGGCATTCCAGGCTGAGCCCCGCCCGACTGGCTGGCCATGTAGCTGTAGGAGTCGAGGAAGGCGACTACGCGGCCGCCATTCAGCAGGTATTGGTCGACGGCATACTGCGTTTCCTCGGTAATACCGGCAGGGTGCACCAGCACGAGCACGTCCACGCCCTCTTTGGCGTTTTGCTCGGTGGTTTCGATCTTCTTCACAGTCGCATCAAGATTCTTCACCTCATACTGGCTCTTCAGTTCACGGTAGAAGGCCCATTCCGGAGACTGGTTGCCGCCAAAGGGCATCTGATTACCAGCGAGCTTCAACGGGCTGAGGAGGCCGACGCGCTTACGTTCAGCACGGGTCACTTCGCTGATGGAACGGCTCAGGAAATACTCGATACGGTCATCCTCCGAGCCCGCCATCGAGAGCAGTTCCGGCACCCAGGGAATGAGCGCGGTCTTGTCGAGGCAGGTCACGGACATGCCGAACCAAATACTGCGGTTGGCCTGGAGTCCGGAAGCCAGAGCGGCTTCTTCCGCGTCGGAAGCCGGCTCCACGTCGTACTTCTCAACGGTGATGAGTTCCGGCTTCAATTCCTTGTAGCGGGCGAGCCAGCTTACGGTTTCCTCCACCACTGGAGCAAAGACCTGCGGCATGGCGTCCTTTTCGGTAACGAACAGCTTGATCGTCACTTCAGTATCGACGCGATTCAGGATGTTTTTTGTGCCTTCCGTGAGGCTGTGCGTTTTGTTCTCGGTCCAGTCGATGCGGCCACTGGTCTTGGCGGAGAGGAAATTCACCACCATGATAATGCCGAGGACGATGAGAGCGCCGACGGCACTGAGTGCCCAGCCGGGCCCTTTGCGGATGGATTGATCTGCAGGTGTGCTCATAGCTTAAGATAAGAGACGTTTAGTCTTGAAGGAGGATGGGGGTTACGAGCGCTTGGAGCGGATGATCACACTGGTGAGGTAGAGACAATATCCGATGATGGAAGCCAGATACACCACCGACTGGAAGCGCATGAGGCCACGGGACATCTCGTTCTGGTGCCAGGTGAAGCTGAGAGCATTTCCGATGTCTGCGAGCCAGCCACCCTTGAACGGAATGAACCAGAGGAGGTTGAAGTCCAGACCGCGGAGAAAGTCATTCACTGGAGGATACCCCAGCATGATGAGCACGAAGCAGATCGTGAACGAGATGAGCAGACAGGTGATTTGATTGCGCGTTACGGCAGAGATCGCACAGGTCAGCGCGATGGAGGCCATACCAACAAGCAGGCTGCCGAAGTAACCCGACCACATGACGCCGGCATCAGCGTCACCGAGATAGTTTACCGTGAACACCATACCAATCGTGCTGAGCAGTGCCGTGGCCAGCACGACCGTGGCGGCGAGGAATTTGCCGGTGATGGCCTGCCATGGGGAAACCGGCATCGTCAGCAGAAGTTCCGTGGTGCCCATCCGGTGTTCTTCAGACCACAGACGCATCCCGATAGCCGGGCCGAACACCATATAAATCCAGGGATGGAAGTAGAAGAACCAGTAAAGCGAGGCATTGTTGCGCTCAATGAAGTTGGCGAGAGCAAAGGGAATACCGATGCTGAGGACCACGAAGATGATGAGCAGCACATAAGCCATCGGGCTCAGGAAGTAGCTCTTCAGTTCGCGCTTAAAGACGATCCAGACGTTACGCATGGGATGAGTGTGAAAAGTGCGGGGTTGAGAGGATCAGGCTTTGTTCTGGGAAGTGAGTTCACGGAACATGTCATCAAGGCGGCCTTCGTCCTCGTGCAGTTCCAGGAGTTGCAGGCCTTTGCTGTGGCAGAAGCCGTAGATTTCAGCGGGCAGCGCGCCCTGAGCGGCACGGCCTTTCGGCTTCACAACACCGGTGAAGCCGTTCTGCGTCGTCTCGCCTTCCACACCACCGGCGTGGCGCAGGGCGGCGAGTTCCTGACGCATCGAGCTGCCGGAAGCCCCTTCGATCTTCACATGGACATTACCGGCTCGGGTAGCGCGGCGGCGGAGTTCATCCGGCGTGCCGTCGGCCACGATGCGGCCCTGATCAATAATGATGGCGCGGCTGCAGCAGGCTTCCACTTCCTCGAGAATGTGGGTGGAGAAGATGATGGCCTTCGTCTTGCCCATCTCTTTGATGAGGTTCCGTACCACGTCCTTTTGGTTCGGGTCGAGACCGTCGGTCGGTTCGTCGAGAATGAGAACTTCCGGGTCGTGGATAATGGCCTGCGCGAGACAAGTCCGGTGGCGGTAGCCTTTGGAAAGAGTATCGATAGCCTGATGGCGCACTTTTTGGAGAAAGCAGGTCTCGATCGCCTTGTTCACCGCAGTGGTCTTCGCTTCCCCGCTCAGCCCGCGAAGTTCCGCGGTGAAGTTCAGGAAGCTGGTCACCGTCATGTCTGCGTAAAGCGGCGCACTTTCCGGCAGGTAGCCGATCTTCCGCTTCGCATCATTCGGGGCGTCGATCATATCCGCACCTCCGACGGTCACGGAACCGGCCGTGGGCGGCAGATACCCGGTGATCATCCGCATGGTGGTGGACTTCCCGGCGCCGTTGGGGCCGAGAAAGCCAAGGACTTCGCCTTTTTGGACACTCAGTGAGAGGTTATCCACGGCGACTTTGGGGCCAAAGTGTTTGGACAGGTTCTTGATTTCGATCATACAGAGACGGGGATGGGGTTGCTGGGCAGCAAAATTCGGCGACGCAGGAACGGAAGGACCTTTTCCCGGGCCGCCGGTCCGGAGAGCGCCACCGTGACCATTGTTTGTCTGACTGTTCAATCTTTTTTTGAATTGGTTATCGCAGACCTCTTGCAGATTTCCGGAAATGCGGAGGCATCCGCTCTTACGGCGGCCCGGGCAATTGCGTCCCGCCTCGCTTCATCCACGGGCAGAACATGCGCACTCTGGCCCTTCCGCTCCTTTGCTTCACCCTCGCCGCCGCCCCCGCGGCCGAGCCCGTCATACGCCGCATTCTCCCGCCGGAAGGCGTCGATATCCCGGAATCCGGGCGCGCCAGCCTTACCGCAGAGCTGCACACACTCACGCAAACCTTCTCCGGCCTCCCCAAACGCCGGGAGAATGCCAACGCCGAAATCTTCCTCAAAGCCGTCCGCTACGCCCTGGAACACGGCGAGTTCTTCAAGGCCGACGAAACCAAAATCGCACACGAACTCCTCGCCGAAGCCCGCCGCCGCATTGAGGCCATCCGCCGCGGCGAGCAGCCGTGGCTCAAGGCCCGTGGCTTTATCGTCCGCGGGTATTATAGTCCCATCGACGGCTCACCCCAGCCCTTCGGCCTCGAAATCCCGGATGACGCCCCGGCTGCAAATGCCCCGGCGTGGATTTGGCTGCGCGGCCGGGCCGACAAGAGCACCGACCTCCACTTCATCGCCGAACGCATGAAGAAAAAGTCCCAGTTCCAGCCCCCCGGCTGCATCGTGGTGCACCCGTTCGGCCGCTACTGCACCGGCTACAAGAATGCCGGGGAGCAGGACGTGCTGGATGTCACCGAGCGACTCGCCCGCGAGGGGCTCATCGACCCGCAGCGCCTCGCCCTGGCCGGATTCTCCATGGGCGGTGCCGGCGCGTGGATGATCGGTGCCCACTATACCGACCGATGGGCTGTCGTGCATACCGGTGCCGGATTCGTCGATGTCCGCCGTTATCAAAACCTCACGCCGGAGGCCATCGCCGCCATTCCGCCGTGGGAGCAAACCCTCTGGGGCCAGAATGATGTGCCCGCCTGCGTGCGGAATCTGCTCAACGTCCCCCTCGTTTCCTACAGTGGCGAAAAGGACAAGCAGCGCGCCTCGGCCGAGATCATGGCCAAGGAACTCAAGGAGGAAGGCCTCACCCTCACGCACCTCATCGGGCCTGGCATGGAGCACAAATACCACCCGGAAGTGCAAAAAGAGGTACAGGCCAAAGTGATGACCGCCCTCCTCGCCCCCCGCCCTGCTTATCCCCTCACGCTCCACTGGCAGGGACGCACGCTCGACTACAGCCGCCTCCACTGGCTCCGTGTCACCGGCCTCCAGCGCCACTGGGAGGACTCCCGCGTGGATGCCACTCTCGACGCCCCCATTCCCCAGGCGAAATCCGTCACCCTCACCACGCGCAACATCACCTCCCTGCGCCTGGAATCCCGCGACAACTTCCCCGGGGCCCTCCGCGTCACCATTGACGGCCAGCCCCTCACAGGAGGCGGTTCCGGCAAGGCCGTGCTCCTCGTCCGGAACGGCGGGAAGTGGTCCCTCGGTCCCACCGCCGAGCATCCCGGCCTCCACAAGCACCCCGGTCTGCAGGGCCCCATCGACGACGCCTTCACTGCCCCCTTCCTCTACGTCCTTCCGGATAAACCCTGCGCGCACCCCGCCATCGACGCCTGGGTGAAGGCCGAGTCCACCCACCAGCGCGACCGCTGGCGCACGCTCATGCGCGGCGACCTGCGGGCCAAAAAGGCCTCTGAAGTCACCGGTGACGACATTAAAAACTACCACCTCATCCTCTGGGGCGACGCTGCGGCCAATGCCCTCACCTCCCGCGTCCTCCCCGCCCTGCCCATCCAGTGGAGCGCGCAATCCATCACCGCCGGCACTCAGACGTTCACCGCCTCCACTCACGTCCCAGCCTGCATCCACCCCAATCCGCTCAACCCGGAACGCTACATCGTCCTCAACAGCGGCCTCACCTTCCGCGAAGCCCACAGCAGGACCAACTCGCTCCAGAATCCCCACCTCCCGGACTGGGCTGTCATCGACACCACGCCCCATCCGGACGACAAACTCCCCGGCAAAGTCGCCGCCGCAGGCTTCTTCGACGAACAGTGGAAACTACGCAGCGCGCCCTGACAGCGCAATCCTCTACTGCGAGAGTTGCTTCTCAATGAAGAGCAGGCCGGTGCGGCCGGAGATCTGCAGGCTTTCCGGATTCAGCTTGTCGAGGGTATCGGCGGAGGTGTGCCAATATTCCTGGAAGCTGGTGAAGTCGATGAAGTTGATGACTTCCAGCCCGAGCCAGCTGAGGGGAACGTGGTCGTCAATGATGTCCGGGCCTTCTCTAAAGTGGATGGAGAAATTCAGTTCGGCCGCAGCCTCCAAGGCGAGCGCATTGAGACGGCGGGAGCCGTTGCGGGGCAGTTCGACCTCCAGCCGCTGATCGGCGATCATATCGAAGACGACACAATATTTCGGCCGTTCGGCTGCGGGGCCGCTGCGCAGCTCTTTGGCATAGTAGCGGCTGCCGTAGAGTCCATCATAGCGGTTGTCATTGAAGCCGCCCGGTGTCGTGAATCCTGTGACAGCCTCTTCGCCGTCGAAAAAGATCAACTCCAGACTGGCGGCGAACTCCTTCACCGGTGCGGCAGCGCGGGCCACTTCGATGAGCAGACCAGTGCTGGACCCGCCATCATTGGCACCGACAAAGCGGGTGCTCTGAAACCACTTGGTGTCGTAGTGCGAACAGACCAGGGTGCGCACGGGCCGGCTCCAGGGGTCCTGTCCCGCCACGGGAAACCGCGCCCTCACATTCGCCATGGGAATGGCGCCGCGCAGCACGGTATCGGCCGTGAATTCCTGACGCTTCGTTTCCCAGCCGGCCTCCTTGAGGCGCTTCTCAATGTACTGGCGCGTGGTCTCGATCTCCGGGCTGCCCGACGGCCGCGGCCCGATATTGACAATGGCCTTCACGTCCTCCATCGCACGGTCGCCGGAGAAATTGGTCCACGCCGAGGCCTTCACCTCCGGCGCAGCGGGCTTGGTGCTGCCGGGCTTCTCTCCCCCGCAGCCGGTGAGGAACAGGGCGGCACTCAGAGCGGACAGGACGGAGCGTTTCATGGCGGCTTGGGAGGTTAGTCGGCAGAGACGCCAAAGAGGTCGAGCAGGCGGCCGAGGTCGTCGTTGCCGTAATATTCGATCTCGATACGCCCCTTCTTGTCGCCGTGATGCACCGTGACCTGCGTGGCGAAGCGGTCGCGCAGATTGTTTTGAATGCGGGAAATGGCGGTGCTGAGCGTTGCATTGCCGCCGGTGGCAGTGGCTTTCTTAGCGCCTTTGCCGGTACTCTTTGCGCCCTGCTGCTCCTTCTGCACGAGCTGTTCCGTCTGGCGCACCGTGAGGCGCTGACGCACCACCATATCGGCCACGAGCTTTTGCACATCCACATCGCGCAGACCAAGAATGGCTTTGGCATGACCGGTGGAAATGCGGCCCTGCGCGAGCAGCAGTTTCACCTCCGGTGCCAGATCAAGGAGACGCATGGAGTTGGCCACGGTGGCGCGGTTCTTGCCCACACGCTGCGCAATGTCCTCCTGACGCAGACCAAATTCCTTCGCGAGCCGCGCATAGGCTTCCGCCTCCTCCACGGGGTTCAAATCTTCACGCTGCAGGTTCTCGATCAGCGCCATCTCCAGCACATCGCGGTCACTGGCGGCACGCTCAATGACCGGCACCTCCGTCAGCCCGAGCCGCAGGCAGGCCCGGAAGCGCCGCTCACCCGCGATGAGTTCCAGCTTTCCGTTCACCCGGCGCACCACAAGCGGCTGGATGACGCCGTGCTCGCGGATGGACTCCATGAGTTCACTCAACTGCTCATCGCGAAACGTCTTCCGCGGCTGCATGGGACTGGATACCACATCGGCCAGCGGCACCTGCACCACACGGTCGCCCGCGGTGGTCTCCGTGGCGGTAGCGGGCGCCTCCAACTCTTCCCCAGCGCCGGGTGCCGCCGCGGCAGGCGCGACCACGCCGCGCTTCGCAGCACCACTGATGAGGGCTCCGAGTCCCTTTCCTAAAGCGTTCTTCGACATAATCCCGCGAGACTGCCGGGCGCGTCTGTGAAGTCAATCAGGGAATCCCCCGCCGCGGGCGTCGTGATGCCGCAGGCGTGTCATTGCGCATGGGAAAATGCCCGGCAAGGTGACGGCCCTCCATGCTGCGTCATCTGCTCACACTCGCCCGCGTTTCCAATCTGCCCACGGTCTGGTCCAATGTCCTCGCCGCCTGGCTCATCGCCGGCGGCGCGGCGTCATGGCACCTGCTCCCGCTGCTGCTGGGCGCCTCCCTGCTTTACTCCGGCGGCTGCACGCTGAACGATGCCTTCGATGCCCGCTGGGATGCCACCTACCGTCCCGAGCGGCTGATCCCCTCCGGCGCACTGAGCCGCAGGGCGGTATGGCATATGGGCAGCATCGAAATGGCTCTGGGACTGGCGTGCATTTTCCTCAGCGGCCTGCTGCCGTGGGAAACGGTGCACGCCCTGCTGCTGTGGCTCGCCGTGCTGTATGCCGGCGGCTTCACCACCGCCACGCTGCCGGCCCGTGCGCCCGACAGCGACCGCGATGGTGCAATGGGTTTTGTCCTGCGCCGCACCGCCAGCACCGCGCTCATGGCTTTTGGCTTCTGGGGGCTGTGGTCGGCCGGTACCGCGCAGGTGCGCAGCGCTCTCGGCCTCTGCGCCGCCATTCTGCTCTACGACGCCTGGCACAAGCAGTCGCCGTGGAGTGTCGTCACGATGGGTGCCTGCCGCTGGCTCCTCTATGTGACAGCCGCCCTCACCTCCGGCGGGGAAAGTCCCGGCACGGCACTCGCTGCCGGCGGCGTGCTCTGGCTGTATATCATTATCCTGAGCCTCGTGGCCCGCGGGGAAGCAAAGCACACGGGCGACAACGCACCGCGCACCCGGCTGCTGCTCCTCGCGGTTCCCGTCGCGCTCGCTGCACTGGGATATGCGCTCGGCCTGCGCGGGCTCGACATCGCCATACCCGCGCTCTTCCTCACAGCCGGCGGCGTCATGCTGCTGCCACACCGCAAGACCAGCACCGGCACCTGGGTGAACCGCCTGCTCGCAGCCATCCCGTGGCTCGACTTCTCTCTGGTGCTAATGTGGGTGCTGCTCAGCGCCAGTGAAGACGCGGGAATTTACCTCGCGCTCTTCCCTGCCGCCGTAGCGCTCAGCCTGCTGTTCCAGCGCTGGTTCAAGGCCACCTGAGCCAGCACCGCTACTTCACCGCCTCCTTCGCAGTGGCGCCGCCCAGTTTCAGCGTGGGCACTTTGGCCTCTTCGGAAATGTCGAGCGCCACCCAGTGGCCATTCAGGGCATGGGCCGGGAAGCCGCAGGCAAAGGCATACTCGCCCGCTTCATCGGCCACGAAACTGAAGGTGCTCGTCCCGAATGCGAGGCCCTTCAAATGATCCGGCACGGCCGCGCCTTTGAAGTAGGGTTCGGGCACCTGGAGCTTCTTCGTCTGCTCTTTCTCGATCACCAGCAGGCTGTGCGGAATCGGGCTGGGATTGATATAAGTCACCTCCACAGTCCAGTCTTTGGGAATGGTATAAACAGCCGTGCCCTTGGAGTAGCCGTTGAAGTTCATGCCATAGTTGTCGTCCGACCATACCGCCACGAGAGTGACCTTCACCGTTTTCGGCTTGTCGCTCAGCTTGATGAAGTCGGCCTCGGTGAGGCCTTCGATGAGTTCCTTTTTAAGGCCGGAAGCCGGCGCAGCTCCGTGGCCGTGCGCATCGTGCGGCGGGGCTGCGGGTTTCGCCGGCTCCTGAGCAGTCAGAACAAGGGAAGTGAGGATGAAGCTGGAGAGTGTGAGCAATTTCATGGAAGAGTCGGATAAAACAGGAAACGCCCGGCAAGCAGCACGAGTGGCAGCCTGCCGGGCGGAGCAAAGGCTTGAGGTTACTTCTTTTGCAGCGGCGCGGTTTCAGCACCAGCGGGCACTTTATCCGCAGGCACCAGCTTCCACAGCGCACCGCGCTCACTTGTGGTCGGATCGACGGGACCACCGTAGTTGGCCGTGGCATGGGTGAGATAGAC
>Ga0315905_10003880_pt1 | contig 15352 bp, 26 predicted proteins | sample LakEriMetagenome_5_FD_203522 | JGI IMG/M metagenome (GOLD analysis project Ga0315905, IMG submission 203522) | Freshwater fungal communities from buoy surface, Lake Erie, Ohio, United States - Buoy 4 MA121 | ecosystem: Environmental > Aquatic > Freshwater > Lake | place: USA: Lake Erie, Ohio... | reverse complement strand
TCTCCAGTGAGTCCGCTAAAGTCTGGCATCTTGAAAGGTTTAGCGGCTTCTTCTTTACTGTCGTTGAATTTATCGAGCGCTATATTTCCCGCTGTAATGGCCGCGACTAGAGCGACGGCTGAGGCGATACCAGCTATAGGGTTAATAGCGGCGGCTGTCGCTACGGCCGCTGCAAAGCCTACGGCTCTTAGGGCTACGAAGGCTGCCTTGAGTTTATTTATAATGGCAATTAAAGCGACTACGCCTGCATAAACTTTAGCCGCCGTGAAGACTGCCACTAGGGCTATGCCTAGCTGTTTAATTAAATTCCAGTTTTCATAAATAATGTTTCCAGTAGCTACGAAGATAGCGGCGAGAGTGTTACCTAGATTGACGATCTTTACTTGAAGATCATCGACCGAGACTGATCCGCTAGCAATCATTAAGCCATCTATAAGACCTTTACCTATTGCCTCTTTAGCTGTGTCGATAGCGACGCTGAGTTTTGCCATCTTGCCGGAAAAGGTGTCGGCCGCCTTTGAGGCTGAGTTTCTATAGGTATCCGCGAGCTTTAGCATGATGTCATTTAAGTCCATCGTCTTTAGCTCGTCTTTAGTAAGACCTACGCCTAACTTACCTAGAGCGGTAGTGTTTCCCGTTACTGCACGCGATAGGGCTATAGAAACGCTATTTAAATCTTTACCTGATCCCGCGCTGACATCTAGAGCAAGTGCTAACATGGCTTGAGCGTCGGCAGCATTTAATCCAGCGGTCGCTAACTTCTGGAATGCTGGCCGTAGATCATCGTCGGAGACTCCCGTGGCCATCTGTAGCGCATCTATGTAGGCGTAAATCTCTTCGGTCTGCCGTGCCATCCCTAAATTTTGTAGGGCATTAGTTAGCATTGCTACGGACTTCTCTTCGTCCGCGAAAGCCTTTATAGAATCTTTAGCGAACTTGCCAATAGCTGCGCCGCCAAGTGCTAGCCCTAGATTACGGGCTAAAGTCTTTACGCTTTTGTTAAGTTTATCGGTAGCCGTCTCAGCTTGATTGAATGCCTTCTGGCCTTTGAATTCCGCTATGAGGGATACTAATAGATTAGCCATTATTTCATCCTCGCAAACTTGATAGCGGCCTGCTCTAAGGCCTTTAGTATGCCTGCTCTGGCTTTACCTTGATCCTCATCGTAAGCTCTAAGTAAAGCTCGACCCGACATTCTGCCGCGGCCTACCATTTGACCAGGTAAACGAGGCACGAAGTTACCAGTGTTGCCGATATTGCGGCCAGCCCAGTCATAAATAACAGCGGCTGCATTCTTGCTATGAATCGAGACGCTAGAAGACCAGCCCTGCCGATTAGGCTTAGTAGGTGTTAGTTTATAGCCAATACCTCGGCGGGCTTGCCCTGCATCGTACATAGGGAATTTTGCCGTCTTTACTTCGTGTTTAACGAACCCGGAAGGCATGTCCTCATTTGAAGGCAAGTAACCTCGAGTCTTTGTTACTACAGGCTTTAAGAATCCTACTAACTCGTCTCTAGTTTCTTTCGCTAGATCTGGTGCGAATTTCTTTAAAGCTTTACGAAGGGAGTTAGCGCCTTTTAGCTCTGTTGGCATCTCGCTGCTCCCTCGCTCTATCTTCTAAGGCCTGTAATAGCATGTGCAGCATTGACGTATCAAGCTGTATTAAATCCTGTGGAGAGATAGCCGTCTCGACGCTCAAGCGAGCGATCAAGTAATGGAGGCTATCTTTCCCTAACCGACCAAAGGGTCTGAATCACCAATATCCACGCTCTTAAGCGTGTCCATGAAATCCGTACCGAATGGCTTAACTGTCACCCCACTAAGGCGCAGCCCCTCCCAGGCAAGCCAATAGACCATAGACTGCATAGCGTCCTCGCTAAAGGCGCGATGAAATCCTTTTTTATGATGAAGTTCAAACGCGTACTCGAGTCGAGGAGTGATTTCGATCTCGTGTACTGCGCCATCCGTCATATTTACTATTAGCTTTGCCATTTTTTGCCCCTTTGTTTAGTTAGATTATGCGGTAGTAATTACGATTGTACCTGATACATTCCAGGTTACAGACTGAGTCGATAGGTCACCGACTGCGCCGTTTACAGGTGTCGTATTGTTTACGAGACATGTCATAGTATAGAGCGGGTTAGTAGGAGACGCCACGCCTGAGAATTGCTTATAGGTTACTGTGGTGTTAGTTCCCCATGTTGAGTTCAAAGTTTGTAGAGTCTTAGATGTAGCCTCATCATTGAAAAAGTCGATAGTAATACTTGAGGCTTCTAGGCCTTTTACCATCCGGTGACCTGAGTCCCCGAGTGCGGTTACTTCGAGTTCATCGAATGATCGGTTAATAGTTACGCTACTTACTAGTGTTGAGAGATCCACCGCGTTTACAGTTAGAACTCCGGTATTAGCTAGATATACTGCCACGGTTTATTCCTCTTCTTTCTTAGTAATTGGCCTTACAGCCGCTGGCTTTACCTGACCGATTTTGATCAGGAATGCGTCGTTATCTTTTTCCCATTGTGCTAGGTCGGTCATGGTTACGCCCATTCTGTTAAAATAGATATGTTTATGTTGCATGTCAATAAGTCACCTGTCGCAGCGTTTAGCACGGCTGGCGCCGATACTTCGGTCACGTTATAGGTGTATGAAGAGGCAGCCAGAAGGTTAAAGACCCTCACGACGTTATCTTCAATTCCATTGAGGTTACCCTCATTATCGAGCAAAGGCACGAGGACGGTTACGACCAGGTTAGCCATTGGAGCGATGGTGTTACGCCATCCGTTAGATGGTGAAATATAAGGATCGGCAGGGCTAATTACTACTGAGTTAGCGATCGGAGTAGCCGGAGGGAAACTAAATACTGAGTACTTAGTATTATCTACTAGGGCAGCTGCAACGCCTGCGCGGAGTGTTGAGATCGCAGCCATTAGCCCACCATAGATCTAGGATCTAGATAAGGTGCAAGTAATCCGCGAACACGCGCTAGAAGTGTTGAAGACATTGTAAACGGGCTAGGCTGGAATCCATCTACTGACATGCCTTGACCGCTAGGAGCTTGTCTAGCTTGCCAGATTGTAACGGCCACCATGAGGCTAGCCTCCTGGACTGCAGCTACGGTCGTATAGTCTGTATAGGTTTCTGCCGCGGCGATACCGTAAGGGTTAATTTCGTGATAAGGATTATCGGCTGTATGAGTAGTGGTAACGCTAAAAGAATACTTATCTATGCCTGTAATAGTTTTTGTGCCGTTATATTTTGTGCCTGCACCCGAGATCGTTACGCTTTGTCCGATATAGAATACATCCATAATAGGGACATCAAAGTAAAGCGTGCCTACTGTGCCTACGTTGCCGTGAGCGATAATAGACTGTTGATTCTTCCATAGAAAGGGTAGTAAGACATTATCTGCAGCGTCGCAGACAGATTGGAGCGTCGCGTCGCTATAAAGTGTTCCCACTCCTAGAGCGCTGCGAAGTTCGGCGACTGTCGTGATACTCATATTACTCTCCTTTCTAAAGACTCGAGGGGCGGAAGGGCACCGCCCCTCGAGCGACTTAGGGTGTTACTTATGCAGCGTTATTGAACTTGAAAGCTCCGCCAGCTGAAGGCACCTTAGTAGCGATCGCGCCGTAGCCGTAGTAACCGACTTCTACTTGACCTGTACCGACCTTGTCCGCTCTTAGTTGAAGGCGACTTGATTCGTACCATGTGAAAGATTCACGGTTTACGACCACGATAGATCCATCCGCTACTCCAGTGAGTGAGTAATCGACGTATAGGTCTAGACCTAGAAGTGATCCGCGTAGTGATTGTGACACGTTACCTGCCGCATTTTGTGGCTGTGATGCGATGAATAGAGGACGGTTAGATGAATCTACCATTCCCATAATGTTCGACCACTGTGTAGGAGATACGATTACGCCTGTTGCAAAGCGTAGTGTATTTGTGTAGATGTTATCTGAGGCGCGAGCAATAAAACCAGCCATCTCAGCACCATCCCACGGAAGGGTAATCGCTGTGCCGTCCGCTGTAGCGCCTGTCTGAATCGCTGTGCGTACTGCGACGTTAGTTGCCTTAGCGTAAGCGTCTGCCATGAGGCTTTGTAGCTCTGCAAAGAATGCTGGAGATGTACGGTCTAGGACTTCTACATCGAATAGCTGCATGCCAGCGTACTTAGCAACTGTTACATCTAGGTACTCGATCTCGACCTGAGTGTCTGAGAACGCGCCCTTTTCCGCTGCCGCTGCGACTGTAGGGACAGCCTTAACGCGTGGAATCTGGAATTTAAATCCAGCGTCCGGAAGTGTCCCAGTAGAGATCGCGTCGATTGAAGGGCGACCAGCTGTGGACTTATTGTTAATGATTTCTGTTAATTGGCGTGTAGGTACGAGGCCGGCTACTTCTGTAGTGGTCGTATCTGATGCCGCTGCGAGATATTGACGAGCTGACTCATCTCCGAGCTGTGCGCGGATTGAGTTCTCTAGAAATACTGCAGGATTTGTGTCGATACGTGGCGCTGTGTACGCCATCGCCTTAATTGTAGGAGCAGCGGCCTCTACAGCCGCGGCCTCTACTGGTGTAACTTCGACTGTAGGTGTGTTTTCCACTTCTACTGCCTCGCTCTCTGTAGGTAGGGTTTCTTCCACGGCTTCGGCTGGTGCCTCTTCCGCTGCTATCTCTAATACTTCTGCCGACTTGAATGCGGCCTCTGTTACTAGAGAAACTTCTTTTAGCTTTGCAGCTGTTACTACTGTGTAACCTTCGCGGCTAGGCTTTGATGCAATAATCTCGGCACCGATTGAAAGACCGGATACTAATCCTTCGCTCGCCATGATTAGGGCATCTGTCCCAGACTGGCTACGGCTTAATTTAAAAGTCGCATAAATGCCGTCTTCTCTAACTTCGCTAGCCATCATTCGGCCTACGGGTTTCTTCATGTCATGTTGGCTAAAAAGTTTAATCTTTGTAGCGTCTTCGATCTCAATAGATCCGGCTGCGAATGTATACGCGCCTAGATTTGTATTACCGATTTCGCCTGTCCCCATTGGCACGATCTTGCCTGAGATTTCGCGGCGATCTTCGCTGCACTCAATAGATGAGGCTTCGATATAAAGAGTGTCCATTAGTTGTCGCTTCCGTTAGGTGTTAAGTCTTCCATCTCCATAGCTTGCTCGAGAGTAATAAGACCTAGCGATAGCATCTTCTCGATTACTAGGAGGCGATCCATTGGCTCTACTCTTAAGAATGAAGAGTCGAGGTCGAACTTTACGTAGTGTCCAGCCGTAGATATATCATCCATAGATAGTCTTTGTTCGATCGCGGAGATGTACGGCTGAAACGCTAGAGCGACGAGCTGTTTACGCTCGTCTAGGATATTCGCATAGGTCATAGACGTATTTTGTTCGGCTGACAGGTAATAGGCCGGAATTCCGCATAGTCTAGAAATCTCTGTAGCTAGATTTTGAATAGCTTCGTTATAGAGCATGTCTTTAGGGCTAAAGCCTACTGTCTCGTAATTTAGAGTCGAAGTTAAATAAGCCGTACTACGGTTTAAACGAGCCGATTTGAAAGCCGCTAGTAATCCTTGAACTTCGGCTGGAGGTAAGTCTGCACCTGAATTTTTAATATAACCTGTAGGCATTGGAGTTGCAGCTGCAACAGCTGCCGCCTTCTGTACATCTATCGCGGCCTGAATTGTACGCGCACCAGTAGTTAAAATACCTTCATTATAAGATTGAAAAGTAACTAAAGATCCGAGACCTGACATCGGACGAGGTTTACCATCTACGAGATACTGTGTAACGAATTGCCCGTACGGATCGACCTCGGTAGTTACGCGAGTGTTAGCGACCCACTCAAATACTGCGCCTCGATTGTCCTCCTGATAAACTTCGGTAATTTCGAGAAAGCCTTGACCAAAAAATAGAAGGCTGTCGACCAGGTAACTCATGGTAACGAATTGCGGCTGGTGTTTAGAGAGCTGGTGCACCCAACGAGGGGCGGCAATCTCTTCGCCTGTAGATTTCTTTTTATACTCTAGCGAGATTGTGCCGACTGTACAAAGCAAGTCGCGGCAACGCTTGACAGCCGGGACGCTCATCGCAGCTTGACGGGTTACGGCCGGGCTATAATAATAGTTAGACGAATAGAAGGCGTCGCCCATAATTTGAGGCGCGGCTTGAGCTTCTAACTGTTTCGGCTTACGATCGAATAACCCCATAGCGGGTAATTATACACTACATATAGTTTATTCTGTGTAGATCGCCGCTACCTGTTGAGGTTTCGTAAGTTTCCAGATGATCATCGCGACGCTAATAGGGATTGAGATATCTCCAGCGCTTCGGCGCTTGACGATTCTCCAGGCGCTGTCCGATACCTTCGCCGCTACGTTATCGAAAGATTCTATGATTAACCTCTGGCCATTATGTACCATTTTTTTATTAACCATCGCGTCGAGCAAGTCTCCGCATGCCTGGTAGAAGTTATTCGAACTGCAATCCTCGAGCACTTGCCCGGCATTTATAAGGCGGTCGGCGATTGACTGTGTCGCGTACTTGTCGAACAGGATCTGGCGAGGTCTATAAATATCTGCCCACGCTTTAATTCCAGCGGCTACCTCTAGATCGTTAATGGCTATGTCATTTTGCCATTGTTGAAGTACGCCTACACCTATTCGGCCGTCTGGCATTATCTGACCAGCGCATAGCGAGGCCATCCGTTTAGAAGGTGAGGAGTCGAAGGCGAAGACTGTATAGGCACCCGGCGACATCTCGAGATCGTTATCTCCGCACTCTTCGAGCGCCCCCGGAGGGAATGGAGATTGAAGGCTAGAGACCCAAAGACATAAGAGCTCGGTCATGATCGCATCATGGCTAGAAGTAGAAAGGCTTTCCTCTATCGCCTCTTTTGAGACTCTAATTCCGAGAGCTGGATTAGCCATAGCTACTCCCTCCCAGAAGGCTTTCGACTTTGTGTCTACCTTGAGCATATTAGGAGCCGAGTACTCGTAGTAGCCGAAGGTCTTAGGAGGATTCTCCGCCGCTCTTTCTTTGAGCACGTTAAGCGGGAGGCTAAAGGCATCTCCGGCGTTACTAGTCCAGAAGGTCTGGCCGTCTGTAGCTCTAGTCGTAGGAGTGATAGCGGTGAAGGCCTCCTCTGACCATTCGCGTAGCTCATCGCCCCAAGTAAAGTGCGAGGTGCGACCACGTGAACCGTCACGCGTTGCAGCGACTACATCTAAGCGACCACCTCCGAACTCAGGTAGTAACTCGATCGACTCTGTGCCGTTAGCGTATCTGATCGCTTTGACTTGCAGGTTTAGAAAGTCATGATTCTCGATGAGGTAGCACATTTCACGAAAGGAGACTAAGGCCATAGCTCTATTAGATGAGGCTATGAGCACTCGAGGACTTCTGAATAAGAATAGATGAGCCAGGCACATTATGCGCCCTAGATGAGACTTACCGGACTGCCGAGCGACCAGAAGGAGGCCGCTGCGCCTCACGAATTTATCTTTAGCGTCTACCGTAAAGAAATCTTTGACTATGAGCTCCTGCCACGGCATTAAGGGCTCGCCTAATTGCTTAGCGAACTCTATTACCTCATCGCCTCGAGTTTTACCCTTTAATAGTGGGGAATGCACCCTCGGTTTAGTTGCCCCTCGTAGCGCTCGGGAACCTTTGGTAACCATTAGTAACCTTCCGGGCTAGGTCGGACTGTAAAGGGACTGTCTATGACTGGTCTTGACTGGATCGGGGAGATATTGGAAGGAAAGATAGGGGGGGTGAACTCCTGTGCTAAAAAAACACCCTGTGAGCGTGATCCCTTACGTGAGTTGCAAGGCTTGCAGGCACTTACTAAATTCTCTGGAGACATTGCCATATCGGGATGATGAGAGACTGGCATTATATGATCCACAGTATCTGCCCCCTGTCCACAGTAGCAACATGTATAGCCGTCCCTTTGTAGTATGACCTTACGTAGTGCTCTCCATTGTCTAGTATCTCTAGGATCTTTAGGCATTACTGCCATCCCTTAGTACGTAGATGATGTAAGGCCTTACAGTAGTTAGGCTCATCGTACTTAGTATAGCTATACCTATGGCCTACATAATGCCAATACATCCAGAATTGCTTGATAGGTGTAGATACTCTTAAGCTCTCTGTCTTCATCTGATATAGCCCATATACACGCTTAGTACCATTAAGGTTACCTATAGCCTTATGATCCCATCTAGACTCTCTATAGATGATCTCATTATGGCATTCTAATTGTTTATCTGTTAGCTGGTAATCGGCTAACTCTTTTAGATTCTTATAACTAAGGTTATTCGCCTGTGCATCTAGGGGCGTAGCTATAGATAGAGATATCCCAATAGCGAGTGCTACCACGCGAGCTAGCCCTATCGGGCTCGCGTTGAGCCCCTGATGGGCTCTAGCGCTGAGAGTACCAGACGTGTCAAATCTATTCATATAAGTCCTGTTCAGATCGCGTGTCGTAATTGAGTGCCGATATATTCTGTATAGATAGGCGGGATAGATTCTACTAATTCTCCCCAAATCATCCAGTCTATGCCCATAGCATGATTAGCCTCGGCCATAGTCTTAGCTGTGTGTCCTCCGCCTGGTATTTCATCTCTCATCGAGCCATAGATTCCCACTGGCTTACCTTGCTCTTTATGGTTACATGTATTGCCCACTATTGGTACATTAGATTCGAATAGCCTATGCCTACGCACTTTAAGGCCGAACCCTGAGCCGCATAACTGCACAGCGTTAATGAGGGGCGCACCTGGCACATTCTCTATGACGTAAGGCTTACCCGATGCTATGAGTGCATCCCTAACCTCTGGAATCATATTAACTTTGCTCGTAGATTTACCCTGTGCATTACGTAAGTGTTTAGTAGCGCTGAAGGTCTGGCAAGGCGGACTAGCTGCGATCACGTCGAACTGGCTTAGGTACTCTACATCCAGGTAATCTCTAACGTCGCCTCTTATGTAAGTGTGAGGGTATCGCTTGCCGTGTTTAACATCTATACCCGTTACTTCAAAGCCTGCCCTAGCATAGCCCTCCGACGCACCACCTGCGCCACAGAATAGGTCTAGTAACTTCATCTGTTATCCGTACTGTAAAATCCCTGACCTTTAAAACTGACCCCTACAGAGCTGTAAATCTTATGCATAGGCGAATGGCAGAATGGACATTCCATGTCGTGAGGCTCTGTGAGGCTTTTCCATTCTTCTATCCTGGCATTACTTTCACAGTTCTCGTTATCGCACTCGTACTCATAGGTCGGCATTAGGCTCACACATTCTGCACACTTCCGTAAAGCTCCATGCTCCGCACAGTCTGCATCTCATAGGCTCTAGTTTATCAAGGTCATTGGATAAATCACCGTAACCGGCACGTAGCAATAGATCGACCAGATCACCTAATCGCATAAAGGCTAGGTAGTCCTGTGGACTCTTCTCCCCTTGACCATTCAAGCGACTCACTACGATAGGCAGCTCACCTTTTACCGCCGCTCGCTTAGTAACCTGGTCGATCCATGCCTTAGGCTGGAACGCCGATCTAGCCTTCACCTCGACGTCGAACGGGACGCCTGTGATATCTTTTCCAGCCCCTCGACCGATATTAGCGTGTGGCCACCATTCCGATAGGAAACGGGCGACTGTACGCTCGGTCGAAAACCCTCTATATTTACGGCTTTGTGAGGCCATTGACCGCGTGGCATTTAGAGCATGACCAGCTCTTATTCATGAGATTCACTTTGATGTCTTTATAAGGGATCGTCTCATTACATAAACAGCACCGGGTAGTAAAGGTAAAAGTATCTAATATCTCTACTACCTCTTTAGCTCTATAAATCTCATCCTCTGTAGGGAATGATTCCCATTCGCCGTCTTGATTCATAAACTGTAAGCGTCCCATTTTTAGCGTCCCTTCTGTCTTTGCCATGCGCCAGTATCTTTGTTTATTTCGTACCATATAACGTCATTAGGTGATTGGCATCTAGTTAGTTCACCAGTTACGGCATAAGGGCATTTGAAATGTCCCCACGGCTTACCAGCTTTAGTCTGTCCGGTCTTCCAGACCATGTCCCCATGAGCACACCGTGGAATATCTGTCTCGGTCTGACCACCGATGATCTCTTTCACCGTCGATACAGCTTCCCCCATTGTGGGAGGCATCTGACCAGCCTTGATAGTCCACGGATCCTCCTCCTGTACGACCGGAACATAACTCCCCGAGGTTTCTGCCATCTTTGCTTTTACTTCCATAATAGTTGCATCTTTAGCCTTGACTCTATTTACCTTCTCGGCCTCTTCACGACTAATCGAATTCTTTTCGGTGCCAATTCCCGCATTTTTAGCGGCAATTCCAATCGCGGAGGTTTCGCAGTTCTCTAGAGCGAAATCCTTATTTACTCCTCGATCGGACGTAATCTCTCTGGCATAACCCGTCGAGAAAGGTCGGTCATCTTCATCGTCTCGATATAACTCCGCTGTAAAGACTACGCGGCTGGCATCTTCATAGATTAGCTTTGTAATTATTCTTCCCATCGGAAACATCTCTCTAAATAATTTAATGCGCTCACTTACCGTCGTGTACTCCGATAAATTAAACATATAATTCGTTCTCCTCTGTATGTAGTTGCCCCATGATTCCGGCATAAGCCGCCATATCTATGTAAGTATCTACCGAACCCGTTTCCATGCTCCGAGCGAGTTTGACCAGTACCATAATCCCTGCGACCTGGTAGTCGTGGATTGGCATCTCGAGGTATGCAGAGAGGAGGCATGCCGTACGGGACATATTGTCCGACGGATGACCGTACTGGAGACCGCGATCTTGAATCGTTGCCTTTGCTTCTGTAAGGAAATCACCTGCGTTCACACTTTCACCTTTCTAAGATTGTCATAGTAAGACTGAACAGCTTTACGGCCTTTGAGATAACCTGCCCTAAAACCTGCCATGCGTCCTACATGAAACCATAGCGCACTACATGCAATAACGGCGAGCGCGTCGCCTACGGATGGATCGAACATATTTAGCCCCTTTGTATCGGATCATTCGCCCGATGTAATAACTATAAGGGAGCTCTACGCCTGGTCAATAGAATTTAGATAACGAAACGGTAACGATTCCGCGTCGTCTATATGGTCGTCTACCGACCTGTCTAGATCGTTATCTAGGTCGTCCATAGCGTTTACCTGAGACTAGAAACGTCCCATCCTTCTCGAGGTAAATTATGTCTACCTGTACATTCTTTCCGTCCACGTACATAATGGCGAAAGCCTGTTGCCAATTCGCGGAGCCTTTCGTATAGGAGGCTTTGCTAAAATCCATTAAGTTACCGACCTCTACGCCATGCAGAATACGGCCTATACGGCCTCCGGAGGCCTCTGAGAACGATGAACGCCCTGCCCTGTGAGTATGACCCGAGATGACGCTCTTACCGTGTCTACGGGCTGCCTCGAGGGCAGATAGACCCCCTTGAGACTTAATAGGAGTATGGTCTCCATGTACTGCGATCCAGCCCGGAGCAATAGCGTAAGGCTTTTTATGGAAAGTGATACCAAGCTCATCAAAGCGCATAAACTTCTCGAAACGTAACTCGGGCAAAGATAGAAACGAGGGTATTTTCCTCATGATTTGATTGTAAAGCCTGTCCGTATGATTACTACGTAATACCTGGCTTACCTGTAAGTCGTAAAGTACCTGAACAGCCTCGTCGCGATCTTCTCCCAGAGTCTGTTCATAGGCTTCTGGTGTCCCTTCGCTCCACTTGCTAATAGTATTAAAGTCTATCTCGTCGCCTATTGTTACGACTTCATCCGGTCTAAATTTACTAATGAAACTTGATACATTCTTTACAGCTACTCGATCATGAAAGGGAACCTGCAGGTCGCTTACTATGACTATTCGCTTCATTTAATCCTCGTCGTCGTCCTCGTAGGGTAAGCGATCCACTCGGTCAGGGATCGACGGCAAGATCCATTCGGGATAAGAGTCTCGATCGGTAATAATTGCTAGAGCCATGTCTACGGCAAAGCCCGCTCGACGTAGTGCACGGTACATTTCATGGAGGCTTATAGCCCATGCGTCTAGCTGTGAGTAAGTATCGAGATCTATTACTTTCTTTCTTGCCATAGTAAAAATTATCGCTCTAGGAGTATGTTATAGATCTCATCGACACGCGTATTGAGTCTCTTAATTTCAGAGAGTAAATGAGTAATGACGTAGCCTGCAAGACCGCCGATTACTGCAAGGCTGGCGAAGTAAAGGGTTATGAAGTCTGTTGTGTTCACTTCTTCTTTTCCACCGTATCGACGGCAGCCTCGATCGAATCGACCAAGATGTCAGCGATAGCCTTCTTAGCGCGATAAGACTTGATCGCCTGACGGATTACAGGGATGGCGATTAGGCCTAGAGTTGCATAGATAATTGCTTCCATTATTTTCCACCTATCATCGGGATATTAAAGAATGAACTGTCTTCATCGCCCTTGATAGTAAAGCTGACATGCGCGTGGTGATTATGCTTATTGATCCCATCATAAGGACGCCAAGCCCAAGCCTTTTTAGATGATGCGATCTTTCCGTCAAAGATGACGTAAGCGATTCTCGCATCGCCAGACTTTGCAAGGACTCGAATCTGATCGACCAGATCAGGCATGAGATCGGGCTTCTTTCCTTTACCTGCAAGGTCGCGGTCAATATCGATGGCGCGTACCCATCCCTGTACATCTGGATTATGATCAGACTTGCGCGCAGCGTGTCGAGTGTCACCGATCCAGCCGTCCGAAGTTCTATCTCGACCGGGGAATGCATCATCGATCTGCTCGCGTAACTGAATGGCAGACTTAGAGAGTCTTGGCTTCATGCAAGTAATAGTGCCGCTTCGTCGGCTGTAATACCGAGGCGCTCAAGTAGAGCAGCCTTATCAGCTGCACGTTGAGCAGCGATGCGGTCTTCCTCTGCCTTAGCATCGGCGGCAAGCTCTGCCTGATAGGCAAGCTCTGCGACCTCAGCATCTGTAAGCTCGATCTCTAAGACCTCGCCAGTAGTGCAATTAACTTCGATTCGTGTTGGATTAGGCATTAGATACTCCATAGAGGTAGGCGGTTGAGTATTGGACAAATGTGGAAACTTCACAGGTGAGCGTGATGGTGCTAATTGCAGACGTGCCAGTCCATAGACCAGCCGTCAAAAACATGTAAGACTCTGTAGCATTGTTTTCCATCACAGAATCCATCGAGAAACTTTTCTGCGTTGATCCTGCATAATTTGGAATGTAAATCTCATGATTAGAGAATGTGCTGGATGTTGCACCTGACGCTGGAATATCGTTTCTGTTCACTTGATTTACAGATGATCCACTCTGAGAAATTGCAGCTGATCCACTTCCTCGGAGGTTTCTGTAGCTGTAATTAGCCCCAGAATCTGAGTTGAATCGCACGAAGATTTCATCTCTGATCTCAGTTGCACGAGCAGAGCGAGCTGATAACTTGACCACTAGGTCTGTATAGGTCGCAGGGATCGAGGTGAAAGATATCGATGATGCCCCACCTGCTCCGACAGTAACGGCAGGCTGAATAAGTGTGAATGTAGTAGGCATTAGGCCGCCTTTATTCCGTAGAGAGTGAAGGTAGAACCTGTAACGAACTGAGCGCCCGATGAGGTTGCTAACGAAATCGAAGTAATCGCTGAGGTGCTGCGCGAAAGTCCGACCGTCGCTAGGACATAATTATTAGCATCGTTGCCGCGGATGAGGCAGGTTTTATATGTTGAGGCGTTCGAGTAATTTTGAATTTGAACTATAGCCGTCATAAATGTATTAGATGCAGCGTTAGCGCCTGCCATACCCTCAAAATCTATATTAGGTGCACTGCTACGGGAGGCCGATGTAGCGGTAGATCCATTGCCAAGCAAGCGAGTGCGAGAGTAATCGTTAGATGTGTTTCCGTTGTAAGTCATAAGATAAGTATCGCTAACCGCGCCAGTTGCAGATCGACCATTACAGATCAAAACTAGATCAGTGTATGCTCCTGAGATGGTGCTGAAAGTGACTGAGGTTTGATTACTAACGAGCGCGCGCGCTTCGATCTTCTCATAAGTTGAAGTAGGCATCGTTACCCCTTAATTCCATAGAGAGCGAAAGATGAGTATTGATTGAAGTCTGTCGCAGGGCTAGACGGTGTGAAATCAATTCTATTGATTGCGGAAGTGCTTTGCCATGATCCGCTGAATAAACCTAGACGCCCACCGATTCCGCCTACAGTACCGTTCACATCTACTCCGCTGAGTATTCGTGCCGTCTTATATTTACTCGTATCGGCATAGTCCAATAGATCAATGATTGTTGCTCCATAGGCTGTGCCTGTATTTGTGCCAGATGTACCATTACCGACTCGGATAGAGCCTGCGCTGGCGTTGCCCGATGCGCTAACGCTGCCGCCGTCGCCCCATAGACCATGATGGCTGTAGTTAGATCCTGAGTCAGAATTCAATTTCATGTCAAATTCAGAGATTCCATAAGTCGATCGAGACTCTCTAACCAATGCTCGGATCTGTAAATGTTTATAGGTACTAGGGATCGAAGTGAATGAGATTGTAGATTGTCCACCCGATCCGACTGTTACGGTCTGAATCGACTCATAGGAGCTAGGAGTAATTGTTACTCCTGCATCCAATAGCCCTACGATTGAGTTGAGCATTACCCGATGGCTCCGACGATGTACCAAGTGTCTGTCGCTACCTTGATGCAGGCCGCTGATTTATATTGAGCGAGGGTCGGCTGTGCGGCTACTGCGCCAGCTGAAAGGATTGTAGTAGTGCCAGAGGTAACGGCTGAGATCGTGCAGACGCCTGCGCCGATGTTGAGGACTGTGAGGACTGTACCGATAGGAAAGGCCACGGATGTATTTGTAGGGATTTTATAGGCAATCGCTGTCGCCTTATTCATGAGCTCGACCACCTGATAAGCGTCGGCAATTACAGCCGTGTAATCGTTAGTTTGAGCTGCGCCCACTGTGAAGGCTACTAGGCCGTTATAGTCTGCGGCTGTAAAAATGTCGCCTGTTGATGCTGGAAAGCCTTCTGCCATGATTTATCTCCTAGTAACCCATAATGGATTGTCCGATTATACCGTACGTTGAACTCCCAACAATTAGGCCTTCCACAATCGGCTCAAGTGTCGTGATTGTGCATTTCATGCTGTTAGGGGTAATGTCCCACGCCAAGCCCTGAGCCTGTAAAGTCTTTACAATAAAACTACCGTCTGGCTGTTGGTTAGTAATCTCTAGATTCTGGAAGTAGTCCAGGCCGATCATAGTATCCGTAGGGAC
>Ga0315905_10003878_pt1 | contig 15358 bp, 16 predicted proteins | sample LakEriMetagenome_5_FD_203522 | JGI IMG/M metagenome (GOLD analysis project Ga0315905, IMG submission 203522) | Freshwater fungal communities from buoy surface, Lake Erie, Ohio, United States - Buoy 4 MA121 | ecosystem: Environmental > Aquatic > Freshwater > Lake | place: USA: Lake Erie, Ohio... | reverse complement strand
GACTCGCAATTCCGCGATCCCTGTGGCGTGGCAATAGCGCCAAACGGCGATTTCTGGGTGGCAGGTATAAAACACTGTGAGAGGCACTAGCGTCTTTGGCCAGTGCTGAGTGCTGACAACGTTATTCGGCAGCCGGTTTGGCGCTCTGCCGTTTCATCCGGCTGCCCAGTGGCATGCTCCCTTGACTTATTGGCTGTCCATGCACACGAGCGCACTTGCTTCTACTTTGATTGTCGACATAATTTTCCATTGCTTGTCTGTTGCAGTGTTTGTCTGCAGCTTTGACTTAGCTCGACTGTCGTGTTGATGGCAGATCGAGGTAACCATCGTGTACATCATCTAGATGCCTCTGGCAAGGTTCTCCGGATGATTGGTTACCGGGGAAAGATTGAAGGGCAGCTTGAAAATCCCAGTGGCATTGCAGTGTCGCCTGACGGCCAGAGCGTGTATGTTGCAGATCGTGGAAACAATCGGGTGGTAATTTTCAATCTGGATGGCGCCTGCACCGGAATCATTGGGGCTGGAGCTGGGAAGGAGCGAGGATACATGCAAGGGCCGTGTGGCGTGGCCGTGCGAAGCAATGGGCAGGTCGCAGTCTGCGACTATGGAAACAATCGCATTCAGATCTTTAGTGCTGAAGGTAAATGTATCTCGACGCTGGGCGACAGCACAGATCCTGGCAGTATGCGACAGCGCCTTCTGCAGCCTTCGGCTGTCTGCTACGACAGGCAAGAGCAAGTGGTTGTTGCTGATTATGGGAATCAGCGGGTTGTCATCTTCAAGGAGGATGGCACTGTGTGTCAAGAGCTTGTTGGGGGATGGGGAGGCGTGTCTTCTGAGTCCTTCAATGGGCCATGTGCGGTTGCCACCGGCGGGTGAGCACTTGTGATGTGAGACGCAAGCATTAGGATGGAATATGTATTGTCCAGTAACGCTATTGTCGACGGAAATACCGCGCAGAAGCGGGCGCATGCCGACTTGTTATGCCAGCGCCTGCCTCCTAGTAAATATTCGTATGACCATGATGCCTATTGTCGCATCTCTTGTGTCTCTGGTGCAGATCTCTCTCTCTCTCTCTCTCTGACATGGTACGTACGCTATGCAGAAACGGCGAGATTTTGGTGGCAGATCAAGGCAACCACCGCGTCCTGGTCTTTGGGCGGGATGGTGGTTTCGTACGCTCCTTTGGCTTCAAGGGCCACGAGCCCGGCAGGTTGCACAACCCGCGGGGGCTGGCGATGGGGGCACACAACGTGTTTGCAGTCGCTGATTATGGCAACCACCGCATCGTTGTCGCAGAGTTTGGCGAAGTCTGATTTGCCCAGCAGCACGCCAAATCCCATTAAGGCACTGGCTGGAAACCTAGATTATTTCCATTCTTTTCTCATTTCTGCGGACATTGAAGTAGGCCGTGTTTTCGGGAAAACACGGCCTACACATCAATAGTTAGTATTGATGTTTGGGAATGCTAGTTGAAGGTACACAAAACACTCTAGAGCACACAAAACAGGCCAATTTTGAGATCTCATTTCTGCGGACATTGAAATAGGCCGTGTTTTCGGGGAAACACGGTGTAACTGCGCGGTGTTGGAAAATCCGGAAGAGGACGTTGCAATTCTTTCACTCTCCTTTTCCTATGTTTTTCTACCATACACGACTAGTTGGTTCGAACCGAATCTTGAGACACAATCAACAACTCTGATCTGAATCTTGAGAGACAAGTCACCACGCGCATATTGGGAAGGGGTTTGGCGTGTAGCGGATTTTACGAAGGGGTTTGGCGTGTAGCGGATTGTTTCTCATGATCCTGCGAGGCGGCTTGTCTCTCAAGATTCAGAAATCGAGACAATGTTACCGACGGACTGGCAACGTGTCTTCTGTATCCCAATATAGGCATAGTTTCGAGTCCTCTGCAGGTTGGCATGAAGGCAAAGACGCTCACACACCCGCGAGAAGTTGCTGAGGGTCAAGTAACACTGCTGGAAAAGGTGCTGAAGGCTCAGGCGCTCGAACACGTCTTGTCGAGTAACACAGATTCTTTGTACATTAGTGGCCTCCTGTGCGTCTCGCTCAGAACAGGAATCAAGTGCACCTCAAAGGAGCAGCTCGACACTCTCCGGACCGCGACAAACAACCCGCGCGAGCATTGACCCTTTCCCCCCCACTGTCTGGCCTCGGGCTCTTCTTAGCCGGACTCCTGAACCCTGCCATGACAATACCCTGCGCCTTTGTCTTCACTCTAGGCCGCACACATAGTGTTTGCGTGTTTGGTGTGGGTGTGGGTGTGGGTGGCCAGCTGGCCACGCCTGCACATGCCAGCACACGCCAACACAATGCCCAACACCCGCCACGACACGTACGCTCACTCCGTGCTCGACACCGCGCGCACGAGCCTCACGCGCCGCGCGTGTGTTATCACTCGCTTAAACCTCCTCCTCGTCCCCAATGTACTCTTGCTGGCTGTCGCCTGTCACGTCCCCCTCCTGCCAGGTCTCCTCGCCATAGCCACTCGTGTTGCCGTAGCCCGAGTTGCCAAGCGCCATCGAGTGTTCCATCTCCCGCTTTTCCTGTAAGCTATACGCCTGGTCTTCGAGCACGCCCATAGGTTCGAGCAACGTCAGCCGCGGCAGACCACTCGAGCTGTCGTCAGCCTGCTGTTCAATCGTGCCGTATAGCCCGCACTTGCCAACGTCCTTGCTCCAAACGCCGTCGTATCGCTTGTTCTTCGACACGTAAAAGAATGTGCCGGGGCCGTCTTTCAGGTCGAACGCGTATTCACCTTGGAATATGTCGCCGTTTGGAAGGAATAGTGTGCCTGCGTGTGAAGCCGGGTAGTTGGGAGAGCGGGCGGGGTGTGGAGAGGCGGAATCTGGCGTCAGCCTCGAGAGCGTGGCGATCACACGTGCAAGCGTCAACGGGCATCACACGCACTGGGCGCCCGGCAAGGGACATCCGAAACGTGGCACACGCACAGGACACCTGGGCCATGCCGCTTGCCCTCGGTCCACATGCCCTCATACACGGACCCATCCGTGTAGATCATCTTCCCCTGCCCGTGTCTCCTGCCCCCCATCCACTCTCCGTCGTACTTTCCGCCGTCAAGGAACGCTAGAATCCCCTGGCCGTGGCGCTTGCCGTTCCCAAAGCCACCGCGGTACTGCATGCGGAGCTGGCCGTCCTTGTTCACCCAGTGCGTGCCAAACCCATGCTGCAGCCCCCCCTGGAACTCGCCCTCGTACTTGTCGCCGTTTTTGAAGAAGAGCGTCCCTGCGCCGTGCCGCAAGTTGCCCTCGTACTGCCCCCGGTACTTGTCGCCGTTGGTGTGGAAGACTGTCGCGTGCTCGCCGCGCTTGTTCGCGAGCGCGTCCCACGTCTTCCACAGCGGTTCAGGCCGCGGCCCGGATGACAAGGCTGCACTTCCCTCTGTCATCTGCAGCACCGGCAAGCCGCTTCATTTGCCGTCACGCTTCAAGCGCAAGGCAAAGCGCACGGAACAGCAGCACGAAACAGCAGCGCACGGCGGGCGCGGCTCGAAGCAGCGGCGGGTGACCCGCGCGTGGGGGTGGGGTTTCAGTGACCTGTGTCGCGTCTGTCCCCCCGTTGGACCTTCGAGCAGCCATGCCCTTGGGCTGTTTCAGCCGTTGAAATTACATCCACGAACGGGTGTTGCAAGGCGGGTGGAGCACGACCTTGACCCGTCGCCCGGCAGAGCGAGCGCCAGAAGACGATGGCGTCGGAGACTGAGCTTGCGCTCGGCGAGGGGATGTTCCTCGGGATGCCCATGTCAGCAGACGGGAAGATCCTGGACGCCAAGGCAATCATCGGGTACCGGGACGAGTCCATGGAGCGGATCGAGCGTGTGCTCCTGGAAAGCCTGTCCGAGTTAGTACAAGACGGCCACGACGCCGAGTTCGAAAACCAGAAGCGCGAGGAGTTTTACTCTAAGATCGAGGCTCTTGACATGCTGCGCGTCAAGGACGGGCAGGACCTCTTTGACGTGAGCATCTGGATCAAGAATCTGTCAGATGGGTCCGAGATCGACGAGCGGGCCGCGCAGAAGCACATGCAGGCGTGGGCGGCAGAAGAAGCCGACACGGTAAGCCAGAGCCTGAACACAGCCAAGGGTCTAAAGGAGAAGATGGAAAAGATTTCAGAGTCTCTCGTCACAACTGCGCGCACTGAACACACGACCCTGAAAAACAAGCTCAAGGAGCAATACTTCGCCTTTCAGGCACAGCTGACCGACCTCGTGGCAAACCTCGAGGAGGAAGAGACCAAGCGGCGAAGCCTGGCGATGACAAACATCATGCTAAAACAGAAAATGCAGTTTATCAAGATGAGAGGAGCAAAGGAAAATGCGAACAGTGGGAGGGCGTCCGCGGCGGGCGACGCCAATGACGACGGTGATGCGGACGGCCAAGACACAAAGGCAACCTTGGCGCAGCGCAACCTAGACATCGCGCAGCTGCGCGCGCGCCTGGAGGAACAGCGTGAACAACTCAACAAATTAAAGGCCACTAACCTCAAACAAGGCGCAGAGCTAATGAATTTAAAAGACGCAGCAAGCTCGAGCGAAGAGGCCAAAAAGCAGGCCGCTGAAAAAGCGCGTGAAGAGGGCAGCGAGAAAGAGGTGCTTCTGCTCAAGTTGCTGCAGCACTCACGCGATGCATTGGATCGCAAGCCATACCCAGATGCAGACGCCTTTGATGCAGGCGTTTCGCTCTCGCTTGTGAGCCTTCCTCGAGAAATCACGAAGCTCTATAAAGTTCTCGATGAATACTCACAGAGGCTTGAGAGGTTACAAAATCACGTCATGGGAGCTGGCGGGAGTTTGGCGCTTAGCGAAGCTGAAATGAAAAAGGCGCTTGAGTCATCCCAGGAGATGATTGCTATGAAAAAGAGGACCCAGGAACTGCAGGCTGCGCTCGAGCAGCAACAGCAAAAAATCTCGCAACAAGCCTCGATGATAGAGAAAGCAAAGACAATGCGTCGGGGAGGAATCGGTGGCTCAGATGGAATCGACCTGGAAGAGGAGTACGTTGACCCTGCCACAGCTGTAAAGAACAAGTCGGCACTAGAGGCGATCTGTTCTCGAATGGCTCAATTCCATAACTCTGTGGTGGATGATATTATTGGCGTGGGCTCATCGTCTTTGACCAAACCCAAAATGGATGACCTGAAGAAGGCAGCTACCGATGCAGCCGGGTCTGAAAACTTTGTGCAGGCTGTGTGTGGGGCGCTAGAGCAATACCTGACCAAGTATTGGGCCGAGAGCGGCATCAAAAGCATGGCGGAGAACATAAAAACAGTGACGCAGCACAACACAAAACAAGCGTCTGCCAAGTTCGAGCATCTGTCCGAGCTTCAAAAGCTAGCAGGCATGATAAATGACGCCACGCAGAAGGGTGGCAAGTACTTAGGTGGGCTCATGGAGCGCTATGCCGAGCAGATGCGGAGATGGGAGTTGAGAAAGGCTCAGCTTATTCGGGAACGTGCAGAGGCTATTGAGAAGTGCATGTCGTCTGTTCTGCATGTGGTGACGCTTAACATTGGGATCAAAATTGCGCCAAGAGAGCAGCAGACAATGATACACACTTTACAACAAAGTTGCATCGGACGAGGCAATGCTTTCTGGCCGAACCACAAGGCTGCGACGGAAATTGTTGCAATAGACTCCATTCCACCGTCGCGAGCGCAAACGGCAGCATCTGGGCGGAAATCAAATGGTCTTCCTTTTTCCGTCACGCGGCTGCCGCTGCACCGCATAGGAGATGAGGGGTCTCATCGTGCTGCAGATGAGGGTTCTCATCATGATCCTACTTCCTGGCGGTCGTCGAGGGGCGCTGACTCATCTAGGTTGGAGACTGCGGGCGGCAACTCGCTCGGTCGCCGAAGCCCTCGCAATTTGCTGGGCTCTCCGGGGGCATTAAGAGCCAGCGCTAGAAGACGAGGTGACTCTCCGACGACGCACGTGGAATCTCGCGATTCAGGTTCGAGTGCGTTCTCGATGTCTCCCACTTGCCCCACTGCCGGGATACAGATGAACCAACTCTTGCCGTAAACACCTGTTTGCTGCAGACATCTCTCTTTTTGCGCCCTTTCGTCTTGTCATTTTTTCTCAGAGTTGTGATTAACAAGGTTGAAAAACTCCAATAGAATGTTTCCAGATCTGTCTTGTGTTTGCATGTTTGAATTTAGGAAGAACAAGTCTGATAGTAATCGATGTCTGGCAGATCGTGCAGGCCTTTACCCTGTATACAATAACTTCGGACACGACGAACATGACATGTCAAGTGCCAATGATGCAAGGTATATGTATGTGCTTTTCTATTCATACGTAGGTCAATGGATCTATCCAGCGTTTGCAATCTGCGCACGTATGCTCGCAAATTTGCTGTCGTATGCGCATGAGCAAGGTGCTGACTTCGGTGCTATGCGGTTGTGTGTCTGCGCGTGCGTACGTGTTTTCCATGTGCAACGACAGCACCCGCGTTGGGATTGGCTCCCGCAGGGAGGCTTGCCCACCTTCTTCAAAAGACAGCAGAGAATCTAACCGAACTGGCATGAGGTCTGTCTTAAATCATGCAGTTGTATGATGCACAAATAGTGTATTCAGTACGCTTGTATGGGCCTATATTCTGAAGGGCACGTCTCCACTCCTTCATCCGTCTAGCTCAACCCCTAAACCTTTTGCAATTTGATCCTAACCCCCAAACGAGAGCTCCAGCCAAGAAACCTCGGTCCCGTAGATATCATTAAAGATCCAGACCATAAACCGGACCACAACGCATACCTGATAGTCGACCGAGTTGAATGAAGTAAAATCTAATCCCCAACCGGAATTGAAAACTATACACAGCACATGGCGACAGTTGAGCCAGAGCCCGGAAATGGTAAGTTTGGGCGGACGTAAAGTTACAATTTCCTCGGACGCGAACAGAACGCCGGGCGGCAAGAGCGGCCCAGCAAACAAGGACAAGGCTTCTGGGCAAAAGCTCCCTAACATTTCCAAGGCAAAATTCCAGAGCAGCACTGACTTCTATGATGAGATTAGTTCTGAGCTTGGACACTCACCAACCCCGTGGAAACAGGTAAGTTCGGCAGCGACTCCCATGGTGAAGGGTAAAATGCTATGCGCATGTAGTAGTAGGTTCACGTGGAGTAAACTCGTAGAGGCATCTTGTTTTGGTTAACGTTAAAGTGACACAACATCGCATGCCTGCGTTCTCACTTGCGCACATTTACGTGCGTGTATGACCATGTATGCAGGAGCAACAAACGTATGAATTCGTGGACCTAAGGGAGCTGAGGTCGCCTGATTCATCTTTGTATACAATCAAGGTGCATGCAGGTACCGTGTTGACGCACGTGCACACACTCACACAAATTCACGCCACGCACACACGCTAAATCGCACACATGCAAAAGTACAATCAGTGGGAGGGAGACGAGGGGGTTGGACTCCGAGGGAGTGGAAGGAAGTGGAAGAAAGAAAACATTCACAAGACAACATAGTGTTAATGTAATGGACGATTCTGACGTCAATTTCCGCCCTTTGTTTCCTTGGCCATTCTCTCCCTCGCCGTGCGCTACTCGTCCTTTCTCGCCGCTTTGTTCCCCTTCTCCCCTGCCCTTGCTTCCGTGATCAGGTTTAAACCCTAGAACTGCTGTAACGCGAACACCACAGCCACCGGTAACTTCCCCACTGCAGGGATCACAAACAGCACGTTTATAGAATGGAACGACGTAAACGACGCCACATGTATGATTGCACGGACACAGCGTGACATGCTACAAGCCCGAATGTCATAAAAATGAAAATGAAGCACTTCTCGTCCACAGAACTGCAGAAACACAAAGAGCTCGTGCCTGTTTATCCGTGCCTGGAATCCTGAGTCAAAGGAGGTTACAGCACTGTTACGCCACTGTCATCTTGGGGCTTAGAGCGGGTAGATATGACCAGGTCTCGGTTCGTGGGCACCTGGTGCTCCGAGGGGTTATGATGTGGACTGTCATCTGTGACGTGAGGTAGGCGTGGGCTGAAGAAGCGTGCACTCTGCTCGTTTGCAAGCTATTGCAATCACTTCCTGCTGTGTTTGCACAAATCGCGCCACCATATGATCAGCGTGAGCCAGTGAGCTGGGCAACTCCTTATTGCTCATCATCGCAATGTGGGGCACACTAGGACAAGTTAGGGAGTTTAGTCCATAAATCCAAAAAGCCGCCGCGGCCATTGGGGCGCCGGTGCATGCGTATCATAATACGTGTCGGGGTACGCTCAAGTCACAGTGTCAGGATGTGAGTGTGCGTGTTCATACATGATGTACAAACTTGCGTGTGCACCTTCAAAGCCGCTCCGTGTTCGCGGTCGACGGCCATGGCCAACATTTGGTGCTCATTCGATAGATTCTCAATGTCTGAATAGATTTGCTGTTGCTGGCGAAGAAATAAGTGAAGCTCGTCATTCTTCCGGTCCCGTCCCGAGGATGTGCGCCTAATGCACACAGAAACAAGTTCAGTGGGAGTGGCTGAAGCCGACCAAAAATCATCTTGTATCCCCTGCCTCTACATTGCAGGCTTGTCCCTGCACTGGTTTCATGTGACGGTCTGATAGTCATGTGCGAGGTGATTGTCACCGTAGTAGATGAGTGCTGCACACAATAATAGTTTGGCTGGACAAGCACTTTTGCATCGCACAGTTTCAAGTGCAAACATTACAATTGTTTGGCTGTGCTAGCACCTTTACATTGCACGGCTGCAACATTGGCTCTGAGAGATTATTTGACCTAATCTCTTCAATCGTCCTAATCAATTCTCCACTGCGCTGCTTCAACGATTGTCCAGCCTTGGCTGTGGCCACCTGCCGTTTTGCGAATAAAATCCACTTATCATCATCATCATCACGCCGCGCGATCATGATAACCACAATGATGCTCTTCTCAGGCTGTCAGTCCCTCTCCCGCCCTGGGCTCGTGCACTCTGGCCCACGTTGGGACATGGCCTCTGGGAGCGCCTCTTTGCCCCTTTTGTACGTCTTAGTGGCCTGCCGACGCACACACTCCAGGCAGGCTTCAGACCGGGGCGACAGCGCTTTGATGGACAAAGCTTTTGTATTGGAGTGTACCCACGCGAATCGGACCGGTGCGACAGCACTTTGACGGACGAAGCCTTCGTGTTGGAGTGTACCCTCGCGATTGCAAAAGATCCAGAAAATGCGCATCTTTGCACTGCCCGGGCGGCTCATTCGTCTCAAGCGCTTCTCCGAAGCTCTCCGGGTTGCTCAGCATGCGAAGCTCGTTGATAAAGCACTGACAAAACGGCTCCAGAATCTGGATCTGAAGATAGTCAGCATGCCTGGCAAACCCTAGTGCTGCTAAGGTGTTTTTGGTTGCTTCATATGCGTATGCAATGTCAACCGTACAGGCTTGGGCTTACCCTGAATTCGCTCGTCAGCAGTTTCACCTCGAGAAGGGTCGAAACGACAGCGGCCGACAGGCTCTCCATGCGTACTGTGCGCAACGTGACGCGCGAGCTGCCTGGCACGTCCTTGGGAGACTTCTCCAAGTGGAATAAAAATGACGTTTGGTGTTCCTGCAATTACGATGCCTCGTGCCAAGTTGTATGCCGATGGAGATTCTCCGAGGTCGCCAAGCGCAACGGGGGCGACGGCTGGGAGAAATTGCACATGATCAATCCCGGTGCCAATGGGTTGGTGATTCCAAAGTCCATCTTCGGTGAGGGCGCTGAGCGTGTCGTTTACGCCATGCGCGAGGCTGTGATTGACACAAAGGAGAATATTTGATCCCTGCAAGCACCTGTTAGGGCGGGACATGGTCGCCAAAGAGAGCCGCTTTATAGAGGAAAAAAAGGACGATCATCATCGAGGATATGAACAAAGAGTGCCTGTCGGCAAGTGACATGCAGCGCTTCCTCATTTCCAGTGAATCTTTCCTCGAATCTTTCCACAAGCAGTTATGCAGGACACAACAGATGGCCGAAACCATCGCCGCTGCCTTCAACTCCCAACTCGCCCAACGGCTGGCGGCTGACGATGTATCGGTGCCGAGGATCACCTTTCTCGAGTGCTTTGTGTACCACCTCCGCGAGGCAGACAAGAATGGGAGCTGGACCTATCGCGAATTGCTCGCCGAGAAGCGCCTTGATGTTCCTTTGGAGTACAAGAAGTGGAACAACAATGCTGGATTCGTCGACGGCCAGAGCAGGGGAAAACGCAAGAACATGCTGGGCTTCAGCGGAGGAGGAGGAGGGGCACAACGATGCCGGCCCCAAGCACCGTAGATTGCTTCCGTCCCCGAAGGAGATGACAGAGGAGTTTGGGAAGAAGATTGGGATGATTGGGATGATTGTTACTCGCCATTCGATCAGCTGGCCAGGCTCGCGGCGCTCAACTCCGAGGGCATCATCGACAATGACCAGTACCTCAAGGCTAAGGCGCGCGCGATGCCAAAACCTGCTGCTGCAGCAAGCAACGGAAAAGGCGGCGGGGGCAGCGGAAAAGGGCAAGGCCAAGATGCCTGCTATTGTGCCGCAGCAAGCCCCTGCCTACGGGGTAGGAGGAGGTGGTGGTGGTGTTGGTGGGAAGAGGAAGCTTCCTCCGTGGGAAGAGGAGGAGGGGGAGGAGGAGCTTCATGACTTGGAACAGGAACCAGCCTGGGCGATTCTTCCGGAGCACATCCCTCAGGCCTTTTCGCAATTTAGCTACACGTATTCGGACGGCACGATGCTGGCCTGCGACTTGCAGGCGTCTACAACGATCGCAACAGGATTCTGAGGAGGGCAAGGTTACACCCAGCAATCTTTGAGCTCACAGATCCTGCGATACATCATGCTGCCACAGTTGCGAGGGGTGCCGAGGCCGATAAACGTGTCTATGGTCGCACTGATAAGGGAACAAAGGGGATGAAACACTTTTTCAGGACGAACAAGTGCGACACAGAGTATCGTCTGCTTCAAGTTACTAGTGTATTACACTAGTTACACTAATTGAAAATTTATAGAAAGGCAAGAGCGCCATGCCCGTGGCCGCCGGTCAAGGGGGTGAGCGGGCCTCGATGGAAGACCACGGATCGGACTTCGGGCCTTGTAGTGCCATGCGTCCACTTGATGACGCAGACCCCAGGGAGCTCGCCAGAGAGGGTTGGGACTCTGATGCTGATTGGGACTACAGAGGGCCCGAACCTTGTTGTTCTTCCTCTCCTGCTCCGCCGGAAGGTGGATCGCCAACAGCAAGGGCGGAGCATGCCCTATGAAGAGGCACAACCTTTGAATAAGCAAAAGGTAAAAGCTTATATCCTGCATAAGACACACGATGAAGGAGGACAAGTCCACACCTGGTGGAAAATGGTCAGGAATTGTTGTTGTTACTCAGTATTGGCTTTGTACGGGAAATGGTTGGCGCTTTCGGTTTTGCAGCCGTCAACACTGTTCAAACACAGACCGTGGATTGGGGGCCCGAAAGCGCAAAACAGACTGTTAAGTACAACATAAACATGAACATCCTCTGTAATCTACTGCATCATCATCTTGGTCCTCTACTACATGCAGGCATCCAAGGAGTACGAGTATCCGTACTAAGAGAAATCCCGGCTACACGCTCTGGATACCGACTCAAAGTCGCCAAAAGTTGGCTTTACGCTATCACACTCGGCGCGCACATTCCTTGGTTGATTGTCACAAGTCACGTGACTGGGGCACCCAATAATAGGTGGCACAGCCAGCGTCAGAGTAAAGGCGGACGGTAGAGAGGCAATTCCCAAGTTCGCCCCCGGGACCTTGTTGAACCAGTGTCGATTACCTAAAACAAAGAAACACACACACACGGTAGCGACCACTCCGGCCGCGATGACCTTTGCACTTCTGTGTACACCTACCCAACTCGGTACTACAGGCAAGAAAAAGGCAAACATGGCTTCAGGTGGCAGACACCTGAATGATGCAGTGGCGTCAAGCATGCAAAAGGTGGCCACCGGGCCCGCCGGGCACCCAGATTTCAAGTTGCAGTATCATCGGATTATGACCCCACAAATTCAAAAAAACTTTGAACTCAATTCGAAATCGCTCTTCCTGCAAATTCGAATTTGATGCAGAGTCGCCCCACCCTTAAAACGAAGCAGCTGAAACATGTTGAGAGAGCGGCAGCCACAGTGATGGCCCTACCGTGATCAGAAAGAGCTACACATTGGTACTTGTTCAGTAACCACTTGACCAGACGTCAAGAAAATAAAAATGGACTCCAACGTTCAAGTTTCTTCAGTCTCCGATTGGACGTTGGAATGGACCTTTGCGCACGGTCAGTCTCAACGCTGAGCGTTCAAACAAAGCGCCGTGGATTTCAACTCTATAAGTTGATCATAGCTGTGCTACACCAGCTGGCCAGTCCACACATGTTTGATCGAGGTCGTGACTGATTCTAATGTTTACGCGCTACACTTTTACGCACAGGAATACCGCAGGTATGCCTTTTGCGAGACATAAGTCGAGAAGTTCGAATGTCACCGGCCACAGAATACGTGAGTCGCCGTCGAATAGCTCTTTCCATTGGAATTTTCTGATGGCTTTCGCGCGACGCGCGAGGGTGCGTTACTTTGAGCGTGACCCCATAGTGCCCACCCAAAACCACGTTTTGGTAGTCACCCGCGCGCTGCGTACCACGCGCCCACCAGATACAGTATAATTGCTTTATTCAGTAAAATTGCTTTACACCATTCTTCGCACAGCACGCTGCCTCCTTATAGCTGCCTTTTTGTTGGTCGGCGCCAGGGCCAAGACTCGGTCGCAAGCCTCCATCACTTTCTCCTGGCGCCACGCAAACGCGGTGGCACGCGCAGGGCAGACGTCGTCAAAATGTCTTTCAGTGCGTGTGCGCACTGCACTAGGCCCTATTTTCACACTGCCGGCTTGCGCAGGCCAAGCGAATGGCGCCCAAGCGAATACCATTCCTGTTCTTTGACGCTGCATCAAAGAACAGGAATGGTATTCGCGTGGGCGCCATTCGTATGCGCAATAGCGAGCAAGCGAAAAAGAGGGAAACAAAACAAAGACCGGGCGGTTTAAGCGAGCGAAGGACGCCGCCAGATTGAGCCAGCACGCTACCTCCATCTCGTATGCTTCAGTCTTGACCTGCTCCTGCATACCACCCAACACAAGTACACTCAGGCATCAGAACACCATTCACATGTGCTCAGGTGCAACAGCACGCTAACATTTCCGCAAGCCTTCTCCACCCTCCAACACCCCCCCTTGCACATAATCAAGTGACCGGAAACATGTGACGCAAGCACTTGCAAGCACTTGCGGATGACGGCATTTTTCGACAGGAGGGGCAGGTGGCAAAGGCGAGCGACCTGGTCGGATGCAAGGAGCACTGCTTGTGGAGGAAGGCGGGCCATCTCAAGGGCTTGCTCGTACAGATGACACGCCTCTTGAAACAGCAAGCAAGCTGAGTCCACTGTCTCGTCCATAGCAATATTCGTGCCCTCTGGCGCGCTGCCCCCGCGTTGAAGAGGTGTGGCGACAGAAGAGCGGGGGAGCAAGGAAAGCGCACGGGCATAGCAAACATTGGCGCGGCGGCGGCGGACAAGGGCACTATCGAGGCGCTGCCGCGCGGGCAAGTCTTGTCGCGTTTCGACCGACAGTACCTTGACTAGGTAGGATACAGGGAAGGGGTTTTCGCGAGGCGCATGCATCCAGCCTTGCGCCGGCTCCGGCCTCAGGGCCATACTTGGAGACACGTCTATCTTGACCTCGCGTCCCTTGCCCAGCGGCCGTGCACACAGGCCAGCCTCCAGGCCCTCGGGCAAATCTCCGTCGCCTATCACGGCAGTGATGAGCTCGACCCGATGAAACATTCCCGAGCCTTCACCCATCTGCTCATACAGCCCCAAGAGGTCTTCGGGCATCCTGTCCTCGTCCAACAATCTCCCACGCGTGCGGGACACAGGGGAAAGTAATGCGTTAGAGAATGTGAGCATGCGAGCGTGAGCACAGAAGAAGCACCTAAAAACGCGCGTTGCGGCCCAGGCAAACTTGTGTGCACTGCCAAAAGAAACGCACCCAGCCACTTCCCACTCTCCACCAGCGCTGACAGGCGCTCGCTTCGCACGTGCATTCCCTCTCCGGCGCGCACGCGCGTGTAAACGCGCAAACGCACACAAATACAATCTCTTTCTTTCTTTCTTTCTTTCTTTCTTTCTCTCTCTCGCTCTCTCCTCTCGCTCACCGGATCCCGTAGGCATCTTTCCAGACAGGACGGGCCTGCATATCACGAATTTGCTTGGGGAGTTGGGCGCCGGGTGGATAGGGCATGTCCCACACCCCGATATTGTGACAATAGGCGTGCACCTGTATTTGCACTCTGGCCCCGTCTGTGCACACCTGTGCGTCGTTTGCGCCGTCTGCGTCCCTGTTGCGCGGCAGCTGGCCCATTCGCGTCACGTTGACGGAGCCATCCGCTCGCGCAGCATACACCGTATGCCAGTCGATCAACTCTGCCACCACCCGCATCAGAGTCAAATCCAGCGCGCTGCCCAGCCCACTTTGACTGAGCCTGTTGGGAGGGGTGGGGCCGCTCTGCGGCGTGGGCCTGCGCGCAGGGCGCGGGCTGGGAGCGCACTGTCGGAGTGCACAGTACTGGCACGAACCAGCAACTTACTGAGCTCAAAAAGTGTTTCGGGTCTGAGGGATCAAGGGGCAACTCACTCAGCTCTACTTGTATCCTTTCGCCACAACCCATAACCATCAACTCCTCGTGCTCGTGGCCTAGCGCATAGTAGCCTTCTAGCGACACGTCTGCAGTAGACCCTTTGCGCATCGCACGCAGCAAGAGCACGTGCAGCCCTGGCGGCATTTCTGCACCCATCCCCTGCTCTTCCCAAAGCTCCTGCGATGCTTGGCCGACACCAAGCTTCACTTCGTGCGGCTCCCTCAAGTCCAGTAGCAGTTGCCCGCGGTACCGCACTAGGTAGCTCACGACTGCTACATCTCCTGCCCGCGGTACACTCGAGGCATCCGGAGAATCGCCGCTGCCATGTAGGACGTCCGCCTTTTCACTATTCTCCATCGCAGAATGCACCGTGACCTGCTGGCTGTCCGTAACCTCGTCACACAGGTCTGCCGTACTTGCATGCGAGACGGCGTGCGGGTGCGGGATGGTTGTGTTGCTTTCATTTGTTGTTGGATTGCTTTCATGCTGGATGCGCGCCAGGATGGATCCATCAGCTGTGACACACTGCATGTCGAGACCGAGGAGCTCCATCTCCACCTGCACCATCCGCCGCTCCCCCGCCCCCACCTCAACCCTCGAACCGCACGATGCATCGCCGGTGATATCCGCAGGCTC